>ERZ836877.5910-NODE-5910-length-11315-cov-3.423535_pt1 | contig 11315 bp, 6 predicted proteins | sample MGYA00519469_ERZ836877 | MGnify/ENA primary metagenome ERZ836877 (study PRJEB31850, sample SAMEA3708809) | human gut metagenome | biome: human gut; feature: human-associated habitat; material: faeces | place: China | collected 2014 ... | reverse complement strand
TTCATTTTTTATATTAAGCATATTTATATCTTTGCAATATATATTTTCGACAATGCCACCACGCCCTAGACAGCTTTTAAATCTCAAACCTATATCAGTACCTATAAAAGTACAATCTTCTACGAAAATATTTTTAAGTCCGCCACTCATCTCACTACCGGCAACAAATCCGCCATGACCATGGTAGACAGTACAGTTTTTTATAAGTACATTTTCAGTTGAAACACCCAGCTTTCTACCATCTTCGTTTTTGCCGGACTTCATACATATAGCATCATCTCCTACATCAAATGTAGAATTTAAAATATGTGCATTTTTGCAACAGTCCAAATCAAGACCGTCGCCATTTTGTGCATACCAAGGATTTTGTATATGTACATTTTGAATGGTAATGTTTTCGCATAACCAAGGGTGAACACACCAAGCAGGAGAATTTCTGAATGTTACACCGTCTAAAAGTACATTCTTACATCTTGTTAGGTTAAAGAGTGCAGGACGAAGAAAAGAATGGTATTTTTCGCAAGTTTCTTTATCTTTATAGAGAAGATAATTGTCTAAAAAGGCTTTGTTTGCCTCTTTGTTTGTTTCAGATGGCCATAATACTTCTTCTTTTCCACTATTATCAATAGCACCACCTTGACTTACAAGTTTAGCCCAAACTTTTTCAGTCATTTTAAAATGCTTTATAGGACGCCAGTTATCGCCATTTCCGTCAATTACACCGTAGCCTGTAATAGCAACATTTTCTAAGTCTTTGCCATAAATAGGTGATTTACAGCGATACATAAAATATCCTTCAAAATTTGTGTTTATGAGAGGATAATCTTTATAATCATTAGAAAAAAGTAAAACAGCACCTCTTTCCAAGTGTAAATCTATATTACTTTTTAATTCAATAGGTCCAGTGTACCATAAGCCGTTGGGAATAACTACTTGTCCACCACCGTTGGAGTTACAGTGGTTAATTGTATCTTCAATAGCTTTTGAATTGTTTGTATATCCGTCATTTACTGCACCAAAATCAGTGATGCAAAATTTGTTGTCTTTAAATACAGGTAATGTTACTTTAAAATCAGTTTTTTCCATAAAAACCTCCGTAAAATATTTTTATGTACATTTAAAATTTACCCTTTAAATGTATTTTACAATAATAGTATCTATATATCCAGTCTTTTTTTTATTTTGTCTGTTCAATTTTGAAAAAATATGTTATACTCTATAATTAGTATTAGTATTCAGAAAAGGAAAGAGTGATTATATGCCTATAAAGGTTAAGGATAATTTACCTGCAAAGGGGATACTGAGAGGGGAAAGTATTTTCGTAATGGGTGAGGATAGAGCATTCCACCAAGATATTCGTCCTCTTAAAATTCTTGTTGTAAATTTGATGCCTAATAAACAGCAGACAGAGGTTCAGATTTTAAGACTTTTAAGTAATACACCATTACAGTTACAGGTAACATTTATAAGAATGGAAAGTCATATTTCAAAGCATACAAGTGAGGCTTATCTTGATGAGTTTTACAGCGTCTTTGATGATATAAGAGATACCCGCTTTGACGGTATGATTATTACAGGTGCACCAGTTGAGCAAATGCCATATGAAGAAGTAAATTACTGGAGTGAATTGTGTGAAATTATGGAATGGAGTAAAACAAATGTTACATCTACTTTCCATATTTGCTGGGGTGCACAGGCTGGTTTATACTATCATTATGGTATACCAAAGTATCAGCTTGATAAAAAGATGTTTGGTGTGTTTGAACATACAAAGGTTTACAACCACTATGACTTGTTAAGAGGTTTTGATGATGTATTCTATGTACCTCATTCAAGACATACAGAGGTAAGAGCGGAAGACATTGAAAAAAATCCGGAATTACAGATTATTTCTTCATCTAAGGAAGCTGGAGTTTGCATAGTTTATGCAAAGGAAGGTAGACAAATATTTGTAATGGGACATTTTGAATATGACTCAGATACTCTCAAGAACGAGTATTTTAGAGATTGCGAAAAGGGCTTAAATCCTGAAATTCCTAAAAACTATTTTAAAGATAATGACCCAACTAAAGAACCTGTTTCTCTTTGGAAAGCACATAGTAGCTTGCTTTACACAAATTGGATAAATTATCTTGTATATCAGCTTACACCATTTGAGTGGTAAAAGATTGTTTGTTATTTTATTTTTTAGATAGAGAGGTTTTTATGAATATCTATACAATAATTGCAGGAGTAAATGGTACTGGAAAATCTAGTTTAAGAGGCGTTTTGGAAGGTCAGAATATTAACTTAGGTCATATTATAGACCCAGATGTAATAGCAAAGGAAAATAATAATGATTTATTTAAAGCCGCAAAAATTGCTGTAAACAGGATTAATGATTGTCTAAAAAGGAATATATCATTTACTCAAGAAACAACTTTATCAGGAAGAAGTGTCTTAAACACAATAAGGCAAGCAAGAAAAAAAGGGTATTACATTTCATTGTACTACATAGGATTAAGTAGTGCCGAAGAAAGTATTTATCGTATAGCAAATAGGGTAAAAAAAGGTGGTCATAATATACCACAAGAAGATGTTTTAAGAAGATATAGTATAAGATTTAAAACATTGGGAGAAGTTATACCTTACTGTGATGAGGTTAATTTTTATGACAATGAAAATGGTTTTATAAAAGTTGCAGAAATAAAAAATGGACAGTTTAGATATATTAATGGCTATAGACCAGAATGGATTCAGGAATTATGTCATTACAGTAAGGAAAATAAATTGTTATTTTAATAAAAATACCTTTCACAAAGGCTAGGTTCCTATGTGAAAGGTATTTTTTATGAAAGTCCTAAAAATCCTAAATATTCTTTTGAAAATATATGAGTTATCATTTCTATAGGTTGCATTGGGTCTTGTGACTCTCCTTCTATCCAATGGGAAAGTATGCAAAAGAATGTGTTGAAATATATATTGCATATTACATCTATATCAAAAGGTGTTCCCTCTAAGTTTTTTGCAACTTCTTTTTTAGAAATTACAATTTGTGATAACTGTTCCATAAGTTTTTGCTGAAAAGTTCCGTCAGAATTTTCTGAAAGTAGGGCAGATAACATATCTTTATTTTGTTTCCAGTTTAATAAAGTTTGGTATATAAATTCTTTTTTCTTCTTTTCAGTTTCAACAGTACCGATTTCATTTAGAACATTTGCTGGAGAAAGTACCCTGAGAGCATCTTCTATAACATCGGCATAAAGTTCGTCTTTAGTTTCATAATGTGCATAAAATGTTTTTCTGTTTATAAGGGCAGTTTCAGAAATTGCACTTATTGTTATATTGTGATATTTATTTTCCTTTAAAAGATTTAAAAAGGCTGTTTTGATTGCTTTTTTTGTTTTTATAATTCTCAAATCAGTTTTTCTTTCCATAACTTCCTCCCTTACTGTACTTTGAACAATTTTAACATAAAAAATAGAATGTTACAACAAATATTAAGTTTAAAAAAGGTTAATATGTGCAAAAGATTAAAAGTAATATTTCACAAAAATGTGGATTAAAGAAAAAATTTACAAAAATAAGTTCCATATAGTGGACAAATGTGATATAATTACACAGAAAAATTATATAGAAAGGGAGAGCTATATGAAAAAAATATTTAGCTTATTTTTAAGTATTGCTATGCTTGCTACTTTAGGCATTGTTCCTGTAACTGCAAATGCAGATGTAGCTACAGCATCAGCAACAGAAGCTTTTTCTGTACAGGGTTGCTATGGCTGGAATGAATATGCCTATGCCAAGTTTACTGGTAGTGTTTCAGAAGTTTCTTACAAGAAAACTACTGAAAATAACTACACTAAGGTAGATAGCGAACTTATCAGAAATTCAGAAGGTAGAGTTGATATTCCTGGCCTTGCAAAAAATACGGAATATACTATTAAGTTTGTTGGTACAGACGGTACAACAGTGTACTATAATGTAACTACAAAGGCAAACGACCGTTCAGGTTACGCATTCTTTAACCATAATGGTATTGGTGCATACAACGAAGACGGTACACTTAAGTCAAATGCTGATGTAATTTATGTTACAAATGAAACAAAGAATACTGTTACATATAATGGTATTACAGGTATTGGTAATATCTTAAAAAATGCTAGCAGAATTTCAAAGCCACTTGCAGTAAGAATTATTGGTACTATTGATACTCAGACTAGAGATGCTGATGGCACAAAGACTACAGATATTAACAATGGTGTAGTTGCTATTGATGGTCTTATTGATAAGGTTATTTCAAATGGCAAAGATTCATACTTTAATATGCTTGATGTAGCTGGTTCTAAGGGTGGACTTACTGTTGAAGGTATTGGCGATGATGCTAATATCTTAAAGTGGGGTTTCACTTTCAAGAGTAATTGTCAGGATGTTGAAGTAAGAAACCTTACTTTCTCAAAGTATCCTGAAGATGCCTGTGCTGCAGAAGATTCAAAGTATTTCTGGCTTCACAACTGTGTATTTAACATAGGCGAAAACAAGTATGACGTTACAGAAGAACAGGATAAGGGTGATGGTGATGGTGCTACAGATATGAATGGTAATTCTAATGTAACTATTGCTTACTGTAGATATAACCAGACACATAAGACAAGCCTTAATGGTGGTTCTGACTCAGTAAAGAGTTATAACTATACATACCACCACAACTTCTTCAATGGTTGTAAGTCAAGACTTCCACTTACAAGACAGGTAAATCTTCATATGTACAACAACTATTACCTTAACTGTGGTACTTGTATTGATGCAAGAGCAAGTGCTTTAGTATTAAGTGAAAATCAGTATTTTGAAGGTTCTTCAAACTGCTATAAGGTAACAGCAAGTAGTTCAGAAGGTAACCCAGCTATAAAGGCTGTTGGCGATATACTTACTTCTTCTAAGTACACTAAGAGAGATAACATTATGAATGATGCATCAAGAGATGCAGCTCTTACAACAACTGGTAATAAGAATGCAAACCCAAGTTTTGATACAAACTCAAGTGTGTTCTATTACAGCAATGGTGCAAGTAATGTAGAAAAGATGAATACAGCTGAACAGGCAAAGGCTGAATGTTCTACTTATGCAGGTGTTCTTGAAGATACAAAGGCTGATGCAGGTTCTATAAATACAAACCCTGATGTAACAGTTTCTACAGTATCTACAGAAACTACAACAGAAATCACTACTGAAGCACCAACAGAAACAACTACAGTAGATGACGGTTTAAAGCACCTTGATGTTTCTTCATCAAAGACTTTTGAACCAGCTAATGTTACTCCAGATGGTACAGTAGATGTACTCTACTTTGCTGATACAGACGAATATCTCTTACAGGATAATGCAACAAATGCTTCAAGTGCATGGAACAATACATTTGAACCACAAAAGAGTGGCAAGCTTGTTATTACAGGTAAGCTTACAGCTGGTGGTAAAGCAGGTAGTAAATGGGCATTCTGTCGTGTAAAGGGTATTAATGCAGCAGGCGAAGCAAACGAAATTGCTGCTTTCACAACTGATGCAAATAAGAACCTTGCTTTAAGAGGTATCAACAAGGAATATGTTTCATCAACAACTGCTCTTGAATTAGATAAGACTTATAACTATAAGTTTGAATTTGATATTGATAATAAGACAGTTACACTTACTATTGATGATATGGCTCCATTAACAGCAGCTATTGATGTATCTGAAATTAGTAGCGTTTACTTTGTAACAGCTACTTCTGATACAGAAAGAACACTTACAGTAACTAAGCCTGTTGTTGGTGTAGTTTCTGAAGGCGAAACTTATGTTTATGGCGATGCTAATAACGATACAACAGTTACAGCTGCCGATGCTGCTATGATTATGCAGAAAGTATTAACAGACACTCCTACTACTCTTGAAACAGTTACAGATAAGTATATGACTTATATTGATGTTGATAAGAGTGGAGTTCTTACAGCTGCTGATGCAACTTATGTATTACAGAAGAGCCTTGATTCAACATTCAAGATGCCTTGTGAAAAATAATTATATTGATTTTTTTGGGAACGCTTTTGCGTTCCCTTTTTTTATATAAATATTGAATATGGAGATTAAATTTAGCAAAAACTAATTGTTTTTTAATCGAATTTTAATATTTTTAAGGTTTATTACACATTTTTGACATAAAATGTGTAATAAGTCACTTTAACGGAAATATTGCCCATTGATAAATTTATAATAAAAATATAAAATACTGTTATAAGGCAAATTGCTGTTAATATACGGCAATAAAATGTTTTAAGGAGGAATATATATGAAGCGAAATGTAGCGATAGTGACTGCATCTTTACTTTGTGTTTCCCTATTGTCAGGTTGTGGAACTAAAAAAGACGAAGATGTCAAAGTTACACCTAAGATTGTAAAAGCTCAATCAGTTCAGGAACAGTCATTGGTAGATGGCTTAACATATATTGGAGTTGTAAAGGCTAAGGATACCAAGAACTATTCATTTTTAATGAGTGGTAAGATTGCTACAATAAATGTAGAAAAGGGTCAGAAGTTCAAAAAGGGCGATGTTTTGGCTACTATGGACACTAAGACTTTGCAATATACAGCAGATATAAGTGGCAATACTTCTGAAACTGCCAAGGCTACCCTTGAAAAGACTATTAGCACTTATGATACAAACATACAGGCTGCAAAAACAAGTATTGAAACACTTAATACTTCTATTGCAGCAGCAGAGCAGGGTATTGAGGCTGGTCAAAAATCTATTGATGCAAACCAAGTTGCTCTTGATGCAGCTGAAAATGCTTTAAACAGACTTAAACAAAAATTAAGTGATGCAAAGGCGTTAAATAATGCTGGTGGTGTTTCAGATAGTGATGTAAAGGATTTGGAAACAAACCTTGTTTCTAAACAGGCAGAATATGATACTAAGGTAGCTGAACTTAATAGTGCAAAGGCTGAATTACAGTCTAAAAAAGCAGAAGTTAGCTCACTTTATGATAAGAAAAAGACAGCTCAAGATACACTTAATAATCTCTATGTAAGTAAGGATAAAGATGTTAAGGCTGCACAGGCTGCTGTAAATTCTGCTAATACAAGTGGAGATATTATTCAGAAGAATATTAACGACTCTACAATAACAGCTGATGCTGACGGATATGTTATGGAACTTCCTTATAAGGAGGGCGAAGTAATAGCTGCCGGTTATCCAGTTGTTGTAGCAAAGAGTACAGATATGGTGGTATCTGTAGGAGTATCTGATGAGGATATTTCTAAAATTAAGTTAGGCGGAAAGGCTATAATTAAAGACGGTGTAACAGGCACAATATCTACTATAGCACAGTACCCTAATGAGGATACAAGAACTTATGCTGTAGATATATCTGTTCCTGCTGATAAATTTACTATTGGCGAAACTGTTAATGTAAAGATTGTAACAGGTAATGCTACAGGCTGTTATGTTCCTATTAATGCTGTATTTAATATGGACGGTGTTGACTATGTTTATGCAATAAATTCAGAAAACAAGGTTTATAAAAAACAGGTTGTAAGAGGAAGTATTGACGGCGACAAGGTAGAAGTAAAAATTGATGACCCAACTGCCACTATTATTACTGACGGCGTAAGAAGCCTGAGAGAAAATGATACAGTAAAGGTAGAGGGGGAATAATATATGGGTAAAAAGAATTTCGTAGCAGGTATTCTGGATAGAAAACCTATGATTATTCTCATAATGATACTTGTACTTATAGGTGGTTTGGTATCTTATGTTATGATTCCTAAACAGCATTTCCCAAAGGTTATAGTACCAGTTGCTGCAGTTTCTGTTGTATATCCTGGTGCGTCAGCTGAGGAATTGGAAGAATTAGTTGCAAAACCTGTTGAGCAAAAATGTATGGAGCTTAACGGATATGACAACTGTACTACAAATATTTCGGAAAATGTAAGTACAACAAGTGTTGTTCTTAATATGAATTTGTCACAAGACGAAGTAGACGATGCTTGGGACGATTTAAGACTTAAAATGAATGCTCTCCAGTCTGAATTGCCATCAGGAGTTAGCTACATTAGAGTTGATGACGATATAATGGATGTAGCTGGTGTTTTAGTTGCTGTTTCTGGGGACAATATTTCAAATGATGAATTAAATCAGAGAACAAATGTGCTTGCTGATGATTTAAGAGATATTGACGGTGTATCAAAGGTTTCAATTTCTGGCGATGTTGCATCAGAAATTAAAATAGTTGTTGATAGTAGCAAGTTAAATAATCAGTCTGTTTCAATGGCTGAAATTGCAACTCTCATTGGTGCACAGAATAAAGTTGTTCCTACAGGTTCAATAAAAGTAGACGATAATAAAATTAGTGTAGACGCAACTGACAGATTTAAAACAGTTGATGACATTGGTAACTTGGTAATTGGTGCATCAGATAGTGGCGTTATTACTAGATTAAAAGATATTGCTACTATTACAACTGATGTTCCGGAAGATGATGCTTATTACCTTTATAATAAGCAAAAAAGTGATGTAATAGCTGTATACTTTGATGATAGTGTAAACGCTGTTTCATTAGCCGATGTACTTACAAAGACAATAGATAATTATAGTAAAACATTACCAGAGGGTATAACAGCAAATACTGTATATTTCCAGCCTACAGATGTAGATAGTTCAGTAAACGGCTTTATAGTTAATCTTATTGAGTCTATTGTACTTGTAATATTAGTTATTATGGTAGGTATGAATTTAAGAAATGCCTTTGTAATTTCTTTTGCTATGCCTCTTGCCATATTGGGTAATTTTATAGTTATGAAGTTGTTTGGCTTAGATATTCACTTCGTATCTTTAGCCGGTCTTGTAGTTGTACTGGGTATGTTGGTTGATAATGCCGTTGTAGTAAGTGACTCTATACAGACGCAGTTAGATGCCGGACTTGATAAACGAAATGCTGTTATTGAGGGTACATCTAGTGTTATAGTTCCTGTATTTGTTTCAATGCTTACAACTGTAGCAGCTTTTGCCTCTCTTTTAACTTTACCGGGAGCTTACCACCAGTTGGCATTTACATTCCCATCAGTAATTATAACTTGCCTTGTACTTTCTTTCTTGGTTTCAATAGTTATAACACCTCTTATGTGCTATTTCTTCTTAAAGAAAAAAGAGCATAAGAAAAATGAAAAGGGCGATGGCAAATTAATAGATACCTATAACAAGGTTTCTGCTTGGACATTTAATCATAAGTTGATTACTTTTGTAGGTCTTCTTTTAGCTACTCAACTTGGCTTTGAGGTAGTTCCAAAGGCTTATAAGGATGTTATTACAATTACAGTAAATGGTACAAACGATTCTTCACTTTCAAAAACTAGAGAAGTTATTGATAATGTTGAAAAAGTTCTTGATGAACAGCCAGAAACAAAGTATTATCTTGCCGGTGTAGGTAAGGCTATTCCTAGATATGATTATTCAATCAGACCTTTAGGTCAGGGTAATGCCCTTGGCGATTTTTCTGTAAAGATTGACTTGAAAAAGGGCGGTAGATTTAAAACTACTAGCGAAATGGTTGACTATTTACAGGATGAGCTTTCTTCACGAGTAGGTGGAGCGACTTTTATGGTTGATGAACTTGGTATTATGTCACTTACAGCAAAGCCTATTGAAGTTAAGTTATATAGCGATAATCTTGATGATTTGAACTCAGCTGCACAGCAAGTAAATGATATGCTTGCAAGTATTCCGGGTACAAAGGGTATTATAAATGATAATGAAGTAAATACCTATAACTACTATGTAGATATGGATACATTAAAGTTAAATACTCTTGGACTTACAAAGGCTGAAGCTCAGAATGAACTTAGTTATGCACTTTTGGGCAGAACAGTTTCACAGTTTAAGAATGGTAATAAAGAATATAACATTGTTTTGGACTCTGATATTGATTCAAGAGAACAAATTCAGGATTTCAAGGTTAAGTCCTCTATAAGTGGCAAAAAGTATGCTGTAAATCAGTTTGCTAATGTTGACCTTAATCCTAAGATTACAACAATTACAAGAGCAAATGGTAAGAGAGGTAGAGTTGTAGGTTGTTATAATTCTACTAAGTATTCTGATATTGATATGCAGAATAAACTTACAAAAATGCTTAAAAAGGTAGATTTCCCTGATACAGTAACAATAGAGGAAACTGGCGAAAGAAAAGATTATATGGAACTTATGGGTCATGTAGCAACAGCAGCAGGGGTTTCACTTATTGTAATGCTTTTACTTCTTATGTATCAGTTTGGTACAATGAAGAAAGTTGCTATTGTATTTACATCTATTCCTTTTGGTCTTTGTGCCGGCTTTATTGCACTTTATGTTACAGGAGAAAAACTTGCATTGTTCGCACTTCTTGGTGCAGTTAGTTTGCTAGGTTGTGTATTGGCAAATGCAATAGTTCTTGTAGAGTTTATAAATGATGAATTGGCGTCAGGACTTCCTTTGGAAGATGCTTGTAAGAGTGCAGGTGGTAAGAGAGTTAGACCTATTATGATGTCTACAATGACTACAGTTTTAGGTTTGTTGCCTTTGGCACTTTTCGGCGATGCTATGTTCGTGCCTATGGCTGTTCTTATGATGGCTGGTTTGGCAGTTTCAATGTGTATAAACCTTGTTCTTGTGCCTATGATTTACTATTTGGCGTATAAGAAAAAGTATAAAAAATTAGAACAGCAAAATGCTGAATAAGTATTATATCCAACAGAAATTACTCTGTGGGATATTTTTATAATGAATATTTATTCTGATGTTAAAAAATTTTTTTGAAAAAATTTCAATTTTTTGCAACGGTTTTTGTTTTTCATTTGTATTATATGTGAAAGACGCAAGAAAATAAATAAAATGACCGGTCGAATGTTGCGTTGTAACTATACTAAAATTAAAGATATTTTAACGGAGGAATTAATTATGAAAAAGAATATTTGCAAGGCAATGGTACTTATGTCAGTAGCTTTAATGTCAATTAGTCCAGTTATGGCAGAAAGTAATGACGATGTTATGGTTATTAGTGAAAATAGTCAATCTAAAGAAGTTGATGATGATATTGTAATAGGTATATCAAATCCAATAAAGGATTTTAATACTATTGAGGAAGCACAGAAGTCACTTAGTTTTGATACTAAAGTTCCTAAAAATGTGCCTGAAAAATATAAGGCTGTAACTTTTCAAACTATTTCAGATAAAATCTTACAGGTAGTTTATAGTGACGGTAAAAATGAAATTACATATAGAACAGCACAAGGTACGGAGGATATAACAGGGGATTATAATAAGTATGCTTATG
>ERZ836877.5905-NODE-5905-length-11328-cov-2.396345_pt1 | contig 11328 bp, 11 predicted proteins | sample MGYA00519469_ERZ836877 | MGnify/ENA primary metagenome ERZ836877 (study PRJEB31850, sample SAMEA3708809) | human gut metagenome | biome: human gut; feature: human-associated habitat; material: faeces | place: China | collected 2014 ... | reverse complement strand
CTAGATTATAGTACCATCACTTTCAGGTAATGTCAAGCGTTAAAATGAAATTTTTTCAAAAAATTTTATTTAGCTATTTTCCGGGCAGTTTTTGGTCATTTTGACGAAAAAGATCTTTCCAGATATCAAAGGGGCATGTTATAATCGAACCAATGAAACCATGGAGGTGTATTAATATGATTTCCCATCAGGTGATACAGTCAAGTCTGGAAGAGCTGCGCGGTATAACAAGAATTGATCTCTGCGTACTGGAGACAGACGGAAGCCAGGTTGCATCCACCTTCGACGCATCAGGCATAACCCTGGAAATGACCCGGAGCTTCGCTCAGTCTCCGGCAGAAGGGCAGAATCTTCAGGGATGTCATTTCTTTAAAGTATATGATGAAGGCATTCTCGCGTACATCCTGCTTGCAAAAGGCAGCGGCGACGACGCATACATGATAGGCAAAGTGGCAGTCAGTGAGCTTCAGAACCTGATTGTAGCCTATAAGGAACGCTACGATCGCAATAACTTTATCCAGAACCTGCTGCTGGACAACCTATTGCTGGTAGATATCTACAGCCAGGCCAAAAAGCTCCACATCCAGACCGAAGCCATGCGTGTAGTTTATCTGATCGAGACCCGCGACGAAAAGGACGTCATGGCACTGGAAGCTGTGCGAAGCGTCTTCGCACCCAAGTCCCAGGATATTATAACTGCCGTAGATCAGAAAAATATCGTTGTTGTAAAATCCGTCGGCGAAGAGGACACTTATGACACACTGGATGAAATAGCCGTAATGCTGGCCGGTATGCTGAATACCGACGAAGACAGTTCCCGCATCCGCGTCGCCTACGGAACCATGGTCAGTCAGATCCGCGACCTGTCCAAATCCTACAAAGAAGCGAAAATGGCTCTGGAGGTGGTTAAAATTTTCTACCCGGAAGCCACGGTAAACGCCTACCACACCCTGGGCATCGGCCGCCTGATCTATCAGCTTCCCCAGCCCCTGTGCGAAATGTTCATGCAGGAAGTATTCCATGAGAATACACCGGACACCTTCGATGAAGAAACCCTGTCCACCATCGAAAAATTCTTTGAAAACAACCTGAACGTCTCCGAGACCGCCCGCCAGCTTTTCGTCCATCGCAACACCCTGGTATACCGTCTCGAAAAACTCCAGAAAACCACCGGCCTGGATATCCGCGTCTTCGAAGACGCCCTGACCTTCAAGATTGCGCTCATGGTAGCGAGCTACATGAAGTATCTGGAAAAAGAACAGCTATAGCATCGTAAACTATCGAATTCTCAATACACCTACAGGACCTGCCACCGGCAGCTCCTTACGGATACTTCGTAACAGAAAAACGGCGTCTGAGGCGCCGTTTTTCGTCCGTCCGCTTATTTACTCTGTCCCAGCGTCACTGTCGCAGTTTTCTCAGCATACTGCCCATTCTCCCGGGTGCTATAGGTAATTTCCACCTGCTCCCCAGTCTTATAGTAAGCAAGCTGCTCTTTCAGATCAGCCAGAGCAGATACGCTGGTTCCGTCGAATTTGGTGATGATATCGCCCTTCTGCAGACCGACCTGCTCTGCAGCACTGCCTGTCTCCACCGATGTGATATAGACGCCCTTCGGCATATCATAAGCCTGTGACACCTCGCTGGTCACATCCTGGCCGCTGATGCCAAGGAAGCCCCTCTCTCCTTCAGCCGCCTTCTCGTTTCTCACCTGACGGTTCATCAGGTTCTCAATGATATCCACCACGTCGTCCACCGGAATGGCGTAACCCATACCCTCTACCGATGTATCGGAATACTTTGCAGAGTTAATTCCGACTAACTGGCCGGACATATTCAGAAGTGCGCCGCCGCTGTTGCCCGGGTTGATGGCTGCATCCGTCTGAATCAGGGTGTTGGCGGTATTATCAATGGTAACCTCTCGGTTCAGGGCACTGACGATGCCCGTCGTTACCGACTGTCCATAGCCCAGCGCATTGCCGATGGCTACCACCTGCTCGCCCACCTCCAGGTTGGAGGAACTGCCGATTTCAATAACCTTGATAGTGGAAAGGGTATCCTCGGATAAATCACTTAACTTCACTGCAATCACCGCAATATCATGATCCGCGTCCGTTCCCTTCACAGTAGCCTCCGCCACACTCTCATCCACAAAGCCCACGCTCAAATCCTGCGCGCCACTGACTACATGGTTATTGGTGACCATCAGAAGCTCCGTATCGGTCTTACCGATGATGATGCCGGAGCCGCTGCTCTCGCTTTCATAAGCCTGTGTCTGGCCGAACATGCTCTGCATTTCCTGGACGCTCTTATTTGTAATGGCTACCAGGGACGGCATAGCCGCCTCCGCGATAGCGGATACGCTTGCGCCACTGTCCGTATCGGTACCTGCAGCATCTGTGGAACTGCTGACCGCGCTTGCGATATTCAGCTCCGCTTTATCGGTGGCTGTCACTGTTCCACCATTTGCTTTGTTATACAGATAATTGCTGCCCTGGAAGGCTGTGCTTGCCAGCACGCCGAATGCCAGAGCCATTGCTGCAAATTTACTTCCCTTTTTTATGTTTCCCATATTTAATACCTCCTCAAATCAGGTTTGTCTGCTTTGTTTCATTTGATGAGGTCATTATAAAAAACATCTGTGATGCAATTGTGGTGTTTTTATGTAGAAAATGTGGTATTCCTGTGTCTTTTCTGTGTCTTTTCTGTGTTTTATTCTCCATTATTTGACCGGCAGTAAGAGAGAATCCTGCTTTGCAGGATTCTCCGCCGCAGTGCGATAATGTTTTTTATGTAATAGGGGATTCTATCGGAATTTCCTATTACATAAAAATATAACCCGGGGACATTCTCACGCCTCCGGGCTATCCGCTCTTTTTATGCTGCTATTCTTCCGCAGGCGTGTCTTCTCCGGTATCCCCGGAATCACCCGCCACATAGTCAAATAAGATCTTTGCGTCCTTATACCGGCCCGGATCCCCGTCCTGCATCAGTACCGCGATATAAGTCTTACCGGCAATCTCAGCCGCTGCTACCAGGCATTTTACATCATTGAAGCTGCCGGTCTTCATCCCGATAGCTCCCTCGTAATAATACTCGCCGGATGGCTGAATCAGCTCGTTGGTATTCTTATAAGTCAAATCCAGGTTGTCAAACAGGCCGCGGTAGGATTTCGCGCCGCAGAGCTTCTTAATGGTATCATTTTTCAGACATTCCCGCGCAATCCGAACCATATCCCGGGCGCAGCTGTACTGACCGTCCGCCTGGTCGCCGTCCGGCGTCAGAAAATTGGAATTCTCCAGATTGAGCTCTGTTCCCAGATCCTTTTCCGCATCCAGAAAGGCCTGCAATGCCTCGTCCACCGACGCGCTGTCATTGCCCAGAATCTTCCGTCCGGTGTAGGTCGCCAGCGCGTAAGCCGCATCATTGCCGGAAGGAATCAGCATAGCACCCAGAAAAGTCTCCACAGTTCCGGTGGTGCCCTCTTTCAGGCTCGCGTTGGACGCCTGGCCGCTGATACGGGTAATTTCCTCCCCTGCCGTCAGCTTCTCCGTCGGATCGCAGTAATTCAAGACTGTCAGGGCCGTCATCAGCTTCGTGGTGCTGGCCGGAATCTCCTGATCGGCTCCTGCCTTTTCATATAGAATCAGATCATCGTCCACGGAAAACAGCACAGCTGCTCCCGCTTCCAGGGAAAGCTCCGGCATGCTGTCCGCCTCCTTGAGCTTTTTCGCCTCTGCCTCGGCCAGACGCTTGGCCTCTGCCTCTTCCGCTGCTTTCTTCGCCTCCGCAGCTGCTTTCGCCTGCTGCTCCTCCTGAGCGCGTACCTCCTGCACCCGGGCTATTTCCAAGCGTGTGCCCTGCACCATCACCGGCAGCAGCATCAGAAGAAAGACCAGCTCCAGCTCCAGACGCACCGGAGCCGGTACCTGACGTCCACGGGAACGCTTCACGGTTGCCATCCGCTCAATGCCTGTGATATTCATGCATAAAAGACCGAACAGAAAATAGCCCACAAAGCCTCCAAAGAGCGCCCATAAAATATCATCCAGCCGCACAATCATGGACGGCATGAAAAGCTGAAATACCTCAATAAAAAGCGCCGCGCTTCCGCACAGGGACAACACCTTGCCCGGATTACGGCTTCTGCGGAACAGAAACGGCACCAGGAAACCGATGGGGATATATTTCAAAAAGGCCCCAAACAGGGCTCCTACGCCGCTCTCCCTGACCATCCGTACCGTGCCATAGACGGGAATCAGATTCGTTCCCGGAAATGCAGGCTTCAGAGAAAAACCAAGCACCGGGCTCACCGACGCGGAAAATAAGGTCAGCAGCCACCAGGCAAGCAGCGCCATGCCCACTTCATGGGCCACCGGCACCCGCATCCGTCCATTCCGGTATAATAGCCGGAGCAGCACCCGGTAAATGATATATACGATAATTCCTATCAGAAAATAGGGTTTGATACTTCCGAAATATCCTGCCATAAAATCCCCTCCTTTTTCTTTTGTAACCTGAGATAAGTATAACATGTTCTGTCTCAAAAGCGGACTTTTATTTCAGAATAAATTTCTTAATTTTTCTTCGGATCCGCTGCAGCGCGTTATCGATGGACTTCGGGCTCCTCTCCAGGCCTTCCGCGATCTGTACATAGTTCTCTCCGTTCAGATAGCGCTGCAAAATTCCGTACTCCATGGGACTTAAAAGCGCCTCAATCCGATCCTGCAGGCTCTCCGCCGATTCCTGGTCGATGAGCAGCTCCTCCGGGCTTTTTCCCCGGGAACTGTCTGACACATCGTCCAGGCCTTCTGTCAGCTCCACATAGGTATTTAAAGGGCTGTGCTTCTGCCGGGACGCAGCCTGGATGGCAGTATAAAGCTGTCTTGAGATACACAGCTTCACAAAAGAGCCGAAGGAAGCCTCTTTTTCCGGCCTATAATCCCGAATGGCCTTAAAAAGTCCCAGCATGCCCTCCTGAATCAAATCGTCGCTGTCACCGCCAATCAGGTACAGGGTACGGGCTTCTTTGCGCACCTGCCCCTTGTAGCGTTCAATCAGTACATCCATGCATTCCTGCTCGCCGCCGCGGATCCCTTCCATCAGTTTTTCGTCTGAACGTTCTTCAAGCTTTGTCATGAATTATTTTTTCATCCTCTGCCGTACAATTTCGTAGGCCAGCACGCCTGTCGCCACGGAAGCGTTCAGGGAATCAATATTTCCTTTCATGGGAACGGAAGCGATAAAGTCGCAGGACTCCCGCACCAGGCGGCTGACGCCCTCACCCTCGTTTCCAATGACCAGGCCGATGGGGCCTGTCAGATTCAGGTCGTACATAGTCTCGCCGCCCATATCTGCGCAGACGAACCAAAGCCCCTGCTCCTTCAGTTCCTTAATGGTGTTGGTCAGGTTGGTGACTTTCGCCACAGGTGTGTAATTGATAGCTCCGGCTGAAGCCCGGGCCACCACCGCGGTCAGGCCTGCCGCCCGACGCTTCGGAATGATGACGCCGTGGGCACCTGCCAGGTTTGCCGTACGGATAATGGCTCCCAGATTATGGGGATCCTCAATATCGTCCAGCAGAATCAGGAAGGGATCCTCGCCCTTCTCTCTGGCATTTGCCAGCATCTCCTCGACTGTGCCGTAATCATAGGCCGCCGCCTGGGCAATGACGCCCTGATGATGTCCTGTGGCAGACATCTGATCCAGGCGCTCTTTTGTTACAAAATTGATGATGGTATCGTGCTTTCTCGCTTCTCTCTTAATGGTGTTGATGCTTCCGTCCTGACAGCCGTCCTGAACAAACAGCTTATCGATGGTCTTACCGGAGCGAAAGGCCTCCAGCACCGCATTTCTTCCCTCTATGGTCAGTTCTTCGTAATTCATACGTTCAATCCTCTTCTAATCCCTTTTTTGCCAGCTCCAGAATACGCTCCGTGCGGCCTGTCAGATACAGATAGCCCATCAGCGCCTCAAAGCCTGTAGCCCGTCGGTAATCGGACATGGTGGCATGCTTGGCCATGGTGGCGGAATTGGCGTTGCGGCCCCGCTTAAAGACCTGCATTTCCTCTTCCGTCAGTTCCTCCCTGATGCGCTCAAGAGAGGCCGACTGGGCCCCTGCGTTCACCAGGGTACTGGCCTCCTTATGAAGCCGGTTAGCCTGGGCGTTGCCCCGCCCCACCAGAAGGGAACGAACCACTACCTCATAGACCGCGTCACCAATATAGGCCAGCACCAGCGGAGAATAGGTCCGCACGTCCACATCCGGAAGCTCCCAGGTCTCCTTAATGCCTGCCATCAGATCGATTATGCTCTTTTCCATTTTACGCCCTCGCGGGTATCCTCCAGAACGATACCCTTCTCCAGAAGCTCGGCACGGATTTCGTCTGCCCGCGCGAAGTTCTTTTCTTTTCTTGCCTGCTGACGCTCCGCAATCAGCGTCTCGATATCCGCGTCCAGAAGCTCTTCCTTCTTATCTGCCACCAATCCCAGAATATCGCACAGGGTCTTCAGGCGATCCAGGCATTTCTGCAGATAGGATTTACTGTTCTCTGCGCTTGTGTGGGTATTCAGATATTTTACCAGCTCAAAGATGGCCGCAATGGCATCCGCCGTATTGAAGTCGTCGTCCATGACTTCGTCAAATTTCTTCACATACTCCTCGGTAGCGTCGTAGTGAGCAGTCTCGCTCTCGGTCATGCTGTCATCCTTTGCGTTGGCAATCAGATGCTTCAGATTGTCAGCCGCCGTCAGGATACGCTCCAGGCTGGTTTTGGAGGACTGCATCAGATCGGCGCTGAAGTTCAACGGGCTTCTATAGTGAGCGCTCAGCATGAAGAAACGGAGCACCTGCGGATCGTATTTCTCAGTAATCTCTCTTACGGTAAAGAAGTTGCCCAGGGACTTGGACATCTTGCGGTTGTCAATGTTCAGGAAGGCATTGTGCAGCCAGTAATGGGCGAATTCCTTGCCGTTGCAGGCCTCGCTCTGGGCAATCTCATTTTCATGGTGCGGGAAAATCAGATCCTCGCCGCCTGCGTGGATATCGATCTGTTCACCCAGATACTTCTTGGACATGACAGAGCACTCGATATGCCATCCCGGACGGCCCTCGCCCCAGGGTGACTCCCAGGCAGGCTCGCCCTCCTTCTTCGGCTTCCAGAGTACGAAATCCAGCGGATCCTCTTTTTCATTTTCACCAGAGACCAGAAGGGAACGGTTACCGCTTCTTAAGTCGTCCAGGTTCTTGTGGGACAGCTTGCCGTAGGAAGCAAACTTTCTGGTGCGGAAATATACGGTTCCGTTCACTGCGTAGGCATAGCCCTTGTCAATCAGATCCCGAATCATCTCAATCATGCCCGGAATCTCCTGGGTCGCCAGAGGATGTGTGGTGGCCGGCTTTACGTTCATGTCAGCCATATCCTTTTTGCATTCCGCGATATAACGCTCGGAAATCTCGTTTGCGGGCACGCCCTCTTCGATGGCTTTCTTGATAATCTTGTCGTCCACGTCTGTGAAGTTGGATACGTAGTTTACCTCATAGCCCTTGTACTCCAGATAGCGGCGCACGGTGTCGAATACGATCATGGGACGGGCGTTACCAATGTGGATGAAATTGTATACGGTGGGGCCGCATACGTACATTTTTACCTTGCCCTCCTCCAGGGGGACGAATTCTTCTTTGGTCTTTGTCAATGTATTATACAGCTTCATATTTTTTCTCCTTTTTCTCTTTTTTCTTTTCAGCCTTTCTTGCTGCTTTCTGTCGTTCTTTTTCCTCCAGCACCTCAAGCTGTCGGTTCAAATCGGCGTTTTCCTTCCGAAGCTCCAGAAGCTCCTCCATAACCGGGTCGGGCAGGTTCACCTGATCCATGTCGCTTCTGGGTACCTTCACATTATCCTGCTTGACGATGCGTCCCGGTACGCCTACCACGGTACAATTGGGCGGCACCTCTTTCAGGACCACGGAGCCTGCGCCGATCTTGGAATTCTCCCCTATGGTAAAGGAACCCAGAATCTTTGCTCCGGCACTGACCATGACGTTGTCCTCCAGGGTGGGATGACGCTTGCCCTGCTCCTTACCGGTTCCGCCTAAGGTCACGCCCTGGTAGAGGGTCACATTGTCGCCGATGATGGTGGTCTCGCCGATGATAACACCGGAACCATGGTCGATAAACAGGCCCTTGCCAATGGTGGCTCCGGGATGAATCTCGATGCCTGTCTTCCTTCTGGATCTCTGGGAAAGCCATCTGGCCCAGAAATAATGTCCGCTTTTGTACAACTTATGCGCCATCCGGTAATTCAGGATGGCCCAGAAGCAGGGATAAAGAAGCACCTCGGCCGAGGTCTTGATAGCCGGATCCCGCTCCCGGATAACCTGAATTTCTTCGTTGATATACTTGATAATTCCCATGCTGCTCCCCTTTTTATGCCTCGGGATAAAAATGGAATAAAAAAGGATCCTTTCTTCTCCATAAGAGACGAAAGAATCCGCGGTTCCACTCTTTTTAAAAGGCTCTCGCCTTTTCCCTTTTTCCTCGTAACGTGCGTTCTTACGTCCCCGGCTGCAGGCTTTTCATTTCTCCCGTCTGCCTGTTCACCGGATCAGCTCCCGGATGCACTTCGTCCGTCCCTCCCGCGAAAGCTGCTTACAGCCGATGACAGCTTCTCTCTGACGCTTTGGATGCGGATTACTTTTCCGTTCTTCGCCTTTGATCGTATTTTTTTAATTACTCTTTTATAGCATATGCAAAAATATCGCTTTTGTCAAGTCTTTGCGACTGATTTCAGGAAATATTCCTGTTTTTATTTGTGCACATGCTTACACCAGCTCATTGATGTAGACGCCGTCTACCACGCGCACCTGCTCCAGCTTCTGAAATGCCGTCTTAGTAATGCCCGGAAGTTCCTCCGCGCCCAGCATGCCGAAGAGAAAGCTGCCCAGATCCGCGATGGAAATGGTGAACTCCGGCTCCGCACCACTTCGGGTAAGCCTGCTGCTATCTTCCGTGAAGCTCCAGCAGAAGACGCCGTCATTTTCCGGCAGAATCGGGTCTGTAACGCGGACTATCAGACTCTGGGGCTCCTCCGCGCCAATTTTTCCCACAAATTCTGCGGTATCCACCAGACGCAGCATCATGGGCGTGGTCTCCCATTCCGACCAATCGATATGGCGCTTCTGATATGCTTCATCCTTTTCCACGAACAGTTCGTAGTCCTTCGCCAGTTCTTCGCTGCCCTGGGCCGCCAGGCCCTCCTCGTCATCATTTCCCATGAGACGGAAATCAAAGGGTGTGTAAATGGCTTCGTCCGCCGGCATCAGAAAGGTGAAGGGGCGACCGTCGGCGTACATATCCTGCAGGGCCTTTGTGAGCAATGCACGCATCAGTCCCTGATGGCGGCAAGTCACTTTGGTAGCCACCGCTACGATATAATCCGCCGGAACGGACGCGCCGCGGAACCGGAAGGTATAGGGATTCCGGTGCAGCATGGAGACAATGGCGCCGTCGTTTTCCGCCACAAGGATCCGGTTGTCCCGGGCCTTGATTTTGTAATAGAGCTCTGAAAACCCGTCCGCATCCTCCACAAAGACTTCCTCGTAGAGTTCCCGGGAACGTATCCGCTCGTTATCTTTCAGATATCTCACTTCCAGTTTTTGGGTTTTTAGTTCCTGCTTCTCCATAGCTTACACCTCGTCTGTATATCTGTTTTTCCAATCTGCCATGTCCGCTGCCCAAATCACCGGCATTGGCTGCTCTATTCTGCCTTCTGGCAGCCGCCACAGCCCGGGCAGCCGTTCGGAAGCTGCATCACATCTTCATAGGCGTAATTCGCCACCGGAATCAGAGCGCAGATGGCCTGAGAAGAAATGCCCTCGCCGGTGCCGGTAAAACCGAGGCCCTCTTCTGTAGTAGCCTTGATGTTAATCTGGCTTTCTTCAATCTGTAAAGCCTTCGCCACATTTGCCCGCATCTGAGGAATATGGGGCGCCATTTTCGGGCGCTGGGCGATGATGGTGGCGTCGATATTGCCCACCACGTAATTCTGCTCCTCCAGAAGCTTTCCCACATGCTCCAGAAGCCTGATACTGGAGATACCTTTATATGCCGGATCCGTGTCCGGGAAATGCTTTCCGATGTCGCCGAGGGCCGCTGCGCCCAGAAGAGCGTCCATAATTGCGTGAAGCAGCACATCTGCGTCGGAGTGTCCCAGAAGTCCTTTCTCATAGGGAATTTCCACGCCGCCCAAGATCAGCTTTCGGTCCTCCACCAGTCTGTGTACGTCATATCCCATTCCTACCCGCATTCTATACCTCTTTCTCCGGGAAATTCCGCCCGGTTTTCGTTCTTATTTTTTGGAAAATGCTGTCGCGCCTCCATGCCTGTCCAATAGTCTCCGGCAAAACAGCCTGTCTGCCGTTATTATATCTCAAATGTTTGCATAAGTATAGCCAATTCATGACAACTTGATACGATTTTTGCAATAACCGCTTTCCACTGTGCCCGCAGGCTCGCTACTGGTTTAAGCTCTCCCCTATGATCTTCCACTGCCCGATTAGATTGTCCAATGAACACGCCGCGTTGGCCGGACTGGTGGATGGCAGCCGCACCGCTGCCCGTCCCGTCTCCGGGAAAATGTATTTTTTATACAGCTTCTCCGCCGTACCGCCGTTTACATAGATCTGACGGATATCCGCTGTCTCCAATATGGGGCGGATATCATTGGGCACCACGTTCCGGATACTGCTGTCACTGGAGCCCTCGATCTCGCAGCTTGCGATCACATCCCACAGGGCAATGCCGCTCCTAAGCAGGAACTCCTTCTTCTCAAGAATCGTCCCCGGCGTCTCCTGCCCCGTCACGGCCGCCAGAACGCGCCAGAATCGATTCTGCGGGTGATTGTAGAAGAAATGCCCTTCCCGCGATTTCACCGACGGAAAGCTGCCCAGAATCAAAATTTTTGAATGTCCGTCGTAGAGCGGCGGTATCTCATGCTGCACCTGTTCCATGTCATCCTCCTGTATACGAGATAAAATACGCTTCGCGAATTTTACTCGTTATCGCGGCATCTACGTTCCACTTCGGTCGGTGCTGAACAAGCGCCACTGGCGCTTAGCACCGTCAAGGTCTCGTACAAGCACGGACTTTGACTCGTTGCTCGCGTAAACAAAAGACCCAAGAACGATTTCGTTCTTGGGTCTGAATCTTAGTAGCGAGGAAGGGATTTGAACCCCCGACACTGCGGGTATGAACCGCATGCTCTAGCCAACTGAGCTACCTCGCCATAAATGGGACCTATAGGGCTCGAACCTATGACCCTCTGCTTGTA
>ERZ836877.5897-NODE-5897-length-11342-cov-21.985736_pt1 | contig 11342 bp, 7 predicted proteins | sample MGYA00519469_ERZ836877 | MGnify/ENA primary metagenome ERZ836877 (study PRJEB31850, sample SAMEA3708809) | human gut metagenome | biome: human gut; feature: human-associated habitat; material: faeces | place: China | collected 2014 ... | reverse complement strand
AAGTTATATCGCCGGATTGTTTACACCATCCACTGCCCGGCGACGATTAAGGCAGGGAAGATGTGTCCCCGAAAGGACATAGAGAGAGCTGTCGGCTATGTTTCGCTAAAGCCGACGGGTGTCGCTGCAGACCGTTCAAGGTCAGCGCAAGGCGTAGCTCGCCCTATCCCATACCGTGCGGATTGACAACGGCATGAGTGGCATCCGTCCCGAAGATAGGGCGGACACAAGGCGGCTGTGTCTTACTTACATAGGGTAAGGCATACACATTTTTCTTCTTTTTAATTGATTGTTTTTGACGTACAGGTTCTGTACGGGCACGGTTATGGCTGTGCGCTCTCTGGTTAATGGCTCATTACGGCTCATGTATGGACACACATCGTGCTGTACCGCCTTATAGTCTGTGGATCTCGGTGAGATACGGGTGTCGCAAATGTCAGCCTGTAACGGCTCTATGACAGCTTATGGCTGTGCCTCTCTTTCTTCCTCTGCTGTTTTGCCACGAATTTAATCCGTTGACCATCGCTTCCTTAAGGCGAGTTGTTGCCGGGTTAAACCGTTGCGGTGCTTTCCGCATTCAACAGCAGGTTCTTCATAGTGATGCCGGATACAGTTTTCCGGTCTTTCCTGTGGTACCTCTTTTTCTTTTCGTTGCGCAATATCGGGCTTTGCATCCGTCGGGGAGCATCGTTCCATTTCCGGGCTATAAAGTTGAACGTGTCGCTTTCGGTATGCGTGGCTCTCAATCGCTACATAAAGATACGAAAAATTTTTGAGGATTCCAAATCTGCACAAATTCCCATCAGCGGAAGACCATCTTGTCAGCTATTGCGTGTATGATGTAGGTGTGTCAATAGCTGCCACAAGCGTCACGCTTGATACAGGCACCGGCATCGGTGTAAGTGTCGGGTATGTACCCGCACACCGATTGTATTCGCATAGGTTGCTGAGGCGGGTGCAAAATTCAAGCACACACTTTTAGGGTTGTGCGATAGTGTTCGACCCATCGGGATCGAATCATTGTCCAGCCCACTCTTGGGCCGGGAGGTATGTATGCGGTGATATAAGGGCGCAACCGTCACGGCAGAGCAGTCTGACGCTCCGCTATGGTCGCAAAATATGCCACCGCAGCTTTCCTAACAAGGCTTTGTTCAGAAAAGTTCACGACTTGACGAAAAAAGTTATCCATAGCCAAAAATAGCGCATTTACGGGCATCGCAACTCGCGCCAAATCTTCTTTTCAGCGGCAAAGATAAGTCGCAATCCTCAATCTCGCCAAATATTTTACACCGGATATAGCACGAGGTTGTACAAGTATCTCTGTATATACAACCGATATAGCGATGGCAACTCGCTCAACTGCCCAGCAAAGATAATACCACCTTGATGTATTCTCCAAATTATTTCGGGCAATGTCCGTGAATGTCCGTTCTGGTTCCGTTCTTTTCCGCGAAATGTCCGCAAGGATGGCCAATAGGAAACTCAATATATGCTTATAATCCTCCAAATCTATGGATTTTGACCCACATTTGGCGGATTTTAATGAGGTTTTATGAATATATCAATATTGATATATTCATAATGCTTTCTAATGGGTAATTATCCAACAATTATCTTTTGCAGAATATCGAATTTTATCTCTATAATAGGGCAATAGCATCATTGCAGAATCAATCGCCTCCGAACGGATAGAGAAATGAGTGGGCTGTTTATCAAGTTTGAATTTATATTTATCTATTATATGTGATAAAATTTGATTATTATATTCTAAATCTTCAATCTCTTTTCTAGAGATTGGAACAATGCTATCATAAGAAACATGATAGATAATATGCCTAGTTTTTCTCACAGAATCTATAGATTCGTCATAATCAAAATGTGTTTGTAACCGTGGCTGAACTAATGCATAATAATTCTTATAATATTGTAGGGAATCCTCCAATTCACTATAACGGTTAAGAAGAGCATTCATGTGGGAGATAAATTCGTCTCCTGACATTTTTTTGTTACCCATATAGAAAAACATTTCTTTTTCTACATTCTGAATGATGCTGTCCTGTTTATGAATCCATGTTGAGTCTTGATTAAGAGCCGATACTAATAGTGCATCTCTTCTCTTTACTTCATTGCTGAGGTTCGTGTTATCTGTGTAGAGAGAAAAGGCAATGTATCCCAAAACTCCTATTATCAGAATTAGGATTCCATATAGAATATTATTTCTTTTCATGAGATTTCTGCTGTACATACGCATTTAATGTTTTAACAAATTCGGCAAGATCTTCATCCGAAATTTCCGATTTGCCGCTCTCTTTATTTAGTTGCTCAATGTACAACTTTTCTGTATATTCAACTTTAAGTTGTAATGTTTGAAATTCCAATTCATGAATTTTTACTTGCATTCTGCTTTCTGTTCGCCATTCCCCAATAAAATATCCGGCGGTAAAGATCACACCCAAAGATGCGATTATACTGCCAATCCTTTTGAGATCATTTTTCAGGTTGTTTCTTGTTTGATTAGTACGTCTGGCCATATTCTGCTTATATCAAAAGGCTACCAATTGAGTAATTCTGGGTTTAGCAAGAAGTCAATTAGACCAATTGTGACTATTCCTTCCTCGTTTCTTTTTGGTTTGATGTAGTCTTTAACGATGATGATTTTTTTGAAAGAATCATCAATGTTAAGCAGAGAGGCGGATTCCTGCCGCTCCTTGGCATCTGTTGGCATTATGAATGCAGACTGAATGTAGTAGCGTTGGCTACCTTGATTAGCCACGAAATCTACCTCATACTGCTTACGAATGGTTTTTCCATCCTTGTCTGTTGTTCGATGTTCTACCATACCGACATCAACTTGAAAGCCACGTATTTTTAATTCATTATAAATGACGTTCTCCATAATGTGGTTTTCTTCTTGCTGCCTAAAATCAAGTATTGCATTTCTAACACCCACATCCGTAAAATAATATTTAGACAAGGTATTTATGTATTTCTTGCCTTTGATGTCATAACGGATTGCCTTTTCTGTTAAAAATGACTCACAAAGGTATGTCAGATAATTGTCAATAGTTTTATTCGACAGAGATACGTTTTTAAGGCTTTTGAAGGTGTTTGCCAACTTATTTGGATTGGTCGGGGAACCTATTGCAGACGCAATTATCTGAATCAATTCTTTTAGTTCAGATTCACCCTTAATCTTATATCTCTCGACTATATCATTGACATATACTGTTGAGTATAATCTTTTAATGTAGTCGATTTTCTTTTTGGGCGTTTCTAACGTCAATACATGAGGAAGGCCTCCGTATGTATAATAGTCGTTCCATGCTTCAATAGGGTGCCTTTTGTCAACAGACATATATTCCGCAAAAGAGAGTGGATACACATGAATCTGGTCATCTCGGCCTCTGAACTCTGTAATTATGTCAGTAGACAAGAATTTGGAGTTACTTCCGGTGACGTACACATCGGCATTTTCTATTTTAAGGTAGCTATTAAGCACATCTTCAAACTCCGGCACATGCTGAACCTCATCAAGAAGAATATAGTACATATCACCATCCACCATTTTAGAGTCGATATGTGCAAGCAGAGCATCGGGGTCACGAAGATATGCGTTTCTCCTGTCCTCTAAGTCTACTTTAATTATATGGTCATCAGGTATTCCCTGCTCTTTCAGATAGTCACCGAATAAGTGGAACAATAGATATGACTTACCGGATCGTCTTAACCCGGTAACAACCTTGATAAGTCCGTTATGCTGGCTGGCAATGAGCTGCTTGAGGTAATAGTCGCGTTTAATAATCATAATCTACTCCAAAAAAGTGGCATTTATGTCAACTATTTGGAATGCAAATATAGGCTTTTATTTTGGATTGGGCAATACTTCTACTCCAAAAAAGTGACATTTATGTCTGTTTTTTGGAATGACATTACTATTTTACCACATATCATTCTCTTTCTTCGACATGGTGGCGATTTCATCGGCTATCTCTTCGGAGGATAGCTTGATGTAGTCCATGAAGGTCTTTTGCGTCTTGTGACCGCTGACGTGCATCATCTGGAGAATGGTATATTTATGGCTCAGATACATATTCGTGATGCCGGTTCGTCGGGCGGTGTGGCTTGTCACGCAGTCATAGCGTGGCACGATCACGTTGCCGTTAAGGTCGGTCTCCGGCTCTTTCTTCTCCTTTCTCAAAGCCTCCTTCTGCTTCATGGTGAGCTTGGTCGGCACCTTCTCTTTCAGTGACGGCAACTGCTCCGACAGGTCTTTCAGAATATCTTTGATGTAACGATTAAGTACTTGTTCGTTGGCTTTCGGTATGTTGTAGCCATATTTTTCGCAGATTGTGATAAGATTTTCGTTGAGAATGGGGATAGTCACCTCGGTCTTGGTCTTTTGCTGGACAAGACGGATTATGCGTGTTCCCTTGCGGGTGGTCTCAAAGTTGTCGGCATTAAGGTTGTTGTAATCGCTCACTCGCTGACAGGTATAGCAGCCAATGAGAAAAACATCGCGGATGTGTTCTTTCTTCCCGGTCAGCGGCATCTCGTAGAGGGCTTGCAGTTCCTCCTCGGTGAGATAGATTTCGACAGCCTTGTCGCGGTCTTCAATCTTCTTCTTGACAATGAGTGCCGCCGCACGTTGATTGTCGTGTACGCCGTCAATAAAGGCGGCATTGATAAGAGCCTTCAGGTTTGTCAGATGCTTGTTGACCACCTTTGCCATGTAACCGTGTTTCTGCAAATAGTTGATGTATCGCGACACAAACGCGCGGTCAATATCCGCCCATCCGAATTTGTGCAATGGGTCGAAGCCTTCGTAAACACCGATAAAACTTTTCCACGCCTTGCAGGTACCGGGCGCGTAGTCGTCACTGCCGATTTTTCGCGCCCCGCTCTTGATGTCATCCACAAACTGAACGAGAAACGGCCAGATAAGACGGTTCTTCTCGTCCTCGATGCGTTTCTTCTCCTCGGCTTTCTTGCGGGCTTTTTCTTTCGCCGCCTCTCGTTTTGCGATAGCCTTTCGCTCGGCTTCGGCAGCTTCCTCCATCGCCCGGCGTTCTGCGTCCACCTTCTCCGGCTCGGAAATATAGCGCACATCCATGTCGAGAGCCTCACGGTCAAAATTCACCTTTGCAAGATGAGCCTTGACGATGCCTTCAATCTGCGTCAGCTTGGCGTGCAATTGATAATTCTTTTTCTGATGTACCAGCCATGCGCGGGGAGATGCCGTAGCCTTCTGCCAGTCGGCAACCTCGACTTGAAGCATGGTTGAAACCAGCACATCAATCTTACGGGTATGTATGCGGATAAAGAGTGTCGCGGTCTCTTTCCCCATGTCCTTGTTTCGGATGTGAAATGGGGTCAATTTCTTCGGAGAGGGTGATTTTGTCATATTCTCGTTGCTATAAATTTCTGAATGATGGCGTTCACAGTTATTCACAGTCAGCCACTTTGGTTCTGCAAATATAACAACCCAAACCGCATTTTGTCAAGTCGGGTCACCACGTAGGTCACCACGTTTTTTGAATAAATCTGAAAATCGGCAAAATTCACTATAGTTCATATTGCACTATTATTCAGCATTTTGCCTAAATAATACATTCAAATCCATTCGTATCCATTCAGAAACTCAGGTTCTGGTGGCACCACCTGCAAAATCGCTAAGTAGTTAACGATCAACTACTTAGCGATTTTTCTTTCACTCAAATTTTGCCGAGTTCCCTATAAAGTTACCTATGGCACACCCGTTTGAACGGTGCTGAAACGTGGTTGACGCAACTGAATGAACGAAAAATAAATCTTTTCACATTTTTTAATAAATATCGGCAAATGAACCATTCAATCGAATTGAGGGTTTTGTAAATTGCGGGGTAATTAAGTCCCGCCGTTTACATCACATAATTAATGAAAATAGAACCCCGTATGGAAAAATAGAATACTTATATACATAAAATTCGAGCCATCCGGGACACCGAATGGCTCGTTTGCTTTCATAGATACCGACGGTTGCCAAAGGGTTGTCAACTCCGCTTTATTAAAAATTGTTAAATAATTCAAAATCGGTTCATGCGACCCAATTCATCTCGATTTAGCAGGGTAAAATGGAGGCTAATTTTGAGCTCGGTTGACAAATGGTTGACAAAAAATTGCATTAAAAATTAAGTCGCTGATTTTCAGCGACTTAATTAAGAATAGGGTGCCCAGAACAGAACTACCGATATTACTTTCCAATATTTTCAATTGCATTTTAATTGTATTGATTATCAGATAAATCCAACAGCGTGTTTTTCATTTGAATTTCTTTCGGCGTTAGGAAAAGTAAGATTTTTGCACGTAAAATTGCACGTAAATTTTATTCGTTGTATCTTTGCAGAGTAAAACCTTTATACTCTCCCAAAGATGGCAACATTTAGATTTGAACTCGACCATAAGCCGACAAGAAATAAGACTTACAATCTTTATCTGATGGTCACGGCTGCGGGCAAACGAACAAAGAAGAAAACAGGCATCCAGCTGAAGCGCATTGATGACTTCAATCCTCAATGTAAGGGAAACAACTGGATTCGTGCGAATGTTCCTGACGCTAAGGTCCTCAATGAACAATTACGCCTTATGCTTGTGCAAGCCAATGAAACTTATCAGGAATTAGCGTCAGATGGAGATGTCACATCAGCCAAGGTTATAAAGAACCTGGATGCTGAATATGTGTCGCCGTCTTTTATGGCGTTTGCCCGTGAACGTGCGCAGATGATTTATGATAACGGTGGATGGAGAAATTGGCGCAAATATTGTGGCCTCATCAATAAGCTCGATGCCTTCCGCAAGAAACGCCGTATGGCTGATATAACCGTCGACGACCTGACTGTTGATTTGTTGACCCGCTTTGACAACTTCCTCCACAAATGGGAGAATGAACGTGAACCAGGCAAATTGCTCCATCCTAACACAATCGAAGTTCAGTTTAATATTTTGCGTACTCTTGTTCATCGAGCAATTGAGGTAGGCATAATGGAGGCATCGAAAGACCCGTTCCTTGTTTTCAAATACAAGGGCGTGAAGACAACGAAAGAAAAGTTGAGCGATACGGAGATGGAGCGCATTATTGCGCTTGAACTTGAAGAAGGTTCGCTAATATGGCATTGCAAGAATTATTTCCTGTTCAGCTATTATTGCGCCGGAATTCGTGCAGCTGACCTTATTCAGCTTCGTTGGCGTAATGTTACAGAGAATGGTAGGTTGCACTACCAAATGGGCAAGAACCACAAAGACCGAGACCTCTTACTCGTCGACCAAGCGTTGGATATACTTTGGTATTATCACAATGAAGACGCGAAACCGGATGATTATATATTCCCGCTGCTTGACAATGATGCGCCGTTTGCCAAATTTGTAACGCAGGCGGATAAGGACAGGATGAAACCGGAGCTGCGCCACCAACTGTATCAGCAGATTTCAGCCAAGAACGCCCTCATAAACAAGTATCTCAAAAAGATTGCTGAAAGAGCCGAGATTACCACCAATCTCACGATGCACATAAGTCGACACGCCTTTGCTCATATTGCGCAGGAAGCCGGTGCTGAAAGTTCCGCGATAAAGAATATCCTCGGGCATAGTAACCTTGCCACAACCGAACGGTATATGGGCAGCTTCGACACATCGAAGACTGATAACACTCTGCGCACTCTCTTCAAAAAGAAATCTGGGCCCAAGGTTGCGCCTCAGGAGGGAGCAGATAGTTCAATGTCGAAAGAAGAGAAAGCCATCGAACTGCTGAAAGGCATGACTCCTGAGCAAATAATGGCTGTGATTTCTGCAATCAACAAATAGCGGTTGCGTAACTGGCGAATTATGAGTAAATTTGCACATATAATTACAAAAATATGCCTCTGACAAAAGATGAAATAAGGTCGCTGTTGAGCGACATAGAGAATGAGCGCGTGGAGCGCACGTTATCCACCGACAATACCAAGAAGATGTCGGAGGCAATCTGCTCGTTTGCCAACGATATACGCAACACGAAGAAACCGGGATATTTTCTTATTGGTGCTGATGATGACGGAAATCTCGATGGACAGACGTTCACCGACGAACAATTGCGTTCATACGCGGGACTCCGCAATTCCGGGACAATTCTCCCACCGCCCGCGATTATGGTATATAAGGAGTCTTTCCCCGAGGGAGAAGTTGCGGTTATCGAAGTTCAGCCAAGTGAAGACACTCCGGTCAGATATAAAGGTGTGATCTGGATTAGAATCGGAGCAAGAAAAGCCGAGGCAAATACGGAGGAAGAACGCATTTTGACCGAGAAAGGGCAGATACATAGTTCTTCTTTCGATGGCCGTCCGTGCCGCGAGGCTTCAATTGACAACATTGATGTCGAGCTGTTCAAGAATGAGTATCTGCCAAAAGCCGTGTCGCCCGCGACATTAGCTAAGGATAAGCGCACGCCTATCCAGCAGATGGCATCGTTGCGCCTGTTTGATACTCGATTTAATTGCCCTACTTATGCCGGAATTTTATTGCTGGGTAATGACCCGCAATATTTTATCCCGGGAGCATATATCCAATATGTTAAGTTTGCCGGAACAAACCGTGCCACAAAGGTTTTGAAAGAAAACCGCTTCAAGGGGAATCTAATTTCAATGCTAAAAGAGTTGGAGTATTTCATTAAATATTCCATTGAAAGCAAGCGCCCTGAATTTGTCAGCGTGTTGCGCGAAGAGCCACGCATCAACTATCCGTGGGAAGCTATCCGCGAGCTCGCTATGAACGCCGTGATGCACCGCGCTTATAACGGAAATAACTCTCCTATAAAGTTTTACGAATACAGCGACCGCATCGAGATTGATAATCCCGGCAACTTATATGGCAAGGTGAACTTAGAGAACTTTCCCAACGAAACAGACTATCGCAATCCCAACATAGCCGAGATAATGCTCAACCTCGGTTATGTCAACCGTTTTGGCAGTGGTGTCAATACAGTTTCGACGCTTCTTGAAGAGAACAAGAGTAATCCTGCTGAATTCTTGCTTGGCGATTACACAACGTTCAAGGTAGTAGTTAAGAATGCCGATGTCATAGAGAGTGGCACCAATGTCATAGCAAAATCGCCTAATGTCATAGTAAATGTTTCAGAAGATGTCACTAACCATGACACCAATGGAACGATGCGGAACGATAAGCGGAACGATGGAACGATAAGCGGAACGATGCGGAACGATGCGGAGCGATATGAAGATATAGAAAATTTGATACTGGATAAAATGCGAGCCGACAAGAGAGTTAGCGTAAAACAGTTATCGAAGTTATTTGGCAAATCAAAGACTTCAATGTTCCGAATTATTGATAAACTTAAAGCTGATGGGAAAATCCGTCGATTAGGTTCTGAGAAATCCGGCACATGGGAAGTCATTGAATAGTTGAAATCTCTCATGATTGAGCTGGAGTCTGACGAACTAAGCCAGTTGCGGGCCGAAAATGCCCGACTGAGGGCATTGTTGGCTCGTCATGGAATTGCGGCGGACGAGCCGGAACCGGCGACGCCTCGAAAACCGGTACTTTCTTTGGAAGATAAGGTGAATCTGTTTCGCGGTTTGTTTCAGGGACGAGAGGATGTGTTTGCCCGTAGGTGGTTTAGTCCAACAACTGGTAAAAGCGGCTATCAGCCGGTATGCGCTCGGGAATGGAATCGGCAATATTGCGATAAGAAAAAGTATAAATGTGCGGAATGTCCCAACCGCGAATTCCAGCCGCTTGGATATAATGACATTTACCGGCATCTTGAAGGGAAAGACCCAAATGGACGTGATGTTGTAGGAGTTTATGCTATTTTAGAGGATAGTACTTGCAGTTTTCTTTGTTGCGACTTCGATGACAAGAGTTGCGAGCATGGGTATCAAGATGATGTAAGAGCATATGTGTCTGTCTGTCGCGAGTGGGGCGTTCCGGCTTATATCGAGCGATCTCGCTCCGGCAATGGCGCTCATGTGTGGATTTTGTTTGACGAACATATAAAAGCTCATACGGCTCGGCGATTGGGCAATGCAATTCTCACAGAGGCTATGGAGCGAGAAGGAAGGATGTCGTTCAAATCATACGACCGTTTCTTTCCTAACCAAGACTTTATGCCTATGGGTGGATTCGGCAACCTCGTTGCCTTGCCGTTACAAGGGAGAGCGCGTAAAGATGGCAACAGCGTGTTTGTTGATGATGACTTCATTCCATTTACTGACCAATGGGCATATCTGCAAGAAATGACGAAGATGGCAGCTGTAGAGGTCGAGAAGTTAGTGTCGAGATATGACCGAGAGCCGCTTGGCGAACTGTCAAAGTCCAGCGAATCCGCGCCCTGGGAACGCCCGTTGCCAAAGCCTATGTCAACGGCGGACCTTCCTAAACATATCACCGTTGTGCGTTCATCCGGCATTTATATTCCGACAAAAGGATTGTCTGCCAAGGCCGTTAATCATCTTAAACGTCTGGCGGCGTTCAAGAATCCGGAATTTTATGCGAAACTCGGAATGCGACTACCTGTCTATAATCTTCCGCGCATAATCTCATGCTCGGAGATAAACGACGATTATCTCATTCTGCCACGAGGTTGTGAGGAATCCGCGATAGATTTCCTAAGAGAAAATAATGTGGATGTTGAAATTCAGGATAAGGCTAATCCGGGAATGCCTATTACGGTAGAGTTCAATGGTCAGCTGTATCCTGAGCAAGTACATGCGATTGAGAAACTTGCCAGGCATCGTTGCGGAACTCTATATGCCACAACTGCCTTTGGCAAAACCGTTACCGCCGCTGCCATGATAGCCCGGAAGAAAGTCAACACCCTGATATTGGTACACACCAAGGCTTTGCTCGACCAATGGCGCAAACGTCTATCGGAATACCTGATAACAGATTTTCAACCGAAGGAACAACCTAAAGTTCGTGGCCGGCGTAAGAAATTCCAACAATTCGGTGCATTGTCATCTACCGAGAACACACTTAATGGCAAAATTGACATCGCTCTACTGCAATCGTGCATTAACGACAATGAGGTGAAACCGTTTGTGCGAGAATATGGCATGGTGATAGTTGATGAGTGCCATCATGCCCCGGCGTTCAACTTTGAGCGCGTTCTTCGTGAGGTCAATGCTCGATATGTCTATGGCCTGACCGCAACACCAATCCGTAAAGACGGCCATCAGCCGATTATCTTTATGCAATGCGGTGAAATCCGTTATACGTCCGATTCAAAAGTACAACAGGCTCAACAATCCTTCCGGCGACACCTTATCCCGCGTTTTACTTCTCACCGCAATCTCAATGCCGATGGCAGCAACTAC
>ERZ836877.5896-NODE-5896-length-11344-cov-3.716627_pt1 | contig 11344 bp, 7 predicted proteins | sample MGYA00519469_ERZ836877 | MGnify/ENA primary metagenome ERZ836877 (study PRJEB31850, sample SAMEA3708809) | human gut metagenome | biome: human gut; feature: human-associated habitat; material: faeces | place: China | collected 2014 ... | reverse complement strand
TGCAGGCACCCTGCTGTGGTGCACACCAGCCTACACCGTGTGTAAATCCTGAAATATCTTCAATTTTTTTGGAATGAACCCATTTTCCTTCTTCTGGAATTGGAGCTGGCTCATGTTTTGCGCCCTTGGCAACAGGACACATGTTTTCGACTTCCTTCGTGTAAATCATTATAAGACTCCTTTCGATATGAAATATATATCATGTTAAACTTTGTTATACATTTAACACACCGCCCTCATTTTCTCACATTTTTTTACATTAGTCCAGTCTTTTTTACAGGAAATGCCCCTTAATTTTCTCAATTTGTTAATCTAATGCCTCCATCCGCTCAAATGCAAAGGATGCTCCGATTGCTCCAACCAGTGTCAGCAGGAATATAACGACTATCATCATAATAAATCCTGCAGTCACGGAAATGAACGCTCCCGTTGCTACTGCCACAATGATTCCGACACATAATACCAGTCCCTGGAACAGCATCCGAAGAATCGTTCTGCCCAGTTCTCCAAACATTTTCCCTATCACGACATCTGCCAGCATATTCATATAAAGCTTATTAGCATTCAGGCACATATATAAAATGACGGTCAAAATCATGTAAGACACCGGAAGTCCCATTACGATACTGCCCGGCAGCGTAATCAGAAGTCCGTCAATCAGCGCACGGATATGCTCCATTTTGGTGGCATACCACATTTTCTTAAAATTACTGTCCGGAATCAGATAGGTGTATGGATTTGCCAGTTCCTTCGACCACTTCGTCTTATAACCGCTGAAAATAAAGATAACATAGGCAATGACGCCCGGAATTACAAACATTTTAAAAGGCTGGCTGGAAATTTTATTATAATAAGAGACAACCGCAATTGCCACACCTATAACCAGAAACAGCACCGAATTCCAGCCAAAGATAAAGAAACGGTTTTTACGGTATTCTAATACCTGCCGGTAGAAAATTGCTTTAGCGTAAGTTCCCTTATAAGCCATCTTTACATTCCGTAAATACTTTTTCTTGCCATTTCCCACTACAACCTCGCCCTTTTTCGAGCGTTTCATCCGGTCATCATAATCTTCTGCAAATTTTGCAGCATCTTCATAGAATTCTCCGGTACACTTCATCTTTTTCGCATAAAGTACCAGAAAAACAGTACTGGTTAAAAGAAGTACGGTTGCCACCACATTGATTCCTGCAGGACCTATAATAATAAGCTGAATCAATGCAATTTCCCAGCCTATAATCGGAATCAGCTGTACCACCGGAAGCTGGATTAAGTCCACAAACACAGATAACTGCATGCCTTTCACCGAAACAAAGTAGATTGCCACCAGTGCAAAAGCTGCCATTACTCCATACATAATATAGGTAAGTACGGTAAAGAACTGTTTAGGAAGTGTTTCATTTCCATAGCAGATAATCATTAACGCTCCCTCTAAAATATTTTCCAGTACACCAGCATAAAGGAAATATAAAATCATCTTATATGGTGTAACACCAAATACACCAATTCCAAGTACCAGTACAAATAGTTCAACAATAAAATTGGTTAAGAACTGCTTCATTCCGGCATGAAGAATAACTTTCTTCGGTTCTTCCGGTGCAGCAAATACAAAATGTACTTCTGACGGGCGGAACAACAGTCCTTTTCTCTTGATATAGGAAATCAGATTTGCCGGAACAATCATAACCATCAGTACGGATAAAACAGTTGCAATTCCTTCCGGGCTGTTTAATCCGAAATCGACAGACATGGAACCAAGTCCATACAATACCAATGCTGCATATAAAACAACAAATACCAGTGCAAGAAAAGTCTGTGGCCGTTTCAGGCTCCGCTTCACTTTATTCTTAATGGTCTGGAAAAAAACAAAGGAAAGACTACTCATGTTCTTCACCACCAGTCTTTGGTTCTGTCACTTCAAAGAACAGTTCTTCTATGTCTTTATCCGCAATTTCATTTTTGTTAAATGTTGCTATAATTTTCCCTTGTTCCATTACAAACATCACATCCCACAAATCTTTTACCATTTCAAGCATATGGGTACTGATAAGAATGGTACAGCCTTTCTCTTTTAACTCAAGCACAACTTCTTTCAGTTCTTTTATGGCTGCCGGGTCAAGTCCAACCATTGGCTCATCTAACATCACAACCTTTGGATGAATAGCAAGTGCACAACAGATACTGACCTTCTGCATCATTCCTTTGGACAATTCATTTCCCAGCTTCTCCTGTTTATCCAGAAGTTCAAAACGTGTCAGCAGTGCATCTATTTCTTCCTCTGTAATGTCACTGTTATATGCCCGCTTCACATATTCGATATGCTCCCGCACCGTCAGTGCTTCAAACATTGCCGGAATCTCCGGTACATAGCCAAATATTTTCTTCGCTTCCAGGCTTCTTGCCTTCATTCCATTAATACCAACACCACCTTCATAACGAAGGAGTCCTGCAATACTCTTTATAATGGTTGATTTTCCGGCACCATTTGGTCCAAGCAGGATACCGACCTGACCATCCTGCACCATAAAGCTGACATGGTCCACTGCTACATTCTTTCCATATTTCTTAGTAAGCTCTTGTACTTCTAACATTTTCACCCTCCAAAATTCACGAGAAACACTCTTTGTAAGCTTCCCGTATATACTGCGAGAAACACTCTTTTCAAAGTTCTCGTCCAACTAAAAAGCAGCCGTATGTATTACTTAATTAATACAGTAATGCATACAGCTGTTTTTGTCAACCATTCATTTCTTAATTTTCTATTGTCATTTTTCTGCAAGCAGCTACCGCAGGTAACTTCTGCGGGTAAATTTCCATCCGTTTAACCTTCTGCTTTACTTACAATTTCATTCTTATTCTTATAAATAGAATGCGCCGGAACTACTCCACGTACCGGGGAAAGCGGATAAATATTGGTATGTGGTCCGATGACCGTTCCCGGATTCAATACGGAATTACAGCCGACCTCTACAAAATCTCCTAACATGGCACCGAATTTCTTACGTCCGGTTTCCATCTTCTCATCAGCAGATTTTACTACCACCAGTGTCTTATCGGATTTTACATTGGATGTGATGGAACCTGCTCCCATGTGTGACTTGTATCCTAAAATAGAATCTCCCACATAATTATAGTGTGGTACCTGCACGGAATTAAAAAGAATGACATTCTTTAACTCGGTAGAATTGCCTACCACCGTTCCTTTTCCGACAATTGCATTTCCACGAATGAATGCACAGTGTCGTATTTCAGCATTTTCATCAATAATTAAAGGACCATTTAAACATGCTGTCGGTGCCACGGCAGCGGATTTTGCCACCCAGATATCCTCACCCTTCTGTTCATAAACATCCGGATTCAATGTTTTTCCCAGTTCTTTGATATAATCTCCGATTCCGGCAAGTGCCTCCCACGGATAAGTAAATTGTGCAAGATAATCCTTTGCGATTGTCTCCTCTAATGTATACATATTACTGATTTTGCACTGTTCCATCTTTCTCTTCCTCTCTTTCTTCTTCCGGTTTCCGGTCAAAATCAAAACGAATTTCATCCTCTTCAAACTTCAGACAGGTATCAAATACATTTCCTGCTTTCGAAGTAAATCCGGTTATTTTTTTAGTGGTATATCCTTTTGTAAAAAGCTCTTCTAACACTTCTTCAGCCAGTTCCACCTTTGCTACATAACGGTTCACCCGGAATCCGCAGTCACATTCATAGTACCACTGGCTTTTCTTTAACAATGCCCCACACTTTGGACATTTTACTTTTGTCTCTTCCGGTTTCGGACGCTCCGGAAAGTCAAATTCAATGCGTCCATCCTCGGTAAGCTTCAATGGTGCATCAAATTTCTTGCCATTCTTAGATTTAAATCCTGTTATAATTTCTGTCTTTCCTGTCAGTAAAAGTGCTTTTACCTGAGTTTCCTTTAATTTTACTCCGGCTATTTTACCGATTGAGAAACGGCAGCTGTCCTCTTTGTTTCTGTCATAATTGGCACAGCCATAGCCAAATGGCGTCTGCACAATATCACCCTGACACAGTGGACATTTTACATCTTTTACCTTCTTTGCTTCCACATGCTCAAAATCAAATTTCAGGACTTTCTTTCCATTCTCATCTTCTCCAAGCATCAGGCAGGCATCAAATTTCTTCTTATTCTTTGAAGTAAATCCGCGAATCGTTCCGGTTCTTCCATTGGTCAGAAGCTCCTTCACCTGGGCGGTATTTAAATCTTTCCCGGCTATTTTGCCAATGGCAAACCGGCAGCCAGACTCATCTTCCGCTTTATAATTGGCACAGCCATAACCAAATGGCTTTATTTCTATTGCTCCGCCACACAACGGACAACTTACGCCCTCTATGGTCTCCGGTTCATTCTGTGAAAAATCAAAGGTTATATTCGGTTTTCCTTCTTCATCCTTTGTCATCACAAGGCAGGCAGAAAACTTCTTCTTATTCTTCGAAGTAAATCCCTTTAAGACTCCGGTTCTGCCTTCGCTTAATAACTGCTTTACTTCTTCATCGTTAAGCTCTCTTCCGGCGATGGAACCAATAGCAAAACGGCATCCACTGCCATCTTTATTATAATTCGAGCAGCCATAACCAAAAGGTGTAGTCTCAATCTCGCCGCCACAGACCGGACAGGTTGCTCCGATTTTAACCCTTGCCTTCATATCTTTGGCATTGCTGCCAGCCAATGGACGAATCTGACCGGCAATCTGGCTGGTGAGATTTTCATTTATCATGGAAACTGTTTCTTTCCGGATAAATTCCTCTAACTTCTCCCGATAATCTTCCATCGGAACCGTTCCCTGGGTAATGCCATCCAAGCCCTTTTCCCAGGAAGCGGTCATCTTCGGATTCAAAAGTGCCGGAACAGTCATATTCACCACTTCATAAACCATCTCGCCTAAGGCTTCCGGCGTCAGCACCTGTGTTTTCTTATTCAAAGCAAGGTAGCCGATACGCACCAGCTTCTTGATGATTTCTGCCCTTGTAGCAGAGGTTCCAATTCCGGAGCCTTTAATCTGTTCTCTTAATTCCTCTTCCTCGATTAACTGTCCCGCATTTTCCATGGCAAGCACCATGGAACCTGAAGTATAACGCTTTGGTGGAGAAGTCTTTCCCTCTTTTACCAGAAATTCTTTTACTTCTGCGGTATCTCCTTCTTTGAGACTATCTGCAAGTTTTAGTAATGCTGCGCTGTTCTTCGGATTGTTTTCTTCTCCGTCGCCATCTTCCTTTTCCCGCTTTTCTTTGGTATCCGGTCTTCCGGCAATTTCAAGATATCCGGGAACCTTTAATACTTTTGCCCCGGCAAAGAAAGATTCCTTTTCAATTCCGATGGTCAGCTTTACCGTCTGATACTGTGCCGGCGGATAGAAAATACTTAAGAAACGCCGCACGATCAGTTCATAGACCCGCTTCTGCAATTCCGTCAGCGACTTATATTCATTGACCTGTCCGGTTGGAATAATAGCATAATGGTCTGTAATCTTACTATCATCGGTATAACTGCTCTTTCCGATATTTTTATATAAACCATGCTCCACAATACTTTGTACAAAAGGTGCAACCGGCTCAAAGGAACGGAGTCCTCTGATATTCTTACTGATTTCTTTTGCAACGGCAGAAGATAATACTCTTGCATCTGTTCTCGGATAAGTAGTCAGCTTTCTTTCATATAAGTCCTGTGCTACCTGCAGCGTCTCGTCCGGGCTGATTTTAAACCTTTTCGAGCACTCTGCCTGCAGCTCCGCCAGGTTAAATAAAAGCGGTGCATGTTTCTTTGAAATCCCTTTATCTACTGTTCTTACAATCGCCGTTTTATTAGTTAAATCTTCAATTAATTTTTCTGCATGTACTTTTTCTTTGAATCCATTCTCTTTATAAAGCAACGGAGATGCATAATAAGAAGAACCTTCTATTGCTTTCCATTCACCTTCTATCTCTGCATCAAAGAAATTTCCCACCACCCGGTAAAATGGTGTCTCTACAAAATTACGGATTTCCCGCTCCCGGATTACAACCATGCCAAGTACACAGGTCATGACACGGCCAACTGCAATTGCAGTATAGGACTTGGTTCCTGCCGCATCATTTAAAAGATTTCCATATTTTACAGACATGACACGGGAAAAATTAATTCCCATGGCATAGTCTTCAATGGTACGCATAATCCCGGAATTAGCAAGATTATCATAATCCGCCATTGGTCTTGCTTCAGCAATTCCTCTTTTAATTTCTTCCTCTGTCTGCGAATCTATCCATACCCGCAGCTCTTTCATACCTTCACGGACTCCACCGAACCGCCGGATATTCTCTTCAATGGTCTGTCCTTCTTTTCCGGCATCGCCTGCCCAGTAAACGGTATCAATATCTTCCCGGTGTAAGAGCTTATGTACGATGTCATACTGTTTGCTTACAGATGGTATGACATTATATTTATAATCTTTCGGAAGAAATGGAAGGTCTTCTAACTTCCACTTCTTATATTTTATATCATATTCTTCCGGATATACCATTTCCACCAGATGACCAACACACCAGGTAATAGCATAGTGACTGTCTTCGATATATCCGTCATTTCTGCCGGATACGCCAAGAATTCGTGCAAATTCCCGGGCAACACTTGGTTTCTCCGTGATAATTAACGACTTACCCAACCGTTATTTCCTCCAATTTCTGTGCCATTTCTATTATTTTGTCTTTTTCAATCATTTGACTTTACTGTCATTTTTAGCTTTCCGGCACTTTATAATTCCTTCATATCGATCAGGACAAATCTTTTATCTTCTTCTGCCATCTGCTTTAAATCCTCTGCAAATTCCCGTGCGGAAAACATATAAAGATATTTTGCGGAAATTTTTGCCTGTTTCAGATTATCAAGCAATGCTTCACCTGACGAGCGGGTCATATAAGGCTCTGACCAGTTACAGATTCCGACAATGCTCTCACGGACACTGTTCTGGGCGACAATATCGATATTGCCCTTCTTTCCAACCCAGGTTCCAATCCGGTGAATGTCAATCGGAAGTTTACCAATACGATTTAATAAAGTAAGATATTCCCGGCACACCTTGACAAAATAACGGTTCATATAGTCATCTAAATCTTTTTCAATATAAGTATCATAAAATTCTTCCGGTGTCATCATATATAAGTCCGATAAATGTGGATAGACAAAACGGAACCAGAAATTCACATAAGTATTGGCAATGCGGTAAACACCCTTTTTCGTATTCTCCCAGCCACCGGTATCAAAGGAAACCACCTTTTCTACCACATCAAATGCCATCAGATTCTTCATGTAGACACTGATTTTTGCTCTGGAGAAGCCTGTCTTTAAAAAGAGGTCATTCAGCTTATTATTTCCCGAAGCCAATGCTGCAAGTATTGTATTATATACAGAAAGTTCTCTTAATTCAATGCTGATATAATTTTCTGCCTCATGGAACAGGAAGCCATCCGGAGACAAAATATGCCGACAGACATTTTCCTTAATACTCTTTTTGGAATTCCAGCGTGTAAGATAACCCGGCACACCTCCAATAATTCCATAGACCTGCACTGCCTGACTGGTTCCATATTCCGGGAAATGTCGAACCACATCAAGAAATGTCGCATCCTCCATGCGGATGGCTGCGTCTACCTTCTTTAAGTATTCACCATATTTTTCTCTGCAGTCTTCCTCTACCCATACCAGTGAAGAGCTGGTCAGAATAATCATAACAGGACCCGGATATAATTTCTTTGCTTTCAGTTTCAGAATGCTGTTCATAAAGCCAACATCTTTTCTGGCAATATACTGGAATTCATCAATAACAACCACAAGCTTGGTCGGGTCTCCACTCTTGATGCGGTTAAAGAATTCATCATAACTATAGCGTGTCAGACGAATTCCGTATTTTGTTTCCACTTCCTGCCCCATCTGCAAAACCTGTTCCCTTTCGGATGCCTGTCTGGCGCGATAGTAAAAAAACTTTTTCTCCTTACAGAATTCTTTTATCAACTGCTCTTTCTGGCAGTTATCTCTTCCATATAAAAGAACAATCTGATTGCCGGACTGTCCATATACCTCTTCTAATTTTTTTAATTCGGATGTCTGAATCATCATTGGTAATATCCTCCAAAATTTCTAATTCTAAGAAGTCACTCTAACAAAAATAATATCACATTTTAATTTTTCTATCAACGCCAAAACGATAAAAAAGCCATACTGCTTTCCTGCAATATGACTTTTCTATCTTCATTTTGTTACATATTTTGCTGCTTATTTTGCGGTAATGTAACCCTGTGCTTTTAAAAGTTCTGCGCAAAGAACAGCTCCACCAGCCGCACCACGTACGGTATTGTGGGATAATCCTACGAATTTCCAATCATATACGGTGTCCTCACGAAGACGTCCAACACTGATTCCCATACCGTTTTCATAGTTAACATCCATAGAAACCTGTGGTCTGTTGTCTTCTTCTAAGTACTGGATAAACTGCTTTGGTGCACTTGGAAGATTTAATTCCTGTGGTACTCCCTTGAAGTTTACTAATTTTTCGATTAACTGCTCTTTTGTAGGGTTCTTTTTGAACTTAACAAATACAGCTGCTGTATGTCCGTTTAATACCGGAACACGGATACACTGGCAGGTAATAACCGGTGATGTAGCAGGTACAATGACACCATCTTTGATTGCACCCCAGATACGAAGTGGCTCTTTTTCGGATTTTTCTTCCTCTCCACCGATGTATGGGATAATATTTCCAACCATTTCCGGCCAGTCCTTAAAGGTTTTTCCGGCACCGGAAATTGCCTGATAGGTAGTTGCTACTACTTCATATGGTTCAAACTCTTTCCATGCTGTAAGAACAGGAGCATAACTCTGGATGGAGCAGTTTGGTTTTACTGCAACAAATCCTCTCTTGGTTCCCAGTCTCTTGCGCTGGAATTCGATTACTTTCATATGTTCCGGATTGATTTCAGGTACTACCATAGGAACATCCGGTGTCCATCTGTGTGCACTGTTGTTCGAAACAACAGGAGTCTCTGTCTTAGCATATGCTTCTTCAATTGCTTTGATTTCATCTTTAGTCATATCTACAGCACTGAATACGAAATCAACTTCTGCTGCAACATTTTCTACTTCATTAACATTCTTTACTACAATATTTTTAACGGCTTCCGGCATTGGAGTATCCATTTTCCAACGATCTCCAACTGCTTCTGCATAGGTCTTTCCTGCACTTCTTGGGCTTGCTGCAATTGTAGTTACCTCAAACCATGGATGATTCTCCAGAAGAGAGATAAATCTCTGACCTACCATTCCTGTTCCACCTAAAATACCGACTTTTAATTTGCTGCTCATTTCTTTTTCTCCTCACGTTTTTATGTTCGTCTATCGCGAACAGTTGTCTTTCTGATAAATATACTATCCTATTTATACAAAAAATGCAATTCACAATTTATCAAAAATTACTAAGTGAATTGCATTTTTCTTATACATATGTACCAATTTTTTAAAATAAGCTACTTATTTTCTACGCCTCTTCCGGCAGATTCAACTCATCCTGCCAGTCCTTTGACAGATATTCCTTATGCAATGCAATGACTTTTTCCATTGCGTCTTTACCAGGCGCACCAACAGTCAGACGTTTATTAACACAGGTTTCCATGGAAATTGCTTCATAGATATCTTCTTCAAATACCGGACAGATTGCCTTTAACTCATCCAATGACATATCATCAATGGCAATCTTCTTATCCAGACAATAAAGCACGATTCTTCCTACAATACCGTGGGCATCACGGAAAGGAACGCCATGATTTACCAGATAATCTGCTGCATCTGTCGCATTGGTAAATCCCTTGTTGGCACTGTCATGCATTTTTTCTTTATTGAATTTCATAGTTGCGAGCATACCGTTAAAGAGTGCCAGACAGCCTTTTGCAGTATCCATGGCATCAAAGGAAAGCTCCTTGTCTTCCTGCATATCTTTATTATACGCAAGGGGAATTCCCTTCATTGTAGTAAGCAATGACATCAGTGCGCCATATACTCTTCCGGTCTTTCCACGTACCAATTCTGCAATATCCGGATTCTTCTTCTGTGGCATAATACTGCTTCCGGTACTGTATGCATCATCAATCTCTACAAACTGATATTCATTGGAATTCCAGATGATAACTTCTTCTGAGAAACGGCTTAAATGCATCATAATCGTTGATAATGCAGATAAAAATTCGATTAAGTAGTCACGGTCTGATACGCCATCCATACTGTTTAAGGTTGGTCCATAGAAACCAAGTAATTCTGCAGTATATTCACGGTCTAATGGATAAGTAGTTCCTGCCAGGGCACCGGAACCTAACGGACAGTAATTCATTCTCTTAAAAATATCCTGCAGGCGGAGTCTGTCACGGCGGAACATCTCAAAATAAGCTCCCATATGATGTGCCAGTGTAATCGGCTGTGCTTTCTGAAGATGGGTAAATCCCGGCATAATCGTCTCGGTATTTTCTTCCATAATCTTAAGAATGGTCTCAAGAAGTTCTTTTACCAGCTTGTCAGTATGCAATACTTCCTGTCTGGTATAAAGACGCATGTCCAGTGCAACCTGATCATTTCTGCTTCGTCCGGTATGTAATTTCTTACCGGTATCTCCCAGACGGTCAATGAGCTTTGCCTCTACAAAGCTGTGAATATCTTCGTATTCATCGGTAATAATAAGCTTTCCTTCTTCTACTTCTTTTAAAATTTCTTTTAAACAGTCTACAATATCCTGCATTTCTTTCTCTGTTAAAATGCCCTGTTTTCCAAGCATTTTCACATGTGCAATGCTGCCTTCCATATCCTGTTTATAGAATTTCTGATCAAATGATATAGACGCATTAAAATTGTAAACGAGCTTGTCTGTCTCTTTGGTAAAGCGTCCACCCCATAACTGTGCCACTCTTTTATCCTCTCTTTCCATACGGATGTCCGTACTTATTCTAAACAAAAATCCATAACTAACTTCTGAAAGTATACCTTATTTTTCATAAAATGACAACCAGAAGAAATCACTCCTGTACTGCTTGCTCACTTTCCTGTGCCGCACGTTCTCTTTTCTGTTCTTCCCGCTCCCGCTTCGAAAATACACAGCCACAATAATCCTGCCGGTACATGCCATACTCTGCCGAAATTACGGTAGAACGCTTATAGCCATCCCGTTTCTTAAAATCCGAATATAAATAGGGAATGCCATATTCTTCAGCCAGCCTTCCTCCAATCTCATTTAACTTTGCAGCATTCTTCATGGGACTGATAGACAGCGTTGTCGTAAAATAATCACAATTTAATTTTTTCGCATAC
>ERZ836877.5888-NODE-5888-length-11368-cov-2.268099_pt1 | contig 11368 bp, 10 predicted proteins | sample MGYA00519469_ERZ836877 | MGnify/ENA primary metagenome ERZ836877 (study PRJEB31850, sample SAMEA3708809) | human gut metagenome | biome: human gut; feature: human-associated habitat; material: faeces | place: China | collected 2014 ... | reverse complement strand
CAATAGCGACTATTTTATCTATAACATTTTTTTGTGCAAAAATAAAGCTGAAAGAGAAAGATAAAACAAGTAATAATAAAACCTTTTTCATGTGTATTAATTTGTTATTATATAGTCAAAATTTGAGACCTCTAAACTACTATTTTTATTCAAAACAGCGAAGAACAGTAGAAAGTTTAGTAAATTTTTACATACTTTTTACGAACTCCTTCTTCATTGATCTGTTTTTCCAGGTCGTTTTCGAATTGAAGTTTCTTTTTATTTTTCAGAATAAGGGTAATTTCATCTCTGACATAATCTAAGGGAGCTAATGTTTGTTCATGACGCATCTCCTTGATTTTTAGAAAATAGTAGTTGTCGTCATCTTCTTTTTCGATGTTTTTAACCACCAGAATTTCTTTTTCTAATGTGTTGAAATCTCCGGGAATCAGATTTAATATATATTTTACTTCAATCCATTTGTTGTTGAATTTATCGTATTTTTTAGCATGGGTCAGGCAATAATCTTCCAGACTTTCCTGATCGTTTGCTTTATCCGATTTGAACCATTTCTTCACTTCTTTTAAATTAGGTGCATTTTTAGGAAGAATAAAGAATACCGCTTTAATGATCGGAGTGGGCAGAATAAAGTTTTTTTCGTTTTTATTATAATAGGTTTCGATGTCTTCTTCGCTGATCTCGTCCATAAGGCGTTGGGCGATCAGTTTTTGTTTGTATTGGTAAATCAACAAAGAAGTGCGGTAATCTTCAACCTGTTTTTGTATATTCATTTCTTCGTTGGATAGGTTCTCGATCGCTTTATGTAAAAGTAATTTTTGCGTCACCCAATTGCGGATATAGTTCTGAGCCATGAGCAGACTATCTTCACTGGAGGTGCCGTTCGGAATAAAATCGATGATCTCGGAGCGGGATAAGGTACTCTCGAACACTTGTGCCACAGGCGGCTCCTGCGTTCTTTGGGGCTCACAGGAACAAATGATCAGGACCAGCATAAACAATAGGGTGAATCTCATTTTTAGCTTCTTGTTTTAAGACACGGGCGAAAGTAGTAAATAATTTTCAATTTTCCCTATCTTTGTCCGAAAGAAGAGAGATGCATAACAGGATTCACGAAATATTGAAACAATACTGGGGATACGATGAATTCCGTAGTCTGCAGGAGGAGATTATTCTCTCGGTATTGGAGGGGAAGGATACGCTGGCTTTGATGCCGACCGGTGGAGGAAAGTCGATTACCTACCAGGTACCTGCCTTGGTGTTGGAGGGGATATGCCTGGTGGTGACGCCCTTGATCGCTTTAATGAAAGATCAGGTTGAAGAATTGCAGAAGCGGGGAATTGTGGCGGAGGCGATTTATACCGGTATGGGGAAAGAACAGGTAGAATCGACCCTGAATAAAGCGATTGCCGGAAAAATCAAATTCCTGTATGTTTCTCCCGAACGATTAGCTTCGGAACAGTTTCGCGCACGTCTGAAACAAATGCATTTGTCCATGCTGGCAGTCGACGAAGCCCATTGTATTTCGCAATGGGGCTATGATTTCCGGCCTTCATATCTGCGGATCGCTGAAATCCGGGAGAATTTCCGGCAGATTCCGGTATTGGCATTGACAGCTACCGCTACTCCCCGGGTAGCCGAAGATATCCAGCAACAGTTAAAATTTGAGATTCCCCATGTTTTATCGAAAAGTTTCCGGAGGGATAATATCGCTTATGTAGTCCGGAAAGCGAACGATAAGTTGGGAGAATTATTGCATATTTTATCCAGTCTGAAAGCCAGCGCAATCGTGTATGTGCGCAAAAGAGCGGGAGCGGAAGAGTTGGCCCGTTTTTTGAAAGCGAAGGGAATAGAAGCTGATTTTTATCATGCCGGACTGACTTCTTTTCAAAGAGAACAGGAGGCATGGAAAAAAGGTGAAGTCCCGGTGATTGTCGCAACGAATGCTTTCGGTATGGGAATCGACAAACCGGATGTTCGGATTGTCGTTCATTTCGATATTCCGGATAGTCCCGAGGCCTATTTCCAGGAAGCCGGGAGAGCAGGACGGGACGGTAAGAAGGCTTATGCGGTATTGTTATACAACGAAGCTGCTTTGACAGCCCTGAAAAAAAGAGTCACTCAGGGATTTCCCGATAAAAATTATATCCGTCAGGTGTATCGCCTGTTGGGGGATTTTTTCGGATTGGAGGAAGGGTTAGGGCATGGACTGGCTTTTGAGTTCGATCCTGAACATTTTGTGAAGACTTATAAGCTGGAGCTGACCACTACCTTGTCGGCGATAAAAGTATTGCAGGTAGCCGGTTATTTGGAATGTACCACCGAAGTACATGCCCGTTCGCGTATCAGTTTCCTGGTTTTGAGAGATCAATTGTATAAAATAGAGTTGGGGGACCTTTTATTGGAACGATTGGTGGAATATATACTTCGGAATTATCCGGGGATTTTTGTGCAATATGCTTATATCGATGAAGAAATACTGGCCGGGAAGTTAGGGGTGAAAAGACAACAGGTCTATGAAAGTCTGTTGTTATTAGCCCGTCGCAGGATCATCGGTTATATTCCCGGTAATGACCGGCCTTATATCGTTTATCACCAGCCCCGGGTTCCGGCTCATTACCTGCATATCGGTCCCGAGGCCTATGAGGACAGGAAACAAGCTTATGCTGTAAAAGTCGGGCATATGGCCGGATACATCGAATTAACCGATTCCTGTCGTCAATTGTATTTGATGGCTTATTTCGGACAACGGGAAAAAGAGGTTTGCGGTATTTGTGACCTTTGTCTCGAACAGAAGAAACGACCGGGAAATACCAACCGGAAAACCGAGGAGAAGATCCTTGAGCTGCTGAAACAAAAAGATTATGAGATCAGGGAACTGATCTATGAATCGGCGGGTTCCCGACAGCAAGCGACGGCTTGTATCCGCAAACTTTTGGATGCAGGTGAAATTTATTATAAAACTCCGACACTACTGGCTTTACGTCATTAATCATACTCCTGCCTTATCCCCGAATAACGAGATATGCAATCTGTCACAATATCGCCAACCGTTCCGAATACAATACTCTAAAGTTTTTCGCATATTCCTTCGCATGATTTCCGGTGTCCCTCCTAAAGGCATTAACAGGATGTCGTCATTTTTCCAAGCTTGAAGAACAGATAAAAGTTGCTGGATTTCGTCTATATCTTCATCGCAAGCATATACGAATTTCAATTGGAAATCTTTCTGGTATTGCCGGGCAGAGGATATATATTGCTGTATGCATTCCGGATTCAACCGTTGAATGGAAAGCGGACTCGCTCCGGTATAGGAACTGCTTAGCTTGGGAGATAAACTGAATAAATCGATGTATCGGGCCAATTCAGGATCGAATAAGGTGGCATTGGTTTCTAAAGTCAAATGGAATCGATAGTCGGACTTTAACTTTTGACATAAGGCTTTTAATTCCTTTACCTGAAGTAAAGGTTCACCACCGGTAAGGACGATATGCCGGATGGGACCGGCATTTTGCAAGAGGGTTGTATAAATGGCTTCCACAGATACTTGCCGGGTATCTTTTAATTGATATGCAGCATAAGCAGAGTCACAAGGTGACGACAGACCGTCGGAGGTTTGCCAGTGACATTGCAGATTACATCCGGCCAATCTGACAAATAGAGAAGGGATACCGCACAATTTTCCTTCGCCCTGAACGGTACCTGCAAACTGAAAGCCGGATGCCGGTAAATCCGGGAGCAAATGTCCGTCTTTATCTTTAACGATCGGAAAGATTCCGTCTTTGGCTAATCGCATATTTACACCTCTAACAGTTTATCCCACCAGTCGGTAGATTTCCACTCTGCAACGATCCCTTCGGAGAAATGGATGTCTTTCAGTTGGAATCTGGCCAGTTTTAAATCTTCCTGAAAAGCTTCGGCATAACCTGTAGCCGTTTCATGTACCCGGACAGCATGAAGCTGAATATTTCCTTCCCAGTTGACACGTTCCGTATGCCGGAGGATTTTGTCGATGACATAGGTAAACAGTAAGGCATAACCTTCGGCAGAAGGAGAGACCGGGATTTCTGCAACTCTCCGGTTATAACGGTATACGAATGTTTTTAAATCGGGCGGTTCCTTTTGCCACAGGGAGTAAGAGTGATCGAAACTTTCGATAAATTCTTTCACTTTATCCAAACGGCAGAAATCCATAACCATATAACCGTCGTCGAGTTTGTCCGAGGTGATAAAAACTTCGACGATATAGGAATGGCCGTGGATATTTTCCCGGCACCGTTGAGAGGAACAATTACGGACAATATGCGCCCCTTCGAATTTGAATTGTTTTCTAATCAGCATACTAAAGGATCTATTTCGTTTGCTTCGGCAAAAGCCTTGGCTCTCAATAAACAACTGTCACAAACGCCACACGGATGTTCACCTCCCCGGTAACAGGTCCAGGTCAGTCCGAAATCGACCCCCAGACTGACGCCTAATTTGACCTCTTCGGCTTTGGTCAGATGCATGAAAGGAGCGTGGATGGTAATTCTCTGTTTCTTTTCGGCTCCCAATACGGTTCCCAGGTTGATCGCATTTTCCATCGCTTTTATAAATTCTTCCCGGCAATCGACATAACCGGAATAGTCGACTTCACTTACTCCGATAAAGATGTCCGTGATATCTAATGCATCGGCCCACGAAGCGGCTACCGACAGAAATACCATATTCCGGGCAGGTACGTAAGTGGAAGGAATATCCTGGCGTTCGATATGGCCGTCTTCTACCTCCATTTCCGGATCGGTAAGTGCGCATCCGCTCCATTGGTTCAAAAGTAAATTAACTATTTTATGTTCTTTTACGCCGGCTGCTTTTGCAATGGCTATAGCACTTTTTAATTCTTTGTCGTGTTTCTGACCGTATTCGAAAGTGATGGCATAAATCTCATCGAATCCCTGGCTTTTGGCCAGATAAAGAGCTGTTGAAGAATCCAGCCCGCCGGATAATAAAACAATGGCCTTTTTCATAACTATTTATTCTTATTTTCGGGTGCGAAGTTACAATTATTACCCATAAATTGGGTGTGGTATCCCGAATTTTGATTACCTTGCGGCCGAATATGAAAATAAATACCTGTATACCGGAAGCCGTACTTTACTTTTCCCAGTGGAGCGGGAAAGGATATGCTGTTTTTGCTGCTTTGGGCCGGCAAGTACAGATTGCAGGATTAGCTTTGCATATTTGTTTGTGTGCTATGCTCAAATCTGCCCGGAAAGGCTTAATTGTAAGTGGGGTTTTAGCTTGGGAAGAAAATGAGGGAGAAATAGCGGAACAATTGAAACGGGAAATGGAAGGGGTCTGTTTACATGAGGGAGAAGTATGCCCCGGTCTGAAAGTGATGTTAAAGTAAATAAGGAAAGGGTGTGCTGTAAGCATGCCCTTTTTATTTTGAATAAAGAGAAGTATGATTACACAATTAAAAGAAAAAGTGTTGAACGGTGGACAGATCACCCGCGAAGAGGCGATTTTATTGAGTAATGCGGTGGATAAGCAAGCTTTATACCGGGCCGCAGGCGAAATCAGAGATAAACGGGTGGGCCGTCGGTTCGATACTTGCTCGATTATAAATGCCCGTTCCGGAAGATGTTCGGAGAATTGTAAATGGTGTGCCCAATCGGCTTTGTTTAAAACGAATATAGAAGAGTACGAACTGGTAGATGAGAAGACTTGTCTCGATTTAGCCCGTTCGAATGCCGATTATGGAGTGGATAAATTTTCGTTTGTGACCAGCGGTAGGGCCTTGTCCGATAAAAATATAGACCGGATCTGTACTTTTGCCGTTAAAATCAAATCCCAGTCGGACCTTCAATTGTGTGCTTCCATGGGATTACTGAAAAAGGCGCAGTTACAAAAATTGATGGATGCCGGTATTACACGTTATCATTGTAATCTGGAATCTTCGGCCGATTACTTCGGTACCTTATGTACCTCGCATACCCCTGCCGATAAAATAGAGACTATCCGTGCAGCTCAGGAAATCGGTATGGAAGTGTGCTCCGGAGGAATTATCGGAATGGGAGAGAGCATGGAGGATCGGATCGATCTGGCCTTGATGTTAAGGGAATTGGGAATAAAATCTATTCCGATAAATATTCTGAATCCGATCCCCGGTACTCCTCTCGAAGGTACAGCTCGGTTGGAAGATGAAGAGATCCTGACTACCATTGCGCTCTTTCGTTTTATTCAGCCCGATGCCTACCTGCGTTTTGCCGGAGGGAGAATGCTGATATCCCATTTAGAGACAGAGGCGATCCAGGCCGGGATAAATGCTGCGATAGTAGGTGATTTATTGACCACTTTGGGATCGAAAGTAAAAGAAGATATGGAAAAGGTGAAGGCGCTGGGTTTCGAAACAGAAGGAAAATCTAAAAATCTAAAAATATGAATACAGCAGAATTACTTCAATACGACAGGGAGCACATCTGGCATCCCTATACTTCGACGATAGATCCGCTGCCGGTATATCCTGTAAAGAGGGCGGAAGGGGTATATATCGAACTCGAAGACGGACGCAGATTGATCGACGGTATGTCTTCCTGGTGGTGTGAAGTACACGGTTATAATCATCCGGTATTGAATGCCGCCCTTGAAAAACAAATGAAAGAAATGTCCCATGTGATGTTCGGGGGATTTACCCATCGGCCTGCCGTTGAACTGGCAGAACGGCTTCTTTCTATTGCTCCCGGGGGATTGGATAAAATTTTCTTTTGTGATTCGGGATCGGTATCTGTAGAGGTGGCTATGAAGATGGCTTTACAATACTGGTATGCAGCTGAACGCACAGAAAAAAGACATTTTCTGACTATCACCAAAGGATATCACGGCGATACCTGGAATGCCATGTCTGTATGTGATCCGGTAACGGGTATGCACGGTATTTTTCATGGTACCCTCCCTATACAGTATTTTATTCATCGTCCGGAATGTCGTTTCGGAGCTCCTTGCCGGGAGGAAGATATCCGGGAACTGAAAGACTGCCTGGAAGAACATCATGCCGGTATAGCTGCTGTTATTCTTGAACCTATTGTTCAGGGAGCAGGTGGAATGTGGTTTTATTCAGCAGATTACCTGAAACAGGTCAGGGAATTGTGTGATCGGTACGAAGTGTTGTTGATCTGTGATGAAATAGCAACAGGATTCGGACGTACCGGGAAGTTATGGGCGGTTGAACATGCGGGGATTTCTCCGGATATTATGTGTATCGGAAAAGCGATTACCGGAGGTTACATGAGCTTTGCCGCAACGATGGCTACCGAACGGGTAGCGACTCGGATCTGCTCCCGGGATCCTTTTGTATTTATGCACGGGCCCACCTTTATGGGAAATCCCCTGGCTTGTGCTGTCGCCAATGCTTCGGTCGGATTGATTCAGGAGTATGATCTGGAAAAGACGGTAGGGGCTATCGAACGCCAATTGAAACAGGAATTGCAGCCTGCTGCATTATTTCCGAATGTGGCGGATGTCCGGGTATTGGGGGCCATCGGGGTAATCGAAATGAAAGAACCGGTGAATATGGCTGTCCTTCAAGCCAAGTTCGTTGAAGAAGGTATATGGGTGAGACCGTTCGGTAAACTGGTATACATTATGCCGCCATTCATCATCCGGCCCGAAGAACTGAGCCGTTTGACTCAAGGTTTATTGAAAGTGATCGCTCAATAATCGGTTAAAAGCATACAAAATGAATAAAGAGCGTTATTATCACAAATTAGAAACCATAAAAGAATCCGGTAATTACCGGATCCTGAGGGAAATCGAACACAACGGTTTTCTGATCCATGACGATGGACGTGAGATGCTGAATCTGTCTTCGAACGATTATCTGGGCTTATCGTCTAATCCACGCCTGATTGAAGAATTTCGTGAAGAGACAGATGTTATGGCTTTACCATACAGTGCCGTATCTTCCAGATTATTATCCGGGAATCATCCTTATTACAAGATGCTCGAGGACGATTTAGCCGATCTTTACGATAAAGAGGCAGCCTTGGTATTCAATTCGGGTTATCATGCCAATATCGGAATTTTGCCTGCTTTAACCAATAAGCGGGATCTGATCGTTGCAGATAAATTAGTGCATGCTAGTATTATCGACGGATTGCGGTTGAGTGAAGCTCAGATGATCAGATACAAACATTTGGATTACGAACATTTGCGAAGTATACTGACCCATCACCGGGAGGAATATGACAATGTATTCATCGTTACGGAGTCTATTTTTAGTATGGATGGAGATACGGCGGATTTACAACAATTGTGTGAAATAAAGAAGGAATTCGACGCCTTTTTGTATGTAGACGAGGCACATGCCGTAGGAGTAAGGGGGACGAATGGGTTAGGTTGTTGTGAAGAGCAAGCTTGTATGGAAGATATCGATTTTATCGTCGGTACTTTTGGAAAAGCTTTTGCTTCGATGGGAGCTTTTGTCGTGTGTGAACAAGTATTTCGCGATTATTTGATCAATACGCAAAGAAGCCTGATTTTTACAACGGCTTTGCCTCCTGTAAATGTGGCGTGGACGCGGTTTATTCTCAACCGGATGCCCGATTTTTACGATCTTCGGATCAAATTGGCCGAAATTGCTTCGAAGTTACGGCAGGTATTGGTCGAAAAAGGATTCGAAACCCGGGGTGACTCTCATATCGTACCTATGGTATGTGGTTCTAATGAGAGTAGTGTCGAAATGTCGGAATTACTTCGGGATAACGGATTTTTTGTTTTGCCGGTGCGGTATCCGACCGTACCCAAAAATGAAGCCCGTATCCGTTTCTCCCTGAATGCTTCTATTCCAATTGAAGACTATGGCTGTTTATTTGAATTTTTAGAGTGTCTGGTATGCGAATAGAGTGGTTGAACAAAAAAGGTTCCGGTCGGGTGATCGTTTTCTTCCATGGTTGGGGAATGGATGCTGCCGGTGTATCTCATCTGCAAATGGAAGATGACGTCCTGATGTGTTATGATTACCGTTCGTTAGATTTTGATTTTCCGGATTTGGGGCATTACCGCTGCATTTATGTGGTCGCCTGGTCGATGGGAGTGTGGGCCGCAGATCGGGTAATCTCCAGGCTTGAAATGAAACCGGAGCGATGTGTCGCATTGAATGGAACTACACGTCCGGTCGACGATGAATATGGAATTCCGGTCAAAATTTATGAGCTTACAGAAAAAGGAATGAATGAGAGAGGACGGGAAAAGTTCTTTCTGAGGATGCTCGATGGGGCTGACGAATGCCGGAAATTCAGCGGACAAAAACCGAATCGTGGAATCGAAGAAGTATGCGAAGAGTTGTGTCGTATACGGGAGTTATGCTCTGGTGTAAAAGGAAAACTGAATTGGGATAAAAGTTACATTTCGGAAAAAGACTCGGTATTTCCTGCACAGAATCAATTGAACTGGTGTAGGAAAGAAGGGATTCCTGCCGTTTCTTTACCCGGCGGACATTATCCGTTTTATCGGTTTCGGAGTTGGAGAGAAATTTTGGGAAAATAGCAAAGTATGATCGATAAGACTGAAATAGAATGCCGTTTCCGACGGAGCGTCGATAGCTATGAAGATAATGCAACCGTTCAAAAATGGATTGTACAGCGCCTGGTAGAATTATTACAGGAATATGTACCTTATTCTTCCCGGACCTTGGAAATCGGGTGTGGCACCGGACTCTTATCCGAAAAAATCAACCGGCTTTGGGAGGATCAGCAATTTTGGGTGAATGATTTGGTCGAGCAGATGTGCCGGAAAACGATAGACAGATGCCAGTTGCCTGTCTCACACGGGCTGAACGGGGATATCGAACAAATACCTTTGACCGGGAAATTCGATTTGATCGTTTCTGCTTCGACTTTTCAATGGCTGGCTCATCCCCGGGCTACTTTTGCTAAATTAGCAGCTCATCTTAATACAAACGGATGGTTGATTTTCAGTACTTTCGGGAAGAATAATTTTAAAGAATTGAAAGCTGTAACCGGACAAGGACTGGAATATCGTTCTATAGGGGAATTAAGTGCCTGGTTGTCTTCAGAATACGATATATTGTATACCGAAGAGCAGATACATACGCTAAAATTTTCCGATCCCCTGGATATTCTTCGGCATGTAAAGAAAACCGGAGTGAATGCAACCAGTCTACCGACAGCCTGGACCAAAGGACGTCTTCACGAGTTTTGTGAAGACTACAAAATCCGTTTCCTGACAGACGGGTATTGTCCGCTGAGCTATCATCCCCTTTATCTGGTATGCCGGAAAAAATAAATCTGGCATTGCAATTCGGCTACAGCCCCAATTGCAATGCTAAAATAGCCTTACAGCTTTCCTAAATGATTGAAAGTATTGGTTTTCATTAATTGCTCTAATTCTGCAATAATCATTGCAGTGGCTCCCCAAATAAAATTCTCTCCGATCTTATATCCCGGTGCAATAATTTTATGATCGTGTCGTACAAAAGAGTGTGTGGTTTTATTCCGGTCATCGAAAAGATCCCTTAATTTTACTAAAATGACTTTTTCCACTTCATCCTGGGATAAGATAAAATCAGGTAATTGTAATGTTGTCCCGACAATCGGAGTAATATTGAAATTGCTCAAAGGAATATAGATATCGCTCAATACTCCCAGGATAGACACTTTTTCTTCGGGTACTCCTATTTCTTCGTGACATTCCCGTAAAGCTGTCTGTAAAGCATCGGCATCTTCTTTTTCCATCTTTCCACCGGGAAAAGCAATTTGTCCGCCATGATATTTTCCCCGGTTTACCCGTTTGATGAGAGGAAGGGCCAATTCGTTTTCAAAAGGAACGATTAAGGCAAGGATGGCACTATTGACAGGAGGACAGGGATGTACGCCTTCGATTCCTTCGATATACTTCGGGCGAGGAGCCATGAGAGCATGTGCTTTTTCTCCGGGAAGGACATTATATAAAGCAGTTCTGATTTTTCTGGTTTTCATATTTCTATTACTGATTTGACAAAGATAAGAAATAAAGATATAAGATAAGAAACATGTGTTTTAAATTGGACAAACTATCCGAAAATACAAAATTATAAATAAAAATAATGGCGATTTAAATAAAAAAGACTTATCTTTAACCTGTTAAACGATAGCTTGGTGAAATAAATATGAAAATTATTCCAATTTTATATGGATATAATGAAAAATTGTCCTATCTTTGTAATGCCAATATATTTTACAAAGCAGCTTAGGACTGTTGATTAACGTAGCAGGCATTCGGTTGCCTGCTGCTTTAAATATTCGGTTCTTGGCTGATGGGGCAGGTGAAAAACCTGGTAATTTTTTGTAAAATATTATTGGCACCCCATCAGTTCAAGGGCCGATTTTTTATG
>ERZ836877.5886-NODE-5886-length-11370-cov-3.215289_pt1 | contig 11370 bp, 7 predicted proteins | sample MGYA00519469_ERZ836877 | MGnify/ENA primary metagenome ERZ836877 (study PRJEB31850, sample SAMEA3708809) | human gut metagenome | biome: human gut; feature: human-associated habitat; material: faeces | place: China | collected 2014 ... | reverse complement strand
GTACACTCAAAGGCGAAGACTTCGGATTTATATATTTTGACTGTTGTCTGATGGGTTCGATTGAAGTCATCTACGAGCTTCAGGGATGCGCCGATTACGTTGTTGCTTCTCCTACAGAACTGCCTGTATATGGTATGCCATACAATGAAAATATAAAGTATTTCTTTAGTCACACACCAGACTTGGTCAAGGCTGCCAAGACTACTTTCGACTCCTATAACACTCCCGGGGTGTCGTTGGTCAACTGGTGTACGATGGCTGTCTACGACATGAAATCTGTCGCCCGTCTTGTCGATGCCACGAAGGCGGTTTATTCTGTGTCTGAAATCGGCTTCCCCGACGGTTATCTGCCTCAGCGCTATTCTGACGAACCGGTGTGTTATTACTATGATTTCGTCGATTATGTAAATGCCTTGACCGTCGACAAATCTCTCCTTGACGAATTTAACGCAGCCGCATCGGCTGCCGTGATTTATCACGATGAGACGCCGATGCTGTTTAATGTCGTAAAGCTTGAACATTGCAACGGCTTCGCGACTTATATTATGAGAAACCACGATGACAACCGCAAGAATTATAAGTCTACGGCGTGGTATCGGGATGTTGTATCACTGTTAAAACCGCAGAATTAATGACTTTTATCGAACTACTCCAGAATACGCTGCCTGTTATGCCTGATTCTGTCCCTGACAAGGAACAGGAAATAGCCATGCTGAAATCCCTGCCTTTCGACGAACTGATGGACAAACTTATCCATTCGATGGTGACTTTTGCCATAAATCTTGCCATCGCGATATTTGTCTTTTATCTTGGTAAATTCATCATTGCCAAGCTATATAAGTTTGTTGCCGGCATAATGGTCAAACGCAAGGCCGACAAGTCGCTGACGAGTTTTATTCTCAGCCTTGTCAGAATGGTGCTGTATTTCATACTGATAGTCACAGTCATCGGCATAATCGGCATCGAGACGTCGTCGTTTATCGCTATCTTTGCCTCGGCCGGCGTCGCCATCGGTATGGCCTTGAGCGGCACGCTTCAGAATTTTGCCGGCGGTGTGCTGATTTTGCTTATAAAGCCCTATAAAGTCGGTGATTATATCGAAGCGCAGGGTTATGCCGGCACAGTCAAGGAGATACAGATCTTTCACACGATAATACTGACGCCTGACAACAAGTCGATTATCATACCCAACGGCGGTCTGTCTACCGGCTCTGTCAACAACTACAGTCGTGAGTCATACCGCCGCGTCGACTGGTCGGTCGGCATCTCCTACGGTGATGATGTCGAGACCGCACGTAAAGCCATTCTTGATATATTTGCCTCAGACGAAAGGATTGTCGAGAAGTATATCGCCGACGATATGTCGCAGCGTCTCAAAGAAGAGGCAGCCAAGGCTGTCGAGAGCGGCGCGCCTGTTGACGACGAACCAAAGAAGCGCTCGTTTGTCTATCGCATGTTCCATCGCACCAAACACGTGAAATCGAAGATTGACATCTGGAAGGAGGAGCAGCTTAATCAGCCTGAATATATGAAGCGTAGCGTTGACTGCAGTCCGACGGTTGTGGTCGACCAGCTTGCCGACAGTGCGGTCGTGCTCAAAGCCCGCGCATGGACACGCAGCGATTTCTACTGGGGAGTATATTACTCGGTGAATGAAAGAATTTACAAAGAGCTGCCTCAGGCCGGCGTAAGTTTCCCCTTCCCGCAGCTCGATGTCCATCTCTCGGAAGTCAGGAGCGAAAGCGACGCATAGAATCTAAAATATAAATAAACTTAAATAGCCGGAATAATTCAATTATTTTGGCTATTTTTGCATTATAGAAGGCAAGAAGTGTCTCTCCCCAATTTTTTTTCTGAAGCCATCGCTATACCATCTCCTCCCCGAGGCCTATGGCCGCTCTTTATTCTGCAAAATAAAAAACGACATAAATGACAAGTAAATGGAACTATTTACCCCTATCGACAGAAGAACAGCGCATTGGGACGGAGTTGGCTCGCAGGTTTGCCAACTGTGCTCCGATCAGTGATCTTTTGATCCAGCGGGGCATCACGACCATGAGCGACGCCGAGAAATTTTTTCATCCGTCGCTCAGGGATTTGCACGATCCTTTCCTGATGCCTGATATGGACAAGGCTGTCGACCGCCTCAACAGGGCTATGGGGTCGAAAGAAAGAATCATGGTCTACGGCGACTATGACGTCGACGGCACGACCGCGGTGGCGCTCGTTTACCGCTATCTGCAGAATTTTTATTCTGAAATCGATTATTACATCCCCACGCGTTATGACGAGGGCTATGGCATATCGATGAAAACCATCGATGTCGCGGCCGAGCAGGGCGTCAAGCTGATCATCATCCTCGACTGCGGCATCAAAGCAATCGAGGAAATCAAATATGCCAGGGAAAAAGGCATAGATTTTATCATCTGCGACCATCATGTGCCCGACGACGAACTGCCCCCTGCTGTCGCCATCCTGAACCCCAAACTCGAGGGTTCGACTTATCCGTGTCCCCACCTCTCGGGTTGCGGTGTCGGCTACAAGTTCATGCAGGCTTTTTCAATCAGCAACGGTATCGGCACGGCCGAGCTCGACAGCATGCTCGACCTCGTCGCCGTCAGCATCGCCGCCGACATCGTGCCTATGGTCGACGAAAACCGCGTGCTCGCCTACGTCGGCCTCAAACGTCTCAACTCCAATCCCAATATGGGTCTGCGCGCCATCATCCGCACCTGTGGGCTCGGTGGCAAGGAAATTACCATCAGCGATGTCATCTTCAAGATCGGTCCGCGCATCAACGCGTCGGGACGCATGCAGAGCGGTCGCGAGGCTGTCGAGCTTCTTGTGGCCCGTGACGCCAAGGACGCCAACCGCAAGAGCATCGCCATCGACCAGTATAACAAAGACCGCAAGGAACTCGACAAGCGCATCACCGAAGAGGCTAACGCCATCCTCGAGGCCCGCGGCGAGATGAATTCGCCAAAGAAATCAATCGTCATCTATAACAAAGACTGGCACAAGGGCATCATCGGCATCGTAGCCTCGCGCCTGACCGAGCTTTATTACAAGCCTTCGGTCGTCCTCACCCTCACCAACGGCCTTGCCACCGGCTCGTCGCGTTCGGTCCAGGGCTTCGATGTCTATAAGGCCGTCGACTCGGCCCGTGACCTTCTTGAGAACTTCGGCGGCCACACCTATGCCGTCGGCCTCTCGATGAAAGAGGAGAATATACCCGAATTCACGCGCCGTTTCGAGGAATACGTCGCCGCAAACATCCTGCCCGAGCAGCAGACACCTCAGATTGATATCGACGCCATAATCTCATTCGGTCAGATAACTCCCGAGTTTGTCTCGACCCTGCGTCTGTTCAATCCCTTCGGTCCGGGCAACCAGACTCCGACATTCTGTACCCATCGCGTCAAGGACTTCGGCACAAGCAAGCTCGTCGGCAAGCAGCTCGAGCATATCAAGCTCGAACTCGTCGACGACACATCGGGCAAAGTCTTCAACGGCATAGCCTTCAACGCCGCGCGCTATTTCCCGCATATCCATTCGGGACAGCCATTCGACATCTGCTACACCATCGAGGAGAACAAACACCGCAACGCTTCGTCGACCCTGCAACTTCTCGTCAAGCAGATTCATACCAACGTCATCTGACGCCGTGCCATGACTCCCGCCGAAGTGCTGTCGCGCTACTGGGGCTATGACTCGTTCAGACCCGTCCAGGAAGACATCATCCGCTCGTTCCTGTCGGGTCGCGACACTATAGGTCTTATGCCCACCGGCGGCGGCAAGTCGCTTACATTTCAGGTGCCCGCCATGATTTTTGACGGGCTCACGCTTGTTGTGACGCCTCTTGTGTCGCTGATGAAAGATCAGGTCGACAACCTTTTTGAACATGGCATTCGCGCCGTCTATCTCCACTCGGGTCTCTCGCGCCGTGAGGTCAGGCTTGCTGTCGACCGCTGTCGTGCGGGCTATGCCAGGCTCATTTACGTCTCGCCAGAGAAACTCAGCCAGCAGTTTTTCATCGACGACCTCAAGACATGGCAGATCAGTGCTATCGTCGTCGACGAAGCCCACTGTATCTCGCAATGGGGCTATGATTTCAGACCCTCGTATCTTAAAATCAGAGATCTGCGTCAGCTTCTTCCCGGCGTTCCCGTTCTTGCCCTGACTGCTTCGGCGACGCCTGATGTTGTCCGTGACATCGCCGACAAGCTTCAGATGACCCATCCGGCCATATTTTCCAAGAGCTTCGACCGCAGCAATCTGAGTTATATCGTCCGTCACGACGAAGACAAAGAGGGGCAGCTCATCAGAATATTGCTCAACACCCGTGGCACGGCGATTGTATATGTCCGCTCGCGCCGTCGTACACGCGAACTCGCCGAAGTCTTGAACAAAGCGGGCATCTCGGCCGATTATTATCACGCGGGACTCTCGCCCGAAGACAAGGCCCATAAACAGGACCGGTGGAAGTCGGGCGAGACTCGCGTCATAGTCGCCACTAACGCCTTCGGCATGGGCATCGACAAGCCCGATGTGCGCGTGGTCATACACTACGATATGCCCTCGTCGCTCGAAGAATATTATCAGGAAGCCGGACGAGCCGGCCGTGACGGCAATGAATCGTATGCTGTGCTGCTTGCCGCAAAAAAAGACAAGGCCTTGCTGTCGAGGCGTCTGACCGACAGCTTCCCGCCAAAAGACCGTATTTTGAGAGTCTATGAGCTGCTGGGCAATTTTCTCGATATTGTTGTAGGCGGAGGCTTTAATGTCGTCTATGAATTTAATTTCGATCTTTTCTGCAAGACATTCAGTCTTCAGCCCGCGATGACACGCAGCGCTCTGACAATCCTGACCCGTTCAGGCTACATCGAATACTCCGACGACATGATGATGCGTTCGCGGGTAATGATACTCGTCGAAAAGTCTGATTTTTACAATCTTGATGTCGACAGCGTCACCGACTCGGTGCTGCAGTGTCTTCTCAGAAACTATCCGGGTCTTTTCGCCGACTATGTCATCATCAGCGAGAGCCGCGTCGCCCTGTTGCTCAACATCAGCGAGCAGAAAGTCTATGAATCGCTTGTCAAACTCTCGCGCTTGCACGTCATCCATTATATACCCAGACGCGAGACCCCTTATGTCTATTACCCGACGCCGCGCCAGTTGCCGCGTTATCTCGTGATACCCAGGACTGCTTACGAAGACCGCCGCGAGGCCATGAAAGAGCGTCTTGAAGCCATGAAACGTTTTGCATACGATGAAGGGGAGTGCCGCTCGCGCCTGCTGCTCGGCTATTTCGGTGAAAAAGAGGCTCATGAGTGCGGCAAATGCGACTACTGCAGGGCGAAGAAGGCTGTCTCGGAGCCATTCCGGCGCGACAGCGATTATGAAAGCCGTCTGATTGCCTATCTCAGCGACAACGGTCCGATGCCGGTCGACCGCCTTTTTTCAGGCAATGAAGCGCGTCGCAATTTTGTCGCCGCGACATTGAGAGCGCTTGCCGAAGAAAACCTCGTCAGACTCGACGGCAATTTCGTCGACGCCATCAAGAATTGATTAACTCAATTTAATCACTTTTAGATATTTAGCCTTGATAATCAGAGCCCGGGATTTGTTATATAGTTGTAGCGTAAGAAGAAAGTGATACGCATCATAACATCTCTCGTCCTCGCTATCGAGTAGTGATTACTGGTTATCGAGGCTCTCATAAATAAATAGTTGAAACGTAGCAGAGGCCGGAATACCAATGATATCCCGGCCTTTGTGATGGCAGATGCTGAATTTTTTGTATCTTTGTAAGTTAATCTCTTTTTATGGATTTCAAATTACAGTCACAATATAAACCTACCGGAGACCAGCCTCAGGCCATCGACCAGCTCGTCGAGGGCGTCAATGACGGTCAGCCGGCCCAGACTCTCCTCGGTGTCACAGGCTCGGGCAAAACTTTCACGATGGCCAATGTCATCGAGCGCGTCAACCGTCCGACGCTTATCCTCAGCCACAACAAGACCCTCGCGGCACAGCTCTACAGTGAGTTCAAGCAGTTTTTTCCCGACAATGCCGTCGAGTATTTTGTCTCTTACTATGACTACTATCAGCCCGAGGCCTACATTCCTTCGGTCGATAAATATATCGAGAAAGACCTGATGATCAACGACGAGATCGACCGTCTGCGGCTCGCCACGACATCGGCGCTGCTCTCTGGACGCCGCGACGTCATCGTCGTCTCGTCGGTCTCATGCCTCTATGGCATCGGCAATCCCGAGGATTTTCATGCCAATGTCATCAATATCAAGGTCGGACAGAAGATAACGCGCAACGCTTTCCTCCGTCAGCTTGTCGGAGCGCTTTATTCGCGCAACGAGGTCGACCTCGCCCGCGGCACCTTCCGCGTCAAGGGCGACACGATCGACATTCGCCTTGCCTATGAGGAGATAATCCTGCGTGTCGTCTTCTGGGGCGACGAGATAGAGCAGATTGCCACGCTGCATCCCAACGACAACGTCTCGCTCGGCCGCCATGATTCGTTTGCAATATATCCCGCGAATATCTTTGTCACCACTCCCGAGCGTCAGGCCTCGGCCGTCGCCCAAATACAGCTCGACCTTGGCCAACAGGTCGACTTCTTTAATCGCGAGGCCCGCGAACTCGAGGCCAAGCGCCTCTATGAGCGTGTCACATACGACGTCGAGATGATAAAAGAACTCGGCTACTGTTCAGGCATCGAGAACTATTCCCGATACTTCGACGGTCGCCGCCCCGGCGAACGTCCGTTCTGTCTCCTCGACTACTTCCCGAAAGATTATCTTACTATCATTGACGAGAGTCATGTCACAATCCCGCAGATCAGAGCCATGTATGGCGGTGATCTCTCGCGCAAGATGAATCTCGTCGAATATGGCTTCCGCCTCCCGGCCGCCCTCGACAACCGCCCGCTTAAATTCGAGGAGTTCGAGCGCATGACCAATCAGACCATTTATGTCAGCGCGACTCCGGCCGACTATGAGCTTCAGAAGAGCGAGGGCGTCGTGGTCGAACAGCTGATTCGTCCGACAGGCCTGCTCGACCCGCTTATCCGTGTGCGTCCGTCGATGAATCAGATTGACGACCTCATGGAAGAAATCAATATCCACATCGAACGCAACGAGCGCACCCTCGTCACGACCCTTACCAAGCGCATGGCCGAGGAGCTCAACGACTATCTCTCGAAGCTCGGCATCAAGACAGCCTATATCCACAGCGATGTCGACACGATGGACCGCGTCAGGATTCTCGACGACCTGCGCGCCGGCGTCTACGACGTGCTTATCGGCGTCAACCTCCTTCGCGAAGGCCTCGACCTTCCCGAGGTGTCGCTTGTCGCCATCCTCGACGCCGACAAGGAGGGTTTCCTGCGCAGCCGTCGCTCGCTGACCCAGACAGTGGGTCGTGCCGCCCGAAACCTCAACGGCGAAGTCATAATGTACGCCGACAAGATTACCGACTCGATGCAGCTCACCATCGACGAGACCGAGCGCCGCCGCTCGCTCCAGCTCGCCTACAACGAGGCCAACGGCATCACCCCGACGGCCATCGTCAAGGCCCGCAACGCCATCATCGGCCTCGAAAGTGACGATTCGGCTGACCGCCAGTCGTCGCGACGTGACAGTCGCCGCAGTGAGAGCCGTGAGCGCCGCGGTCGCGGAGACAGCAGAATTCTTTACGGCGAAGAGTTCTCGACCTCGGTCGATATCGCCGCCGACCCTGTTGTGCCTTATATGAACAAAGACGAGCTGACCCGCTCGGTCAACCGTCTGCGCGAAGAAATGCTCACGGCCGCCAAGAATATGGAATTTATCGAGGCTGCGCGTCTGCGTGACGAAATCATCAAGCTTGAGGCGCGTCTTGAAACAATGAAATGACATTATGGAGAAAAAGACCATAGATTATAACAGCCTGCGTCCGACCGACTGGCTGCCCACATCGGTCAAGGAGATGAAAGCGCTGGGGTGGGAGAGTGTCGACGTCGTCATCTTTTCAGGGGACGCCTATGTCGACCATCCGTCGTTTGGCGCGGCAGTCATCGGTCGCACCCTTCAGGCCGCCGGATATAAGGTGGCGATAGTGCCTCAGCCCAACTGGCGCGACGATCTGCGCGACTTCAGGAAGTTCGGCGCGCCGAGGCTTTTCTTCGGCGTCTCGGCCGGAGCCATGGACTCGATGGTAAACCATTATACCGCCAACCGCCGCCGTCGCAGCGACGACGCCTATACTCCCGACGCCCGAAGCGACATGCGCCCAGACTATCCGACAGTCGTCTACTCAAAAATATTGAAAGAACTTTTTCCCGATACACCGGTGATTGCCGGAGGCATCGAAGCCTCGCTCCGGCGTCTCTCGCATTATGATTACTGGCAGGACCGCTTGCGCCCCTCGATAATCATGGACGCCGACGTCGACATGATTAGCTACGGCATGGGCGAAAAGACCGTCCTGGCGATTGCCGAGAAGCTCGCGCAGGGCATACCCGTCGGCGACATCACAGATCTGCCTCAGACCGTCGTCGTCAGACCTTTGTCCGAGATGCCGGCAGCTGACGGTAACGGCGACATCATCCTGAATTCTTTTGAGGATTGTCTCAGAGACAAGCGTTTGCAGTCGGCCAATTTCAAGCATATCGAGCAACAGAGCAACGTCATGTCGGGCGGCAAGACGCTCTGGCAGCGTCATGGCGACAAGGTCGTCAAGGTCAATCCTATGCTGCCGGCCATGACCGTAGGCGAGATTGACGCTTCGTTCGATTTGCCCTACACCCGCTTGCCACATCCGCGATACAAAGGCAAGCGCATTCCCGCCTATGAGATGATACGCCATTCGGTCAACCTCCACCGCGGCTGTTTCGGCGGCTGCGCTTTCTGCACGATTTCGGCCCATCAGGGCAAGTTTATCGCCTCGCGCTCAAAAGAATCGATATTGCGCGAAGTCGAGCAGGTGACACGAATGCCTGACTTCAGGGGCTATATCAGCGACCTTGGCGGCCCGTCGGCAAATATGTACGCCATGGGCGGCATCGACCGCAGCATCTGCGCCCGCTGTCTCCGTCCGTCGTGCCTCCATCCCGTTCCCTGCAAGAATCTCAACACCGACCACGGCCCGCTGCTCGACATCTATCACGCCGCCGACGCTGTCCGCGGCGTCAAGAAGACCTTTATCGGCAGTGGCGTCCGCTATGACCTGTCGATGCACCACGCCGGTAACCGCGCCGTCGACGAGACCAACCGCCGTTATAACGAAGAGCTGATTGCCAATCATGTATCGGGGCGTCTTAAAGTGGCGCCTGAACATACCTGCGACTCTGTCCTTAAAGTCATGCGCAAGCCATCGTTCAGGCTCTTCTATGATTTCAAGGCGATTTTCGACCGCACCAACCACCGCCTCGGTCTGCGTCAGCAGCTCATACCTTATTTTATATCGAGTCATCCGGGATGCACTGAGATTGATATGGCCGAGCTCGCCGCCGAGACTAAACAGCTTAATTTCCATCTCGAGCAGGTGCAGGATTTCACTCCGACGCCCATGACCGTCGCGACCGAAATATATTATACGGGCTATCACCCCTATACGGGCGAGAAAATCTTCACGGCTGTGACGCCCGATGAGAAACTGGCGCAGCGCCGTTATTTCTTTTGGTATGACCGCACCTACAGGTCCGAAATAATGAAATCGCTAAAACGGCTTCACCGCAGCGATTTGATTGACAGGCTTTTCCCGAAAAGATATTGATCTGACTGATGTTTCAGACAGGTATTACCAGCATCGGTATATCTGTCTGGAACAGTACTTTGTGTGCTACGCCTGGATTGAAGAAGCGGCTGAAGATATTCTTCTTCTTGTTAGGCACGATTATGAGATCGAAGCGGTGCATGCCGTGGACATGCGAAAACTCGACGGCGTCGTTGATGACCCCGGCGCTTTCAAACTTCATCGTCGGATAGTTTGTCGTCAGGTAGTCAAGCAATGCTTTCTCGGGCTTGGCCGTCATGCGTCGTTTTTTCGAGGGCAGACTCGCCAGTGTGACAGACGCGTTGCTCTCAGGCATGAGGCGTGCAAGAGCATCGACGGCAAGAATGTCTTCCTGATCCATTGTGCAAAGGAAGAGTATATTCTTTATATCGTCAACTTTGGTGAAGTCGGCGGGGTCGGGGACAGTCAGCACGATGTTGCGGCATGAGTCGAGCACCTCGGCTGTGACACTCCCAATCATGTCTTTCTCTTTCTTGTCATGGCCGCGTGTACCCATGACAATCAGCAGCGGCGAATTGAACTTGCAGTAATCGGCGATAGCGTCTTCCGGGACGCCCTCGACGACATTCGTCATGATTTTCACGACAGGAATAGTGCCCGATTTCATCCCTTCCTTCAGTCGCATCGTGAACGACGACATCGACTTTTCGGCGCTGTGGGTTATCTCGCGGCGGTTTTCAAAATCGCTCGTGTCGTCGAATGTCAGACTGTCGCTGAGTTGCAGTCCCGCGTCAATCGACGGATCGATATAGGCATAGAGCAGTTCGATGTCTGCCTTGTGTCTGAAAGCAAGATCGGCAGCGACCTTTGCTGCTTCAAAAGAGTAGTCGCTGAAATCCACAGGGACAAGAATCGTGTGCGACCGGCCTTCGGTTTTGTTCTCGGGCAGCGCCAATATCTCGTGGCTTTCGATGATTCTCAATGCCAGCGGCAGGTCGCTTTCATAGATGCGCACCCTTATGCCCGATGACACTACCGGACTCTCGAGATTGACATTGTTGAGAGTCACATCAATGCCTTCGCTCTCAAGCAGTGACTTAAGAGCCTGGGCCTTGTCGTATGTGTGTATAGCGACTGTTATCAGTCTTGACTGCGTAGCCATAAACAATGGTGGGAGATATAGAGGAGAGAGAAGATGAGAAACGTTGTTTTGTCAGAGGTCACGCCTCGGCTGCTTCCTGTTCTTTGAGAATTTCAACAGCCATCTCGTAGATGGTAGAGTCATCGAGAACGACGATGCCGCCGTCGGGACCCGGTTCTATATGAACACCACAGTTCTTGCCAAAATCGTAGTTGCTGCCGCCAAAATAATTACGAACGGTCTGAACTGTAGTGTTGAGCTTATCTGCGATCTTGTGCATCGAACCGTCGGGCAAGCTGTCTTTGAGACGACGAAGTTCGTTGAATGTGATTGTCTTTGTCATGATAAGTATTTTTTAGAGTTAAACGTTTTAGTTGTTAGTGTTATTCGGTTATAAAGTTAGACCTTGTTTTTCAAACTAACAAACAAACTCAATAAAATATTTAATTTTTATAATATGTTTTATAACATATAATAAATTAACCCCTATC
>ERZ836877.5881-NODE-5881-length-11377-cov-5.352411_pt1 | contig 11377 bp, 10 predicted proteins | sample MGYA00519469_ERZ836877 | MGnify/ENA primary metagenome ERZ836877 (study PRJEB31850, sample SAMEA3708809) | human gut metagenome | biome: human gut; feature: human-associated habitat; material: faeces | place: China | collected 2014 ... | reverse complement strand
ATGTTGACTGCTATGCTCGCGCGTTGGATAACTAACTGACCGTTTGAAAACGGGGTTCGGCGTAAGGCCGGCCCCGTTTTTTGTTTGAGGGATTTTCCGACCGTCCAAAAATCCAGGCTCATGCATCACTCACGTATCTCTCATCTCTCATTCGTCACTAATACGAGAGATAACTGAAAGACGAGAGATAAATATGAGAGATAACTGAGCAGCAAGGAGACAAGCAATCATGGTATTGTCTCAATACTGATTGTTCTACCAGCAAAAACATGTTTAAATGAAACAGATGACAGACATCTTTTCTTTCATCTCTCACTTATCTCTAATATGAGAGATAGCAGAAAGATGAGAGATAATTACGAGAGATAACTGAGAGACGAAGGAAATCTATTCGTGGCATTCTCCGCCGGGCCGAGCGAAAGGACATGCAGATGAACGAAAACGAGCTGACCGGTCTGCTCGAGTCTTTAAGGCGCATGGGCTCGGACGATCTTAACGTCGAGGTCAAGGAGAGCGCCACGACGCTTTCCCGCGACGTATGGGAAACGGTTAGTGCATTCGCGAATACCGCTGGCGGAATTATCGTGCTCGGCGTGAGCGAGCGCGCGGGCTTTGTCCCGGTTGAGAACTTTGAGACCGAGAAGGTGCTCAACCAATTCGTAGCGGGCATGGGTGATGCCGGCGGCCGCGGAAAACTGGCCAATCCGCCCAAATACACCATTGAACGCGTGGAGCTTCAGGGCACCGTGGTTCTGGTCATCGCGATTGAGGAGCTCGACCCGTCGAGCAAGCCTTGTTATGTCATAGAGCGGGGCGCTCAAGGCGGCAGCTACAAACGCATCGATGACAAAGATGTCCCGCTTTCGTCGACTGAGGTCCTGTCCTTGTCATCGTATGAACGGACGAGCCCCAGTGATCGCGATGCAGTACCCGGCGCGGTCGCAGGCGATCTTGACGAGGCCCTGGTCGACCGCACGATAGAGCGTGCTTTCTCGCTGACACCCCGTGCAATGCGCGGCGCGCCGGACAAGAAAACGAAGCTGGAGCGCCTGAATTTCCTCGACTCCCAGGGCAATGTTACTAAGGCCGGGCTCCTGGCCGCGGGTGCCTATCCTCAGCAGTTCTATCCCAAGCTCTTTATCGATGTGGCGGTCTATGCCGGAACGCAGAAGGGCGCGGCGGGGTCGTTGAGGTTCATGGACCGTACGATCTGCGAGGGAACGTTGGGCGAAATGATCTCGGATGCCGTCGCGGCTGTCGCCAAAAACCTGCGCCGCACCTCGACCGTCCAAGGCATCTCGCGTATCGACTCGCTGGAGATTCCCGAGGAGGTCCTGCGCGAGGCAGTCGCCAACGCGGTTATCCACAGGGAATACGGGGATCGGTTCTGTGGGCAATCGATCGCCGTCGACGTTTTTGACGACCGTATCGAGGTGACGAATCCCGGCGGCCTTTATGGAGGGAAGACTCGCGAGAACTTGTTTGACGGCAGCTCCCGATGTCGTAATGCAACGCTCGTGAAACTCATGTCGATTGTTCCACTGCCGGATGGCGCAGGCTCGCCGGCTGAGGGAAATGGCTCGGGCATCCCGATGATGATCGATGCCATGCGCGCGCATGGTCTGGCCGATCCCCTGTTCTGCCCGGGGTTCGATCGGTTCAAGGTCGTACTTTACCGTTCAAAGGTTGAGCCGGTCGATCATGGCGGGGACTTGATTATGACGGCACTCAAGCGCTACGGCGAATTGGGGACGCGCGAACTGGCGGAGCGCACGGGACTCACGGTTTCCCAGGTTAGGGCACGCGTCAATGCACTCATTGCGCAGGGTGAGCTTGAGCCGACGGCGCCGTCGACAAGCCGCAACCGCAAATATCGACTGTCAGAGCGCGTGGAATAAATGCGTTAGTGGACGAGGCGACCCATTAATCGACTCTCGATTGGCGCCCACCAGGGTAAAGCAGTTGTTGCCCAGTCGACGGTGATGCTAAAGACTCGGCTTACGCCGGCATGGCCCCGAACCCGCCCATCAAGAACAGCCTAAGAACCAGTTTGATGACATATCCCGGTTTGACTTCTGCCGCGTCAAAGACGTGGCGCTCGGCGAGCTCGCTGCAGTATGCATAGATGTCGCGGATAAGGTCCGCGCCCGAAAGCGTAAACATATAGCCTGCGTCCGAAAGCGCATTGGGTGCGGCGGGCAACTTGGCCATGCGGCAAAAGGTCAACAGGTCGGGTGCCATAACATTCTGGTAGTCGAGGTGGCCGCTGACATCCTGTGCGGCAAGCTCCAATTGGCGCACAAAATCCAGCGCCGCCGCTAACACAAAGCTCGGCGTAGGCGCATTGACGTCCTCCGTGCTCGCCACGAGTCTGCCTGCTGCCTGCGTGACAAGCCAGGCGACCTCGCGCTGGCAGCGCACGGCCTTGCGTGTAACCGGCTTGATGGACGAAGAAGAAACGCTCCCCTTAGGCGGATTCGAAGCAGCTATAAGGCCCTCCCATGAACGACCCGGTCCAACAAGCCCGGATGAAACACGTGCTACATCAGTATACAGGGAAGTGGGACAGCGGGGTACAAGCGCGCCAGCGGCAAACCGAGAGCATCAACGACGTGCCGATCGCGGAATGAGACCTCGTAATAATTGACTCTCGGCCATATTATTGAGGGGCATGATTCGCGTTCGTATGGTTGTAGGTGCTGGCGATGAACGACATTGACCTTGCTGTTCCGTTGATGGATGGACCAAGCTATGACCGCGCCTGCAGTCTCGTGCCTTCCGAATACGTTGAGGCATGGGAGTGGTTTCTGGGTGAGGAACAGCGCGGCGGCGTTTGGACCAGCCTTCCGCACCACACCAAGGAAGATAGCCCTCAGTATCAGTATCGTTTGAGAATTGGCTCGGACTTCTTTCCCGTAACGCGGGATTCAGGGATCTTCTGGCCGGGCCAGGATCGGGTGAAGCAAGATCCCGATAAGATCTTTGCGCTCTCGGTTCATAACTCTAAAAAGAGTTTCTATACCGATGTTCCTCCGCTCTATTTGGATGACGGCACGTGGGTCATTAAGTATTCGGTTCAAGCGCCGGGCACCGTTGGTTCTCGAGACCAAGACTATAACCGGAAAATGCTCAACTGCATGGAATGTGGCGTTCCAGTTGGAGTCATATTTGCAACTGAGGTGGGCTATAAGGTGCTTGGCCTTGCGTTTGTTGAACGGTTCGAGCCCGAAAACGGCTGGTTTGTTCTGCATGGTCCCGTTCATAAAGGCGGGCCTGACCCTCGTTTTGCGTCCGACATGAGCTATCTGAAGCACATGCCAGTCGACATTGAGTTTGCCGGACGGGATGCGACCGATGACGAAAAAGTTCGCTATGCGTTAAGGCGCGAGCGACTGGGGCAACAATGGTTCCGCAAGCAGCTCGTTGCCGCCTATGACGGCCGTTGCGCGGTGTCGGACTGCGGCGTCAGCGAAGCTCTGGAGGCTGCACATATCGAGAATTACTCGGGCCCTAAATCGCAAGTTGCCAGCAATGGCATTCTGCTTCGGCGCGACTTACATTCCCTATTTGATGCTCATCTGATTTCGTTTGAGCCTGTTTGCGGTGAATATCGGCTGTGCGGATCGTACCTGCTGGATAAGACCGACTACGCTTCCTTTGCAGGTGCGACGCTAAGGCAGCCGAATGAGCGTCAGTGGCGACCCAATACGGCGTTTCTTGAGGCCCATCGCATTGAGTTCGATCGCTCGGAAAAGAAGCGTGAAAAGGCGGGGATTCTGCCGTATTAGCGTATTTGGCTTTGGTGGTCTTTTAAGATCGTGTTGTTTGATCGGATCGCGTGGCGATGCAATTTCGCGCGCACTTGCTGGTGCATGCTCTTCCTGGTTTCAATTACGGGAAGGGAGCGAGCGTGAGCTGGCGAGGCGATGTCGTGATGGGGAAGTACGGAAAACTGCCGCGTGCCCTTATCGACAACAATATGTTTCCGAGCGTAGAAGTTGATTGCGGGTCGTTTGTCGTCGCCTGTCCTTGTTGCGGCTCGCAAATACCGTGTCTCGACATTCGGTTCATCGATGCGCGCGACAGACTCAGCGACGAAGTGAGAAAACGGACAGGCGTTCATATGCCGGTGTACCCGGAGAAATGCCCTGTTTGTGGCCTCGATATCGTGTACGACGCCGGCGACGAGGGATAGGTGATGCGGAGGAGCTGGCTGTGAAGGCCTCTCCGTCCCTACAAATAAATCCCCTCACCGAGTTGCTTGTGGAACTCGGCGTGATGGTCACGTGCCCAGGTAAAGAGCGCCTGGTCAAAGTCAGTGCGCGTAGCCGGGACGCCAAAGACGCCGGCAACTTCGACGCGCACAAACTCCAGTGCCGGCAGCTTGTTGATGGCAGTGAGGGCAAACGGGGACGAGGGCTCCTCGAACAGATAGCGACTGCCTTGCAGCGCGTCGCAACTGGTGCACGTGTTGCCGAGCGACGGGGCTTTGGAGGCTCGCGCGCCTACGGGCTTGTAACCGCAGCGCTTATGAAGGTAGTCGCGGATCTCGCCCGGCACGCAGCCAAGAGCGGGCACGATGGCGAGTGCGTTGGCGTTGGCCGTGTCGATGGCAATGTGCCCGGCTTCGTTGGCCGCGTGCGCGATGGCGATGCTCTCGTCGTTATCGGTTCGATAGGGAATGCCGAAGGCCGCGACCGAGGTCTCTTTGTGACACTTCCAGCACTCGCGCTTGCCCAGTACTAGATATATATACGGCGCCGAGAGGTCGGATCGGTCAACACCGGGCAGCCACTCGGCAAAGGGCTCGGGGTTGACGCCGCTGGGTACATACCAGATCTTCTTGGTCCGGTCCCATTTGGCGCCCAGCGCCTTGGCTTCTTCTTTGTGCGAAAAGGGGACATCGAGCTCGGTGCGCATGGCGGCTCCTTGGTGCTGCAGGTGCAAGTGGCTCAAGGATACCGCAGAGCGCAGACATCGCGGCGTTTTGCTGAGAAGCTGCGGCTCGGATGGGTTCGAGACGCGTTGGTCTCGGCCTCGGTGGCTATTGGGCGGTTGGAGCAGTTTGCGGCGCAGTTTTGTGCCTGGCTATTGTTGATGTTGGGGTATTGTATTTATTTGGCAGCCATTCGTCAGGTGAATTGATGCTACGTTGCGATGATGGTTGGAGCTGCCAGCGGATTTGGCGACATAAAACAAAACAGCCCAGAGACATAGCCTCTGAGCTGTGAACATTTGGTGGGCGTTAGAAGATTTGAACTTCTGACCTCTTCCGTGTCAGGGAAGCGCTCTCCCCCTGAGCTAAACGCCCGATCAAGGGTGCGCAAGTGCGCAAGGGATAATATAACGGAGCCTGAACTCGGTGGCAAGAACATTTTTAAAAATCGCTTGCATTGTGGTCTGGTGAGAAAAAGCCGCTCGCCGCCTGCAGGTGACCGTTTGCGGTCAAATTATCGACAAAGCGTAGACAGGTTTGTGGCAAGGTTTCAGGGAAGTATGTGCTGGCTTCGCCGTCTTGCGCACGATTGCACGAGGCGTGTGCCGTTGTTTGAGTAGTATGGGGGCCGACAATGAACATGCTGGTCGTAGATGATGAGGCTGATATCGCAAATATGCTCGCGGAGTTTTTCTACATGGAGGGCTACGAGGTTTCGGTTGCCCATGATGGGCCGTCGGCCCTGGCGGCGGCTTCTTCTGGCCCCGCCCCCGATATCATGCTGCTCGATGTAAACATGCCGGGGATGGACGGCTTCGAGGTCTGCCGCCGCGTGCGGAAGCATGTGAGCTGCCCGATCATCTTTCTAACGGCGCGCGTTGAGGATATGGACCAGCTTGATGGTTTTGCGGCGGGTGCCGACGACTACGTGCTCAAGCCTTTTTCTCTCGAGGTCCTGGGTCGTCGCGTGGCGGCGCACATGGCGCGCGAGGGAAGGGCTCGCGATCGGCAAAGCGACGGCGCCGTCCGCTTTTTTGGCGAGATGACCATCGATTACGCTCAACGCATCGTTGAGGTTCACGGTGCGGGTGGTAATCGGGATTCGTCCGCCGGGGGCGATTCGAACGCGGTGACCGTCGACTTGACCAAGCTCGAGTTCGACATCATCGCCCTGTTGAGCAAGCGCCCTGGCCAGGTGTTTGACCGCGATGTGATTTACGAGCGCGTGTGGGGATGGGACGCCGCGGGTGACCCGTCGCAGGTGCGCGAGCACATTCGCCGCATTCGCAACAAGTTTACGTCGGCGGGGATCGCGGACGATCCGATCGCAACGGTATGGGGCGTGGGCTACAAGTGGGTGGCAAAGTGACAGGTTTTGGTAAGGGCCCACGCGGGCGCCATGCGCCTCACGAAGACGGCCGAGTTGTCGCTTGCGAGGACGGTTGTCGGGACAATGGCGGTTCTGTCCGCAGGCGCGACCGCCGCGCAGCTCGCCGCGCCGAGCGACGCGCGGCCCGCGAGCTTGAGCGCGAACAGCTGAAACGTCTGCCGCGAAAAGAGCGCCTGCGTACCTGGTGGAGCCTGCGGCCGTTGGGCGTGATCTTCACGGCGTATCTGGTCGCCTATCTTGTTGTGGCCACGGTGCTTGCGCTGAGTGCCATCGAGGTGCTCGCGGCTTGGAATAATGGATATTACGAACTTGAGGTGACGCTCGATAACGGTTTGACCGAGCACGGCGTGATCGATTCGGGCCCATACATCTACGACCCCACCTCTCAGCAGCTGCTTCCCGCATCCGAGCTCAACTTGCCAGGCGATGGGCCGTACGCGGTCTTCATTGCGACGGGCGATTGGGGGACCGGTAGCGATTACGTGCCGGAGGGCGGGCGCACCATCAGCACGCTGTACGCGACCGTCGACATGGTTCGTAGCGGCCAGGTGCAGCTCTACGACTGGGGGCTCAATTACAACGAGGGCTATCCGCAGGAGGAGATTCTCGAGGTGAACAGCACGATTCCAGCGGAGAACCTCGCCCGCTATGACGCGTTGAGCCGCGCGGGCCGCGCGCAGAGCGTGGAGCTGTTTGAAAACATGACGGGAGCCGATCTTGAGGAGACGTTTGGCGAAGGGCTCGTCTCGAACACTGCCTATTATGCGGCTTCACCGCCTCCCGATGGTCCGATGCCTTGGGTCCTCACGCTTGCGACGGGGCTTGTGCCCGTTTTGGCGTACGGCGGCCTGGGTTGGCTCACGTTCAAGCACTTCTACCGCGTTCACATCGCCGGGCCCTTGGGGGAGCTGGCGAGCGCCGCGGGGCGCATCGCCGGTCAGGATTTGGATTTCTCGATCGAGCGCGTGCGGGGCAAAGAACTTGGTCGCCTGTCCGAGACGCTGGAGAATATGAGGGCGTCGCTGCTCGATGCCCAGCGCGAGCTGTGGCGCACCGCCGAAGGGCGGCGTCAGCTCAATGCGGCGTTTGCGCACGACCTCCGAACGCCGATCACGGTGCTCAAGGGGACGGTCGAGATGGCGCAGATGCGCCTGCGTCGCGGCGATGAGCTCGATATTGGTTCGTTGGATGCCCTGTCGGCCCAGGTGGTGCGTTTGGAGCGGTACGCAACGGAGATGGGAGGGCTGAGCAAGCTCGAAGATCGACCTGTAGACCGCAAGCCGCTGACGCCGCGGTCCCTTGTGGATGAGCTCGAGTCGCATGCGAACGAGGTTGTTGCGGCGCGCGGGGAAGGGCTCGCGTTGAGGGTTGCAATCGACGAGGGTGAAGATGGCGCCCGCGCCGACATGACCCACATCGATCTACCCCTGGTCGAAGAGGTTCTCGACAACCTCTTGAGCAATGCGTGCGGCCACGCGAAGGGCGTCATCGAGGTTGAGATTTCTGTTCGAGAGGGCAGGTTGGCCCTGAGCGTTGCCGATGATGGTCCGGGCTTTACGCCCGAAGCCCTGCGGCGCGGGTGCGATCCGTTCTTTAGCGAGAACAAATCTGCCGAGCATTTTGGGCTGGGCTTGAATGTGTCGAGCATTTTGTGCGGTTTACACGGGGGAGCGCTTGAGTTAGGGAATGGTTCGACCGGCGGGGCGCGTGTGACGGCGACGTTTAGCATGGGCGGCGATGGGGACGAAACAGGGGAATTGTGACGAGGGCTCGCGCGCTACGCGGGCGGGCGTCGCCGGGCTCATCGAACCGTCGGCGAACCAGTTGCCTGCTCTTACCTTAAGAATGGCTTACCTTAACGTAAGGCTTACTGAATTGTCATTGCTGGTAGACAAAACATAGACACCAAGTTGCGAAACTGTCCTTGTCAGGTACACAAGGAGGTAACGCGATGATGAGGATGCAGCCCGAAGCCGAAGGGTATTCCGGTCAGGTTTCTTGCGGGGGCGCCGCTCGCCGTCTTGACGTAAGCGCCTTGAGCGAGCTTCGCAATCGAGTCGCGGGCGCTCATGACGCGCTGGACGACGCCTCTTCTGCCGGCGCGCGGACCGCAAACGCCCCCTCATTCGCGACCGCTGCGGCAATGTCGGCCGAGGCCGTCGCAGAGGACGATGGTCTCGATGCCCGCCGTCGAATCCTGCGCCGTCGCGTGCTTTTGGCGCTTGCAGCCTCGGTCGCGATCCTCGCGACTGCATGCTGGGAATACCTTCCGGGGATCTTGGCATGGCTTGCAGACCCTCAGGCGGTTCGGTCGTTCGTCGCCGACCATAGCGTGATAAGTCGTCTCGTCATGCTTGGAATCAACGTCACCCAGATCTTCTTGGCCTTTTTGCCCGGCGAGCCTGTGGAGCTGGCGAGCGGTTACGCGTTTGGCTTCTGGGAGGGGACGGCGCTGTGCCTCGTCGCCTCGGGGCTGGCGACGTCGGCGATTTATTGGATGACGCGTCGATGGGGCTGGAGCCTGGTTGGCCTCTTCTTCGACCGCAGCCTTCTCGACCGGTTTTCGTGGCTCAATAATGCGAAGCGACTCGAGCTGGTCATGCTGGTGATTTTCTTGATCCCGGGAACCCCGAAGGACTTCTTGACGTATTTCGCCGGCCTCACCAAGATGCGCTTCGCCCCCGTGGTGCTCATCGCAACGTTTGGGCGCATTCCCTCCATTGTGACTTCGACGGCCGCGGCATCCGCTGCGGGCAGCGGAAACTGGTTGGTGGTTGGTGTCGTCGTTGCCGTGTCACTGCTGTGCGTGGCGTTGGGCGGCTTGCTGTATCGTCGCCTGCGTGCCAAGGCGAGCTGAGGCGGCCGGCGAGGATGTACGGCGGCTGATGGGCCTTTTGCGGCTACATCGGACCGCCGGTCGCCACAGCAATCCAAAACCTCCCCAACATGTGCATTCTGAAATCGAAATCTTGCGGAAACGCGAGCAAAATGCACTGCTGGGGGAGGTTTCGAGGGTTTACGCGCTTGCGACTCCGCTATACGCTCCGATTGATGAAGAAATCGGCCATGGAGCAGAGCAGGTCAGCGGCGTTGTTCGAAATGACGCCGTTCTCGGCGAGCGCACGGCTGGTGTCTTGCGCCTCTTGCGCGAGCTTGAGTGCGAGATCACGACACGCGTCGATGCCCCCGCCGATCTCGATGAGCTCGACGGCGCGCGCGAGGTCCGTGGGATCGTTCGTTTTTGCTTCGAGCAGCCCCCAAGGGCCGCGGCCTCAGGTTCGACCGGCTGGGCCCTGTCGCTCGCGATGTCGCACGTGAACTCCGAGCCGCGTGGCGCGCTCGGCTTCGCGACGCCCGCCCGCGCCTTCCGGGCGATGCTCGGCGCCGACGCGGAGGCGCTGCTGGATGCGTACGGCGTGGAGGACGTGCCCGTCGGCGAGCTCGACCTGACGCCGGGGCTCCTCGCGCGGGCGCGCGAGGAAAGGGGCGATGCCCCGCTGTCCTAGCCTAAGGGAAAACGGAATAGACGGAACCGACCGTCCGGCTGAGTCTGGGAAGAGGCGCCGGGCGGCGGGCGGAGCATGGCCACCGGACCCATCGAAACACATCTCCACCGTTCATTCAACTGGGAAAACGGCGCCCCCGGGCCCCGGGAGGGGCCGCGGGGGCGTTCGGCTAGGTGCGGGAACGGCCTATCTGCTCAATGTGTTCGGCTGAGATCGGAAATCAACCCTTGCATTGTGGAATTCGGGGGCTTTGTCATATCCATTTCAAAAGAGCCTGCTGCCGCGATTTGACTGTCGCATAATGCAAGGCCATTGCGGTACCGAGCTATGGAAAGACGCCTGCGGAATTGTCCTACCGATAAGCGGACAAGCCTCCGGCTGGTGCCTTCGCCGTGGTAAGGTAAGCCGAATTGTTTCCAGGCTGTTTCGGGGGAGTGGAATGAGCAAAGAGTGCGTCGAGCAGGTCGAAGGCGCAGGAGCTTCGGTGCCGATGACCGATATATCGAACATTGATGTGCCCGAGGGCACCGACGAGCTCAGCCGCAGCACCCGCCGTGCATGGCGCGACCGCCTGAACAGCGCTTCGACGCGCAAGTTGATCATGGGCGTCTTGGCTACGCTGGTGGGCGGTTCGTTTTGGGGCTTCTCGGGCACCAGCGCGAGTTTTCTGTTCGATACCTATCACGTCGACACCTTGTGGCTTATGAGCGTGCGCCAGATTCTCGCCGGTCTACTCTTTATGGCCGTGGTTGTTGCGCGCGACCGCGAGCGCCTGATTAAGCTCTGGACCACAGCCGCCGATCGCAAGCAGCTGCTGCTCTTTACCGCCTTTGGCCTGCTGTTCAATCAGTTTTGCTATCTTTCGGCCGTGCGTCTGACGAACGCCGGAACTGCGACGGTGCTCCAGTGCCTGCAGCTCGTTATCATCATGGGCTACACCTGCGTGACCGATCGCCGCATGCCGCGTACTCGCGAAGTCATCGGCATCGGTCTGGCTCTGGGTGGCACCTTTTTAATCGCCACCGGTGGCGACCCCACCAGCCTGAATATCTCGCCGCTCGGCCTGATCGCGGGTCTCATGTGTGCGGTCAGCGCTACATGCATGGCGGTGATTCCCGCCAAGATCCTGCCCGAATACGGCAGCCCCATCGTCACGGGCTCGGCAATGCTCACGGCGGGCGTGGTCTCGTGTTTCTTCGTGCAGCCTTGGGCGCATATGCCGGCGCTCGACGCTGCCGGCGTCGAGGCGCTCGCGGTGTTCGTGGTTATCGGCTCGTTTTTTGCTTACATGCTCTATATGCAGGGCGTTAAGGACATCGGCTCGGTACGTGCGAGCCTCATCGGAACTGTGGAGCCGGTTTCGGCGACCATCACCAGCGCCGTTATGCTGGGCACGGTGTTTTTGCCGACCGACCTTATCGGCTTTGCCATGATCATCGTGATGATGTTCCTCACGGTGTAGCTGGCGCCGCCGCCAAGACAGAAAAGGTGTTGTGCCACATTTTCGCCAATTGATGTCCGTGTCTGGAGTTTAGCTGTCGATGC
>ERZ836877.5879-NODE-5879-length-11381-cov-14.923186_pt1 | contig 11381 bp, 9 predicted proteins | sample MGYA00519469_ERZ836877 | MGnify/ENA primary metagenome ERZ836877 (study PRJEB31850, sample SAMEA3708809) | human gut metagenome | biome: human gut; feature: human-associated habitat; material: faeces | place: China | collected 2014 ... | reverse complement strand
ATCTGCCGCACCTCGCTCGCCGTATCGGCACTTAGAATTATGCGGTATTGCCCAAGATAAAATAACAGAAAAACGCCGCGGCGGAGGGCAAAAACCACCCTTTGCCGCGGCGTTTGTGTCAAATCTGTTAAAGTTTGAAACTTTTTATGAAAAGGGCTTGACAGAACAAAGAGTTGGGATATAATAAATTTAGCACTCAGGAATAGAGAGTGCTAAACAAGAAAAAGCAAACAAGGAGATGAGGGCAGCATGACGATGGATGCACGCAAGCAGCGCATTCTGGAAGCGATTGTTGCCATTTATTCTACCGGCGGCGAGCCGGTCGGCTCCGGTTTGCTGGCCAGCCACTTTGACATGGCACTTTCCAGCGCAACGCTCCGCAACGAGATGGCCGCGCTGACAAAGCTTGGCCTGCTGGAGCAGCCGCACACCAGCGCAGGCCGCGTGCCCAGCCCCAAGGGGTACCGGTACTACCTAGACCACCTGCTGGAAGCCCCCGCCGCCATAGCACTGAGCGCAGCGGACCGCGAAAACATTGACCGGCTGTTTGCCGATATGGACGTTGAGCCCGAAAAGCTGGCGCAGAGCGCCGCCCGCGCACTGGCCGATTATACCGGCTGTGCCGCAGTGGCTACCACCCCGCAGGCCGAGGATCTGTGCATCGCCCATTTTGAGGTCGTGCAGGTCGGGCGGTATTCCGCCGCAGTTTTGGCAGTTACCAGCTCCGGCGGTGTGCGCACCCGTGTGGCGCGTATCCACACCGGCTTGACGCGGGAGGATGCCGATGAGATGGCCCGCCTGCTGAACAGCAGCCTGACCTTTGTGGCACCGGAGGATCTGACCCCGTCGCTGACGGCAAGCCTGGTGCTTTCCGCCGGGCGCAGGCTGGCGCCGGTGGTGTTCGCCGCCGAAGCGCTGGTTCGCACCCGCCCGCAGTTTTACCTGGAGGGCGTGCAGTACCTGGCCAAGATGCCGGATGTGTGCATAAACCTTGGCGCGCTGCTGGAAGTTTTTTCTGACAACGAAGCGGCCCGCGCCCTGATCGAACCGGGCAGCGGCAAAGTGACCGCCACGTTGGGCGAGGATATCGAGCCCGCCATGCCGAACCTCTGCATCGTCAGCAAGCGTTACCTTGCGGGCGGCGGGCTGTACGGCACGGTGGCGGTGATCGGCTCCAACCGCATGGAGTACGAACACTTGATCCCCGTTTTGAATTATTTTGCAATTAAGTTAGGGCAGTCAATGTCCGGTAAAAAGGAGGAGCAGACATGAGCGAAGAAACAAAGAAGCAGCCTGAAACTGAACAGGAACAGGCCGCTGCTGAAACAAAAGCGCCCGCGGCAGAATCCGATAAGCAGGAAGCTGAACCCGCTGCAGAAAAGACCGAAAAGAAAGACTGGTTCGGCAAAAAATCCAAAGAGCTGGAAGCCGTAAAGGCAAAGCTGGAAGCCGCCGAGCAGGCCAACGCAAAGCTGAAAGACCAGATGCTGCGCACCGCTGCAGAGTATGACAATTACCGCAAGCGTTCCGCCCGCGAAGCTGACCAGAAGTTCAACGATGGTGTTTCCCACGCGGTCAACCAGATCCTGGCAATTCTGGATACGCTGGATATGGCAGCCAATGCCGAATGCACCGACGAAAACTATAAAAAGGGCGTTGTGATGACGCTGGACAAAGCCGAAAAAGCTCTGAAAACGCTGAACATCACCGAGATCGAATCCATGGGCAAGCCCTTTGACCCCAACTTTATGAACGCTGTTCAGCAGGTTCCGGCAGAGGATGGCCAGGAAAGCGGCACTGTGGTGCGCGTGTTCCAGAAAGGCTACATGATCGGCGATAAGATCATCCGCCATGCAACCGTGGTTGTGGCCGAATAACAAAGCATGAACCGGGTGCAAAAGCCCGTTCAGATATAAATTAAGACATTCACATTTCCATGTTTCCTGAAAGAGGAATATGAAAGGAGTTTTATATTATGAGTAAGATTATTGGTATTGACCTTGGTACTACCAACAGCTGCGTAGCTGTTATGGAGGGCGGCGAGCCCGTTGTTATCCCTAACGCTGAGGGTGCCCGTACCACCCCGTCTGTTGTCGGCTTTACCAAAACCGGCGAGCGTCTGGTAGGCCAGGTTGCAAAGCGTCAGGCTATCACCAACCCCGAAAACACCATCTCCTCCATCAAGCGTAAGATGGGCACTGCCGAGAAGGTTCACGCCGGCGGCAAGGATTACACCCCCGAAGAGATCAGCGCTATGATCCTGGCAAAGCTGAAGGCTGATGCCGAAGCTTACCTGGGCGAGCCCGTTACCGAGGCTGTCATCACCGTTCCCGCTTACTTCAACGACAGCCAGCGTCAGGCAACCAAGAACGCCGGTACCATTGCTGGTCTGAACGTAAAGCGTATCATCAACGAGCCGACCGCAGCTTCTCTGGCTTACGGCATTGATAAGGAATCCGACCAGAAGATCATGGTTTACGACCTGGGCGGTGGTACGTTCGATGTTTCCATCATCGAGATGGGCGATGGCGTTACTGAAGTTCTGGCTACCAATGGTGATACCCACCTGGGCGGCGATGACTTCGACCAGCGCATCATCGACTGGATGGCTGAGGATTTCCAGAAGGAAAACAACATCGACCTGCGCAAGGATAAGATGGCTGCACAGCGCTTGAAGGAAGCTGCTGAAAAGGCAAAGATCGAGCTGTCCAGCGCCACTTCCACCAACATCAACCTGCCGTTCATCACCGCTGACGCCAACGGCCCCAAGCACTTGGATATGACCCTGACCCGCGCAAAGTTCAATGAACTGACCGCTGATCTGGTTGACCGCACCATGGCCCCTGTCCGCAAGGCTCTGGCTGATGCAGGCCTGAAGGCTTCTGACCTGGCTAAGGTCCTGATGGTCGGTGGCTCCACCCGTATCCCCGCTGTCTATGACGCTGTCAAGAAGGAACTGAACTGCGAGCCGTTCAAGGGCATCAACCCTGATGAATGTGTTGCTGTCGGCGCTTCCATCCAGGGCGGTGTTCTGCAGGGCGACGTTAAGGGTCTGCTGTTGCTGGATGTTACCCCGTTGAGCCTGGGCATTGAGACTCTGGGTGGCGTTTGCACCAAGATCATTGAGCGCAACACCACCATCCCCACCAAGAAGAGCCAGATCTTCTCCACTGCTGCTGACAACCAGCCCAGCGTTGAAGTCAACGTTCTGCAGGGCGAACGTGAGTTTGCCCGCGACAACAAGAGCCTGGGTACCTTCCACCTGGATGGCATCGCTCCGGCTCCGCGCGGCGTGCCCCAGATCGAAGTTACCTTTGATATCGATGCCAACGGCATTGTGCATGTAAGCGCTAAGGACCTTGGCACCGGCAAGGAGCAGAGCATTACCATCACTGCTTCCACCAACATGAGCAAGGATGACATCGACAAGGCCGTTAAGGATGCCGAGCAGTATGCTGCTGAGGATAAGAAGCGCCGCGAAGATGTTGATGCCCGCAACAACGCCGACCAGATGGTGTTCCAGACCGAAAAGGCTTTGGGTGAGCTGGGCGACAAGGTCTCTCCGTCCGAGAAGAGCGAGTGCGAAGCTAAGCTGAATGCCCTGAAGGAAGCCCTGAAGGGTACCGATATTGAGGCCATCAAGGCAAAGCAGGACGACCTGCAGAAGGCTTTCTACGCCATCAGCGAGAAGGTTTACCAGCAGGCTGCCCAGCAGCAGGGCCAGCAGCCGGGCGCTGACGCCCAGCAGGGCCCCACGGGCAATGCCGGTTCCGCCCCGAAGGATGACGGTGCTGTTGACGCTGACTTCCACGAGGTGTAAGATAACAGAATAAACAGGGGAACATCCCTGTAACCCAAAAGGCCGCCGCCAGGCAATTCCGGCGGCGGCCATTGTGGGGTTAAGCCCACAAAGCTGCGTCCCGTCCGTAGGGGCGCACAGCGTGTGCCCGCAGTGAAATCACGTTGCCGCTTGCAGGCATAGGCTGTACGCCCTTACGGACAAAGAACCGGCTGTTCCCATAGGGGAAAGGAATAAAAGTCAACTTACTTCAACACATAAAGGTGTGATCATATGGCAGAAAAAAGAGATTATTACGAGGTGCTGGGCATCGGCAAAAACGCCACGGATGCCGAGATCAAGAGCGCCTACCGCAAACTTGCCAAAAAGTACCACCCTGACCTGAACCCCGGCGATAAAGAAGCCGAGGAAAAGTTCAAAGAGGTCAACGAAGCCAACGATGTGCTTTCCGACCCGCAGAAACGCCAGCGCTATGATCAGTTCGGCTTTGCCGGCGTAGACCCCAACTATGCGGCTGCCAACGGCGGCGGTGCAGGCGGGTTCGGCGGTGGTTTTGGCGGCGTGGACCTGGGCGACATCTTTGGCGATATCTTTGGCGGCGGCTTTGGCGGTGGATTCAGCGGCTTTGGCGGCGGTTCTTCCACCCGCACCGCCAATGTACCCCGCAAGGGCCATGATATTCAGGCCAGCGTGATCCTGACCTTTGAGGAAGCCGCCCACGGCTGCTCCAAGAAGATCACCATCAACCGCCAGGATACCTGCCCCGACTGCGGCGGCACCGGTGCGGCCAAGGGTACCAGCCCCGAAACCTGCCCCGACTGCGGCGGCCGTGGTTATGTTGTAACACAGCAGCGCACCCCCTTTGGCGTAATGCAGAGCCAGCAGCCCTGCAGCCACTGCGGCGGCCGCGGCACCATTATCCGCAACCCGTGCAAGACCTGCCGCGGCACCGGCAAGACCGCCGCGCGCAAGAGCCTGGAGATCAATATCCCCGCTGGTATTGACGATGACCAGAACATTGCACTGCGCGGCCAGGGAGATGCCGGTTCCAACGGCGGCCCGGCCGGCGATGTGATCGTGCATGTTACCGTTAAGGCCGACCCGATGTTTGAGCGTGACGGGTACGATGTTACCATCCATGTGCCCATCACCTTCAGCCAGGCTGTGCTGGGCGATGACGTTGAGGTGCCCACCGTGGATGGCCGCATTGTGCAGCATATCCCCGAAGGCACCCAGAGCGGCACCAAGTTCCGCCTGCGCGGCCAGGGCATCCAGTACCTGAACGGCCGCGGCCGCGGCGACCAGTATGTGATCGTCGATGTTGAGATCCCTAAAAAGGTCACCCGCGCCCAGCGCGAAGCCCTGAAAGCTTTTGAGGACAGCATGAAAGAGGATAACTACGAAAAGCGCAAGGGCTTCTTCAAGAACCTGCGCGACCGTTTCTCGTAATGCAATAACATGCCCCCGCCTGGTAATGCAGACGGGGGTGTTTTTGTATCAGTTAATTATAGCAATATCACGACCTCTTTATGTGATTTTTACATAGATGATATCGTTCTCTAGCCTAAAAAGCTAGAGGGAAAATGAGAAAAGTAAAGTGCAGTAAGGCTAATATTGCACTTTCGCCAATCATCATGTATAATAAAACTGTCTGTAAGCAACCTAAAGCAGGGGAGGGCTTCATGCAAAAAATCAAAGATTTCTGCAAGCGGCACCGCCTGCTGTGGCTGACTTTGCTGGTGGCGCTGGCTGCCGCTGCTGTGGCTGCGTGGGCCGGGTTTGACCTTGGCCAGCGGGTGGATAACCAGCCGGTGTATGAAATCGTCAACGATGATTATACCCGTACCGTTGTAATTCCTGCCACGGCGGACGCTGCAACGCAGGATGACGGCACAACCGGGTTGTACCTGCCCGTTCCGCTCAAAAGCGGGCAGCGCATTTACGGAGTTCGACTGGACCTGACCACCCATAATTGGGCGTTCCGGCATGGCACCCTGTACGCTGCACTGCTGGATGCCGATGGCAACGCCGTGGCGAACGGTGAGCTGGACTGCATTACCATTAAAGATGACACCTTTGCGGCCATCACGTTTGATGCGCCCTATACCGCCCCCGGCACAGCCGATGCCGAAGCGGACTATGACCTGGCAAACCCCAACATGACCCTGCGCCTGTGGTATACCCCCGGCGATGACTGGGATGTGTACCACCTGCTGGGCCTTTGGACGGATGCCGACACCAGCCAGCAAATGACCCGCCGGAATGCAAACGGCACAACGGATTCCATCGTCGGGCATCCGGCGTTGCAGTATGTCGTCAATGATTCCGGCAGCTGGTCCCATGTGATCTCCCGCCTGCTGGGCGTGCTGACCTTTGCGGCGGTGGTGGCGGGCTTTATCCTGCTCACCCACCGCGCCAAGCTGTGGCAGGTGGTGCTGGTGTGCGGTGCGGTGCTGGGCGTGGCGTTTGCCTTTTTAACGCCGCCCCTTGTCGGCCCCGATGAATACACCCACCTGGCCAAATGCTACCGCCAGTCCAGCACATTGCTGGGCCAGCCGGTGGCGGACGATGATGATATGCTGCTGGTGCGCAGCTGCGATGCTCCCTATTTCAAAAATCATACCGGTGATATCGGCATTTACGCTTACAAGGAAATGCTGGAACACCTGGGAAATGCGGGCTGCAGCGGTGAAACGACTGTCAGCTCCGATACCTATGTAACGGCGGACCCCATCAACAATACGCTCTACCTGGGTCAGATTGCCGGCATTACGCTGGCGCGCATGATGGGGCTTGGCTTCCATGGCATGCTGCTGTTGGGGCGGCTGTGCAACCTGGCGCTGTACCTGGCATTGGCTGCGGCTGCGGTCAATATTGCACCCCAGCGGCTGCGCGGCATTTTTGCCGGTGTGGCACTGCTGGCCCAGCCCTTGCAGCTGGCGGGCAGCCTTTCGGCGGACGCCGCCGTGCTGGGGTATCTCTTCTGCTTTACTGCGCTCTGCCTGACCCTGCGCACCCGCCCGGCCCGCTGGCCGGAAACGGTGGCTGCTGTGGTGCTGGCGGCGCTCATCGGCCCGGCCAAGGCAATTTATCTGCCCGCCGTGCTGCTGATCTTTATGATTCCCGATGCCAACCTTGCCTTGCCCGGCAAGCGCTGGCCGGTTGGCCCCATTGCCAAAGTTCTGGCGCTGGTGCTGGCCGCTATCGGCTGGGTGCAGGTCAATATGGGCGCTGCTTTGTATGCAGCCCGCGATGTGGATACCGTGGGCATCCTGCGCGCCGGTGGTGCCGCCGCGGCTGGTGCCGCTTTGCTGGCGCTGCTGTACTGGAAGATCCGCCGCGACCCCAAAAAGAAGAAAATCTTTTTGGGTGCCATTGCCGCGGTTGTGGTGCTGGCCATCCCGGTTGGGCTGTATAAGCTGACCCACATGTGGGGCGGCTTAACGCCGGAACAGCTGGTTGGCTCCATTCAGGAAAACGGCGATTCCATCTACACCTATTCCGCCGGGTATATCTGCCGCAACCTGCCCAACACGGCCAAACTGCTGCTGCGCTCTTTCAGTGCGCAGGGGGCGCAGTGGGTGCAGGGCGTGCTGGGCACTGCCCTGGGCGAACCCATTGTGTATACCGTGGATGCCAGCTGGGTGCTGGGGGTTGGCTTTATCCTGGCTTTGCTGGCCGCGGCGCTGCCGCAGGCGGGTGAGACCGTACCTCTGGGCCGCCGCACCAAAGCGGGCGTTTGGGGTATTGTTCTCTGCGTGATTGCCCTTTCGTTCGTCACGGCGCTCAACTGGACCCCCATCAATTACACCACTATTTTTGGCCTGCAGGGGCGCTACTGGCTGCCCGTGCTGCCGCTGGTGCTGGCGCTGGTGCACCACAACCGCACCTTTGCCGTGCAAAAGTCCGCAGAGCGCAAGGCGGTATTTGCCATGCTCTGCCTGACATCGTTCGTCATTCTGCAAGGCGCGGGTTTGTACGCGACCTTCCAGATGCCGTCATAAATTATTATTTTATACGTTTTGTATCATGCAGAAAGGAACATTACCATGACTGTTACCCGTAATACCATCATTGCCGAAATCCTGCAGAACGATCCTTCCCAGGGCTGCGTGCCCATCTTTTTGAACACGGGTATGCACTGCCTGGGCTGCATGGCTGCCCATGGTGAGACCGTGGAGCAGGCCTGCATGGTCCACGGTGTGGACCCCGACGAACTGTGCGCCGAACTGAATGACTACTTTGCACACCTGTAAGCCTGTGCCGCACCTGGATGCGCGGCTGGCCGCCGCGGCTACCTATGTGCGGCCCGGCCATATTGCCGCCGATATTGGGTGTGACCATGGAAAACTTAGTGCATGGCTGGCGGGCAGCGGTTGCTGCCCGCTTGTTTTTGCATGTGATCTGCGGGAAGGCCCGCTGCAAAAAGCCCGCATGACCTGCGCCCCCTGGGCGGATAAGATCCAGTTCCGCCTCGGTTCCGGCTTGAGTGTGCTGCAGCCGGGGGAGGCAACGGAGATCATCATTGCCGGCATGGGGGCCGAAACGGTGCTGGAAATCCTGGATGCCGCCCCCTGGGTGAGGAACGAACAGTATAACTTTGTTTTTGTACCCGCCACCAAGCACAGCGTTTTGCGCAAGGGCCTTGCCCAGCGCGGCTTTGCCTTAAAAAGCGAGACACTGTGCCGTGCAGCCGGGCGGCTGTATACCGTGATCAACGCGCAGTATACCGGCCGGGCAGCGGAGCCCACCGGCCTTGCCTGCCTGTGCGGCAAAACGCAGGGCCAGCCCGAAGCCCAGGCCTACCGTGAACAGCAGCTGGTCAAACTGAAAAAATACCGCCTGGGCCTTGCACCCGGCCCGCAGGCGGATGGGGTGGATGCCCTGATACAGGAAATGGAGGATGGACTATGGCCGTAAAAGTACAGCAGGTACTGGAAATTCTGGAACAGATCGCCCCGCCGGAGCTGGCTTGCAGTTGGGATAACGTGGGCCTTTTGGTGGATGCCGGACGCCCGGTCACCTCCATTATGACGGCGCTGGATATTACCGCCGATGTGGTGCGCGATGCCGCCGAAAGCGGGTGTGAGCTGATTGTAAGCCACCACCCGGTCATCTTTGACCCGCTGCGCCGCGTGACGGCGGAGGATGTGCCCGCAATGCTGCTGCAGAACGGCATTTCGGCCATCTGCATGCACACCAATCTGGATGCCGCTCCCGGCGGTGTGAACGATGTGCTGGCAGACCTGCTGCGCATTGAGAACCGCCGTGATTTCGCCGATAACTGCGGCCGCATCGGCACGCTGAACGTGCCCACCACGGCCCAACAGCTGGCCGAAACCTGCAACCGGATGCTGCACACCCACTGCAAGTTTGTGGAAGCCGATCACCCGGTAGAAAAGCTGGCCGAAGTGAGCGGCGCAGGCGGCAGCTATTTGCAGCAGGCCATTGACGAGGGCGCAGACTGCCTGGTGACAGGCGAAGCCGCCCACCACATTGCCATTTTGGCAAAGCAGAAAGGCGTGGGCCTGGTTGTTGCCGGGCACTGGGGAACGGAACACCCGGTGGTGTTTGCCCTGGCGGATGCCCTGACCGAGCGCCTGCCCAAAGAAGTTACTGTGGCCCCCAGCCTGGCCGATGTTGACCCTTACAGCTACCTGTAACCCCTGCGGCGGCTGAACACTATGGGGTGGGATGAACCCATCCTGCCGCGTGAGAAGAATGCTGTCGTTTTCATAAAACCCTGCCCCAAAAGAAAAGGAGTACCACCATGGCATTGGATGCCGCGACCCTTGCGCTGGTCGCAAATGAACTGAACAGCACCCTGCTGGATGCCAAAATTGATAAAATTTTTGAGCCGACGCGGGATGAAGTGCTGATGACCCTGCGCACTCGCACCCAGACGTTCAAGCTGCTGCTGTCTGCCCGCAGCGGCTCGGCGCGTGTCTGCCTGACCAAAGAAAGCTTTGAAAACCCGCTCACCCCGCCGGGCTTTTGCATGCTGCTGCGCAAACACCTGACCGGCGGCCGTCTGACAGGGCTGCATATGGAACCCGGCGACCGCATTGTGTTTTTTGACTTTTTGTGCACCAATGAGATGGGCGACCTGGTAACCAATACCCTGGCTGCCGAGCTGATGGGCCGTTACTCCAACCTGGTGCTGATCCAGAGCGGCAAGATCATCGACGCCCTCAAGCGCGTGGATTTTGAGGACAGCGAGATCCGCCAGCTGCTGCCCGGACTGCCGTATACGCTGCCGCCCAAACCCAATAAGCCGGATTTTCTGGCAACCAGCGCCGCCGCCATGGTGGCCGCTGCCTGCGAAAAAGACCTGCCGGTGGCTTCTGCTTTGGGCAAAGCGGTTGGTGGTGTCGGCCCCGTTGTTGCGCGGGAGGCTGTGTGGCGTGCCTTTGGCGGCGAAACGCCCCTGCTGGCCTGTGACCTGGACGAAGCGCAGAAGCAGGCCCTGTGCGCCGCAATCGAAAACCTGAAGGATGAACACGCTGCAGGCGGCACCCCCACGGCGGTGCGCATCCCCCAGCCGGACGGTGTGAACAAGCCGGTAGAGTTCAGCTTTTTTATCCCGCAGCAGTACGGCAGTGCGGCCATTTTAACGCAGTACCCCACCTACAGCGAGCTGCTGGAGGATTATTACGCCACCAAGGACCGCGCCGAGCGGTTGAAGCAGAAGAGCCGCGAGCTGTACAAAGCGGTGCATAACCTGTACGAACGCGCTGTGCGCAAACAGTCCGCCCGGCGGGAGGAACTGGCCCAGAGTGAAAAAGCCGATACCCTGCGCCTGTACGGCGAGCTGCTGCAGGCCAACCAGTGGGCCATCCAGAAAGGCGACCGCCAGGCCACCGTGCAAAACTACTATACCGGCGAGGATGTGACCATCCGCCTGGACCCCCGCCTTGGACCCAACGAGAACGCGCAGAAATACTTCCGCGATTATAAAAAGAAGCAGACCGCCGGCCAGATGCTGAAAAAGCTGCTGCTCGAGGGCGAGGATGAGATCGAATACCTTGCCAATGTTCTGTATGAGGTGGAGACTGCCCCCGGCGAGCAGGCCCTGAACGAAGTGCGCGCCGAGCTGAAAAGCCAAGGCTACCTGAAATACTATAAGCAGCGGGAACGCAAACAGAAACCGGCGGATTTCCTGCGCTACCGCTCCAGCGATGGCTTTGAAATTTTGATCGGGCGCAACAACCTGCAAAACGATAAGCTGACCCTGCACACTGCCCGCGGCAAGGATGTCTGGTTCCATGTACAGAAAGCCCCCGGCAGTCATACGGTGGTTATGAGCCGCGGCGAGGATGTGCCGGACACCACCAAACAGGAGGCCGCAGAGCTGGCTGTGCTGCACTCCAGCCAGAATGGCGGTGCCAAGGTGCCGGTGGATACCACCGAGGTGCGCAACATCTGGAAAGCCAACGGCGCCCGCCCTGGCATGGTGCTGTATAACAATTATACAACGGTCTATATTACCCCGCGCGCCGGGCTGGAAGAGCAGCTAAGGGAAAAATAAAGGCAATACCGCATAATTCTAAGTGCCGATACGGTGAGCGAGGTGCGGCAGCTG
>ERZ836877.5872-NODE-5872-length-11400-cov-2.714588_pt1 | contig 11400 bp, 10 predicted proteins | sample MGYA00519469_ERZ836877 | MGnify/ENA primary metagenome ERZ836877 (study PRJEB31850, sample SAMEA3708809) | human gut metagenome | biome: human gut; feature: human-associated habitat; material: faeces | place: China | collected 2014 ... | reverse complement strand
AGATAAAAAGCACTCTGAGGAAAAAAGAGAAAGAACTGCCCCTGATAAGACACTTAAAGCTATCCAGCGCAGAATCCTTTATTCCTTTATCTGCTTCACCGAGTCATCCGGCCTGAATGGCTCATTTCTGGAGAAAAGCAGAAGTGCTATATAGACAACGGGAAAGCGCATTTGAACGGGAAATATGTTTTGACTATTGATATTAAGAAATTCTATGACAACTGTACACGAGAACCTGTATACCAGTTTTTCGTGCAGAAACTAAAAACTTCCCCTGATGTGGCTGAGATCCTGACGAACATTATAACATACAGTGGTGGCATTCCAACCGGGTGTCCAACAAGTCAGCTTATGGCATTCTATGCTTACTCCGATATGTTTTCAGAAATCTCTGATTTAGCAAAACAATGCGGTTGCAAATTCACTTTGTATGTGGATGACATGACTTTTTCCAGTACAGAACCTTTTTTCCCGATCAGTTGCGTCAAATGATTGATCATGTATTGAGAAAGTATGGCCACAAGCCTAAATACCGCAAAGTAAAGTATTATGGTCCTTCTGACTATAAGCCCATTACAGGAACAGTTGTCACACCCAAACAGTCTCTTGTCGTACCTAACGGGCTTCAAAAAACCATATATGATGCGTTTCAGGCGGTAAAACCTCTCATTGGTACCGAAACCTGTTCAGAAGAAGATGCAAAGCAAATTCTCTCGTTAAAAGGGCAGTTACAAGCAGCCCGTAATATAGAAGAAGGAAAATTTCCTGAGACTGGACGGTTGACGAGCCAGATCAAGACGCCGGATATCAAAGCCACCTTAAGTCAAAAACGTCATACCCACAAGTTTATCAAAAATCATTATATTTAGATTTATCTTCTTTTACATATAGCGCTCAAACATTTCCCGTCGAATACGGTAGAATACAAGGCTGCATTCCTGCTATGCCAGATAGGTAGTATGGCAGTTCCTTTGCAACGATCCGTTTTCAACGCAAATAATTCCAGGAGGAGTCCTTCCATGAACCGAAAAAAAGCAAATCCCAACAGAGTCCCGATCGGTCCTGGGGACTATGATCTTGAGCAAATTAAAGATCAGGCCACCAGCAGCATAGTCCTACAGGAATGGGCGGTTATCCTGGCGGCGCTGTCTAATTTAGAGGGGATGTCTACGGAAAAGCTACTGGATTTCTGGCGGAAGATGGATCAGGTGTCCACCCGCCGTCTTATGGAACACAAGCCGAAGTGGTGGAAGGTGAAGTCTGTACCTATATGACATTGATTTCATCCATTTCCTATGATAAGGACTTCGTTGATTTACTCGCTCAACATTGTAATAGGGGGTAGCTTGACCCTATACACCTGCTCGATGTGGTACTGGGATGCGCTGCTCTGAGATTCTTTGCCGTTGGAGGGCGTGGCTTTGCCACACCCTCCTCTTCGCTCCTCTACAAAAATCCCGTCTTTGTAGGCAAATGTTTGCCTACAAAGGCGGGAAAGAGAAAAGCTTCGATGCACTAATTTTATACCTTTATGTCGATCCGTGAGTTGGTGTAGGCCGGGGCCCCGCTCCGGATGCTTCCAGATAGCGTCCTCGGGCGCTGGAGATTACCGAGAGAAAATGCTGCCAACTGTTGGCGTAACTGTGGTACCCAGATTTCTGCGTCTGAGTACCGCCGTACCGGTCGGAGACTTGACGAAAGGTGCAGAAACGCTCGCAATAGGTTTCCTATGAGGTCCCCCAGTGAGTCACGCGGGGATTCTCTCGATGGTTCTGTGCCATGACTTCCCTCCCAAAGGCCATCCCGTCTTGGATGGCAGCCAATGCATCGCCATCGTTTCGGCGAAAGCTGGGCAGCACCGCATTACAGATGGAACGGAACAGTTCCTGATCCATTTGTGGGATTAGGGCCTCGCCGGATAGAGCCTCCTGCTGGCTGACTGCCAGACGCTGATTGGACACATCTAGGGCGTTCTGGTGCCTCTGTGCCAGGGATGCTTGGATCATCCTCGCCATGCTGTCACTGACCAAACCGTTCTGAAGCAATGCTTCTGTTTTCATGTCGACCATGCCGAGAGCTGGGGCCTGAAATGCCTCGCAGCCACCTTTTCCTGCAGCTGCACTGTGATAAATCGTTTGGCAGGCCCCAGCAGTTTCTCCAGCAGCCCGCAGATCACCCAAAGTAAAATTGCCGCCGCTGGTGCTGTCCTGGATCGTTCCGGCGGTCCAGCGTAACTGGGAGGCGATGTGCTCATCATGATTCAAAAGCCGGCAATCCTTTGGGGTGCGGGGGTAGTTTATGTGCTCACAGGTCAGTCTTTGACACCAGCCACCGCCTGAATTTCAAAGAGAAATTTAGGGGCGGTAAAGGTCACTTCCATGACGCTGCGGGTGGTGGGGACATCTGCGCTCAGAAAGTACTCATCAAAAATCTGGTTCATCAGGGCAAAATCCTCCCGATGGGCCAGGAAGCAGTCACAGTGCAGGACCATGTCCATACCGGAACCGCCGCCTTCCAGCGTGTTTTTCAAGCTCTCAAAACAGCCGCGAATCTGTTCTTCCGGTGTGGTGGGCATGGTGCCGTCGGGCCGGGCAGCGGAATGGGCTGTGGTGAAAATGAGGTCACCGTAGCGAATCGCCCGGGACCACTTGGTTTTCAGGGAGTCACCGTTGGGGGTGACCTGAATTTTTTTTGGTGCCATAAATCGTTACCTCCTTAAATCATTGCAGCATTGCGTCAAATACGAACGGTTACCAGTCGGCTCCGGCCTGTTTCCGATTTGCACAATAGGACCAGAGCCCGCCGGCGGTGATGAGGGCAGCGCCCACGATGGTGGACAGGGATAGGGATTCATCCAGCAGGACATATCCCAAGATTGCGGAAAAGATGATGCCGGAGTAGTCATAGATGCTCACTTCCGCTGCTGGGGCCTTTTGATAGGCATAGGTCAGGCCGATCTGGCCGCCGGCACCGAAGATGCCGATGAGAATCAGCATCATGAGATCCCGGGGGGTGGGGACCACAAAACTGGGAATCATCAAAAGACCGGCGGCAATGGTACTGAACAGGGAGAAGTGGAAGATCACGGTCATGGGATTCACCTGGCCGCGGCAAAAGGCAATCATGGTATAGGCAAGACCGCTGCTGACCGCAGTCAAAAGGGCCAGTACCAGAGGCAGTGTGTTGGAGTCAAAGGAGGGGCGCATGGCCGCGACAGCTCCGGCAAGACAGAGCAAAATGACCGGGATCTGCACTTTGGAGATCCGTTCCCGCAGGATCAGCAAAGCAAACAGGCTCACCCAGATGGGAGAGGTGCGGTTGAGCACGGCAATATCGGCCTGCCGGGCGCCGGCTGTGGCATAAAAGAGCATGACCACGCCGATGAAACCGAAAAACGACCGGGCCAGCAGGGCTGGCTGGTATTTTCGACCGCCCAGCAGCGGCAGGTGACTGCGCTGCAGCAGGACAAAGGAGATTGCCATGCTAATGAGGTTGCGGCAAAAGACCTGTTCCATGGTGCCGATATTGGTGGCGGAGAGTTTGACCACCGCCTGCATCAGGGAAAAGGATAGGGCGGAGAGCAGCATCAGCACCACTGCCTGATTTCGCTCATTCATAATCTGTTGACCGGTGAGACGGCCACTCCTCTCAATAGCAGTTATGTCCCACAATTTCCTCCAAGGGCTTGCGGGGTTTTCTGGGCTGGGTGCCGTCATGGTAGCCCAGGGGCATCATGGTGATAACCCGTACCTGCGGGGGGATTTTCAGAACGGCTTTTACGCCCTGGGCGTCAAAGGCGCCCAGCCAGCACGTCCCCAGGCCCAGCGCACAGGCTTGGAGCATCATATAGGCGCCGCACAGAGCCATGTCGACGGGGGCGCTGCACTCGCCGCAGGGCATGACAAAGTCTGTTTCCTCCGTGGCGCACAGGACCAGCACCACAGGTGCCTCCTCAATCATGGGCTGGGCACCGGCTTTTTCCCGCAGCAGATGCTTGACGGCGGGATCATCCACCACAATGAAGCGGCGGTATTGGTGGTTGAACGCAGACGGCGCCAGCCGTCCGGCTTCCAAAACCTGTTCAAGCTTTTCCGGTTCCACCGGGGTAGGCAAATAGGATTTCACGCTTTGGCGCTGGAGCAGCGCCTCCATAACCTCCATACAAATACCTCCTGATTCCGGCAGGCCCTGTCCGGCGGACAGGGCCTGTCAATCCGGGCTGTCAGGCCCGATAGTCCTCGATGAGCGTAGCCCCCTTCAAAATGGAGCCCACGCACCGCTGATAGATGGACAGCCAGCCAGTCTTGGGTTCCAGACGGAGCTCGGCCTCGGCCATGCGGCGCTGGAGCTCCTCATCGGAAAGCTCAATGGTCAACTCCCGCTTTTCAATGTCGTAGTGGACCCAGTCGCCGTCCCGGACGGCGCACAGCGGGCCGCGCAGGGCGGCCTCGGGGGAGGCGTAGCCAAAGCACGCGCCGGATGCCGCGCCGGAGAGCCGTCCGTCGGTGACGGTGGCGACATCATCTTTGAGGTGGCTGCCCTTGAGGGCGGTGGTGAAGGCATACGAAGTATGCGGACCGGCCTTGACGCCCTGATAGAGGATAAAGACCACATTGCCGGCTTCGATGCGGCCGTCCCGCAAAGCAGCAATGGCTTCATCCTGATCGTAAAAGACCTTGGCGGTGCCCCGGAACTTGTGGAGCTTGGCAGGAACTGCGGACTGCTTGATAAATGCGCCCTGGGGTACCAGATTACCCTTGCACAAAATGAGGCCGCCGTCGCTGTCCAGGGGCTGGGCCAGAGAGTGAATGACGTTGGGATTGCGGTTGACGCAGCCCTGAATGTTTTCACCCAGAGTTTTGCCGGTGACGGTCATACCCGTCAGGTCCAGCTTGCTGGTCAGCTCGTTGAGAAGGGCCCCCAAGCCGCCGGCAGCCTCAAAGTCCGCCATACAGCATTTGCCGTTGGGCCGGATGCCGATCAGAAGCGGCACCTCGCAGCTGGCTTCGGCGTAGATGCTGCTGCAGTCCATGTCCAGGCAAGCTTCTGTGGCCACAGCCGGAATGTGGATGATGGTGTTGGAGGAGCCGCCGATAGCCATACAGACTCGGATGGCGTTAGTAATGGCGGATTCCGTGATGATATCCCGGGGACAGATGTTCTTCTCCCACAGCTCCATCACCTTCCGGCCAGCTTCCCGGCTGAGGTTGATGAGCTCGCCGGACACGGCGGCCATGGTGGCGTTGCCGGGCAGGGACATGCCGATGGTCTCCGTCAGCAGGCTCATGGTGTTGGCAGTACCCATCATGCCGCAGGCGCCACTGCATGGCGCGCAGGTGTGAATCAGCTCCTCGAATTTTTCCGGCGTCATTTTGCCTTCCTTCACCTTAGAGATGCTGGCACCAATGTCGATGAAGTCCACATAATCTCCGTCCATGACGGGGGTTTTCATGTAGCCGCCGGTGACGATGACGGTGGGAATATTCACCCGACCTGCGGCCATCAACATGGCGGGAACCACCTTGTCGCAGGTGCCGATGAGAACCATGGCGTCCAGGTGATGTGCCTTGACATTGAGTTCGATCTCATTGACCAGTAGGTCCCGGGAGGGCAACACGTAATCGCCGCCGCCCACGCAGTCGCACAGGTTGACGCCATAAAACAGGAACGGAAGTCCGCCGCACTCGATGATGCCCTCCCGGACGGCGTCGGCCAGATGGCGCTGGTGAATATGACCAGGGTTGATCTCGTTCCAGGTGTTCATAATGCCCACCCGGGGTTTTTCAATGTCAGCGTCGTTATAGCCCAGGCCATAGAAGAACGCGCGGGTTCCCTGCCAGTCCAGAGTCATGCGGTCATCCAGGTCACTGTTGATTTTTCTCTTGATGTTACTCATAAAGCATCTTCATCCTTTCTTTATGAAACGGCAGTCTGTTCCAGTTTTTTTGCGCGGCATTCCGATATGACCAGAAAGGCCAGTACCGCTACGCCGATGATGTCTGTGATATGCTCAGGAATGATGCAGCAAATTCCACCTGCTAAGGCAAGAATCCGCTTCCACTTGATTAGGGGACGGACCACCCAGCCCTCCATACCGGCGGCCACCAGGAAGCAGCCGATGATGCTGGTGAAAATGCAGATGACGGAATTGACGGTGCTGCCACCGTTGAACAGCATACCCGGCTCATAGACGAACACAAATGGAATCAGAAAGGCGGGGATGGCCATCTTGAAGGCGGCCCAGCCGGTGGAAGAGGGATTGCTGCCCGCGATTGCCGCCGCGGCATAGGAGGGAACAGCCACGGGAGGCGTGATACAGGCGATGATGCCGAAGTAGAAGCAGAAGAAGTGGGCGGTGAGGGCTGGAATCCCCAACTCCATCAGCACGGGGGCGGTGACAGTAGCCTGCACAATATATACGGCTACTGTAGGCATACCCATGCCCATAATGATGGACATAATCATGACCAAAATTAGGGTCAAGAACAGATTTCCCTGAGAGATGTCCAGAATATAGTTGCCCAGAACGTTGCCCACGCCGGTCAGGGTGGTCACACCAATGATCATGCCCACACAGGCGCAGGAGACGCCGAAGGAAACGGTTTTCTTGCCGCCGTCCACAAAAGCGGCGGCAATCTGCTTCCAGGACATGCGGGTTTCCTTTTTCAGTGGGGAGACCAGCAGCACCAGAATGATGCCGACCAGGGCGGCGAAGGAGATGGTGTACTGGCGGATGATGAGATAGATTACTGCGGCAAAGGGGATCAGCAGATGGCCCCGGCTCTTCATGGCGGCCCGGACGCTGGGCAGCTGCTCCTTGGGCATGCCGTTGAGTCCCAGTTTCTTGCTCCGCAGATGCACGGTGACGAAAACGCTCATGTAATACAAGAAGCCCGGCACCAGACCTGCGAGCATAATTTCCGAGTAAGGAACGCCGATGTACTCAGCCATGATAAAGCAGGCGGCGCCCATGACGGGGGGAATCAGCTGTCCTCCGGTGGAGGCGCAGGCTTCCACAGCACCGGCAAACTCCGGGGGATAACCGCACTTTTTCATCAAGGGAATGGTAAAGGTGCCGGTGCCCACCACATTGGCGGCGGCAGCGCCGGAGATGGTGCCGAACGCGGCACTGGAGATAACGGCCACCTTGGCCGGGCCGCCGGTGGAGCGTCCCGTCAGGCCCAGGGCGACATCCTGAATGAAATCACCCATGCCGCATCCTTGCAGCAGAGAGCTGAAGAGGACGAACAGCGACACGTATGTAGCGGCAGTGCCCAGGGGGCTTCCAAAGATGCCCTCGGGAATCATGAACATGTGATCGGTCATGCGGGTAAGACCGCCGGCCTTGGTTTGGAACATGCCCGGCATGACATTGCCGAAGTAGGCATAGACCAGGAAAATGAGGGTAATCAGGGACAGCGCGGGACTGACTAGACGCCGGGTTCCCTCCAGGACCAGCACGGCCAGAATCACAAATACGAACTGATCGGTGGAGTTGGAAATACCGAAGCGAAGCAAAATGTCTTCGTAGTTGACAAACGCATACAAACAGCAGCCAAAGGAGGCGGCGGCAAACAGATAGTCATACCATGCCACGCCCTTTTTGCTGTGCTTGCTGAAGGCGGGATAGACCAAAAACAAAATCACCATGGCGCACAGCAGGTACAGCGACCGCTGCTGCATGGCCGGCAGCTGGCCGAACGCCGCCGTGTAGACTAGAAACAGGGAAATGAACAGGGAAAATACGTTGACCACGCGGGCAACCCATTTGGTCAGTTGGCGCTCGTTATCCTCCGGGGAGTATTCCCGCAGGATTTCATCTGCCCGCTCTGCACTGAGGGGTTCTGTGCTGGCGGCGCCGGAAGCGCCGCTTTTAGCTTCCGCCGGTTTCTTTGAAAACAGCTTCATACGAAATCCTCCTTCCGTTGTGGAGGGTGCCGGTCCGGCTGTTCCTCCGGGACCGGCACCCGCAGACCCTTACAGGACGCCCTGCTCCTGATAATACTTCAGGGCACCGGGATGGATAGGCATGCCCTCGATGTCCTTCACCGCATCGATGGTCAGGTCCGCCACGGCGGCATGGAGGGTGTTGAGGCGCTCAATGTTTTCCCACATGTATTTGGTCATCTCATAAATCAGCTCTTCGCCCAGATCCGCGCGGCAGCACAGATAGGTGCCGGTTGCGAAGGTGGGCAGTTCTTCGGTCTGATTCTTATAAGTATCGGCAGGGATCACAGCGGGATAATAGGAAGGATAGGAGTGATCGCCGGGATCACACATGGCGTCGATGGTATCTTGCTCCAGGGGGATCAGATACGCCTTGTCGGCGTTGGTCAGCTCCACGAAAGTGGAGAAGGGAAGCTGGGTCAGAGCGATGGCGCCGTCAGCGTGGCCGTCCTTCATGGTCTCGGCGCCTTCGGTACTGCCCAGATACAGCGGCTCGAAGTCCTCAAACGTCATGCCCACGGCGGCGTACAGGGCCTCCGCAATGGCCAGATCGCCGGAACCGGGGCCGCCGACAATGAGCTTCTTGCCCTTGAGATCGGCTTCCGAGTGGATATCCTTAGATACAAACTGCTGGAAAATGGCGCTGTACAGAGGTGCAATAATCACCAGATTATCGTCCGGGCCGGTTTCGGCAAATGAGTCTGTGCCGTCCACGGCCTGCACAAACACGCTCTGGCCTATGATGCCGAAGTCTGTGGTGCCGTTTTCCATAAAAATGACATTCTGGACGCCGCCGGTAGTTGCGGTAGAGGAGAATTGTCCGAAACGTTCCGAGTCGTTAAAGAACTGAACAAAGAGGTTGCCCATTGCGTTGAAGGTGCCGCCGGTGGCTCCGCCGCCGATGGCATAAAGGGCACCGGCATCGATTCCGCTGGTTTCTTCCGTCTGCTGAGTATCATCCGCAGGATCTTTGCCAGAGGGGGGATCCTGAGCGGGGCTGCCGCCGCAGGCTGCTAGAGAGAGGGTCATGGCCATGGCCAGAAGCAGGGATAAGATCTTCTTCATGTCGTCAACCTCCATTTTTTCGTTCCTCTTGGTATTTTCACTCAGCAGGATCCGTTGACACTGCTGGAATGAACACGGTTAGCGGATCAGTGCCTGAATTTGTTCCGGTGTTTTCCCGGATAATCCCAATTTTTCTGCAGTCCGCCCCTGTGCGCGGAAATCCCGGCCGCAGACAACGGAGCCGATTTCGATGAACGCATTCATGATCGGCGTTTCCACGCCCAGCTCCGCGCCGATGGAGGCCAGGGGTACAATGCCGCAGAGCAGATCTTCAATGATGAAGCGGTGCTCCAGATTCATGGGACTCTTGAGTCCCCGGTAGGCTGCGTTGTGCTGAAGCAGGTCGTAAAGCTCCGTTTGCTCCAGGCCGTAGGTTTTCTGCAGGGAGACAACCAAGGAGGACACTTCCAGTCCCAGTGCCCGGCACACGGCCAGCCGCTCACAGTCGCAGGCGCTGACCAGACGGGCAATGCTGGGGGTGATGCCGTCTATGTAGTAGTCATAGTCCTGGGCACGGTCCATACGGTTGAGATTCATCAGACTGGGAATGGGGTGAAGCATGGCGCCGCCGCCCTCAAAGCCCGTTTCCAAAATGCTGCCCACGGGATGAAGAGAGGGAAAAATCGGTCCCAAAACTTCCATCAGCCGGGGCGTATCTGATGCGGGAAGCGCGGCCACAGCCACATGCTGCTTGATGCCGGATTGAAAGATCTCCCCTTCCTGCACCATACGGCAGGCAAACATCAAGTCTCCGGTTTCAGCAATGATCACGCGGGCGGAACAGGCAAGCTCCTCCAGAAGAATATGTCGGACCTCCAGTGCGCCGCCCACATGCCCAGGGTTAAGCAGGATGATTTGTCCATCCCGCAGATATGGCGCACACTGACGAGCAATGGTGCTGTGGGCATCAGTGGTAGTGACCACCAGAATGATGTCTGCACCATCCAGCGCCTGCGGCAGAGAATCGGTAATTTGCTCTGGTGTTCCCTGACAGGTCCATTTTCCGGTCGCACGGATTGTCTTGAGAGTTTGCAACTGCTGAATCCGTGTAGGGTTGTGGTCGTACAGGCGAACGGGGTAGCCCTTTTCCGTAAGAAATGCCGCCATGGTTTGACCGCCAGCGCCCGCACCCAGCACGGCGAAACGGAGCTTCTTCATAGAAAAGCCTCCTTATTTTGAATGTCGCTGTACTTATACGCGAATTGATTCGTATATATGTACGTGTTTTTGCGTATATAATAATGACAAGATGTAGCTAATCTCCTCTTTGGTCATCTCTGTAGAGGCCAATCTGTTTACTTTGTTGAGGATGACACTGGGACCCATAGGCAGCTTCCCGTCATTCAGCGCAGGCGGGGCCTCCTGGTCGTCACGGTGGAGCTAAGCAAAGATCCTGGCGCCGTGACGGTGGACCCGCTCCGCCATGCGCTGTACACTGCGTACATGCTTGCGGGTGGCGATGCAGAGCTGATTGGGATTACAGGCGCCGCTGGTTTCATCCACCCGGGTAAATTCCGTGAAAATCAGGCCGCAGCCGCCTCTGGCGCGATCTTCGTAAAATTGGATCAGTTCTGGTGACGCCTCAGACAGGTGGTGAGTTATATCTTTGCGCCTTCCAAACAGATTCTTCCGGGAAAAGCGTCAAAACACCGCTGCATAAGGTCCTGATCGAATATGCAGGATTACCTACATGTGATATTAATTTCCAGAATTTTTCAGATGTGCTCTTCCCGCCCCCCTATTTCACTACTCTGGCAATAAGTAAAATTAGCCATTTATGGCTAATTACATTGTATAGCCAATAATGGCTAAATTTACAATTTATTCTGCTCAAGCATGGTAATATCACCAAAAAGTAGGTGATATTACGAGTAGCAAAACACGGCTTAGAGATCTGCGAAAAGATCGTGATTTAACTCAAAAAGATGTTGCTGCTATTTTGGGTACAACCTATCAATATTACCAAAAGTACGAAAGTGGTAAACGCCCGATTCCAGTAGATCGCTTAGAGATTCTTGCGGACTTTTATCAGACATCTGTGGATTATCTTTTGGGACGGACCCCAGTAAAAAAACCTTACCCCCCAAAATAGCGTGCCCTGTATTAGCTATATATGGCTAATACAGGGCTTTTGCCTACTCATTCGTGTTAGCATCAACATGTCTGATTTAGTAGGTGATATTTTTGAACAAACTGAGACTTCGGGATTTAAGAGAAGACCATGATATGACCCTACAGGATGTTGCCAAGGTCCTGGGGACTACGCTTCAGTATTACCAGAAGTATGAAAGCAGAGTACGTCCGATCCCTGTTGAACGGCTAGAAATTCTCGCTGACTTCTATGGCACATCCACAGATTATATCCTCGGGCGAACACTAGTTCGGAAA
>ERZ836877.5863-NODE-5863-length-11426-cov-4.543752_pt1 | contig 11426 bp, 9 predicted proteins | sample MGYA00519469_ERZ836877 | MGnify/ENA primary metagenome ERZ836877 (study PRJEB31850, sample SAMEA3708809) | human gut metagenome | biome: human gut; feature: human-associated habitat; material: faeces | place: China | collected 2014 ... | reverse complement strand
GGATGTTGGACTGGGCCAGCTCCTTCTGCCAGGTGCGCTTGCCGTCCAGAATGTCGCCGAAGCGCTGCACCAGGATCTGGCCGTTGGCCAGCATGTTGGTCAGCTCGCCCACCTTCTGGGCGTAGGCAATGGGCTGGTTGAAGGGCACGGAGAAGTTGTGAGAGCAGAGAATGGACAGGTTGGTGTTGTCGCTCTTCTTCTCCTTGTAGGAGTGGCCGTTGACCACCGCCAGGTTGTTGTCATAGTTTTCCTGACTGACAAAGCCGCCGGGGTTCTGGCAGAAGGTACGGACCTTGTTCTTGAAGGGCCGGGGATAGCCTACCAGCTTGGACTCGTACAGGACCCGGTTTACGGTCTCCATGACCTCATTGCGGACCTCCACACGGACACCGATATCCACAGTGCCGGGGGCGTGAGCGATGTTGTGTTCCGCGCAGAGCTTTTCCAGCCAGTCGGCGCCCCGGCGGCCGGTGGCCACCACGGTGTGCTTGGCGTAGATCTCCATGTCCACCTTGCCGTTGGACACGGAAACGCCCTTGCAGACGTCATTTTCCAGAATCAAGTTGCTGCACTCGTAGCCAAAGTACATCTCTACGCCGTGCTCCTGTAAGTACTTCTCGATGGCGTAGTAGATACCCTGAGCCTTTTCCGTGCCCATGTGGCGGATGGGGCAGTCCACCAGCTTCAAGCCCGCCTGGATGGCGTGCTTGCGGATCTCCTTGCGCTCCTCGTCATTGCCGAGACCCTCAATGTGCTCGTCCGCACCGAAATCCAGATAGATCTGGTCAGCGTAGTTGATGGTCTCCTGTGCCAGCTCCGGGGTGATGAGGGTGGGCAGATCGCCGCCTACCTCATAGCTGAGGGACAGCTTGCCGTCGGAAAACGCACCGGCGCCGGAGAAGCCGGTGGTGATGTGGCAGTAGGGCTTGCAGTTGACGCACTTCTTTGTCTTGTCCTTGGGGCAATGGCGGTTTTCTACCGCCTGGCCCTTTTCCACCATGATGATCTTCTGCTTGCTGCCCTTTTTGACCATTTCCAGGGCGGTGAAGATGCCGGCAGGACCGGCGCCGATGATAACAACATCTGCGTTCATAATATCTCCTATCTCCTTATTTGGCTGACAATTCTACCTGATGGCGTACCAGCGTCATAGGCGGCACCGGACGGGGCAGCCTGAGCTTCAGCAGCATCTGGGGATTTCGGGGTTCTTCGATCACGGTTCCGGCCTCATCCCGCATTTCCGGGACCGTCATGGAAAAGGGACGCAGGTCCGGCCCTACCAGCTCCACCGTGTCACCGGTGCGGAACTTGTTCCGCAGGGAAATGACAGCGTTGCCGTCGGAGTCACATTCCGTGACCAGCGCCACCACCTGCCATTCCCGGATGTAGCGGGAATTTTCGTAGTACTGGCCGGGATAACCGTAGTAAAAGCCGGTGGCATAGGGCCGGTGGCTGACGTGCTCCACCTCGTCCCGCCACACCGGGTCGATGGGGCGGCCCGCAGCGGCGTCGTCCAGACAGTGCCGGTAAGCGCCGGTGACGATGGCGGCATAATAGGCGGATTTGGCCCGGCCCTCGATCTTCAGACTGGACAGCCCCACATCCAGCAGGTCATCCAGATGGTCGATCATGCACATATCACGGGAATTTAAAATATAGCTGCCCTTTTCGTCCTCTTCAATGGGGAAATATTCGCCGGGGCGTTTTTCCTCCATCAGGGCGTAATGATAGCGGCAGGGCTGGGCGCAGGCGCCGCGGCTGGCATCCCGGCCCGTCATATAATTGCTCAGCAGACACCGCCCGGAATAGCTGACGCACATGGCCCCGTGAACAAAGGCCTCGATCTCCAGCTCTGCCGGGGTGTTCTCCCGGATGGTCCGAATTTCTTCAAGGCTCAACTCCCGGGCTAAAATCACCCGGGAAGCGCCCAGATCATACCAGGCGTTGGCAGTGACATAGTTGGAAATGCTGGCCTGAGTGGAGATGTGGCGCTGGCAGTTGGGGGCATATTTCCCCGCCAGCGTAAAGGCACCCAGGTCCGCCACAATCACCGCGTCCACACCGGCGTCATTCAGCTGTTCCAGATGCGCCGGCAGGCGGACGATCTCATCCCCCCGGGGCATGGTGTTGATGGTGCAGTGGACCCGTACATTGTGCGCATGGGCATAGGCCACTGCCGCCTTCAGCTCGTCCGGGTCAAAGTTTCCGGCGAAGGCCCGCATACCGAAGTCGGTGCCCGCCAGATATACGGCGTCCGCGCCGTAGAGCACGGCCATTTTCAGCCGTTCCATATCTCCTGCCGGAGCCAGCAGCTCCGGCAGCGTTCTCTGTTTATCCACCATAGGAGCTGCTCCCCACAAAGGCATTGTGCTCAGACAGGGTCTTGGAGAAGTGGTGCTTCCCGTCGGTGCCCAATGCGTAGTAATAATAATCCGTGTCGTTGGGGTCCATAGCCGCTTTCAGAGCCGCACTGCCGGGGTTGGCAATGGCCGTAGGCGGCAGTCCCTTATGGAGATACAGGTTGTAGGGGGTATCGACCGCCTTGTCCGCGTTGGTGATGGCGCCGGTGTGATCCGGCAGACCATAGAGCAGGGACGCGTCGATCTGGAGCAGTCCTGCGGTCTCGCCGGGCTTTTGCAGACGGTTATAGATAACAGAGGCGATATCCCGCTGATCCGTACCGTCCGTCTCCTTTTCGATGAGGGAGGCGATGATGACCACATCCTTCATGCTGTAACCCATGGATTTGGCCTTGGAGGAGGCGAACGCATCCTCGTCGATACGGTCAGCGAAGGCATCGATCAGCTTACCCAGAGCATTCTTGGCATTGTGATTCTTGTAGAACTCATAGGTGTCCGGGAACAGGTAGCCCTCCAGACGGCTGGGGTCTTCGGAATTGTTGTTGATGAAGCTGTAATCGTATGTGGCGGTCTTGGCGGCCTCCAGCAGATTTTCTTCCGTATTGACGCCCTTTTCCGCCAACAGACGGATGGTCTGCCGCACGGTATAGCCCTCGGGGATGGTGACGGTGACAGTCTCCGCCGTCAGGTTGCCGGAGGAGTTGTGCATGCCCAGGATCAGCGCCCGGTAATCCATCTCCGTATTCAGTGTATAGGTGCCGATGCCGATCTTTTTATCGGCATGGGAGATCCCGGCATAGAGCTTGAAAAACCACTTGTACTTGATGAGCCCTGCATCCTGGAGCTTATCCGCCACGGTGGACACGCTGTCCTCCGCCGTCACCTCCACCGAGGTCTCCCGCAGAGCACCCCGGTTGAAGGCACAGAAATCCGAGCCCAGCATCCAGCCCATACCCGCCAGAATGGCGGAAGCCAGCAGGACAAAGATCAGGTAACCGACCAGCACCGCCAGCGGATTCTGTCTCCGTCTGCGGGGACGGCTTTTGCTGTGGTGGGCAGACGCCGCTTCACGCCGCGCCCCCTGCGCCTGCCGGACCTCCTGTGCGTCCCAGCTGGCAGTATCATCTCTTCTGAATTCAGACATTGGTTCCTCCTTGCTTTCCCGGTCCCCGGCAGGGAAGGGGAATACAATTTCCGGATTTTTGTCCGGTCCAAGCCCGGTTTCCGGTGACAGCGGCATAAAATAGCCTATCAAACAGAAAGCGGGGTAGTGGTATGTGTTGCAACAACAATGACAGCTCCTGGCTCTGGATCATTCTCGTTCTGATCGTGGTACTGGTATGCTGCGGCAGCGGATATAGCTGCGGAAACGGCTGTGTCCACAACGGCTGCGATTGCTGCTGAACCGGCGGGGACGCACCGCGTCCCGCTGGGGGGACAGGCATTACAGCAGCGACTTGACAGTCTTGTACACCTCGTTGTGGATGTCCTCCACGGTTCGGGGAGCATCGCCCTTGGCACAGTGGATTACGGTCCAGCCGCAGTCCTTCACGATTTCACGGGCGGCCTCCCGGCAGCTTTTCAGATAAGCCTCGTCCTGCTCGTGAATGTCAGCATGGGTGCCGGTGGCGGCCTCCCGGCTGCGCATCATCTTCTCCGTGATCTCCGTGGGCATATCCAGATAGAGCACCAGATCCGGCTTCGGCAGGCCCAGCTTGCCGTATTCCAGCTCAAAGAGCCAGTTCAAAAAGACCGTCCGTTCCTCCGGCGGCAGTTTGGACGCCTGATGGACGGCGTTGGACGTGGTGTAGCGGTCCGCGATCACCAGCCCGCCGGCCTCATAGAAAGCGCCCCAGTCCTGCTTGTAGGAGGCATAGCGATCCATGGAAAACATCAGCGACGCTGCGTAGGCGTTCACATCGCCGGGGCGCCTGCCTAAATTGCCATCCAGATACTCCTGCACCATGGCGGCGGAGGGCTTGCCGTACCGGGGAAAGGTGATATTTTTGTAGGGGATGTTTTCCCGTCGCAGATGCTCACACAGCAGCCGGGACTGGGTGGCTTTTCCGGAACCGTCGGTCCCTTCAAATACGATCAAACGTCCGTTCATTTCCGTTTTCCCTTCTCCTGCCGCACATGGACCAGAAACAGCGGCAGCTTCATCATCCGGCCGATGCGCTTCGGCTCCTTACACAGGCGGTAAAACCATTCCAGGCCGTGGTCAGACCAGAACTTCGGGGCCCGCTCCACGGTGCCCGCGAACACGTCCAGACTTCCGCCCAGGCCGCACAGCAAATGGGCGCCGGTGGCGGGGCCGTTCCGCGCCATCCACAGCTCCTGCTTGGGGGCGCCCAGGCAGACGAACACGCAGTCCGCGCCGCTTTCCCGGATGGCTTCCACCACAGGGGCGTCCTCCTTGAAGTAGCCATCATGAGTTCCGGCGATCTTCAATCCGGGGTACTGCTTTTGCAGCCGTTCCGCCGCCATGTCCGCCACGCCGGGCTTGGCGCCCAGCAGATAGAGGGATCTCCCGCGCTCGGCCATTTTTCCCATCAGCCCTGCGGCAAATTCGATGCCAGGGGTCTTTTCCTTCAGGGGCGTTCCCAGCATGGCCGCTCCCTTTATCACGCCGATGCCGTCCGGCAGAACCAGATCCGCACCGTTGACCGCCTGCATGGCCGCCGGATTTTCCCGGCAGACCTCCACGATCTCCGGATTCGGGGTCACTACATAGTGGCACCCCGGTTCCTCCAGCAGTGCCGCTCCGCGGGACACGGCTTCCGTCATGGTCAGATTATCAAAACCAACGCCTAATACGTCGATCCGCATATTTTTCACCTCGGTTATGGATTCCATACTCATACAGACTAAAGTATAGCACATACCTTTGCGAATGTCCACGAAAAAAGCGGAGCCAACAGGCTCCGCTTCCGAAAAAACACGCAGGGCTTATGCTTTTTTTCTGTCCGGCAGCTGTGCCAGCACCACCGCTGCCAGCATCAGGGCGCAGCCGAAATATTCCCGCCCGCTGAGGCGGTCTCCCAAGATCGCCGCACCGGAAATAGTAGCGAACACGGATTCCAGACTCAGCAGCAGAGAGATCACCGTGGGGTTGGAGCCTTTCTGAGCCAGAATTTGCAGCGTATAGCCCACGCCGCTGGAAAGGAGACCCGCATACAGAATGGCGCCCGCCGCCATGGTCAGGCCCGCCCAGGTGGGATGCTCGAAAAGCAGGGAGCCGATCAGGGAAAACGCTGTGACAAAGAAGAACTGACAGCAGGACAGCTCCACGCCGTCCACCACGGTGACAAAGTGATCCACCAGAAGGATCTGTGCTGTAAACACAAAGGCGCACAGCATCACGCAGAGGTCGCCGGGGGCGATGGTAAAGCTCTCCGTGATGCACAGGCAGTACAGTCCCGTCACCGCCAGCAGCACACTGACCCACACCGCCTTGGGTACTCGCTTCTTCAGGAAAATGCCGAAAATGGGCACCAGCACGATGTAAAGGGCGGTGATGAAGCCCGCTTTGCCGGGGGAGGTGGTGTCCAGACCCTTTTGCTGAAGGAAGGAGGCCAGGCCCAGCGTCAGGCCGCACCAGAAGCCGCCCAGCAGAAGATCCTTCCGGGAGCGGGTGACGGAAGCAGCCTGCCCCTTCCGGCGGCGGCCGGATCGCATGACGGCGCACAGCACCAGCAAAAACACAAAGGCGATCACCGACCGGGCGGCATTAAAGGCCAGCGGCGGGACATGTTCCGCGCCCACGCTCTGGGCTACAAAGGCGGTGCCCCAGATGAAAGCCGTCAGAACCGCATAGGCGGACGAACGCAGAGAACCCTGCTTCATATACTTGCTCCTCTCCACCGGATGTGGTATGATGATAAAAATTTCTCCCGCCGGTTTTGGACGGCAGGCAGCGTGGATCAACGCATCGAATCAGCCCTGCGCGAAGGTTGGCACAGAGACCGCGAATGTAGCGATTATAGTGGAAAACTGCCGCCGCCGCAAGAGGGGCTGGCCGACTTCTCCGAAGGCCGCAAAGGAAGTTCTGGAAACGCGGCTGTTTTTGTGGATTTTTACTGCTTTTCTGCGAAATTCTGCATATTTGATAAAGGAGGCCCTATGGCGAAGCTGACCCATGATTTCTTCAACGGCGATACCGTTGCCATCGCGCAGGCGCTGCTGGGAAAGTATCTGGTGCGGAATTGGAACGGCGAGCTGCTGGCAGGCCGCATCACGGAGACGGAGGCCTATGTGGGCCGGTGCGACAAGGCCTGCCACGCCTACAACTACCGCCGCACGCCCCGGACGGAAACGCTGTTCATGGCTCCGGGCCATGCCTACATCTACTTCATCTACGGGATGTACCACTGTCTGAACTTCGTCACGGAGCCGGAGGGAGAACCTTCTGCCGTGCTGCTGCGGGGACTGGAACCGACGGCGGGGGCAGAGACCATGAAGCACCTGCGGTTCGGGGATGCGCCCATGAACGCCTACCGGCGGAAAAACTTTCTCAACGGTCCCGGCAAGGTCTGTAAGGCGCTGGACCTCACCACGGCCCAGAATAAGCTGGATCTGGAGGGGGACGTTCTGTTTCTCTGCGATTCCATGGCGGATGTGGGGCTGACGGACCCGGTGATCGGACCGGAGCACATCTGCGCCGGCCCACGGATCGGCGTGGACTATGCGGAGGAGGCCAAGGACTTCCCGTGGCGATTCTGGCTGGAAAAGGAGAACTGATATGTATTTATTTGATATGGACGGCACCCTCATTGATTCCAACGATGTCTGGAAGGACGTGGACAGGGAATTTCTGGCCCGGAGGGGTCTGCCCTACACAAAAGCCTATTACGAGGGGGTGGCCCACACCATTTTCCCCTTGGCGGCTAAGTTCACCAAGGAGTTCTGCAATCTGCCCGACAGCGAGGAAGACATCATGGCGGAGTGGATGGAGCTGGCCAAGGACGCCTACGCCCATGTGACGGTGAAGCCCGGCGTCCGGGCGTTTTTAAAGCAGTGCAAGGCGGAGAACCGGCGGATGGCGTTGGTGACCTCCAGCGTGCCGGTGCACTGCCGCACCGCGATGGAAAAGCTGGATCTGATGAAGTACTTCGAATCCGTTACCTTTGCTCAGGAGTTGGGTATTGAGAAAAAGGACAAGCGCCTGTGGTTAGGGGTGGCGGAGCGGTACGGCGTGGAGCCGGAAACCTGTACCCTGTTTGACGACAGCCTTGCCGCCTGCAAGGGCGCCCGCAGCGCCAAAATGCGGGTGGTAGGGGTCTATGACAGCTTTTTCGCCGGGGACGAGAAGGAAATGCGCTCCTTCTGCGACGTGTATATCAAGAGCTTTGAGGAACTGCTCTGGAAGCCGGAGTACCGAAAGGACTGACGAATAAAAAGGAACATAGCAAACATAGTAAAAGTCAGGCGTTGGTTTTCCAACGCCTGACTTGAGGCTGTCGATAAAGAGGTAGATTCTCCGCAACGGAAAGGAAGGGTGTGCGCGGGAAACCCAAGAAGGGTGTCCTGCGCCATTGAAATCCTTAGTTTTCAGAACTTTTATAAAGTTCTGAAAACTGGCTCAGCGGGGAGAAAAGACTTTTTCGACACGCTGAAGTCAGGCGTTGGTTTTCCAACGCCTGACTTTTTATGCGGTTCAACTGCCCGAGCGCCAGTGGGACACAATTTGCCATTCGTCCGTTCCCGGCATCAGGCGCAGGGTCAGGACTGCAATATTTCCGTTTTCAACAGATTTACGCAGATAAACGTAGTTTCCGACCTGTTCGCCGGATTCCGCTATAAAATAGAACATATTGAAATCTGAGGTATATGTATAGTAAGCGTCGTATTCCTCCAGATAGCAGACGCCGGAGGTGTCCAGATCGCTCGTGGTGATGCCGCCCCAGCGGGTCAGCACCTCGTTGATGCTGGAAATCGTGTGCCGGTGGATGGGTACCGGCATATCCTCCATGCGCGCCACCCGATTGAACGGCCAGTCATCCAGCTTTTTCAACGCCTCAAATTCCGCCTCGGTCGCCTGGCCGCTGTCCGGGAAATAACGGATAAATTCCTCAAAATTCAGGTTCCTGACATTTTTATAATAGGAGGAAAAGAAGTAACTGAAGGGCTGGATGTGAAAGTCCACAATGTCACCGCTCTCATCCCGGACCGCAGGGTCCATAACGGCGTTGTAGGCGGCCAGCTCCTCTTGCGTCAGGGTGCGCCGGGGGCTGTACTGCCCTGTCAGCGAGATCTCCACCACGGCCTGAAAGGTTTCCCAGCCATTGCCCCGGTCGGCCTCGTAGAATACTGGAACGAGGTACTGATATAGGCCCGAACCGAACAGCGACTGATGCTGCTCCACCGTGGCTGCCAGATGCACCTGCTCCCAGCCGTGAACGTTTCTGGCCCGGGCGCTGTCCAGAGAACAGAGCCGCAGCTCGCCGTTTTTCTGCTCCACCGTGTAGGAGACCGTAAGATCCGCGGCGCGCCCGTCCACCTCCGCCCGGTAGGTGGAGGTCATCGTAGTCCGGGTGGATGCGCCGGCGGCGGGAAGGCTCTCCGTCGGCGTGAAGCTCTCCGCCATGAGGTACATCACCTGAGGCTCGATGAAGATATGCACGTAATTGCTGATACCCAGGTCCGTCCACAAAGTCCAGACCCGCCAGCAGCCGTTCCCGTCGGCGGCGGGGTAGAAGTAGTAGCGCTCGTTTATGCCGTCCTGACGCCGTTTCCAGATCTGCTTGGTGTCGTCCACCGCCGTGAAGCCCACGCTCTCCGCATCGGCGATCTGAGCCTCCAGAGAACCCTCGTCATAGCTCACCACGATCTGGGAGCCGGTATTGTATACCGAGGTCCAGGTATAGGTCCTGACCGCTTCCTCTCCCCGCTCCGGCGTGGACATGACCCAGGTATCGCCGGGGATATAGAGGTAACCGCCGTCCACATCATAGCGGTGGACGGGATAGTTGCCGGGCTTGTCATTGGGGTTGTTGTAGTTGATCCGGTCGATCCAGTCCTCCACATACAGCGGCAGATCCAGCTTTCGATCCGTCACATACCAGTCGTAAATGGCCTCCTCCATGGTGTTGTGATAGCCGAAGAAATCGCCGCCGTCATTGATGGAGTCGTCGCAGAGAATGTCGTAGCTGCCGTCGTCATACCGCAGGGCCACCATTACATGACGATCATCTAACGAGAAGTATTCCTCGTCGTCATAATACTGTCCGCCTACCAGCGCCACCGAAGCCGTGTCCACATCCAGCTTCACCAGATAGAAATATTCCCATTCCTCCAACACGCCGTCGAGGGCCAGTCCGGCCAGCTCGCCGCCCTTCGTCAGATATTCCAGCTTTCGATCCGTCACCGCGGCGATATGGGGCTGGCCGCTGGCAGTGCCGTCGGCGTTTTCCGCGTAATACCGGGCCTCCGTCTGGGACAGCATTACCTGCTGGACGTAGGCCTCCACGCTGGGCCACTGGCCGGTTTCCGTCCGGTCTGCCGGGGAATCTTCCGTTGGGGTGCCGCTCCCCTTGGGGTTGGCGGCGCAGAGGGCGATCAGTCCCACGCAGACCACGGCGCACACGGCGATGATCCACGGCTGGGGCCGTTTCCAGTTCAGCAGGTTCCGGATGCGTCCGCCGGTGTCGCCCTCGCCGAAGGCAAGGGGCATCCCCGCCACGATGCGGCGGCCGGTGGCAAGGCTCAGCAGGGAGGCGGAGTAGTCCGCCCGGATGTCCTCGCCCAGTTCCCTTACCACCGCCTCGTCGCAGCTCATCTCCATGTCCTTCCCCGCCAAAATGAACGCCGCCCACACCAGCGGGTTGAACCAGTGGACGCACAGGGCCAGAAACGACAGGAGCTTCACCACATGATCCCGGCGGCGGAGGTGATACTGCTCATGCCGCAGGATGTAGCCCCGCTCCGTTTCCGTCAGGGTGGAGGGCAGGTAGATCTTGGGCCGGAACAGGCCCATGACGAAGGGGGAGGGGATGTAGTCCGCCAGATAGATGTTGTCCTCCAATCGCACGGCACCCACCAGACGGCGGCGGAGCCGCAGCAGCGAGACCACGCTGTAAAGGAGCAGCAGGGCCATGCCCGTCAGCCACGTCAGGGTCAGGACCGCCACCGGGCCGCTAAGGGGTGAGATCGGGGCAGCATCAGGCTGGGTCACGCTGGGGGCGGTGCTGACGATGTTCTCGCCGGGTTCCGCCGGGAACGGCTCCTGAGGTAAAGGTGTCACCGCGGGGGCCATATTGCGGACGATATCCGCCGGGACATACTCCACCACGCTGGTAACGGCACTTCGCTCCTGTGCCGGAGCGCCCAGCGCCCCCAGCAGGGACACGGCGGAGGTGACGGACACCGGACACAGCAGCCGGAACAGCACCACCGCCCACAGGGCGTAGGAAAAGACCTTGGGTGCCCGCCGCAGCAGCAGGCGGACTGCCAGTACCGCCAGAATCACCACGCTGGCGGTGAGGCTCATATTACAGACGATGGGAAACAGCCGGTGCATTACAAACTCGCCCATACGCTACCTCCTGTTCTGATCGATCAGCTTTTGCAGCTCCGCAATTTCGTCCTCTGTCAGCTTTTTTCGCCGGGTAAACGCCGTGATAAACGCGGGCAGGGAGCCGGAAAAACTTTCCTCCACGAATTGCTGGCTCTGGGCGGTGTCATAGTCCGCCCGGGACAGCCGGCTGGTGACGGTGCCGCCCTCGTTTTGGAAGATGCCCCGATCGCACAGCCGCTTGAGCACCGTGTAGGTGGTGGACTTCTTCCAGCCCAGGGATTCCTCCGCCAGCTTCACCAGTTCCGTGGAGCCAACAGGCTCTTTTTCCCAGATGATCTCGGCAAACCGGGTCTCCACCGGGCCCATTTTCAAATCGCTCATAGGTTCACCTCCGAGGTTTACTACATGTAGACCTTCTACTTGCAGTCTACAATGTGTAAACCAAATTGTCAAGGGGCTTTCAAGGAAAAAACGCCGGGAGAGCGGCATGAAAAAGGAAATGTCCGTATGTTTCTGTACAAATGCAGAAGAATACTTGACAAAAGAGAGAA
>ERZ836877.5859-NODE-5859-length-11435-cov-9.360545_pt1 | contig 11435 bp, 17 predicted proteins | sample MGYA00519469_ERZ836877 | MGnify/ENA primary metagenome ERZ836877 (study PRJEB31850, sample SAMEA3708809) | human gut metagenome | biome: human gut; feature: human-associated habitat; material: faeces | place: China | collected 2014 ... | reverse complement strand
GCAGCGCATACCTGAGCGTAAAGCGTAACATGCCTTTGCTCTGGACTTTCTATGACCATCCGGAAACAGGACTCCCTAATACAAACAATGCGCTTGAGGCCATATTCTCCGATTTGAAAACAAAGGTCCGGGTCCATCGGGGAATCAGCAAGGAACACAGGAAGAAACTGATAGATGAATATCTCAAAAGACACTATTAAGACGGCGATTGCAGGTTGAACTTTGTTCGGTTATCACCCCAAATGTCCACTTAGAACTTTTGCAACGCAATCCATCACCCCAAATGTCCAACCTGCCGCGCCATCAGGCACTCCGGCAGATGCAAACATTATGGTTGAGATCGCTGAAAAGGCAAGACACAGCTTTATAATGTAAGGAACCATGCTATGAGACATAAAGTTTTGACGTTTTATAGTTTGAATACTTATAATCAAAAGTACAAATTTTCACTGAAACGAAATACTCTCATGTCATGGAATTTTTGTAGTTTTACTCCATGATCAAAAGAGCCGCCATATTGTTACTTTTATGAAGAATCTATTTTTACTCATAGCCTTGTTGGTTATAACTATATCAGCATCCGCGCAAAGCATTGACGAACGCATTGGCGCTTCCATGAATTCGTCAGATTATTTCGGGTTGTACGATACTTATCATAGTGTCCCGAAAGATTCCATCAATCCATTCCTGGAGGTTTTCTCCCGATGTCTGATAGGGAACCGGTTCAATCGTCCGGATATTTCAATACCCGCTTTCGACGAGCTTCTTGAAAAGCATTCTGAATATCTTGACCTGAATTTGCTCCTTTCATGTTCTATGATGTATTCAATGGATTTGAACAGAGTGGGGCGCAACAAGGAAGCTTCGGAATTATTGACTTCCGTATTATCGGCTGCATACCAGACAGTCGATTCCATCAGTCTGGCCCCTTATGCCAACATGGCCGCTCAATACAAGGCCTTGACAAATTATTCACCCTATGATATTTCTATAGACGGTGAAAACGGAGCGATTCCATTTGAAATCATAGCCGTAGGTAAAGCAGACAGCGGACAATGTCTGATGCGGATTTCAGATGCCATGATAAACGAAAGTGCTGCGAAGATAACATTCGACACCGGTGCCGGAGTCAATGTCATAACCGATTCACTGGCGAATGCCTATGGCCTGGAGTTTCTCGACGCGAATGTAGCCGCCACAGGTGTAAATACTTCTGCCGGCCGCTATGCCATCGCCAAGAAATTGAAGTTAGGCAACATAACCGTTAAGGATGTACCATTCTATGTAATCGACATCAGAAGCCATAACGAGGAAGCGGATAAATACATGGATGCATTGGAATTCATTGTCGGCAGCGAATTGATGCTCAGGCTGAAGGATGTAACAATCGACTTCTCATCCAAGACAATCCAGGTTCCAAAAGTAGCTCCGATGCCCTCGGATGCGCGTCCTGACATGTGTTTCTCGACCGGAATGAATCTTTTGACTGCGGCCGAAATCAATGGACAGCCTTTATTGATAAAGCTCGATACCGGCGATGCTTCTTACGGGACGCTAAATAACCGTTTCTTCGAGCGTAATAAGGAATATCTGACTTCAAGTTGCCAAAGCGATACAATAAGACAGGGTGGGGTAGGAGGAGTATGGAGTGTTCTTTGCTATAAACTTCCGAATGCCGCACTTAAAATTGGCGGCAATACTGTAACCGTTCCTTCCATAGAAGTCCAGACGGAACAGAGAGAAGGTTATTATATGAATGATAATAATCTCGGATTGAGAAGTATGATGCTGTATCGTAAGATACGATTCAACCTCGTCGATATGATTCTCATATCTGTGCTGTAGTGTATCCTTCAGATTCAATTCATCCCAGATAGACCGTATTTTATTGACACTCTTATACAATCTATTTTGAATCTACACGCTATTATGAATCGGACCGTTCTGTTATTCTGTTTTTTATTAATCCTCCTGTCTGGTTGCGCCACATTCAAGTCGATAAAATGTGGTAGTCCGTCTACCGACACATATCTTGATTTCTCTGTCGATACTATCGGAGCATCGGATTCAGTTAAGGAAGTTCTGATTTCGACCATAAAACATGACAGATATTTTGAAGATACGAAGTTTTCCGGAAGCCGACTTGACCATGAGACTATCGGAGATTATTTCTCTCGTGTAAGAGGTAACGGCGCGTTACTTATAGTTCGTAATGATACTGTTCTTTTGGAACGTTATTATGGCAATTTCTCAAGGTTGTCAGCATCAAATGTTTTCTCGATAACAAAGGCTGTAACCGCATTGCTGTGCGGCATAGCGGTCGATGAGGGATATATGTCAATAAAAGCCCCTGTTACCGAGTACATACCTGAACTGAAAGATTCCGACCCCTTGTTCCGGCAACTTACCGTAGAGCATCTTCTCGATATGCGAACCGGTCTTGATTTCAATGAGAGCTATAGCTGGAATCCATTTTCCAAAATGGCGAAATTGTATTACGGTGATAATGTCGTAAATCAATTCAAGAAACTGCATTTCAAGTCAAAGCCGGGAACGACACATTATTACAATTCAATTGCAACCGCATTGTTGGGCGTTGCCATTGAAAGAGCCGTAGGAATTCCGTTCGCGCAATATTTGCAGAACAAAGTATGGAAACCGCTTGATATGGAAACCGATGCACTGATATCTCTTGATGACAGCAGACACCGACAGGCCAAGGCCTATGGAGGATTGGTTTCTAATGTCAGGGATCTGGCTAAGATAGGGCGGTTATATATTAATGGCGGTATGTATGGCGATAAAAGGATAGTGAGCAAGGAATGGATAGACCGTTCAACACATTCCCATATTGATAATGAAGCCTATTCATTCGGATGGAACAATATCATCACTTTAATAGATGGTAGGGAAACTGTTACTCCACGTTTTTTCGCCATCGGATTATATGGCCAGGTGTTATTCTGTGACCCGACGCAAAATCTGATCTTTGTAACATTGGGCGAAAAGAAAGGATGTGAATACCACCTGCTGTTTGACGATTTATGCAACTCGAATACTAACAATTCCCATTGATTGCATACTGACTGTTTTAGCCAATTATCAATTATCAACATTTGTTGAGAAAGAAGTTGAAAATTCAATATAATTTTGTCAATAAGTAAGTGCTCAATTTTAGAGCTTGTCTAAATTTCAGTGCCAATGATTTTGAGAATATTTTTGAGGGATTTGCGCAAGTTGAGGAGGGCGCGGTGCGGGCACCGTAACCGACGAAATCTTGGCGCAAAGCACCAAAAAGATTCTTGAAATCATGGCATAATATCCTATAATAAAAATTATTACTAAAATTTAGACAAGCTCTTAATTTATGCTTTATGCGAGTTTATTTTTGAGGCGATTACGGTGCGGAGGGAAGGAGGATATAGACATATCCGACTGAGCGACAATCCGTAAGCGGCCAAAAAGGAACCGTAGAAAGCATAAAAGATTTCAAAACACATACTATCGGTTAAAATTGAACACTTACTTAAAAATTATCTATTGCTTATGAAACATTTTGTTTTATTCTTTTTTTGCGTGTTTGTTTTACAACTTAACGCACAGGAAACTCCAAACCAAGGAGATTCAATACGACAATGGACTTCCGAATGGCAAAAGCGGTTTCTATCGGATAGGGAAAATCCTGAGAAATGGGATTCAGCCCACTATATCGAGGATCTGCAAAATTTGTCTAATTATAAGCATTCTCCATTGAGAATGGGTGTCTTTCCCGTTCCGGATTACGACTTATATCCGGGCACATTTGATGGAATTGTCGCGGCAAACTTCGACATACATCTTCCTTCCGGTCAGAGAATCGTCTGTGTGGTTAACGGCAATTCCAAAACTACTCTTAACGCTCCGAAAATAGGGGATAATGATGTCGATTTCTTCTTCATACTCGCGGTTGCGACAGATTTACCGCAAGATACTATCTCTTATGATGATGTAAATGTCGATGGCATTTCAAGAAATCACCCCGACGTTATATCACAGGGTTATGTGAGAACCTCACAGACAGATAAAGTGGATTTCGTCTCATTTCGAGCTGCCAATAATGACGCTTATGCAGTCGTTAATATGCGTTTGTTCAACCTTAACGATGGCAACATTGTTATCATCGTACCACAGGAAGACGGTTCTTTGAGGTCAATGCAAATAAACCCTGAAGAATTATTAACATTCCAGACATTACGTCAATATATCACATCTCTATTGACAGAGAATGAAAAAGTCAATAAATTCATCAACACCCGTCGTGATGAATTCAGTATGCGAAACCATTGACAAAGCCAAAGTTTATTATCGTATTTCCCGAATAATGTTGATAAGCCCCTTCCCACTAAAAAGTACACATGGGAAGGGGCTTAATTGAAACTCGGTTAGAAACAATATAGGGGTACCTGATAAAAATAAGGAATTCTATGAACGATTGGAATTATCTGGAGTACGACTTAACATTGTTTGTATACCAAGCTGATCCTGAACGCACATAAAGCGTGTTGCCGGATACTTCATAAGTGTTGTTGAAATCCTGGGTATTTGTCTCGCCGTCAGAGTTTGCACTTCCCATTTTGCCTTGTGTTGTCACTTTGTTGCCATCGACCTTGAAGGTGAACTCGGCGCGGTATGCGGAGTGATATGAACCATTATGATCCATGGTTGCAGAGCCGGTGCCATCTGAATTGAAGGTGATTGAGACGTTGGAATAGAAATGGTCGTATTCATTACCGTACCAGGTACCTGCAACAAGACCGGTGTTGCCCGGTTCATCGTCATCGTCTCCACAGGATGTGAAAGTTGCTGTCATTACCAACATTAGTGCGACCGCTATAACAGTCTGAAAGCGTCTGATAAAAAGTTTCATTTCGTATATGATTAATAGTGAGTATTTGTATAATAGTGGTGCGTATAAAAACTTGCGCATCGTCTTGCGAATTTACACATTATTTTGTAGATATGCAAATATCTCAAACTATCTATTATTAAGAGTGTCGATTTGGTATTCGGGAACTTCTATAGGTATTCCTTTTTTGTTGTATTCTTCCTGAATCAAATAATTTGTATATTCGATATCCTGTCGCATACGGTCATAATACTTTTCAGGTACACCTTTGCTTACGGCTTCTTTTTTTGTAATTGTTATATGATATGCGGAATCTTCCAAAGCGATGTAAGGTGCCAGTTTTACACAAGCATCTCTGTATGCAGGGATTTCTTCTTCCGGTAGTCTCTCAGGCTGTTTCGGAGAAGTTTGGGAACAAGAGGCTGCTAATGCTCCAATTGTGATTACGGACAACAGTATTAATTTTTTCATACGCGAAAATACAGTTTTTCAGTCTATTTCCCGCTCCGATTCAGGACAAATTTTTGTATTTTGTATGTTGTTCTCAACATTTGTTGAGAACAACGTCTGTATTTATGTCTAAATTTGCTCACGGATAAAACTGATTGGAATATGAATAACCGACTTAATATATTGTTGATCTCTATTCTATTTGTCAATGGTGTAATAGCACAGACATCGGAGCCTGATTCCATAAAAACACAGGAACTTGACGAAGTTGTTGTCGAGGCCCAACTTCAATCGACTTCGGCTACCGTTTCAACCTATATCCCAACCTCTAAACAAAAAAATTCTTCGCAGACAGCCACCGACCTACTCAACCGCATGGCAATACCGCAGCTTACTCCGGGTATGGGCAATTCGGTAAAGACCAATGCCGGTAAAGATGTCAATATCTACATTGACTATTTACCGGCTTCGGAACAAGACTTAGCTGGTATGCGAATGGCGGATGTAAGAAAGGTTGAATATTACGACTATCCCAAAGACCCACGTTTTCAAGGTAGCGCTCACGTTGTAAATTTCATAATGCAGAAATATGAATATGGGGGTTATCTAAAGGCTTACGTCAATGAATTTTTCATCGCTAATTCTGGTCAGCTTAACCTATATTCCAAGATTCAGTACAAGAAAATGACTTATGACCTCGGTGTCGGTGGATATTATCGCAACGGAAGTCATGATTTCAACAATACTGTTGAAACTTACCGTCTGCCACAGGCAGACGGCTCGATAAATGAATTCAAGCGATACTCCATCACCAATAATGCCGAATCACGCAGACGATATTTCTGGCCTACCTTCAAGGCATTATATCGTACGGATAAAATATCAATCAGCAATACAATCGGAGCCACTTTCGACAATTATCCTAAAGAGAACTATTCGGGTTCTGTCTATTTTCTACCTGCAGATTTCCCTTATTCGGATTTCGTCAACGATGCAAATCATCGCCAAAACTATATAACATACAACGGCTATTGGAATTTCATACTCCCTCACGGTAATACCGTAAATTTTGCTCCTTATTATTCCTACTCTTCCTCCAAACAAAACAGCAGATACAGGGAGGGGCACTCTTCTGAATATACCAATAATGCCTTGGACGATACCCATAAAGCAAGCGGAAACTTGCGCTACCAACATGATTTCGGAAAATGGGGCGACATCACTATTTCTACACAAGGTTTTTATTACAACAGTCATACCCGCTATTCAGGCACGTCAACTTCCAATGACCGGCTTACTGTCTTACGTCTTGGCCCCGGCGTGGCTTACAACTTTACTAACGATAAATTCTATGGGGCAGTCGGAGTAGGTTTTAGTTACGACCGCACCAAGTCAGGCAATATCACAGAGATAAGCACTTATCCTTGGACTGATATTTCGGCCCAATACTCGTTCAATAACAAGAACTCCATTAACGCGGAGTTCCATTACAGCAACCAAATCCCCGCTCTTTCAGTCCGTAGTTCGGCTGTCATACAGTCAAACCCATTGATGAGTTATACCGGCAATCCGAATCTCAAACCATACAGATGCTATGATTTTGGCCTAAGCTATCAATGGTTGCCTAACAATAAATTCAGTTTTTCAGTTTTCGGGACGGGATTTATAGCAGCCAACCGATTTGTCTATGTATATGAGGCATCGGCAGACGGTATTTTACGCACAGTACAGCAACCTATGGGTAAATTCATTCAAGGAAGTTATGGTCTGAACGGCACGGCCCGACTTCTCGGTAGCAATCTACAGATCAGTGGTCAATTAGCGCACTGTATAGCCAAAAATGAAGAACCTTTCAACTGGACAAAATCTCATCTCAATTGGTATCTGCAAGCGTTTTATTATCTAAATCAGTGGCATTTCGGCTTACAATATCAATCCGATATGTCATCTGCCGGCGACTTTACAAATGGCGTATGGGAGAATAGCAAAGACGCTTACACGGCTATTGCCGGTTGGGGTAATTCTTCATGGAATATCCAAGCGCAGATCGCTAATCTTTTCCGATGGAACTGGCGAAGCGGAACAACCGTGTTGAAAAGTAAAAGCTATGATTTCGAACAGACAGCATATAGTCCAAACAAGCACTGTTTCATTTATATATCGGCTACGTATACATTTGGATTCGGTAAGAAAATCAAAGTCGGGAATGAGGCATCGCAGGTGTCAGGAGCCGGTAATGCAATCTTGAAATAAAGAATCGGTAAATCATGAAGGCCAACGCGACGAGAGATAATGCGTTGGCCTCGTCTTTTCCCGAAACTGATCCATACCGATATACGGTAATTACGCTGTTTGTTTCTATATATGATCACTACCGTCCACTAAAATGGACGAGATTTAAAGTTTATTTAGTGATAAAAAATTAAATCATACCGTTAAATATCTAAATTTTAGCTGGTTGTATTTGTAAAAGTCCCTAAGAAATTGGTATTTTTGTGATATGAAGATAGTGAGATGCACTGAAGAAGATTATGAGACGCTCGCCGGAATATGGGAGCGTTCAGTGATGGCTACCCACAGTTTTCTGAAAATAGAAGACTTCAATGAGATAAAGGGTGCGTTGATTCCTGACTATTTTTCTAATGTGGACCTCTACGCTATTGCCGACAATGGCGTGTATGTCGGATTTCTCGGATTGAGTTCAACCACAATAGAAATGCTCTTTATCGACAATGACCATCGCGGACTTGGCTATGGATCTTATCTTATTGAATTTGCAAAACAAAGAGGTGCGACAAAAGTCGATGTTAACGAACAGAATCCCTCTGCTTTGAATTTCTACAAAACAAAAGGATTCCATGTGATAGCAAGAGATGAAACTGACGATGCCGGTCGCTCATACCCAATTATCCATCTGTATTATCCATCTGTCCCTGTAAAATGGAACTGAGCGGTCCCGATAGGGCAAGTCTATGATTAATCGACGACGCAGGAAATCGGATCACTTCTGTTTGCGCTTTCCCAAAAGCGTCGCCGGAGTCTCCTCAAGCAGAAAGCGCAACCATTCCGGGCGTTTCTTATTTTTGAAATATTTCGTGGTTTCGTGCCGTTTTATTGGCTTCTGCCATGAATAAAGCGGCTCTCCTGTCTTCCTATGTTCAAATCGGCAAGTATCAGGATTCCATTTATATTCGTTATATGGAGGAATATCAGGCAAGAGAGGAGTCCAGTAACCGCCTTTCCAAGGCTTGCCTGAGTCATAGTAATACCACTTACGACCACCATTAGTTACCATCAACAATATAAACTTACAAAAGAAAGCGATGAGGGAGATTGTCATAAATATGACGATAGCCCTCATTATCCAACTGGATATGTCCCACAGAATATTAACCATAATGCAAAATTTGTACGACAAGGGAAGGAACTCTCAGATGGGTCTATAAGTATAGAAATGGATGGCCTCTCCCCGTTACCTTGTTATTCGCTTATAATTTCAGCATATAATTGTTCTTGTGTCATAATTCTATTCGTTTAGGTATTCCTGTACTATCGCCGGGTCGCTGAGCATACTCATTATGGAGCCTGATTGGCGGAATTGGGCGTAGGTTTTACTTGTGAAGAAACGTCGGAATGCCTCGTATGTTGGTATTCCAAGTTCTTTGGCAAGGCGGCAAACTATCGTTCCTGTTTGAGTTGCTGTCAGTATCTGATGTAATACCTTTTCTTTTTCGCTCATACTTATTCTATTATTTCAGCTTCAATGAATTTTAAATATTGGTCAGTGAGTCCTTGATTGAGGAGACAAATTTGGTTCGTAGGTTTGAAATATTTTAATCGATTGAGTGCATCATCTGCAGAGATATATCCTCCCATATAAAGACGTATTGTGTTGACAACGCGATCATCAGCCACACCACCTTCAATATAATCAAATTTCTCCCAAGGTTTGTTCCCAAGTCGGCTTTGTGTTACAAACTCTAACCATTCTTTATTATATGAATCATAAATAACAGAGCGACCTGCCGACACTATATCTCTTTGATAGAGATGATATACATTGATAACCGGGGAGGATTCGCGCGTTTCAGCTATCTTTTGTGCCCAATCTTTAGCCTGTGTATAAATGTCGGTTATATAAAAACCAGGGCCAAAATCAAGATTTGGTCTGCCGACATTAACTTTGGGAGCTTGGATAATTTCAGTACCTCCGTGATAAACAGTTAATATTTCATACATGGTTCTCTACGCAATATTTTCCCTTTTCGCAAGAAGTTGGCTCAATTCACTAACGATATCTTCCATACTTTCAGTATGAAGCACCTCATAATGCTTAAGAATGTATCCTTCAGTCATATTGAGCCGTTCTAATCTTTCGAACATCTTAAGATAGTCGCAGTTTTCCTTCTCGGAAAGAGCCTCAATGCATTGAGATAGGAATCCGAATTTAATTTCTTCTTGACTAAGTTGAATCCAAGTTTGTCCGGTGCGCTTATCAACTTCTTCTTTCATTACAAATAAAAAATTAAAAAGAGACGTTGACATGCGCTGGGCACATCAACGCCTCTATTATTTTTAAGCGTCTAATTTGTAAGAATCAATCCTCTATCGCAGCCTGCGCCACTTTAATTCTCGCTTGATATTCTGATACTTGCTTCATAACTCTCAGCATATTCTCAACATATTTTTGCTCGAATCATTAGTCGAGGCGATTTTCGGTTTATTCAACCTCTATCGCGGCTTGCGCCACTCCTATTTGGGGCTGTGCGCCACTGAGATAATGCGATACTCTCAACTTTTTCTCAGCAAATAGGTGTGGTGCCATTTCAAACTAATTACCTTAATTTATATTGTTAATTAACTCTTTCTTCACAAACAGTAGAACGCCGCTCTGCTGCTTGTAATTTTGAAGTTTTTACGTCATACTATTTTCGTTCTTTGTATAGTGTTATTATTTCGTCTTTATCGCGCAAGTTGGATTTCAACTGCTCGATGTTATCTTTGAGTCCGGCAATCTGGTCGCGCAGGTCTGTCTCAGTGCCCCTTGCTTCTCCCAACTTGACTTTTAGAATTTCAAGCTGGGATAGAATGGCGGTCTCTCCGAGGTTGTTGTTTGCATCTCCATCTCCCAACGCGACTGCCGATAGGTAGGCGCTTATGTTGGTAGGAAACTGGCAAAACAACGCGAAGAAGTTGAAGTCAAGTGCCCGACAAATCCTCATTAGCTTCTTCGTCTCAATCGTATCTCTTTCGAAGATTCGATTGACGTGCTGCTGAGGCACACCAATCAGACGACCAAACTCTGTCTTGGTCATCTTTATTTCTTCAAGGCGTTCTTTGATTGCCTTTCCGATGTGTACCTCTTTCAGTTCAATATTAAACATTAAACAGCGAAAAATACTTAAAACGACACACCATTTATTGTTTAGTTAAACATTAAATGGTTACTTTGCGTTCTCAAAGTACGCTAATACTCTGATGCAAAGTTAATCATTAATCATTAAACAAGCAAATAAAACGGCACAAAAATGAATGATACCACCCAAAAAATCCGCCCGACTCTCTACGAGATGGCGGTTGGAGACTCTATCAAGTTCCCCATTTCGCGGCTGAAAAGCGTTCGTACTCAGGCTTCCGAGCTTGGCATGATGTACGAGCGTCAATACACAACGAAGACCGACCGCGCCGATAAGACTATCGAGGTTACAAGAATCGCTTAATTCTCTGATTATGGCGTTCCTTCAATTCCTCGACCACCTTATACCTTACGACACCTTCCTCAACGATGTTGCGGCAAGGGTCGTCAAGATGCTTAAAACCGACAGCGCCGACCCGGAATATGTTAGCCAAAGAAAGGCTTATGATATGTTTGGCCGTGCTAATGTCGAACGTTGGAGAAAACAAGGAAAGGTTGAGCCTTGCAAACGCCCCGGCAAACTGGAGTACCGCACGGCAGACCTTCGCTTTCTCCAACGCGCCACACAAGATTACTTCAAAGACTGAGACTGTATGACAAACAACGATATTAAACACATGGAGGCGACACAGCTTAACGCCTTTCTCGACACGCTCACATATTGGGAGAGGGTCGAGTTTATAA
>ERZ836877.5858-NODE-5858-length-11438-cov-2.484670_pt1 | contig 11438 bp, 7 predicted proteins | sample MGYA00519469_ERZ836877 | MGnify/ENA primary metagenome ERZ836877 (study PRJEB31850, sample SAMEA3708809) | human gut metagenome | biome: human gut; feature: human-associated habitat; material: faeces | place: China | collected 2014 ... | reverse complement strand
CATCTTGATGATGCCGCCCAGCAGGAAGCCCATCAGCAGCAAAATACCCAAGCAGATCGGAACGATCGTAAGCAGGGCGCTGAAGATCATCGTGGAGACATCGTGCTTTTCCAGCGGGATGCCCTCCTCCGGCGCTTCCTCGGACTCACCGCTGCGCTCCTTCTGGAATGCGCGGGCCCGGGCGAGCTTTTTGCGGAACATCACGCCGCCCATCAGACTGCGGCGCTCCGGCAGCTCCGGAAACTTCAGTGTTCTTCCCGGCTGCTCGGCATCCTGACGCTCCCCACTGCCCGTCTTGCGCTCACTCATTGGTGTGCAGCTTGTGGTGGCAGGCTACAAAGTGGTTCGGCGTGACCTCCTCCCAGTCAGGGACGACGTGGGTGCAGATCTCGGTGCAGTACTTGCAGCGCGTGTGGAACTTGCAGCCCTTCGGCGGGTTGACCGGACTGGGGATATCGCCCTCGAGCACCGCCAGGTCGCGCTTCTCCTCCGTCGTCGGGATGGATTCGAGCAGAGCCTCGGTATACGGATGCATCGGGTGGTCGAAGATCTCCTGTGAGTCGGCAAGCTCGACGAGATTGCCCAGATACATAACGCCGATGCGGTCGGAGATATACTTAACGACCGACAGATCGTGCGTGATGAACAGGTAGGTCAGGTGCTGCTGCTCCTTCAGGTCCTGCAGCAGGTTGATGATCTGCGACTGGATGGAAACGTCCAGAGCCGAAACGGCTTCGTCGCAGACGACAAACTTCGGATGCACGGCAAGGCTGCGGGCAATGCCGATTCTCTGGCGCTGACCGCCGGAGAACTGATGCGGATAGCGGTGCAGGAAGTAGGGAGCCAGGCCGCAGTCCTCCATGGTCTGCAGGATCTCCTCATGCATACGCTCGTTGGCCTTCTTGCAGTACTTGTGCGCCAGCAGGCCCTCGCCGATGATGTTAGCGACAGTCATACGGGGATTCAGGGAGGAATACGGATCCTGGAAGATATACTGCATCTGGCTGCGCAGGGTACGGACCTCCGGATAGGTCAGGCGGGCCAGGTCGATGCCGTTATCGAGCAGGGCCTCGTGCTTCTGGAACTCGGGATCGGCGGCGTACTTCGCGCGCATGGCGTCGATGCGGGCGTCGACCTTTGCAATCTCGGCACGGGCGGCCTCGACGAGCTTGTCATGCTCGGCGACCTTCTCAGCCAGCTTGTCAAGCTTGCCCTTGCGGCTGTCATAGCCTCTCTCGCCCGCTTTGAGCTTCGAGAGCTTGAAGGCCTCCTCGTCGTAGTCGAGCTTGACGGGGGCACGCTTCTCGATGGCCTTGTGCAGGTCACAGCAGCGGTCGTGGCGCTCGGAGAAGATCTTCATGACAGGGCCAAGGTCCTTGGCGGTGATAAAGCCGCCGATGACATTCACGATGTTCAGATAGGCGTCGTTCGCAGCCTTCTTCGCAGCCGTGAGATCGTTGTGCATGTGCAGGCGCTTCTGCTCATCGGCAGCATCATAGACCTTCTGCATCTCGTCGCGCTTCTTTTCGAGCGCGGCCAGCTCATGCAGGCCGTGGGGCAGATGGCGGATAGTCTTTTCGATATACTCGGGGGCCAGCTCATCACGGGACGCGCCATAGTACATCGTCTTGCCGTCGGTCTGACGGTAGAGCTGCAGCAGCGTGCGTCCGAACGTGGACTTGCCGCAGCCGGACTCGCCGACGAGGCCGACCGTTTCGCCTTCGTAGATATTCAGGCTGATGCCGTCGTTCGCCTTGACGTACAAGCCCTTCTTTTTGCCGACTGGGAAATACTGCCGCAGGTCCGTGATCTTGAGAAGAACATTATTTCTTTCCATGCCGGTCCTCCTTCCGCGGGTAGAAGCAGCGAACCTGCTGCGTCTCGCTGACGTGAATCATCTCGGGCTCCTCATTGAGGCAGCGCTCCGTGGCGTATTTGCAGCGCGGGGCGAACTTGCAGCCCTTCGGGAGCTTGAGGGGGTGCGGCACTGCGCCGGGGATGGCGTCCAGACGCGTATGCGTCGGGGTGCTCAGGCGCGGAATGGAGTTCATCAGGCCCTCGGTGTAGGGATGAGAGAACTCAGCGCCCATGAAGATTGTACCGGCGGGCGCCATCTCCACATAACGGCCACGTCGTCCGCGATCTGGCGGATAACACCGAGGTCATGGGTGATGAAGATGATCGAGGTGCCGTGCTCTTCCTTCAGATCGTTCATGAGCTTCAGGATCTGCGCCTGGATCGTAACGTCCAGAGCCGTGGTGGGCTCGTCCGCGATGAGCAGCTTCGGCTTGCAGGCCAGTGCCATGGCGATCATGACGCGCTGGCGCATACCGCCGGACAGCTGATGCGGATACTGCTTGGCGACGATGTGCGGATTCGGAATCTTGACATCGGCCAGCATTTCAATGACCTTTGCGGCAGCCTGCTTCTTCGTCATGCCCTGATGGATAATGAACGGCTCACTGACCTGACGGGACACGGTGAAGACCGGGTTCAGGCTGGTCATCGGCTCCTGGAAGATGACGGAGATATCGTTGCCGCGGACGGAATACATTTCCTTCTCGGTGAGCTTCGTAAGGTCACGGCCCTCGAAAAGGATCTCGCCGCTGTCGATATAGCCGTTGCCGTCGAGAAGCTGCAGGATGCTCATGGCGGAGACGCTTTTGCCGGAGCCGGACTCGCCGACGACGCCGAGCGTGCGTCCGGCCTCAACGGAATAGGAAACGCCGTTGACCGCCTTGACAATACCCTTCTTCGTGCGGAAGAAAGTATGCAAATCTTTTAATTCAAGTAATGCCATATCTCTTCCCTCCCTTATTTATCGCGGTCAGACTTCGGATCCATAACGTCACGGAGCGTATCGCCGACGATGTTGATGCAGATACAGGTGATCGCAAGGAAGATCGCCGGGAACAGCCAGCGCCACCAGAAGTTCTTGATGACGGTGGAGTTGTTTGCGCCGTTGAGCATATTGCCCCATGTCGGACGCGGGTAGGTGACGCCGAAGCCGAGGTAGCTCAGCGTGGACTCCGTCAGCATGCAGGTCGCAAAGTCGAGCGTCAGCGTGACGAAGATGACCGAGACAATGTTCGGCAGGATATGACGGAATGCGATGCGGGACTCGCGCAGACCCATGGCCTTGGCAGCCGTGACATACTCCTGCTCGCGGGCGAGGAGGATCTGACCGCGGACGAGACGGGCCAGACCGGTCCAGCTCAGCAGGCCAAGGATGACCATGAGGATGAAGATCTTTTCATTCTCGCTGATGTCCATCTGCGCCATGAGGGCGGACAGGATCATTGCGAACGGCAGGAACGGGATGGCGCCGAAGATCTCGGTGAAGCGCATCAGGAACATATCGACCTTGCCGCCGAAGTAGCCGGAGATACAGCCGATGATGATGCCGATGATCGTGGAGATGATAACGGCGATTGCGCCGATGGTCATCGTCATCTTGCCGCCCTGAATGATACGCAGTGCAACGTTCGCGCCGTAGTTATCCGTGCCGAAGAGGTAGCCCTTCAGGCCCCACTTGCCCATGAGCTCGTGGTTGGAATCGACCGCGTAGCTCTGGAACGCGCCGCCGAAGATGTCGGACGCGCCCTGCGCGCTGTCGGGGACCTTGCACTGGCCGAGGGTATTGCTGCCCCAGGAGAACACACGGCCCTCGCTGGTCAGCGCTGTGTAGTGATAGGTGCCGGAGACGATCTTGACGATCTCTTCGCCCTCATGCAGCTTGGGCATGGCCTTGCTGCGCGTGTCAAAGTCGCCGACGAAGCCGACGGTACCGTCGTCGAGCAGGGCGCAGACCGTCTTGCTCGTGGCATAGATGCTCGTGATCTTGCGGCCGTTCAGGAACTCGCGCAGAGGAACCGTGGCGGAGCCCATGTTGTCGCGCATCTGATCATACAAGCCGCGCTTGCCGGTGTAGACGGAGTTGCCGTCCGTCACCGCGACGACATAGTTCAGCGTGAAGTCGATATCCGTGAGCTTGCCGTCCAGCGTGGCTACGGTGTCGAAGTTCTGATAGGTGTTCTTGTTGCCCCACATATACAGGGTGCCGTCGTTCATCAGGATGGCCGTGGCCTGATAGCCGCAGGTGATCTTCTTGATGTTGGAGGCATCGATGGTGCCGTTGAGGAGCTCGTCCGGCTCGGGAGCGATGTTGGGGTTCACCGCCGGGTCAAAGTAGCCGTACTGGCCGAGCTTGTTTGCGCCCCAGGCGTAGACCTTGCCGTTCTCACCGACAGCAACGATGTGATCGATACCGGCAGCGACCCAGGCAATCTTCTCATTCTGAACCTCTTCCGGGATATCGGCGATGTCAATGCCCGTCGTGCCGAGGCCCGTTGCGCCCCAGACATAGACCTTGCCCGCGTTGGAAAGGCCGACGGAGAAGCTGCCGTAGCTGTCGATCATCTTGATGTCGTTCTTCAGCTCGCTCGGGACGGAGAGCATGGACATCGTGGGCGGCAGGTTGGCCTGCGTGACTTCGGTATAGGTGTCAGTGTAGGTCGTCATGAACAGCGGGCCGATGAAGACCAGCAGGAACATGGCGATGACAACACAGAGGGCGCCGACGGCGAGCTTGCGCTCCATAAAGCCGCGAACGATCTGCTTGACCGGGCTGACAATCTCTTCGACGTCGTTTTTGGCTGCGCGCTTGGCCTCGATATCATCGGCCAGGCCCTTGCTGCCGCCAAAGAAGAGGCGGCCGAGCCAGCTGCGCTTCGCGGAGGAATTCTTCTTGCTCATGCTCTTACCCCCTTACTTGTTGACTCTGACGCGCGGGTCGACCAGGCCATAGACAATGTCGATGACAAGGTTGCCGAGCAGCGCGACGACGACATAGAACAACTGCATCAGGATCGTAACATCGTAGTCCGAGGTACGCAGGGACGAGATCATGAGCTTGCCCATACCGTTGAGACCGAACATGTCTTCAAAGATCAGGGAGCCCGCAAAGATGCTGGTGAACCAGCCGACGATCATCGTAACGATGGGGATCAGGGCGTTGCGCCATGCGTGAGAATAGATAACGGTCTTTTCCTTGACGCCCTTGGCGCGCGCGGTACGGATGCAGTCCATGGACAGAGCATCGATCATGGAGGCACGGACGTAGCGCGTCATGCTGCCCAGAGAGCAGAACGTCATGGTGATGAGCGGGAGGGCCAGATAGTACATGCGGTCGGTGAACCACTTGAAGCCCTCGTAGCTGCTGCCCGGTGTCTTCATGCCGCTGGCCGGGAACCAGCCGAGCAGAGCGCAGAAGACCCAGATAAACAGAATACAGATAATGAAGCTCGGCAAGCTGTAGCCAATGATGGTAAAGACCTGCGTAAAGCGGTCGAATTTGCTGTTTTTGCGCACCGCGCAGGCGATGCCGAGCGGAATGGTGATGGCAAGTGCGAGAATTGTCGCAAAGATGTTGATAAAGATCGTGTTCTTCATCGGAGCGGTGACAACGTTAACTACATCTTTTTTATACTGATAGGAATAGCCGAAGTTGCCCTGCAGGAGGCCATTGAGCTTGCCTTCCTTGCCAGTGTAGGGGTTATCCGCATAGGGATACAGGCCGACCCAGCGCAGATAGCGGAGGATCATGTTGTTGGTTTCGGTGCCGTAGCTGATCTGATACATTTCGTACCGTTCCTCGAACCACTTGGCCTGTGCCTCGGCGGACATACCGGCGAGCTGCTGCTTCATGGCGACCTGGTCAGCCTTCGCATCGGTATAGGCGCGGTTGCTCGGGGTCAGGTTGTAGATCATGAAAATCACGATCGACAGGATAAACAGGACCAGGAACATGTAGCCGATTCGCTTGAGAACGTATTTGAACATAAGGTACTCTCCAGTCTGTCGCCCGCACGACAGTAGATTTGGCAGCGCGGGGGGAAGAATCGCCCCCGTTGCCATGACGGGGCAATCTGTTTCTGCGCGGGTCAGGATCAGGCTGCGGCGGGACCGCAAGCCGCTGGGATAGGGTGTATCTGAAAAGCCGCTTCTGCGCAAGAACGGATCCGGGAAGAATGCGGCACTTTACCGGGCTGAACCACAGGGCGGGCTTTCAGATACACCCTATGGATAAACATGCGCGCCAGAGGTGATAACTGTGAAAAGAAGTTATTTGACAGTGCGCCGTGATACACAGGGTTTTGAATCCACAATCACGGGACGGGGGCGAACCCCCATCCCGTGATCTCGGATACTTGATGCGTCAGTCAGGCCTGAGGGCCTGCCGCCATTAGCTCAGCCAGTAGATATCGGCCTCGTCCTTCAGATAAGCAACGGAGTTGTTCTCATAGAAGGAGGGATCGATGGACCAGTTGTAAGAGTAGTCGTATGCAGCGGAGGTGAAGCCGGTTGCATAGTTGAAGCAGCTGTACATCGGGGTGCCGGAATAGAAGCCGTACACAGCCTGCTGATAGAACTCGTCGAGCATCGGAGCGAAGTCGCCCGTGGTCTTCTGGATCACGAAACCTGCAGCGGCGATGTTAGTGCCCTGCTCGAAGTCGGTGACCAGCAGATCAGAGAAGGGGTTATCAGTGGTGCCGTACCAGTTGAGGACCAGCGGCATGTAGTAATCGTCGCCGACCTTCGTGGTCACATAAGCGCCGTCGATGGACTTGTAGTTGATATCGTTCTCGTCGGCATACTCAGCCGGGATCTTCTTGTAGCGGACGCCCTCGGTGTAAGCCTCGCCGTCCTTGTTGTAGATCCAGCCGTCAGCCTCGAGGACTGCGATGGCGGTATCGGCAGAGGTATCGTACGCGTTCAGCAGCATGCCGTTGGCAGCAGCTTCCTTGTACATCCAGGAGCCGGCGTAGTAAGCGCCGTCAACGATGCCGCCGTAGCCGCCGGTGAAGGTCTTCGCAAAGGAAGCACGATCCAGGCAGTAGGTGATGGCCTGACGGACAGCAGTGAACTGAGCGGGGCCATAGTCGTTACGGAACTGCAGCTTGCCGTAGCCGGCGCGGCTGTAGTGGGTGTAAACGAAAGCGCCGTTGGAGTTGTCGCAGGCAGCGACAGCCTCGTCGGTCTCAGCGCCGCCGGTGATGCCCATGAGGACGTCAACGCCGCCGGACTTCAGATCGTCGAGCTGGGTAGCGGAAACGACCTTCTTGTAGATGACCTTCGCGATGGTCGGCTTCGCGCCTTCGTAGTTGCCGGGGAAGTTCGGATTCAGGGTCAGGATCGCGGACTTATCGGCCTCGTCGTAGGACTCCACGGCATACGGGCCGGAGCACGCATAGGTGGTGTCGGTGTTGTTGGAAGAAGCAACGAGATGAGCAGCCATGTCGAAGCTGTCGCCGGTCTTGTTGTAGAAGCCGTCGGTGAAGTAGCAGCCTTCGCCGTCGTCAGCGATGTCGAAGTCGCCGCACCACAGCTCCTTGACGAACGGGGTGAAGCCGGCATAGCTGATGGCATAGTAGTAGTTCGCATACTCAGGCTTAACGGTGACGGAGAACTGGTTGTCGGCCAGCAGGCGCAGGCCGGCAAAGGTCTTGGAGACGCCGTCGCCCTCGTTGGTGCCGTCGTAAGCGTTGAATTCCTCAAAGCCGACGACCGTCAGGCCGGCCTGGCGATCCTTGCCCTCAGCCTCAGAAGCAACGAGGGTAGAGAAGACCATGGTGTAGTACAGATAGTTCTTCGCGGTGACGGGGGTGCCGTCGCTGAAGACCAGACCGTCGTTCAGGGTGATGGTGTAGGTGAGGGTGCCATCCTCATTCTCAACCTTGTCAAGCTGCTTGACGACCGTCTTGTTGACCTCAAAGCCGCCTTCCTTGGTGGTGGCGACAGTCTCCATGCCGTTGATGAGGTTGTCAACGTCAAGGTCGGAAGCGCCGGGGTTGGAGCCGCCGAAGTTGGAAAAACGGAACTTGCCGGACAGGTCGGTGGTGTTGCCGATGATGATGTCTTTGTCGGTCTTCTCACTCGTCCAGTCGATCAGAGCCTTTGCCGGGCCCCAGTACGGGTTCGTCGGATGCTCGTCAACGCCCTTGATCTGTGCGTTGTAAACATCGTAGTACTCGTTGCTGTAGAGGGGGATCTCCGGGAGGAGATAGTTCCAACGGGTCATGTAGTACTTCCACCAGGCGGCGTAGACGTCGTCTTCGGTCTCGTACTGGGAGTTCTCGGGAACAGCGGTCTTGTAGACCATTGCCATGGACAGGAAGTCCATGCCGAGCTCATAGGTCTTGCCTTCGTACTCGACGTAAGCCAGACCGGTGGTCGGATCCTCCTGCACGTCGTCGATCGTGACCTTGTCGCCGATCTCGTCGTACAGCTCGGTGTAATCCTTGCCCCACTCCTTGCCGTTCAGGAGCTGCGCAGCGGACGGCTTGTACTCGTCAGCCGGCTGCTCCTGCGTCTCAGTGGGAGTCTCTTCGCTGCCCTGCGTGGGGGCATCGGTTTCTTCGTCTGCCTTCTTGCAGCCGGCGAACACGGTGACAACCATGACCAGAGCGAGAACCAGAGTCAGAAGCTTGAGAAGATTCTTTTTCATTGCGTTACCTCCTACAAAAATTTGTATATTATGCTGTGATATTCACAGATAATATCGAGCAGAGCACTTGTGTCCGCATGCAGCGGACAACCCTTGGATGCTTTCTGAAAAGTTTGGTAATACTATAGCACAATTCCCTTGCAGAATCAACAAAAAAGAACGAATTTTTTTCCCTTTGAAAATCTTCTGTGAATTTTTATAGCAGACCGGTGGATAATTTTTTTGATTTCATGAAATGTTCACAAGATACGCGCATTCTGACACGACCTGCCGAAAATCACGTTTTCTGTCATCCACCGCAAGCGGAACCGCGCAAAAGCATTCAGGCCTCCACCGGGGCATGCGCCTTGAGCCAGTCGCGGATACCGGAGCCGATCTCGCGGATGCAGCCGTCCTCGTACGGTATACGCAGGCCGACGCTTTGGCACAAATCAGCGAACGTCTTTGTTCCTGCCTGGTCGACAAAGGCCAGATATTTCTCCCACGCTGCCTTGCGGTCCTGCAGAGAGAGCGTCCAGACCTGGAACGCGACCGTACCTGCCATACAATAATCAATATAGTACAGCGGATTGAGATAAATGTGCGGTTTCCACTGCCAGTGGGCGTAGCGGCCGTAGAAGGGCAGGCCGTCCATGCTCAGCCAGGGGCGGTACTTCTTCTCGAGCTTCTCCCACACGCCGTGGCGCTCATCCGGCGTCAGGTCCTCATTTTCATACATCAAATGCTGGAATTCATCCACCATGCAGCCATAGGGGATAAAATCGAGGCTGTCTTCACAGTGGGCAAGCTCGTATTTTGCCGTTTGCGCGCCGAAGAAATATTTATGATAATCCTGCGTCAGAAATTCCATGCTCATGGAGTGGCATTCGCAGGCCTCGATGGTCGGTTCGCGCAGGTCCGGGTAGATATCGCTGTTCATTGCGCGGTAAAATGCGAAGGCGTGACCGGCCTCGTGGGTCAGCACATCGACGTCTCCGGCTGTGCCGTTAAAGTTCGAGAAGATAAACGGAGCCTTGTATTTTTCAAACATCGTACAGTAGCCGCCGGGGGCCTTGCCCTCGCGGGAGAGCACGTCGAGCAGCTCGTTGTCGTAGAGGAAGTCGATGAATTCCTTCGTCTCCGGGCTGAGCTCCTCATACATTCTGCGGCCTGCGGCGAGGATCTCCTCCGCCGTGCCCTCCGGGGTTGGGTTGCCGTCCGGGAAGCGGAACTTGTCGTCGTAAATGTGCAGGCGGTCGACGCCGATGCGCTTGCGCTGGGCCTCCTTGACCTCCGCAATGACGGGGACAAGATCGTTTGCGATCTGGTCGCGGAAGGCCGCCAGCTCCTTCTGTCCATAGCAGTTGCGGCCGAGGCGGTCATAGCCGAGCTGAATGAAGTTCGGATAGCCAAGCATGCGGCCCTGCGCATTGCGGTTGTGGACGAGCTTATCATAGATCTCGTCCAGCTCCGCGCGGTTTGCATCAAAGACCTTGCCCTCGGCCTCGTAAGCGGCGCGGCGTACGGCGCGGTCGGCGCTGACCTTGTACTTGCCGAGCATCGGCATGGGCATGGTCTTGCCGTCAAATTCCACGGTCATGTTGGCATAGAGCTTCTGATAGCGGGACGTCAGGCGGTTTTCCTCCTGCATAAGCTCCACAAGCTCCGGCTTGAAGCTGCGGCGGCTGATCTCGAGCTTCAGGAACAGCAGGCTGCCGTAATGGGCCTCCAGCTCCGGGCGGAACTTCGAGTCCAGCATGGCCTCGTTCAGGCGCTGGAAATAGACGCTCAGCTGGGGCCAGCTCTCGTCAAAGAACGTTGACTCGGCGTCATAGAATGCATCGCGCGTGTCGATGGTATGGCGGGCATTGGCAAGGCTTCCCATCGTGTTGAACTCCACGGACAGGTCCGTAACGCGGTCGTACTGCGCGATCTGCTCCTGCGCGCTTTCGGCGGCGAGGAAGGCCTCGGTGCAGGCCGTCAGGTTCGCCTTCATGGCTTCCAGGTCGGGACGGGAATAGGGCATTGCAGAAAACTTCATGGGATCGCTCCTTTCGTATCGTTTGGGGTGTCGCCGGGAGATATTCTTATTCTATAGGGATATGCGCTTCGGGATCCGACGGTTCCAGCAGGCAGAAGCCGCCGCGCATCAGGACAACCTCACCCGTGGGCGACGGTGCCGCGCTTTCGGCAAAGCGGACGCGGCCTGCAGGCAGGACCCACTCCCCGATGGAATGGTTCACGCACACGACGACGCGCTCGCCTCCAATCGAGCGGGAAAAGGCGATACGGCCGTTTCCGGCGGCCAGCACGCGCAGGCCGCCGCGCCGCAGGGCCTCGCTGCTGCCGCGCAGGGCGGACATCATGCGGTAATAGGCCCGCAGCTCCTCGTCCTCGTGCCCCCACGGATAGCAGACGCGGCAGAACGGATCCTCAAAGCCCTCCATCCCGGCCTCGTCGCCGTAGTAGATGCACGGCATACCGGGCAGTGTAAACTGCAGGAAGGCCGCCATGCGCAGCCGCATCAGGGCGGTCTTGCGCTGCACCGGCGTCATGCGGCGGTGCGCCCGCTCGTCCTTCGTGCCGCGGAACGGCTCGCCCAGCACGGTCAGGATGCGCGGCGTATCATGCGTGCCGAGGTGGTTCATCACGCAGGAGAGCACCTCAGGCGGATAATTCTCCGCCAGCGTCATCAGGCTTTCGCCCAGCGCCGTGCCGTCGTCCGCATCCGTCAGGAAGGCCACGATGGCGTTGCGCCACGGGTAATTCATGACGGAATCCAGCTCGCCGTCGACAAAATAGCGGCGGGAAACGCCGTAGGCGCGCTTATTCGACGCGTCCTCCCAGACCTCGCCGAGCAGCAGGCTCTGCGGATCGATCTGCCGCATCCGGCGGCGCAGGCGGCGGACAAATTCATCCGGCAGCTCGTCGACGACGTCAAGCCGGAAGCCAT
>ERZ836877.5857-NODE-5857-length-11439-cov-2.037070_pt1 | contig 11439 bp, 7 predicted proteins | sample MGYA00519469_ERZ836877 | MGnify/ENA primary metagenome ERZ836877 (study PRJEB31850, sample SAMEA3708809) | human gut metagenome | biome: human gut; feature: human-associated habitat; material: faeces | place: China | collected 2014 ... | reverse complement strand
TCAAGAGGCACAGTTATATCTATCCAAACCGATGATTCCGGTAACATGGCAGCCATAATTTCATGGTGTCTCTTTCCACCCGAAAAGACATGAGAACGGGCAATCAAAGCCTGAACCTCCTTACTGAAAGAGAGTTCGCGACTATCTGTTATTCCTATGATATGAAATTCCTGCATTCTGTCATATAAAATGTCTATACTCTTCTATACATCTCTGCCGGGGCGCAGTGTCCGGGCATCATCAAAACATAAAATCGCATTCACCAATGTAGCAGCAAGATTACTCCCTCCCCGTCTGCCCTGAACAATAATCTTCGGTACTTCCGTGAATGTCTTTATCATATATTTCGACTCTTTCACATGCACGAATCCTACGGGAGCGGCAATAACCCCGGACGGGTGTGCTTTTCCTTTTCGAATCAGATCGCACAGTTCTATTAATGCCGTAGGTGCATTGCCAAATACAAAAAGAGCATCCGGATGTTCTTCTACAGCCAGGCGAATAGCTTCCTGTGAACGGGTAGTTCCCCGTTTCTTCGACTGTTCCACTGCACGTTCGTCGGAGAGAAAACATTTCACTTCCACCCCTAAACGCTGTAAAGCACCTTTCCGTATGCCGGCAGCTACCATCGTGACATCTGTGATAATCGTCTTAATCCGTCCGGAAGCAATCTGTTCATACAAGTTCTTTACAACCTCTTTATCCGTATATACCAGCTTCTCCATTTCAAAATCCGCTGTGGTATGTATGGCATGAAATAAAGCCCATTTACGGTCAAGGTCGATCTCTTTATTCTGCATCTCTTCCTCTATCTTCCGGAAAGAGTTCATCATAATCTCCTGTCCTTTTCCGACTTCGTCCTTTTCCTGTTCGCGATAATATCCGCGAGGAGTTACCATCCGATTCTGGAACTGATACGTTTGTGAATTACCAATCAGTACCACTGTAAACATATCCACTTCTTCCGGGTCGAAATCCTGCAAGGTGGTCACTACCACCGTTTCTTCTTCCCGGCCTGCCTGACGGACATAACCTACGGGCGTTTCCGGTGAACGGGATTGCTGAAAGATTTCTTTCAGACGATGAAGCTGCCAGTAACGTCCCTCACTCTTAGGGTTGTAAATGGCTGTTACAAAGTCGGCAGAAGCAGCGGCAGTGATTCTTTTTTCTATGATTTCCCAGGAAGTCATCAAGTCGGAGAGAGAGATAATGCAAAAATCATGACCGATGGGAGCACCCAGCAATGACGCAGCTTTCTGGAAAGCACTGATACCGGGCAGCACGAGGATCTCGACCTCACTCCCCCGTTCCCGTTTCATTTCATAAATCAACGGAGCCATCCCATAGATTCCCGCATCACCGGAACTGATGACACAAACAGTTTTTCCCTGTTCAGCATATTCAAAAGCCAATTCAGCACGGGCTTTCTCCCGCTTCATTCCGGTATCTATGCATTCTGTCTGTTCCGACAGCCAGGAGGTAATAAACTGAAAATAATACTTATATCCAATCACTACATCTGACTCTTTCAAGGCATTAACAACAGCTGGAGTAATATCTTCCGGACTACCGGGACCGATACCTGCTACTATGATCTTATTTTCTTTCATACATCTTCAGGATTATACCTGAAACAAAGGTAAAGATAAAAACTTAAACAAGATAAAATGTAATCAGATAGTTCTGAATAAAAAATCACAGAATATCCTGACTATATAAAAAGCCAACTAAAATGATCCCGTTTATTTATAGCAAATACGACCATTTTGGTTGGCTTTATTTTGTTTATTAGCAGTATGATTATTTCACACTCAACTAATCAACTAATTATTCTTCTTCCGCATCCGGATCATACATTGCATCATTATCAGCGATCTTCTTCTCAATATGGCTAACCCATACGCTTACAATCTTGGAATAATCACCTAATCCTTTAATATCACAGTTAGCCAACGGGCAAGTATATCCGGCTTTTGACAATTCATAGCGCCAACTTCCTTCTTCAGCCGTGGCACCAACACCACCCTTCATATCATTATTAGCATGATCGCCTGCAATAGACATCAACGGATGACAGATCACATTACCTGATTTCTTGTTAGCCTCCTGCATACGGGAAATCATATCGTCTATATAATTATCTTCCATATCTACAGTAGCCACAAAATAATTAGAATTAAGTTTCTGCAACTCTGCTTCCATCATCGTGTAGCGAGAGTTACCATTCCCGTAGTTATAATTTTCGGGATTTCCATGTCCCATGAAAGTCACGATATTATTCGACTCCACTTTACTTTTATAAGTTTCATGCAGAATCTTTGCTACATTGGTTACATCTTCCTCTGTTTCCAACAACGGACCACCCAAATATACTTTCACGTTGGCAAATTCCGGGTGCTCACCATCATTATGGAAATCTTTCACGACATTCTGTACCCGAAGGAATTCTTCGCCGGGAATAACATGAAGAGATTGCACACAAACCGTCTTATATCCTGCCAGACCAATAGCTTCCAAATAGAAAGAAGGTGCATAATAATTCCAACCTTTTGCCGCGCAGCGGGTCATACAAATCTCCGAAGTGAAAGAAAAATAAATATCCATGTTAGGGAACTTACTAGCAAACTGCGCTTTCATATTATTGAAAGTCGTTTGAGGCGCATCCCACGTACTACCAAAAGTCACTAGCAGCAAGGCTGTATCATGCTTTTTATTGGCTTGTACTTCGGCAGTTACTGCTTCCATCTTCTTATCGTGGTTGGATTTTGCCACATCATCATCGTCATCGGAGCAAGATACTGCCGAAAGGGACATTACAGCTACTAAAGCCGTCATCATCATAAATCTAAACTGTTTCATGTCTTTAAAATTTTAAAGGGTTAAACATCATGTATTTCTTGTCTTTTTTTGTCCGAATTGTATCATCAACGAGCCATAGAAAGTTCGTCCCGCTGTAGTTGTACCATAATTCAGGCTGTGATACGTTGTCTCATAATAATTGAAGATATTGTCGATTCCCGCATTCACCTCTGCATTCCATCGTTTACCCAATTTAAATTGGTGACGGGTATTCAGCCTCCAAAGATTATAAGCCTTGCCATTTCCATCATCCTGATAATAACGTTTACTCTGAACACGTCCATAAACTCCAATGCCAAGACGATAGTTACTCCGTCTCCACGCATACGTCCAGATGGCACTCACAGTAGCACGATGATGAGCCATACCATCAATAATGACGTGTTTCATCACTTGATCTTCTTCATCATATTGATTCGCTTCAGTATCCAGATAGCTATAACCTCCTGTTAGAGTCAGTGATTGGACCGGTGTCCATTTGGCATTCACATCCACCCCATAAGTACGGGCATCATCCATGTTCTGATACTGGCGTACACGGGCAGGATCATAGGTAACAACCAAATCACCCGGAGCCTGCGAAAGAGGAATAGTGACCAAGGTTATCATATTATCTACCCAGTTACAATATCCCGTGACATTGATACTGAAACGAGTTCCATTATATTCCAGTCCACCGGAAACATAACGGCTGGTCTGTGGATCCAACTCCGTATTTCCCAGATTCAATGAGATTATTGACATCTGACGGATATAACGGTAATGCAATTCTTTCAGTGTCGGTGTCTTGAATCCTTCCGAATAGGTAGCACGCAGATTAAAAGCTCCTAACTTATAAAGTGCCGATACTTTCGGAGTGATGCGCACACCAAAGTTCTGATTCACTGTCAGTCTCCCGCTGTGATATTCAACCGTTCAATAGGCGTCCATTCATCCTGCGCATAGAAAGAGGTCGTATAATCGGATACCTGATCTTTTTCATCCAGTCGACGGGGAGCATCCAGCCAATTGATTTCCGTATCAGTACCCACACTCAAACGATTGAAGTATGGCAGATTGAATATACCTTTCAACTGCAATAACAAGCGGCTTTGATCGCTTTGCAATCCTTTATCACCGGGGAAATATGGAAAACTGATCTCCTTGCCACTATCATCATACTCCTTATCCCAAGTCTCGCGAGTGTACATATAATAATAAGCATGACTATCATAGTTGACGTCCAGCATAATGCTATTGCTATTTTTCAGCTTCAACTTACCTCCTGTCGCAACAGAAGAGTTACGATAAAGGAAATCATAAGTCTTATAGTCAGGCACTCCGCAAGGACGATATATCCGTTTGCGATAAAAGCTACCGTCAGCATAAAGGCTCAAATCCTTTGTAGCCTGATAATCGAAACGCTGTGCCACTTGCCAGTCCGTGTAGCGATTTACAGTCTTATTGATGGAATTGGTTATAGGATATTCATAACGGTTCGGATCTTCATAAGTTGTATTCTGCCATCCGTCTGAATGCTTCAGTTGGAAATTAGTGGAAGAAGTAAATTTACCAACCTTGAACTGCACGGTATTCGACTGCCGGAATTCTCCATACGATCCGCCGCGACTTGTATTTTCTATCAAAATATTTTCGCGGTGTTTCTTTAATATAATATTCACCACTCCTGCAATAGCATCACTTCCGTAAAGTGCCGAAGCAGCTCCTTTCACAATTTCAATACGTTCAATACGAGCCGGATCGATCAAGCCCAGATTATTCTGTCCACCTACATCACCATGCATCTTCTTGCCATCAACAAGGATTAATATATAACCATTGCCGAGTCCTCCCAATTGCATATTGGCTCCCATATCACCAGCACTAAAATCAAAAGAAGCACACAGTCCGCTCAAAATATCTTCCAAGGTAGCCCCTGCATAACTATCCAGCATTTTGCGGCTAATCACTTCCGTCTGCACAGGTGCATCTTTCAGATAGTGTTCCGTTCCCGTACCTGTCACCACTATTTCAGGAATCGAATCCTGCATGGCGACATTGCTCTGTGCACTTACCTCTGCGGATAAAGACAACAAAACAAGTCCTGCTAACCATATTTGTCTCATTCGTTTCATCTACCTTTTATTATCATTAAAGAGAAATAAGGAAATTCCCTTGCCAATATATCTTTCTTATCACACGTATAAAATTCCCCGTCCGCTCCCACATTCTCGAAATAATGACAGACAAGTCCTTCCTCCAAACTTATAAAATGCTTCACTTCCTCCTCACACCGCGATAGTTTCATCACTACCGCCACTTCACTACCGGAAGCAATCCGGCTGAACAGTTCCCTGTCCACTTTTCCCGGACACACCGTCAACCGTTCTTCCTGTTCCACAATGGAAAGACCGATGGAAGCCGCCGCTGCAATAAAAGCCGGAACACCGGCAATCTGCTTGATAGGTATCCCCGCTTTTTTGAGCCTTCCGACCAAATAACTGGTAGAAGAATAAAAACCGGCATCTCCTTCAGCCACTATCGCCACACATAAACCTTCCGAATACAGGCTGACTATTTCTTCAAAAACCTTATCGTAAGCCTCATAAGCCATCTCACGCTTCTTACTCATCGGCAATGTATAGCGTCTGATAGCTTCTTTCTTTATCTTCAATTCTTTCAGAAGAACAGAAGACCGGGAACGCGCATTTGTTTTCGGACAAAAAATAGCATTTGCCCGACATAGTGTAGCACCTCCTATCAAAGAGATAAGCCCCGCTTCACCCGGACCTAAAGAAACGATATATACCGGTTTCAAATCTTCCATCTCTCTTATCGATTATTTCTTATCCTTATTTTCTAAAACGAATCGTCAGGCTTGCATAGAAAGCTCTTCCCGGTGTAATGGTCGAATAAGGTTTCTTCGTATTCCAGGGACGGTCGTCTACCCAGTCGAACAGGTTCTCAACACCCAAACCGGCATTCAGAATGAAATATTTCAGATTGAATGTATGTCCTGTATTCAAATCCCAAAGCATAAAACCGGATGAATCATAGTCATACGTTTCGGAATATCTCTTTCCCTGTCCGCGACCAACCATATTGATGTTCAGTCCATACAATCCCCAGTTCTTAGACCATTGCGCATTTACGTTTCCTGCATACTTGACACTTTTGTCAATCGGTTTGTCCGTTATCAGATTTCTTGCATCCAACAGCGTATAGCCGGCTCCCAGATTGAATCCAAGTCCCAGGTAAGCATTTGCATTTACATTCACCCCTTTGATTCTCACTTTATCGATGTTGTCACGCTGGCGCACTTCATCATAATCACCATATTGTGCAGCTTCTTCATCGCTCAAAGTACGGTAATTAATCATATCCGTCACATTATTGACAAAAGCCGTTGCTGATACAGAAAAACGGGAATGAGTATATTCCAGATTCAATGAGAAATTCTTGCTTTCTTCCGGTTTCAGTTCCAGATTTCCGATAGTATAGCGATTGGTAGTCTTTGCCAGATCCGTAGCGTAAATTTCAGAAAGAGTAGGCGTGCGGAAACCTGTTGCAAAAGACAATCGACCACGGAAACCACCCTCCCTATACATAATAGAAGCTGTCGGAGTGAAGTGATCCTCAAATGTTTCATTATAAATGTAACGCAATCCCACTACTGCTTGCAGAGATTCGGCAATCGTCCACTCATCCTGTGCATATAAAGCCATGGTGTAGAGCGTCTTATTAGAGATATTGTCCGATTCACTTTCCAGCTTTTCATCCAGATATTCCAATCCGGCAGACAGTTTGTTCTTGCTGTTCACCTTGATAATACTCTTCACATTTCCCCGGTAAAAATATTGTTTCTTACGTGTTTCCTTATCTCCAATCTTAAAGTCACCGCTTTCCTGAATATAGTCATAAGCCGACTTGTAATTGTCCGAATAAAAATCGGCATCGATATATGCTTTCTTATTCACAATATACTTCATACCGAAACCATACGTATAATTCTCATGATACATATTATATTTATATTCCGTTACCGGACGGTCGTTCAGGAAATTATAGTACGAACCCTGTGCATACAGCGTTGTCTTATGATTCAGAGAATAAGAGAAACTCTGGTTGACCGTATTCGAATGATAACCGGTGAAAGCCTGTTTATCGGTAGGATCCAGTTTCACTTCCCCTTTTTTATTCACCGTTTCGGTCATCGGATGAAGTTTCCAGCCATCCGACTGTTGGCGTTGGTAAGAAGTATACGATGAAAGTTTGCCAACATTCAAATCCAGATTCACAGCTTCCGAAAAACGTCCGTGGTCACTCACCTTGGTAGTACTCGATGCGTCAATCTTGTTTTTGCTATCATCCGTGATGATATTAATAACTCCACCAATGGCGTCACTACCATACAGCGCAGATGCCGAACCGTTCAGTATTTCAATTCGTTTCACGTTTGCCATGTTGATGCGCATCAACGCATCATCGCCAATCAGTTTCCGTCCGTTCACTAATACAAGGATATAATCGCTATTCAAGCCATTAAGCACCATTTCCGTTCCCATACCGCTGGTAGAGAAAGAAAAGTTAGAAGTGAGTTTGGTAAGAGCCTCCTCAAGATTCGTAACATTGGCCTCCTTGATATCTTTGGCAGTCAAGACATTTACCGGGATGGGACTATCCACCATCCGGCGATGTGTTCCGGTTCCGGTCACTACCACCTGGTTTAAATTGTTATGACTTTCCGTCATGCGTATCACGACGTCATTTACACTCTTTGAAGTGGAATACCGTTGCGGTTCATAATTGAGATGTGATACTTGCAGGGTTTGTTTGCCATCAGGCAATCCCTTGATTATAAACTCTCCTTTTGCATTCGTAGTTCCCCCCTGCAGACTATGGTCCACCCGAATATTCGCTCCGACAACAGGCTCTCCGGTTTCAGAATTCAACACACGCCCCTTGATTGTAACCTGAGCGGACACAACACAACATACACCGACCAACATGGTGGTCAAAATAAGTTTTTTCAACATTTTGTGATTATGCTTAAATTTCTATAGTTTATGTTCTTAGCCCCGAGAACAAGTTAACTATTGTTTCTTCCTTAGGCAGGTTTCCTGACTTCATCCTGAAAGTTCGCCTTCCCGTGCATCCGGCACAGTGGCAGTAGTAAAACTTTCAATAGATGGATGTTACAGTAGCGGGCACTGCTCCGGATTCACACCGGATTCCCTTTTATGTTCAATCGGACGATTGAAAACATCACCTAAAGTGCCGCAAAATTACTACATTTAATTTGTATCTCATAACATATCTAAAAATATTTTTAGTAACACGAAATTTACACTACCTCTCAAGGAAAGAAACTGATTATTATTGTACTTTTGCAACATTACCCCAATTAATTATTTTCAGGATGGAAAAGAGCGTTCAGACAGCAATTATTTTAATCTCCGAGTCAAGTCTGCCCATAGCCAGGAATATAAGCAGAGAGTTAGCAGAATCCGCCATATACCTCAAAGGAGAAGCAGAGGGATGCGAAACAATCACCTCGTACAGCGGGTTTATGAAAGAACATTTTTCCGATTTTAAAGCAATCGTTTTTATCGGTGCACTCGGCATCTGTGTGAGAAGTATTGCTTCCTGCATCCGGAACAAATATGCCGATCCGGCAGTGATTAACGTTGACAGTACCGGACGTTTCGTTATCTCCGTACTGTCCGGACATATCGGAGGCGGCAATGAACTGACACGAATCGTTGCGGGAATCACCGGAGGGGAAGCCATCGTCACCACCCAAAGTGATAATCAACAGTTGTGGGCGCTGGATACGTTTACCTCCCGTTACGGATGGAAAACTTCGGCAACACCGGCTTCCATGAATCAGGCTATTTTTCAGTTTGTGAATAAACACAAGACAGCCCTGCTGCTTAGTGTCAAGGATAAAGGGACGGACGAACTTGAACAGAGCCGTCCGGAACATACAGATATCTATTATAGATTGGAAGAAATACCGCTGGCGGAATACCAATTGCTCATCACTGTTGGTCCGTGGGAATATGACACTCCTATCCCGACACTGCAGTTCTATCCACCCGTGCTTCATATCGGGGTAGGCTGCAAAAAAGAATGTTCTCCACAAGGAGTCTGCATTTATATGAAAGATGAATTATTGCGACACCATCTTTCTCCACTTGCAGTGAAAAGCATTTCAACGATTGAACTGAAAAAAGACGAACCGTTGATTGCAGAATTACATACGCAGTTCTCAAACAGTGAACTACATATTTATAAAGCCGAAGAACTGGCAGATATCAGCGTTCCGAATCCCTCCGAAAAAGTGAAAGAAGTGACAGGCGTTGATGGGGTGGCCGAAAGTTCTGCTATCCGTGCCTCCGATTACGGCAGATTGCTGATGGAAAAGCAAAAAGGAATACTATCCGAAGGAAATAATTTCACCTTTGCCATAGCACTTTCTGCTGATAGTGACCGCAACAACGGGCATATCGAGATTGTGGGGGCCGGTCCGGGCGACCCGGAATTAATTTCTGTAAGAGGCAAGAGAATGCTGGAAAAGGCAGACCTCATTCTTTATGCCGGCAGTCTGGTGCCACGCGAACTGACGTATTACGCCAAACCGGGCGCTACCGTTAGAAGTTCGGCAGACATGACATTGGAGGAACAATTCACCCTCATGAAGTCTTTCTATGACAAGGGATTGTTTGTGGTACGTCTCCACACAGGTGACCCGTGTATTTACGGAGCTATTGCCGAACAAATGGCATTCTTCGACCAATACGGAATGAGGTATCACATCACTCCCGGCATTTCTTCTTTTCAGGCCGCAGCAGCAGCCCTCAAATCACAGTTCACCATTCCTGAAGAAGTGCAAAGCATTATACTCACACGTGGAGAGGGTCGGACACCGATGCCCGAGAAAGAAAAACTTCATTTGCTGGCGCGCTCGCAAAGCACGATGTGCATCTATCTAAGTGCTGCTATTGTGGAGCAGGTACAGGAAGAACTCTTGCAAGCCTACTCTCCCGAAACGCCCGTAGCTGCCTGCTACAAACTCACTTGGAAAGAAGAAAAGATATATCGCAGCAAGCTGAAAGATCTTGCTCAAATTGTCCGTGACAACCATCTGACTCTTACTACCCTGCTTGTAGTCGGTAATGCCATCGACCACCGGGAGGGATTATCCAGACTATATGCTGATGAATTCAAACATCTTTTCCGCCCATGATACTGATTTTCGGAGGAACGACGGAGGGACGCACTGCCGCTGAAACCCTCGATGAAGCAGGACAACCCTTTTATTATTCCACACGTGGCACCCTTCAGGAAGTCACGTGCAGAAATATGACGCGACTGACCGGCAACATGGATTCAGAAAAAATCATTTCTTTCTGCCGTGAACACGACATCCGATTAATAATAGATGCCGCCCATCCATTTGCGCAACAACTCCACCTGAATATCTTCCTCGCGGAAAAAAAACAACCATCAAGGTAGTGCGCCTGGAACGTATCTATCCGAAATTATCGGAGGAAATCATTTGGTGTGATGACTTCGAAGATGCCGTCGCCCGTATGAAACAGGACGGTATAGAGAAACTACTGGCTCTCACCGGCACTCAAACTATTGCCAAGCTACAAGGTTTCTGGAAAGAGCATGGCTGTATCTTTCGGGTTCTGGAACGGTCGGAATCCGTAGATATTGCCATAAAGGCAGGATTCCCCAAAGAAAAACTAATTTTCTATCAACCCGAAGAAGATGAATCACTCCTTTTTAAGCAACTTTCCCCGCAAGCGATTATCACAAAAGAAAGCGGCAGTTCGGGAGGCTTCATCGAAAAAATAGAAGCTGCTCTGAAAAACGGAATCAAAATTTATGTGGTCCGCCGTCCTCCCCTGCCCGAGGGTTTTATTACAGTAAATGGGAAATATGGATTGAGACGGGCTGTTGAACTAAATGTACCGGGATTTTATGCCCTAAGAAGTGGATTCACTACCGGAACCTGCGCAACAGCCGCAGCCAAAGCCGCTTTACTAGCATTGACAGAAGAATGTTTTGAAGAAAAAACGGAAGTGACATTACCGGATGGAGAAAGGATCGTCCTACCTATATATAAGGTAGAAAAAACGGATGAGAATACCGCCACTGCCAGTGTCATCAAAGATGCCGGAGATGACCCGGACGTTACCCACGGACATCAGATTGTAGCCACTGTATCTTTTTCCGATTCTCCCGGCATACATTTCCTGCAAGGAAAAGGGGTGGGAAAAGTCACACTCCCCGGATTGGGATTAGCCGTCGGTGAACCTGCCATTAATTCGACTCCCCGGAAAATGATCGTCAATGAGCTATCCTTACTTTATGGAGGAGGGCTGGACGTAACTATCAGCGTTCCCGAAGGGGAAGCACTGGCACTGAAAACATTCAACCCGAAATTGGGAATTATTGGAGGGATCTCCATTATCGGAACTTCGGGTATTGTGAAACCTTTTTCTTCGGAAGCATTCGTCGATGCCATACGCAAGGAAGTGGAAGTGGCCTATGCAGTTAATACAGAACGATTGGTTATCAATTCCGGAG
>ERZ836877.5852-NODE-5852-length-11453-cov-5.811546_pt1 | contig 11453 bp, 9 predicted proteins | sample MGYA00519469_ERZ836877 | MGnify/ENA primary metagenome ERZ836877 (study PRJEB31850, sample SAMEA3708809) | human gut metagenome | biome: human gut; feature: human-associated habitat; material: faeces | place: China | collected 2014 ... | reverse complement strand
GATACGTTAGTCCGGAATTTACGCCTATGGAGAGTACAAGAACTTGTGAGTAGATTGATATTTATATCATCAAAAGCATACTCGTTGAAGTAGGAATGGAACATAGAAGTTTATAACTTTTTATAAGTTTTCAGTAACGGAGGGGACATATGGATTATTTATCGAATAATGTGGCGGTGAATCTGAAGAGGATTCGGAAATCCAAGAGTATGAGTCTGGATCAGGTGTCTGAGCAGACGGGGGTGAGTAAGAGTATGCTGGCTCAGATTGAGAGAGGGACTGCCAATCCTTCTCTGGGTGTGTTGGGGAAGATTACAAGTGGTCTGAGGATAGAGTTTCAGGAGCTGATACAGCCGCCGAGAGTGGACTGTTGTCTGGTGACACCGGCAGAACTGGTTCCTACCAAGGAGATAGCAGGACAGTACAGGGTATGGACCTGTCTGCCTTATGAGGATACCCGTCTGGTGGAGGTGTACCGGATCGAGGTGGAACCGGGTGGTGTTTATATCAGTGGCAGCCATGGGGAGAAGACAAGAGAATATCTGGCTGTTATGGAGGGTGTGCTTACTCTGGAATGTCATGGTGAGAAGTATGAAATCCACAGAGATCAGGTGTTTAAGTTTGAAACGGATCAGGAGCATGTCTATCGGAACACAGGGAAGGAGAAAGCCTGCTGTACCTGTTTTTTTCTGGATTATCATTGATGCAGTTGTATCAGGGGTTTTGTTGCTGAAGCGGTCTGCCACAGGCGGAGAATCCTGTTTGCAGGATTCTCCCTTGTATGATTGGTGGATTACCATAGTGTAGAACTGAGTAGTGAAGCAGGTGATTTTATCCGAAGTATGAGTGTAAAATGTACAATATAATGCACAAAATAATGAAAAAGATACACCAGAAAATGAATATCTGAAAAGAAAGGATATATGTAATGGTTTGTCAGTCTGCCATTTCATGAAGAGGCTGTGTTGTTATGAATTGTTGAGAAACCTTTATTATCGCACGAATATGCAGGAAATATTGGATATACAATAAGGAGAACACAGAGCTTTCGTTACTGTTCACTCCGTTCTCAGTAACGATCTTTCTGTAAAAAATGTAAATGTTCAAAAAAACATGTTGACAAATCATAAGGGCAGTGATATTGTAAGGATGTGCAAAATAATACACAGAAAAAGTTAAGCAAAGGCGCTTACCCATACGGGTCAGTTTGTCTTTGCTTTTTTTATTATCTTAAGGATGCAGGAGGGCACAGCTATGAAATTAAAAGACACAGGATTAACTTTTCAGGACATTAAGGACAAAGTAAACAAGTACATGATCGAGACTTATGAGAGATTTGATTTCCTTGCAGAGACAGCAGAGGGCATGTACATTTATGATGAGAATAAAACCCCATATCTTGATTTTTATGCTGGTATTGCAGTAAACAGCGCAGGAAACTGTAACCCTAAGGTTGTAGCTGCTGCAAAGGATCAGTTAGATGATATTATGCATACATTCAACTATCCATACACAATCCCGCAGGCGCTGCTTGCTGAGAAGGTCTGTGAAACAATCGGAATGGACAAGATTTTCTATCAGAACTCTGGTACAGAGGCTAACGAGGCAATGATCAAAATGGCCCGTAAATATGGTATTGAAAAGTATGGTCCAAACCGTTATCATATCGTAACTGCAAAGATGGGATTCCATGGAAGAACCTTTGGTGCCATGTCTGCAACAGGTCAGCCGGGTAATGGATGCCAGGTTGGATTCGGACCTATGACTTATGGTTTCTCCTATGCACCGTACAATGACCTTCAGGCTTTCAAGGATGCATGTACAGAGAACACAATTGCCATTATGGTTGAGCCTGTACAGGGCGAGGGTGGCGTACATCCTGCAACAATGGAATTCATGCAGGGACTTCGTAAATTCTGTGATGAGAACGATATGCTTCTTCTGATCGATGAAGTACAGACAGGATGGTGCAGAACAGGTGCTGTTATGTCCTATATGAATTATGGTATCAAACCGGATATCGTATCTATGGCAAAGGCTCTGGGTGGGGGAATGCCAATCGGTGCCATCTGTGCAACAGCAGAGGTTGCAAAAGCTTTCACAGCAGGTTCCCATGGAACTACATTCGGCGGACATCCGGTAAGCTGTGCAGCTGCACTGGCTGAGGTGAATGAGCTTCTGGACAGAGATTTGGCTGGAAATGCAAAGAAGGTTGGCGATTACTTTGCAGCTAAGCTTGAGAAGCTTCCTCATGTAAAAGAAGTAAGACATCAGGGACTTCTGGTAGGTGTGGAATTTGATGATACGATCGGCGGAGTGGATGTAAAACATGGCTGCCTTGACAGACATCTTCTGATCACAGCTATCGGAGCGCATATCATCCGTATGATCCCACCGCTTATTGTTACAGAAGAAGAGTGCGACAAAGCTGTAGCAATCATCGAAGATACAATTAAATCTCTGGAAAAATAAAAATCCGGCAACGGAGTGATACAGTAAAAGGACAAGGGCGTCACGAATTATATTCGTGCGCCCTTTTATGATATGAGAATCTGATAAAAATTTGAGTGTGAGAGGGAAGAGCATGAAACATCTGGTAATTACGATTGGCTGCGAATATGGAGCCAAGGGCAATGCCATCGGTAAGAAGATTGCACAGGATCTGGGGATTAAGTTTTATGATCGTGATCTTGTGGATGAGATTATCAAAGAGGTAGGCATCCCTACAGACATTATGGACAGAGTAGAGGAAGGCGGAACCATCGCAGGTAAAGGTGCACAGGGTGATGTGAGAGGTTCCTTTTCCAAATATGCGGATCTGACAGACCGCGCCATTCATGTACAGAAGCAGATTATCCGGAAGCTGGCGCAGAAAGAAGCCTGCGTGATCATCGGAAGGTCTGCAGATTATATTCTGAAAGATACAGAAGGAATCCAGCTGGTGAGAGCATTTATTTATGCACCTAATGATGTTCGCGTCCACAACATTATGGAAAGCCATAATCTTTCGGAAAAGGATGCAAAGCTTCTGCTGGATGAGAAGGATAAACGTTATCATAAGAGACATCTGGCACTGACAGGAAGTAACCGCGGTGACAGACATAACAGGGATATTCTTATTAACAGTGATTTTCTGGGAATTCAGGGAACAGCAGAATATCTGGAAGATCTGATCGCAAAAAAATACGGAAAAAAGGAGACCTGACCTATGGAACAAAAAACATCAGAATTTGACAAAGTACTTGGTGCATGGGACATACTTGTAATTGCATTTGGCGCCATGATCGGCTGGGGCTGGGTAGTTTCTTCCGGTAACTGGATTGAATCCGGTGGTGTGCTTGGTGCAGCTATTGCATTTGCAATCGGTGGAATCATGATTTTCTTTGTAGGTCTGACTTACGCAGAGCTTACAGCAGCCATGCCTCAGTGTGGTGGTGAGCACGTATTCAGCTACAGGGCAATGGGTTCTACAGGTTCTTTTATCTGTACCTGGGCGATTATTCTTGGATATGTAAGTGTTGCCTGCTTTGAGGCATGTGCATTTCCCACAATCATCACTTATCTGTGGCCAGGGTTCCTGAAAGGATATCTCTATACAGTTGCAGGCTTTGATGTTTATGCATCCTGGCTGATCGTGGCAATTGTGATTGCTTTTCTTATTATGATAATCAACATTAATGGAGCAAAAACTGCAGCAGTTTTGCAGACTGTTCTTACCTGTATTATCGGCGGTGCCGGAATTATTCTGATCGTGGCTTCTGTGGTTACAGGAAGTGTGGATAACCTTCAGGGACAGATGTTTGTTGGAAACGGTACCGGTGAAGCAATGAAAAGTATTATTAAGGTTGCAGTTATCACTCCGTTTTTCTTTATTGGTTTTGATGTTATCCCACAGGCAGCAGAGGAGATTAATGTTCCGCTGAAAAAAATCGGTAAAATGATGATTCTCTCTGTTGTGCTGGCTGTTGTATTTTACGCATTGATTATTCTTGCAGTAGGTTATATCCTGAATCCGGCAGAGATTATTGAGTCTCAGCAGGGAACAGGACTTGTAACAGCAGATGCCATGGCCAAGGCTTTCGGGACAAAGATTATGGCCAAGGTTATCATTGTAGGTGGAATGTGTGGTATTATTACATCATGGAACTCCTTTCTCCTTGGTGGTTCCCGTGCCATGTACTCTATGGCAGAATCCTACATGATTCCTCCGTTTTTTGCAAAGCTTCATCCGAAGCACAAAACTCCGGTTAATTCTCTGTATCTGATCGGTGCCCTGACTATGCTGGCTCCTTTTGCAGGAAGAACAATGATGGTCTGGATCTGTGATGCAGGTAACTTCGGATGCTGCCTTGCATACTGTATGGTCTCTGTCTCTTTCCTGATCCTTCGTAAAAAGGAACCGGATATGGCAAGACCTTACAAAGTAGGCCACTACAAATTTGTAGGTTTTATGGCAGTAGTCATGTCAGGGCTGATGCTTCTGGTTTACTGTATTCCGGGTTCCGGTGGAAGTCTGGTATTTCAGGAATGGCTTATGGTAGGTAGCTGGAGTTTACTTGGAGTTGTATTTTATGCGATCTGTAAACGTAAATATAAAGAAGACTTTGGTAAACTTATTGAACTGATCTCTGATGAGGATGCAGCAAGTCTTATGCCGGAGGCTGATGATGAAGAGCTTGATGTGGTAATCGATGCGGCTATTGACAGGGTGCTTTCCTCTATGGCATAACGCTATAAATGACATGACAATTATTGCTAGTACATCGTTTTCGAAATAACTATACCACTCACTTGTCTGCGAATCCGATTGCACAGGTCTAAAAGCCTCAGCGTAGCCCGCTACGCCTGCGTTTTTATACCAGCACACTCGAATCCGCATCCTACGCGATTGGTATAGTTATTTACGAAACGCTGTACTAGAATGAATTTTGGCTATGTTACTGAGAACGGAGTGAACAGTAACAATTTTAATTGACGCCCAGTTTCTCCAGTTCTGCTGCTGCCTGTTTAAAAGATTTAAACTGAATTGCATGGATTCCCTGTTTTCTGGCTGCCTCACAGTTCTCCGCTCTGTCATCCAGAAATACGGATTTCTCCGGGTCAAGATGGTAGCGTCCGAGCAGGGTTTTGTAAATTTCCGGTTCCGGTTTGATCTGCTTCACCTGACAGGAGAACACTGCTCCGTCTACATATTTAAGAAACGTAAGTTTATCCTCCGTTCTCTCCAGTGTGTCAGTTGCATAATTGGAAAGAATATAAACATGATATCCTTTATCTTTCAGATATCTCACCCAGGTTTCCGCATAATCTGTTTTCTCAATTGTCTCGTCAGAACGGCGCATTACCTCCCGGATATCCTTTTCGTACTCCGGTGCAGCTTTTACCATCTGATCTACATAATATTGCTCAGTCTCGCTGCTTCTGTCTCTCTCATTCCAGGTATTGCTCTGAAATACCACTTCCGCAATTTTATCACGCTCTTCCTTCGGAAAACCAAAACTGTCCAGATAGGTCTCCCAGTCATATTTTACAAGAACCTGTCCAACGTCAAAAATAATATTCTCCATATCCGAATCCACCACCTTTTTATTCCTGTTCAGTAATTTATAAACCATCCATATTGCATAAGCCATGATGGGAACCATAATCGCCACTGCAAGCGAGGCTTTAAAATAGACCTGCGAATCTTCTCCATTCCCGAATGCAAAAATCATCGGCATACAACATGCAAGAAGCAGGATTATGATTGCGATCCATGCCCCGATTTTTTTTATCTTATTATTATCTTTTTTCATAAGCCTCCAGTTATATAAAAGACACGCCGGAGAAATTCCCCGGCGTATAGTCTTATTTACCGTCTGCCGATCAGACAGGTAAATTTATCTTTATTATTTATTTCTGTAGATGATATCGTCACGTCCCGGGCCATTGGAGATCATAGTAATCGGGAATCCGATATGTTTCTCAACGAACTCAACATACTTTCTGCAGTTCTCCGGCAGATCTTCATATTTTTTGATTCCGCGGATGTCGCATTTCCATCCCGGCAGAGTCTCCAGAACCGGTTTTGCTTTCTCAAGCAGTGTAGTTGTCGGGAATTCTGTTGTTACTTTTCCATCAATCTCATATCCTGTGCAGACCGGAATTTCATCCAGATATCCAAGAACATCAAGAACTGTGAAAGCAACATCTGTAGTTCCCTGAAGACGGCATCCGTATTTGGAAGCAACACAGTCAAACCATCCCATACGTCTTGGACGGCCTGTAGTAGCACCAAATTCACCGCCGTCACCGCCACGTCTTCTCAGTTCATCTGCTTCATCGCCAAAGATTTCAGAAACAAATGCACCTGCTCCTACTGCACTGGAGTATGCCTTGCATACAGTAACAATCTGTTTGATCTCATATGGTGGAAGACCTGCTCCTACTGCACCATATCCTGCCAGGGTAGAGGAAGATGTAACCATCGGATAAATTCCATGATCCGGATCTTTCAGAGAACCAAGCTGTCCCTCAAGAAGAACTTCTTTACCTTCTTTTAATGCGTTCCACAGATACAGGGATACGTCACATACATATGGTTCAACCATTTTCTTATATTCCATAAGTTCAGCAAATAATTCATCCACATTAAGAAGCGGTTTGTGATATAAATGTTCAAGAAGAACATTCTTTGTCGCACATACACTTGCAAGTTTTTCTTTCAGATGTTCTTCATCAAAAAGTTCACTTACCTGGAAACCAATCTTTGCATATTTGTCTGAGTAGAACGGAGCAATACCTGACTTGGTAGATCCGAAAGATTTGCCGCCCAGACGTTCTTCCTCATACTGGTCAAAAAGAATATGGTATGGCATAACCATCTGTGCTCTCTCGGAGATAAGGATCTTCGGAGCCGGAACACCTCTGCTTACCACTTCATTGTACTCTTTGAAAAATACCGGGATATTCAGTGCAACACCGTTGCCGATCACACTTGTAGTATGATCATAAAACACACCTGACGGCAGAGTATGAAGGGCAAATTTACCATAGTTATTTACGATTGTATGACCTGCATTTGCACCACCCTGAAATCTTACGATAATATCAGCCTTCTCAGCGAGCATATCGGTAATCTTACCTTTACCTTCATCTCCCCAGTTAGCACCAACAACTGCTTTTACCATTATATAATTCCTCCTGTATTTACCGATTACTGTTTACCCGGCCTTGCAGAATGACCTGCAGGATATCATCAGGAAACAGCAACGCTTATTATCTTTATATCAGATTCTGTAATATTCCAAACCGTTATGTTAAGTATTTACTGATCAGACATTGATCTCAGCTTTCACTCCCAGAAGTTCCTTATGGGAATCGAGGATCGGCTGAACTACTGTATTTACAAATCTCTCTGTCTGCTCTTTGGCACGTCCGATATATTTCTTCGGATCCATGGATCTCTGCAGATCTTCCAGAGAAAGGTTGAATGCAGGATCTGCTGCGATCAGTTCCAGCAGATTATTATCTTTGCCTTCTACCTTGACAGTCTTTCCGGCTTCCATGGAAAGCTCACGGATACGCTCATGAAGTTCCTGACGGTCACCGCCTGCTTTTACAGCATCCATCATGATATTCTCTGTAGCCATGAACGGAAGCTCTGCCATCATATGTTTCTCGATAACCTTCGGATAAACAACCAATCCATCTACAACATTAAGACAGAGGTCAAGGATTCCGTCAATAGCAAGGAAACCTTCCGGAATACTCAGACGCTTATTTGCAGAGTCATCCAGAGTTCTCTCAAACCACTGAGTTGCAGATGTGATCGCCGGGTTAAGGGCATCTACCATTACATATCTGGAAAGGGAAGCAATACGCTCACTTCTCATAGGATTTCTCTTATACGCCATTGCGGAGGAGCCGATCTGAGATTTCTCAAATGGTTCTTCTACTTCCTTCAGATGCTGAAGAAGGCGGATATCATTGGACATCTTGTGTGCACTTGCTGCAATTCCTGCAAGAATATTGGCAACACGTGTATCTACCTTACGGGAATATGTCTGTCCGGATACCGGATAGCATTCCTTAAATCCCATCTTCTCTGCGATCATCGGATCAATCTTGTCGATAGTCTCCTGATCTCCGTCAAACAGTTCCAGAAAGCTTGCCTGTGTTCCGGTTGTACCTTTGGATCCCAGAAGCTTCATTGTTCCCAGAACATACTCCAGATCCTCCAGATCAAGCAGGAATTCCTGTGTCCAGAGTGTTGCACGCTTACCTACTGTAGTAGGCTGTGCAGGCTGAAAATGTGTAAATGCCAGAGTAGGCTGATCTTTATATTTATCTGCGAAAGCAGAAAGCTCGGCAATAACATTGACCAGTTTCTTCTTCACAAGCTTTAATGCTTCTGTCATTACAATAATGTCTGTATTATCACCTACATAACAGGAGGTTGCTCCCAGATGGATGATTCCTTTTGCTTTCGGGCACTGTACGCCATACGCATATACGTGAGACATAACATCATGACGCACCTGACGTTCACGTTCCTTTGCAACGTCATAATTGATATCCTCTGCATGTGCCTTCAGTTCATCAATCTGCTCCTGTGTAATGTTAAGGCCAAGCTCTTTCTCTGTCTCAGCAAGTGCGATCCAGAGTCTTCTCCATGTGCGGAATTTCATATCCGGGGAAAAAATATACTGCATTTCTTTGCTGGCATAACGTTCTGATAAAGGACTTACATATCTGTCTGTACTCATCTTCACTCTCCTGTTTTTTATAGGATATTATTTTTAATCCTTTTATTTCACTTCTGTACGTACGTTTTTCTCAACCACGTACGTTGAAATTATATAACATCATTCCTCTAAAAGCAACCACAAAAACCTTATCCCTGATGGAATTTACCAAGAAATTCTTTCATTCTCGCATGTTCTGATTCAAATACCTCTTTTGGACTCCCCTCAACTGCGATCAGTCCCTTATCCATAAAAATAATATGATCAGAGATATCTCTTGCAAATGTCATCTCATGAGTAACGATCACCATAGTGATGTGTTCTGCTGCCAGATCTTTGATTACCTTAAGAATTTCACTCGTAAGCTCCGGATCAAGGGCGGAAGTAGGCTCATCAAAAAACAGGATCTTCGGATTCATACATAATGCTCTGGCAATAGAGACACGCTGCTGTTGGCCGCCGGAAAGCTGAAACGGATATGCATTCTCTCTGTCTGCAAGTCCCATCTGCTTTAACAGAGTTCTTGCCTGTGCATAAACCTCCTCTTTCTTTCTCTTCTGCACTCTGATCGGAGCATCTGTGATATTTTTCAGTACGGAAAAATGGGGGAAAAGATTAAAGTTCTGAAATACCAGTCCCACATCCCCCTGCTTGATGATCTCACCGCTGTCCGGTGTCTCAAGACCGGTGGCACAGCGGAGAAGTGTGGATTTACCGGAACCGGAAGGTCCGATAATACTAAGAACCTCACCCTCCTCTACCTGAAGTGAAATGTCTTTTAATACTTCAAGGCTGCCGAAGCTCTTCTTTATGTTTTTCATTTCAAATAATACCATAGCAAATATTCCTCTTAAATTAAATGATGTCAGAGTCAAAAAATATTTTATAACCCCAGCCGCCTGTCAGCGATAATAATTCAGTTTTTTCTCAATCTTATCCATTACAATCGCAACAAGAAGATTGAACACAAAATAGAAAACAGCAGCGATCACAAAAGGCATCATAGTCGTCTGTGCACTTGCAATCTGTTTTGCAATTGTAAACATCTCCGAAACAGCAACAACAAATGCCAGTGACGTATCCTTTACCAGTGTGATAACCTCATTTGTCACAGATGGAAGGATTCTCTTGATCACCTGCGGCAGGATGATCCTGAAAAATGTCTGGGCTTTGCTGTATCCCAAGATCTTTGCAGCCTCATACTGTCCCGCTGAAATAGATTCGATTCCTCCTCTGTAAATCTCCGCAAAATATGCAGCATAGTTAATACTGAATGCAATAAACACAGCGATCAGGCTGTATCCCATGGAAATACGGATTCCCAAAATAAAGTATGGTCCGAAATACACAACCATCAATTGCAGCATTAACGGGGTTCCACGCATAACTGATATGTAGGCAGACACAATTCCACGTATCGCCGGATTCTTGGACATTCTGCCAAAGCAGATCAGAAGTCCCAGCGGAAGTGAAAAAAGTAATGTCACTACAAAAATCTCTACAGAAACTACCATACCACTGGCAAGCTGCTGCAGCATTACACTTAAAGACATAAGCTTTCCTCCTGAAAAATTTATCCTGTACAGTAAGAAAAGAGGGTGCACAAAATGTACCCTCCATTCCTTTATAATCCGGACAGCCTGCACATAGCTGCCCTCTTGTATCATAACTGTTTTTGTTCCGGCTGACTATTCAGCATCTTTCGCTGTATCAGCTGTATCTTCTTTTGCTGTGTCTGCATCGGAAGCACCATCCTCTGCTGCATCATCTTTTTTATCATCAGATTTCTCATCATCTCCAATGCAGAGCATATCTGCTACTTCATACTTCTCAGCAAGTTTATCAACTTCACCTGCATCATAAAGTTTCAGAACTTCTTCCCATACAGTATCTTTCAGCTCATCGTTACCCTTCTTAAAGCCGATTCCATACTTTTCGCTCTGGATTGGCTCGTCAAGGATCACATATTTGCCTTCTTCTCTCTGGGAAAGCTGATATTTGGCAACACCGATATCTACTGCGATGGCATCTGCAGCGCCGGAATCCAGATTCATGAATGCTGTATTGTAATCAGGATTCTCTGTCAGTGATGCAAAGCTTGCTGTAAGATCCTTATTATCATCGCTGTTTAATGCATCCAGTGCTGCGGAAGCGGCCTGAACTACTACATTCTTGCCTGCCAGGTCATCCAGCTTCTCAATCCCTGAATCGGCTGCAACAACCATCACCTGCTCATTGTTCAGATATGGATTTGACCATGTATAGTCATCCTCACGTCCGTTAATTGTAAATCCGTTCCAGATACAGTCAATAGAACCGGAATTCAGTTCCATATCCTTGGAATCCCAGTTGATCGGTTTCTTCACAAGCTCCCAGCCGAGATTGTCACATACTTCCTGTGCAAGATCAAGATCGAATCCTACATATTCTCCGCTATCATCTTTATAACCATACGGAGGGAAAGAAGCATCAAACCCAACGATCAATGTGTCATCATCATTTTCTACTTTTGATTCTTTTGCCGATTTCTTTCCACTGTCAGATGAACCTGAATCTTTACTTCCACAGCCTGCCAATACCGTTGTAGCTGCCATTGCCGTAACAAGGAGCAGTACTAATCTCTTTTTCATAACATATATCCTCCTGTATTCCTTTTACGTGTGCCAAACAGCCACTACACTCTTTTACCAGTTTAGCAGTTGATTACTTTATCACACTAAAATCTTT
>ERZ836877.5850-NODE-5850-length-11459-cov-2.805595_pt1 | contig 11459 bp, 5 predicted proteins | sample MGYA00519469_ERZ836877 | MGnify/ENA primary metagenome ERZ836877 (study PRJEB31850, sample SAMEA3708809) | human gut metagenome | biome: human gut; feature: human-associated habitat; material: faeces | place: China | collected 2014 ... | reverse complement strand
TGTGAGGATAAGGCTGACGACTGGCTGATCTCACCGCAGCTCAACGGTCTTGCACAGACTATCACATTCAAGGCTACGGCGGCTGCATCGTGGGGATCTGAATATTTTGATATTTATGTATCTTCCTTCGACAAGTCGGTAGAATCATTCACTAAACTTCAGTCATACAAACTTCCCGGAAGCAAAGGTGAGGAATGGACAGAATACTCCGTCGAGCTGCCTGCAGGTACAAAGTATTTCGCTATCAACTGTATCTCCAGCTATGGCGACGCCCTCTGTGTGACAGATTTCAATTTCGTAACAGGTTACGGTCTCACATCCGATCCTACCGAATTCCTCGGCTACAATGTATATTGCGATGATGAGAAGGTAAACGACGAGGTAATCACCACTACCTCCTTCACTCTCCCCGAAGTTGTCAAGAAAGGCAACTACACAGTGAAGGCCGTTTACAACAATGCAGAATCACAGGCTACCGATCCTGTATACCTGCAGGGTACCTCCGGTGTGGCCGGTGTGAATGGGGAAGGCACTCTACTTACTGTGGAGGGCACGACATTGGTGATCTCAGGCAACGGTGCTTACGCTGTTGTTGACCTCGCCGGACGCACGGTTGCCGCAGGCAACGGAGCTGCACGTGTGGCTGCTGCCGCAGGCACATATGTAGTGACTGTCGACGGCACTGTATTCAAGGTCGTTGTGAAATAAACGCATATAATAAATAAGTAAGGATGTCGCCCCTATTGTGTCCGCAGAGGGGCGACATTCTTTTTTAGAGGGTGTTTGACAACACAGCATACCCTTAATAACAGATATTATTAAAGGTCTTCTTAATCAGATGGATATGAATTTTAATCTTTTCTCCAAAAAGGCTCTGACAGCAGCTATGGCGGCTGTCGGGGTATCTTTTTTTGTATCCGGTGGACAACCCCCTGTCATACATGGCAATATAGTGGGGCCGGCGGCGTGGGTGGATTATGTCTCAGGCATATACCGTTTCAGCGCGGAAGCACCTCTGTCCCTCGAGATGCAGAAAGAGAGCCGTTTTATAAATGTGAACGGTGGCGGCGACAACGTGGACGGCATGTACCATTATATCGGCGACAATGACGGTCTTGGCACACAGTACGATTACCGGATGTATCTTTACGACGCCGCTACCTGGATTCCGAAAAACAACTACCGGGTGCCCGACAACTGGAGCGCCACCGATTTCAGTTATGACCGCACGACCGGCCGGCTTTACGGATGCTTCACGTCGGACCGTTCCACATGGTGGTTCGGATGGATGGATCCCGCCGATGCCGTTTTCCACAAAATAGCGTCGGCACAGGGCGGTTATCCTGTGGTGGCGGCAAACCCCTATGGAGCGGTCTATGCCATAGACATTGAAGGAAACCTTCTGGCGGTGAACAAGGCCGACGGGAGCACTGTGAAACTGTTTTCCACAGGACTTATTCCCGCCGGAGCGCAAAGCGGCTGTTTCGATATGGAGACAGGGCTGCTTTACTGGTGTTTCAGGGACGCAGCCGATCATACGGCGCTTTACTCCATAGACATAACGGCGGCAGGTGCGGAAGGGGTTACCCTTATTGACCGTTTCCCGCAGGATGAGGTGGTGACCGGCATATACATAGAGCCGGAAGCGGCAGATCCCTCCCGGGCGCCGGCTTCCGTGACTGATCTCAAGGCAGAAGCCTCTGCCGGCAAAGTGACGGTATCGTTCACACTTCCGTCCGTGACTGCCGACGGATCGGCCATAGGGACGCCGCATCTCGGATACGTCGTGCTCGTAGATGGCATGATGCCGGAAAAGAACGCGCAGGGCGCCCCAGGCACCGGTGTTAGGCTCGAATATGAACTTGCCGACGGAGAACATATGGTTACGGTCATTGCTTCCAACGGCACTGTCGCAGGTGCCCCGGTTACGGAATATTTCTATGTGGGTGCCGATGCTCCCGCTGAAGTCTCTGGTCTCGAGGCGTATCGCGATGGCGATACTTTCGTTGCCACATGGACGGCTCCATCCACAGGAGTGCACGGAGGTACCATCAACAGTGACGCACTGTCATATGAGGTGAAATTCTTTACCGGCAACCGTGCGGAGACATACACTGTATCAGGCACGCGCTTCGAGACAACCCCTGATATTGATTATCCTGCCGATTGCTTCGCTGAGGTTGTGGGTGTGGACGGCACCCGCCGCAGTGAGAGCGTTTCATCGCTGAAAGTGATGATGGGGCCGGGTTATGTGCTCCCATACACCGCTGATTTTGAGGATGGTGCCGCCGCGGCTTCCGGTTTCCTTGCCGTGGATGCGAACGGCGACGGCGCCACATGGTTCTACGATCCGGTGTTCAACGATATGCGCACCGATTACAAGAGCGGTTACGGCGATATGGACGACTGGCTCTTCACTCCGATATTCAAACTTGACGACGGATATTTCTATCATGTGCAGTTTGACTATACCACTGCCGGCAACAGTTATGAGGAGCTGATGGAGATAAAAGCCGGCCTGCTCCGCTCGGAGGAAGGGATGACTGTGACCGTGTCGCCCGAGAGCGTGTATGCTTCGGCTTCGGCGTCGACAAGACACGAGTATTTCACTATACCGGCGTCGGGGAACTGGCATGTGGGATTCCATTCTGTCACACGCGGATCCAATCTGTATCTTGCCATCGGCAGCATCAAAGTGGAGCGTGGTGGCCTGATGACAGCCCCTGCCGAGGTATCTGATCTCAAGGCTGTCCCGGCGGCCGACGGATCGCTTGAGTGTTTGATCTCCTTCGTGGCCCCGTCGCTTACGCTTGACGGCGATCCTGTCGAGGAGAACATGCGCATCGAGGTGCGCCGTGCCGGCCGCCGCCTCAAGGAGCTGAAAGATATCGCTCCCGGCACACCTTGCGATGTGACTGTCGGCGGCCGACAGGGTGACAATACGTATGAGATCGTATGTTTCAACGGCGACGGCAACGGCATGCCCGCTTTCGTAAGCGCTTATGTAGGGGAGGACAAACCGCTACCCCCGTCGAACGTGCGCCTAACGATCGACAAGACCGGTTGTCCTCTGGTGAGCTGGGACGCGCCCGCAGGGGGTGTGAACGGCGGAGTGGTCATTCCTGGAGGTGTCACCTACAGTGTGCGCCGCAGTTTCGACAAGCAGTATCTGCTCGAAAACTCCAGGGAGCACAGTGTCGTGGACCGGCTCGGCCTTGACGTTGTGGACCAGGCGCTGATGTACTATCAGGTATATGCCACCAATGCCGCCGGTACGAGTGTTCCTGCCGAGAGCGAGCATTTCACGATGGGCAAGCCTTACGGGCTACCCTATTTCGAGAGTTTCAAGGATATGCAGGAGATGAAAGGCCCCTGGCTCGGCATGCTTCTCGACAACCAGAAAGGTGCATGGTATGTCGATGAAGAGGGGTACCGCCCGTCGTGCGAGCCATATGACGGCAACGGCGGTCTGGTGACATTCGCCCCCTCTGAGGCCGGACATACATCGCGCATCGCCACACCGCTCATATGCATCGACGATGCGGAATATCCGACACTTGAGTTCTATTTTTATGCCACTCGCGACAACGACAGCCGCCTGACTGTGGGTGTGCGCACTGCCGCGAATGATCTCGAGGATCTCTGGAGCCACAAATTGTCTGATGCGGCTTTCAATCCCGGATGGAACCTTGTGCGCATCCCCCTTGTCGACTACCAGGGTGAGGAGTATGTGCAGGTATACTTCACCGGACTGGCCGGAGAGGCGTATATGAACCATATACATCTCGACTGCATCGGCATATCGGATATTCCCCGCTATGATGTGGCGGCTTCCGTGCTAGAGGTGCCTGATGCCATGACCCCGGGCACCGAAGCCTATTTCATGGCTACCGTCACCAATACCGGCATTGATCCGGTGAAGGATATCGAGGTGACGCTTATGCGCGGAGATATGCCGGTCTGCACACGGCAGGTGGATCTGATTCCCGGTGCCGGTAAAGTGACTGTAGATCTTACGGACATGCCGGATCTCACGTTTGCCGACCTGATGGAGTACAGCTTTGCAGTGAGTGCTCCGGATGATTCTAACGCTGCCAACGACCGTTCGCGCCCATATGAGGTGGATGTGCTTCTGCCATGCTATCCTGTGCCTGCTGTCAGCGGATATCTGGATGGTAAGGAAGCCGTGCTCGAATGGTCCCGGCCGGTAACCGATGGTGTGCGCGCTTCCGTAACAGACGGTTTCGAGAGCTACGCTCCGTTCATCATCGATAATGTGGGCGACTGGACCCTCAGGGATATCGACGGTGGCGCCGGCACCACTGGCATTCTGGATGGCTCGGGAAATCCGGTGGAATATGAGAACACCGGCAAACCGATGGCCTACCAGGTGTTCAATCCGGCTCTTGTCGGCTTCCCGCTTGTCGATGAAGATGGTGAGCGGTCAATGTATGCCGCCCACAAGGGTGAGCAGATGATGTGTGCGTTCTGCGATCTTGACGCCTACAACAACGACTGGCTCATATCCCCGCTCCTTCCGGGCAGCGAACAGCAGATTACATTCTATGCCAAGTCATATACACCCTATTATGGTCTGGAGGCGTTCATTGTAATGGTTTCCTCTTCCGGCACTGCGACAGGCGATTTCAGGGAACTTACAGAGGTGATAAACGCACCTGCCGACTGGACGCGCTACAGCTTCACCCTCCCCGGGGGGACACGTCATTTTGCGATACGCTGTGTGTCGGTGAATATGTTTGCGCTCTGTGTGGATGATGTGAAGTTCACACCGGCAAGTTCCGCACCGATTGAGATGGCGCTCACCGGTTACAATGTATATCGCGACGGCGTTCTGGCCAAGACCGTAGGTGCCGATGCCACCGGTTGCCGCATTCCGTTTGACGGGGATGCAGGAACGTCACGGTTCCGCGTGTCGGCAGTCTACAGCGTGGGTGAGTCCGCTTATTCCGACGCGGTGGAGCTTGGCACGTCGGGAATCGACGGAGCCGCATCCGACAGCGCCGCGCCTGCCGTGCGTGCATACCGTGGCGGCATATCTGTGGAGCAGCCCGAGGGTGAGACGGCTTCAGTATATACGGTTGACGGACGCATGGTCGCCACAGTCGAGGGTCCCGGTCATGTGGCTGTGGCTTCCGGCATATATGTGGTGCGCATGGCCTCCTCTGCCGTGAAGGTGGCTGTACCCTGATCTGTTTTAATTAGATAGTATCTGACAATGCTCCCCTCCGGCTCGCGCATGGCGCCCGGAGGGGAGCATTATCAGTATTCAATCATTGCGGCTAAAAAAGTTTTATTTGGATTGTCCCCACCTCTCCGAGGTGTTCCCGGAGGGATGCCCTACCCACCCCATACCTCGCGGCAAATTTCGGCTAAAAGCCTCATTTTCCGCTCGATATGGGGCTTAAATTTTACACGCCACCTCCGGCGGCTCGCTCATACGTCATCCCCTGGTTTCCAGTCATTCTCTTTAAGGGGGATAGATGGGATAGAATCTGGGGAGAGAGTGGTAACAATCCCGGAAGAGAGCCGAGTGAGAAGATTACAATTTGGGATGAGCGGGAGATGTGTGTATGTGAATAGATGATGTGTTGAAATATGTGGTAATTTCGAGTGGGGATGTAGGTATATTTCGACAGGTGGTGAGAGGTGGTGGGGTAGAATGTACGGGCGAGCCGCCGGAGGTGGCGTGTAAAATGTAAGCCCCATATCGAGCGGAAAATGAGGCTTTTAGCCGAAATTTGCCGCGAGGTATGGGGTAGGTAGGGCATCACCCAGGGAACACCTCGGAGAGGTGGGGACAATCCTGAACACAAAGGGGAAACGACAACAATCAGAGAGAGGGGGGGAGCGGGGTTATTCCGCGAGGCGCTCGAGTGCCTCGAAGTCTATCTCAGGGGCTTTCCCCTGAGGTTCCCGGGTAAAGCGCGAGCGGTAGGGGGTGGTTTCGTTGAAGAAACCGCAGTTCTGCAGCAGGAACCCGTTGCGGGATATACCCCCTTTAAGGTCTGTGCGCATCCCCGACAATCCGGTGTTGTCGCAGGTGAATGTGCCGTTTGCCACTTCGTGCCATTTGCCGTCGGTATCGCGCGCCCATTGGTTGGTGAAAACCACACTGCGTGTGTCGATGCTTGTCTCTGGCCTGAAACATTCCAGGAATGAATGCGGATGGGAATAATGGGTGTCGGTGGCCGGTCGGCGGAGGCGTGAAAGCAGATGCCATACCCCTTTTTCATCGCAGAAATATCCGGTATAGACGGTGTTCCCTTTACCGTCGGGCGCTATTTTTACCAGAGTGCGGTAGGTCTCGCCGGTTTTCCAGGGATAATGCATGAAACTCTGTTTCCCCGATCCCTCGTTGCCGAAATTGCGCACGGTCACACCGTGGCCGTGGGCGAGCGGCTGCACATGGAGCGAGTCGGGTATCTCGTCGGGGTTGTCGGTGCTGAACGGGCTCCATACCGAAAACAGCACCAGATTTGCGTTTTCCCCTTTTTCACCGCGGATTGACTGTATCCCCATGTACCCCTCGCCAAATCCTGTGAGCATGAAATATGTGCCGTCCACATCGTGCCCTTCCGGCACTGTGGCCTCGTTGTAGAAATATTCTATGTCATGTCCGGCAGGAAGGTCATACATAATGTGCACGGATGGTCCCCGGCGGCACCAGTAGCAGTCAGCGGTCTTGTCAGAGGGTACGAAATGGTTTTCACCCTGCAGTGCGGTGCCGTCGGCTATGAAACCTGTTATATCGCCGAACACGATGCCGCTTTTCTTCAACCCCCTGATGTCGAACCGCTGGTAGCCGGGATCAGTGACATTGAAGCGGCCTACCTTGTAGAGTTGCGGTTCGCCCCCCTTGATCCTGATTTTCTTTTTCTGCTTGCCGAGGGAGAATTCTATTGTGGATTCGGTTCCGGGGGCACCCGCCGTGGCTGTTGTCCAGAGGGTGAGTTCGCCTGCCGAGCCGGTTCTGACATACAGGCTGATGACTGTGGAGGGGGAGTCCCATCCGGTGATTTTCCCGGTGAAAGTGTCGATGATGTGCGACGCGGATTCCGCGAAATGGCCGTCGGTGTCGCATTGCGTCACGAAAGTGTTGCCTGTCTGTGGGATAGTGATCGCCGTGGAGGGGATTGCGCCGGCATCTCCTTTGGCGGATACGGTGGCCGGGCTGATGCAGGAGAGTGCAATAGCCCCGGTAACCAGAACTGTTCTGAGTTTCATTATGGTAATTTAAGGTATGGTGTTTCCTGTAGGAGTATTATCTGAGGAAGTATAGCAACTTGCGGTACAGGAGTTTGAATTTCCATTTGCGCTCTTCCCAGGCTGTTTTTGCGGTATAGATACCTGAGCGGAACAAGCCGTTGTGGCTCCCCTGGGTGGCGACTGTAGGCTGGCACCACAGGTATGATAGTTTTCCCTCACGCAACATCCACGCATGGAAAAGGTCTATCGGCATGGAGATGCCTCCGCCGGTCTTTACCTGATGCAGCATTGCCTCGGCGGCTGCGCGGTTCACATAGTAGCATCCGGTCATGCGGTCACGGTCGCCCGGATAGAGTACCCTCCCTTTCTGGCGGCGGCTTCTCTCCACAAAGCGCAGGCGTGTGTCCTCATAGCTTATCATTACCGGAAGCATAGACGCCTCTGTGCCTTGCGGACGCTCATAAGCCGGAAGTTCTTTCATGGAGCGGGTGAATATTTCCGGGAATCTCCTGTCAAGGCATATGTCATCCTCAAGGATGAGTGCGCCGTGAAGTCCGCGGCGCACTATCTCTTCGTATATGAGCAGATGCTTCAGCGCGCATGAGCGTGCGGGCATCGGGAAAGCTGCCTGCGGTGAGAAATAGGTCGCCGATCTTTCGGGAGTGATATCGGGTATGTCCCCGTCAAGCATATATGTGAAAGAGACCCCGAGACGCCCCATCATTTCATTGATGTGGCGCTCGCGGTCTTCATATCCTTTTTTCACATGAGCCACATACACCTCTCCCGGAACGGTGAAAGCGGGTACGGCGGTATGTCGGCTGTGTGCTGTCATTGCATTCTTTTTGGGGATACCACGGCGTATTTGCGGGGATCAGAAGAGATATGTGAGGCGCACTGTCCAGTAATTCTCGCGTGCCGAGAAGTCCTGGAGTTTCGCAGCTTTCAGGGCGTATGTCATGCCCCATACATGGCTCCCCTGTATCTGCCAGCGTTTGAAGAGTTCCACGCCGAAACCGGCCTGCAGCCCCACGGATCCGCCGGCATATTCCATAGCGTCGAGCTTGCTGTGGCCGATAGTGAAGTCAAAGACAGGTCCGCCGAAGATATAGGGGGCGATCATATCCTCCACTCCGTTCATGCGGGTCCATTTGAAACGCAGGTTGAGCGGAATGGAGAGTGTGTGGAGCATGGCGCGTTCCGTGCCGTAGCCGTCCACAGCCCATATCTTTTTCTCGCCGAGATGCAGGCGTGCTCCCTGCATGCTGTACATGGCGCCTATGTCGATGCCGAATCCTATGCCGGGAAACATCATCTCACCCTGCACGCCTGCCATCGGCCCTACGGTATTGTCGACTTTTATGAGGTCCTGTTTGAATTTGAGGGTGGTGAAGCCGGCTCCCAATGTGGGACCCCACCTGAATTCGGCGCGTGCGCCGCAAGCCACGCCCACAAGCAGGGCTACAAGAGTGAAAAGTCGGAAAATATGTTTCATGTGTAGTAATAATCAGTTTTTTCTGCCCGGCGCCGATGCCCCGGGAGGGGTGAATGCACAAATTTACGCAAATTTTCGGCAATACCGCTTTAAAAAAACTTAATGCAAGAAACCGGCGGTGTGTCGCAAGCAGCAGCTCCGGCACACCGCCCAGTTTTTTATATTCAGCGTATTATGGCGGCCGCCTCTGCGGGGGTTACCGTAACCTGCTCGCCGGTAGCCATATTCTTGAGAGCCATTTTGCCTTCGGCCATCTCGTTTTCCCCTACCATTGCCACGTATGGCACAGCTGTGGCGTTGGCATACGCCATCTGCTTCTTCATCTTGGCGGCGTCGGGGTAGATCTCGCATGCCACGCCGGCGGCACGCAGCTCCTTGATCATCCTGAGGGATGCGGCGGCTTCAGCGGCACCGAAGTTCACAAACATCACCTGGGTGGCGGTGCGGGTGTCGGCGGGGTAGAGGTCGAGGGTGTTGAGCACATCGTAGATGCGGTCGGCGCCGAAGGATATGCCTACTCCTGAGAGACCCGGCATGCCGAACACTCCTGTGAGGTTGTCGTAACGTCCTCCGCCTGTGATGCTTCCTATGGCCACATCCTTGGCTTTTACTTCTATGATGGTGCCGGTGTAGTAGTTGAGGCCGCGTGCGAGCGAGACGTCAAGGTCGAGTTCGGCGTCAAGGCCGAGGGCGTTCACCCCTTCGGTGACTTCGCGTAGCTCGCGCACACCCAGGGAGCCTGTCTCGCTTCCGGCAAGGAGCTCCTCAAGGCGTGCCAGACGCTCGCTGAGGGAGCCCCCGATGGCGAGGATGGGCTGCAGTTTGTCCACCGCTTCCTGTGAAAGGCCACGCTCAATCAGCTCGGCGTTCACGTTCTCTATGCCTACCTTGTCGATCTTGTCGATGGCTACGGTGATGTCCACAAGACGGTCGGGAGCACCGATCAGCTCGGCTATTCCGGCGAGCACCTTGCGGTTGTTGAGTTTGAGTATGATGCGTATCTTAAGACGGCGGAACACCTCGTCGATAAGCTGGAGCAGCTCCACCTCGTTGAGCAGCGAGTCTGATCCCACAACGTCAGCGTCGCACTGGTAAAACTCACGGTAACGGCCTTTCTGCGGACGGTCGGCGCGCCAGACGGGCTGTATCTGGAAGCGCTTGAAGGGGAGCTGCAGCTCGGCACGGTGCTGGACCACGTAACGCGCGAAAGGCACTGTGAGGTCGTAGCGGAGCCCTTTCTCGCAGAGCTGTGGCGCCAGACGGGGGCAGTTGCCCTCCTCTATGAGTTTCATGTCGGCTCCACGCAGGAAGTCGCCGGAGTTGAGGATCTTGAAAAGCAGCTTGTCACCCTCTTCGCCATATTTTCCCATGAGGGTCGAGAGGTTCTCCATTGCGGGAGTCTCGATAGGGTTGTAGCCGTAAAGACGGAATACGTCGCGTATAGTATCGAAAATATAGTTGCGCTTCGCCATTTCTGCAGGGGAGAAGTCGCGCGTGCCTTTGGGTATGGAGGGCTTCATGGTCAATAGCTTATTGGTGACTTATTCAATTGTTTCTGGCGCGTTTGCGTTCAAGCTCGTCGAGGATGATCTTGCGGAGACGCAGGTGGTGGGGGGTAACCTCCACATATTCGTCCTCCTTGATGTATTCGAGTGCTTCTTCGAGGCTGAATACCACCGGGGGCACGATCTTGGCTTTCTCGTCGGCGCCTGAGGCGCGCATGTTGGTGAGTTTCTTTGATTTGGTGACGTTGATCACGATGTCTTTGTCTTTGGCGCTCTCACCTACGACCTGTCCGGCATACACCTCCTCCTGCGGGAAGATGAAGAACCGGCCGCGGTCCTGGAGCTTGTCGATGGCATAGGCGTAGGCGGTGCCTGCCTCCATGGCTATGAGCGAGCCGTTTGTGCGGCGTTCGATCTCACCCTTCCAGGGCTGGTATTCCAGGAAGCGGTGTGCCATGATGGCTTCTCCGGCAGAACCGGTGAGCACGTTGTTGCGGAGACCGATGATGCCTCGCGAGGGTATCTGGAACTCCATGTGCACACGGTCGTTCTGTGTGGTCATGCTGAGCATGTCGCCCTTGCGGCGTGTCACCATATCGATCATCTTTGACGCGTACTCCTCGGTGACGTTGATTGTAAGAAGCTCCACCGGCTCGCATTTCACGCCGTCGATCTCCTTGATGATTACCTGGGGCTGTCCTACCTGCAGCTCGTATCCTTCGCGGCGCATGGTCTCGATGAGCACCGACAGGTGGAGCACACCGCGGCCGTAGACGTTCCATGCGTCTTCGTTGTCGGTCTTTTCCACGCGGAGGGCAAGGTTTTTGTCAAGCTCGCGGGTCAGACGGTCCTGTATGTGGCGTGATGTGACGAACTTGCCGTCCTTGCCGAAGAACGGGCTGTCGTTGATGGTGAACGTCATCGACATAGTGGGCTCGTCGATGGCGATGCGGGGAAGAGGCTCGGGATTGGTGACGGTGGTCACTGTGTCGCCGATCTCGAAGTTCTCTATACCCACCAGTGCGCAGATGTCGCCTGAGCTAACCTCGGTGACTTTCTTGCGTCCCATCCCCTCGAAGGTATGCAGCTCCTTGATGCGCTGGCGGATAACCGAGCCGTCGCGTTTGCAGAGGCCGATTTCCATCCCTTCGCGGAGTGTGCCGCGATGCACGCGTCCCACGGCGATTCGGCCCACATAGTTGGAGTAGTCGAGCGATGTGATAAGCATCTGC
>ERZ836877.5842-NODE-5842-length-11471-cov-3.725210_pt1 | contig 11471 bp, 10 predicted proteins | sample MGYA00519469_ERZ836877 | MGnify/ENA primary metagenome ERZ836877 (study PRJEB31850, sample SAMEA3708809) | human gut metagenome | biome: human gut; feature: human-associated habitat; material: faeces | place: China | collected 2014 ... | reverse complement strand
GCTACCACTAATTGTATACTCGTTATTCACGAAATTCAATGCATTTACGTGTTCTAAAATGAGAACATTTTGCATAAAAAGAGACCCCATGCTGATTCTCCATGGGGTCTCCTGTAAAATGAAGGATTTATCACAAATGACGTTTTTACTGAATTTTCTACTGAATTGCCTTAAATGCCTCATCCAGATCCTCAATGATATCATCGATATTTTCTGTACCGATAGAAAGACGGATCGTGTTTGGCTTGATTCCCTGATCTAAAAGTTCTGCCTCATTGCACTCGGAATGTGTGGTGCTTGCCGGATGAATGGCAAGGGACTTCACATCTGCTACGTTTGCAAGCAGCGAGAACAGCTCAAGGTTATCGATGAATTCCTGTGCTTTTTCTGCACCACCCTTGATCTCAAATGTAAAGATAGAACCGCCACCATTCGGGAAATACTTCTTGTAGAGTGCCTGCTGCTCCGGGTCTTTGGAAATGGATGGATGGTTTACTTTTTCTACCTGTGGCTGGTTCTCTAAGTATTTAACAACCTTTAATGCATTCTCCACATGACGTTCTACGCGAAGGGAAAGCGTCTCTAATCCCTGCAGGAAGATAAAGGCGTGTACCGGAGAAATGGTAGCACCTGTGTCACGCAGTAAAATTGCACGGATATAAGTAGCAAATGCTGCCGGGGCGCAGTCCTTCGCAAAACTTACTCCATGGTAAGATACGTTTGGCTCTACCAGCCATGGCCACTTGCTGCTCTGTGTCCAGTCAAATTTTCCGCTGTCGATGATCACACCACCAATGGTAGTTCCGTGTCCACCGATGAACTTTGTAGCAGAATGTAACACAATATCTGCGCCGTGCTCAATCGGGCGAACCAGATACGGAGTCGCGAATGTATTGTCAACAATCAGCGGAATTCCATGCTTGTGTGCAATTCCTGCGATCTTTTCAATATCAACCACTTCAGAGTTTGGATTTCCAAGTGTCTCTATCTCGATGGCTTTGGTGTTATCCTTAATTGCAGCTTCAATCTCTTCATAGTTGAACGGATCTACAAATGTTGCCTCAATGCCATAATCCGGAAGCGTATGTGCCAGAAGGTTGTAGGTACCACCGTAGATATTCTTTGCAGCTACAATGTGATCCCCTGCATGCGCAACTGCCTGAAATGCATAAGTTAATGCGGCTGCTCCCGAACCTACCGCAAGTGCCGCAACACCGCCTTCAAGTGCTGCAATTCTCTGCTCGAAGATATCCTCTGTCGGATTGGTCAGACGTCCGTAAATATTTCCGGCATCCTTTAATCCGAAACGGTCAGCAGCATGCTGGCAGTTGTGGAATACATAAGAAGAAGTCAGATAAATCGGAACGGCTCTTGCATCGGTAACCGGGTCTGCCTGCTCCTGTCCTACGTGTAACTGTAATGTTTCAAATTTTAAATTTCTGTCTGCGTAATGTTTTTTGCTCATTTTAATACTCTCCTTTTTCTGCTATTTTTGAAATCACATTTACCTGATCCGGTAAAGTGTGGGGTTTTCGTTTGAACTGGTTATATCATACCACAGAGGTAGGAAAAGTGTTAGTCTTTTATTTTTATAGCTGGTTATAAGTTTTGCTTATAGCCGATACTTCTACAGTACTTTTTGTCATTTTATCAAAAATTCAGAAGCTGGAGAATGCGCTCACTCCCCTGTTCATCCCGGTTATCAATGACAAAATCGCAGATCTCCCGATTCCGTTTCTCCGCATCCAGTGACAACAGGCGAAGTGTTTTCTCCCCGACAGGGAAATCCGACTGCACAATATCCGCAATCATGTCTTCTTTATCTTTTGCCACATAGATAATTGCGGTCGGAAAATGCCGCTTCATGGCAATTGCGCCACACATATCCAGGGACATGACGGCATACTTGCCATCGTCAAGCACCGCCTGGATATCTTCCTTTTTTGTTCCGTAATGCACCCCGGCGTACATGGTGCGTTCAAAGAAATCCTGCTGTGCAAACTGTTCTTTTGTCAGATAATGATGCTTGCTGCTTTTCTTGGTGCAGTAGGTTTTCGGATTGACAAAGCGATCCTCCTGACATAATTTTTTGGTCAATGCGTCTTTTCCGGAACCGGACGGTCCTACCAGTGCCAGAACCGATGGATTTTTTATTTCCATCGTGCGCGTCTGCGAGGCATGGATGATCTGCCTGACCAGAGAAACAAATTCACTCATCTGATTCACGGACAGGAGTCCTGTCATCTTCCAGTTCCACGGCTTACGCATCAGCACCGGATACGTGGCCGGTGTCTCAAGCACATTATGAATGGCATCATCCAGGATGATATCAAACTGCACTAGATTCTTGGCATTGCCCAGAATAATATTCTCCGGCGGGAATTCCGGAAATGCTGTAAGAATCTGTTTTGCACGGATTCCCATAAATGCCGGTGCTACCGCAGTGATAAAATAAACATCCGCAATTTCCATCAGGCGGTACACAGCTTTTTTGTTTTTCTCCGGAACCTGCTGGCGTGCATAGAGTTCTTCGTCCTCGTAAAATTCCCTGATAATACCTGTACGTCCACGGTTTTCCCAGGTATCAATCTCCTCAAGCCGAAGCGGCGGATCGATATGATATTTTTCATTTGCCATGGCAATTGCGATACTGTTAAACGGTGCTGTTACATCATCCCAGTCCAGTCCGATCTTCGGTCTTAACATCCACCCGTGCCCCCTTCTTTTCTTCTAAATCAAACGATCTACTCCTCGACAGAAACCAGTTCAATTGTAAAATTCAATTCTTTTCCTGCCATCTCATGATTTGCATCAAATGTAATGGTTGTTTCATCCTTTTCTACTACTTTTACCGGAAATGGCTGTCCGGCAGCATTCTGCAAATACACCTGCTGCCCTGCTTCCAGTTCTTCTGCCCCCGGAAGCTGTGCCAGTTCCACCGTAAAAATGGCATCCTGATCTGCCAGTCCGTAGGCTTCCTCCGGCATCAGATGAACATCCAGCGTCTGTCCGACTTCCATGTTGGCAACTGCTGCATCAAATCCTTTGATCATCATTCCTGCACCACATACAAATTCCAATGGCTCTCCTCTGTCATAAGAGGAATCAAACTGTGTTCCATCATTAAATGTGCCGCGATAATGTGTTCTGCATTTCTTTCCAACGTTCTTTCCTTCGATGGTACTGCTTTTTGTATTTTCCATATGTTTTCTCCTGTTCTTCTTTTTATAAAATAAAAAAACTTGTGATCTGTGACCACAAGCCTGTATAGTAGCGAGGGAGAGACTCGAACTCTCAACCTCCCGGGTATGAACCGGACGCTCTAGCCAGTTGAGCCACCTCGCCATATTTGATTGATACCTTTAAAAGGATGGGACCTACAGGGCTCGAACCTGTGACCCTCTGCTTGTAAGGCAGATGCTCTCCCAGCTGAGCTAAGATCCCATTTCGTGTTGGCCGCTCTCGCAACCGACTTCGTTAGTATATCGTACGAGAACAGATATGTCAACACTTTTTTTGAATTTTTGTATTTTTTGTATTTGTTGTAACTATTCCAAACAAATTTCCATGCAGGATTGTCCCACACATGCTATGCAAGCAGCCGCTCTACCAGGCGCACACACTCCGCGGCATCCTTTGAATACCCATCGGCTCCGATCTCATCTGCAAAACTCTGTGTGATGCAGGCTCCTCCAATGATCACCTTGCTCTTGCAGCCTTTCTCCTTACAAAGCTCCACAACATCCTGCATACGCATCATCGTGGTAGTCATCAGCGCGGACAGCCCGATAATCGCAGCATTTTCACGAATCGCGGTATCCACGATATCTTCACACGGCACATCTTTTCCCATATCAATCACGTTGTAGCCATAATTTTTCAGCATCAGTACGACAAGATTTTTTCCGATATCATGGATATCCCCCTCTACCGTTGCAATGACAAGCGTCGGCATCTCCTGTCCATCGTTCTTCTTCTCCAGCATCGGCTCGAGATAATCAATGGCAAGTTTCATGGTATTTGCACTGGCAATCAGCTGCGGCAGGAAATATTTTTTCTGTTCAAAAAATTCCCCGACTTTATTGATGGCTGCAATCAGCTGGTCATTGATGATCTCCTCCGGCTTTGCGCCGTCTGCAATTGCCTTTTTCACTTCATCTATAATGCTTCCTTTATTTCCTTTTAAAACCGCTGTCGTAACAGGATCTGCTTTTTCTTCCACAGATGCCGTGCCACCCGCAGCACCTTCTTTTTTCACAACAACCGTCTCATATTTTGCCTTTTCCTCTGCCAGTTTATTCATACGCTCGATGTAGCGGATGTCACTGTCCGGGCGATGCAGCAGCATGTCCGAAGCAAATGCGGCATTCATCAAAAGTTCCTGCGACGGATTGGCAATCGCCATGGTAAGCCCCCGGCAGATGGCCATGGTAAGAAATGCCGTATTGACAAAACTCCGCTCCGGCAGGCCAAACGAAATATTCGACAGACCACAGATCGTCGGAAGCTTCCTGATATCCTTACAATAAGAGATGGTATCATAACATTCTTTCGCGGCCTCTGGATTGGCTCCGATTGTGGCAACCAGTCCATCCACGACAATATCCTCGTGTGCCATTCCCAGCTCCATGGCACGATCATATACAGTATCGATAATCTCATGCTTTTCTTTGGCATCCTTTGGCAGTCCCTCATCGGAAAGCGGAAGCAGGACAAACATGGCCCCGTACTTTTTTGCCAGTGGAAGCATATGCTCGATTTTTTCTGTCTCAAGGGAAACGGAGTTGATCAGTGCTCTTCCCGGATAGACACGCAGTGCCTCTTCCATAACATCAATATGGCTGGTATCGAGGCAAAGCGGACAATCTACCGTCGCCGCAACTTCATAGATCACCTGTTTCATCATTTCTTTTTCGTCAATGCCGTTCATTCCCATATTGATGTCAAGGATGGCTGCCCCGTTTTCCTCCTGCGCCATTGCCATCTCACGCACAAGATCCAGTTTTCCTTCGCGCAGCTGGGCCTGCAGTTTTTTCTTTCCGGTCGGATTGATCCGCTCCCCGACCACCAGGAAATTGCCATCCAGACCAACTTCTACATTTTTGCGCTCAGACGCAAGAATCCTGCGATGCGATGCAAGCGGCCTGTGAAGTTCCATCCCCCGCGTTGCATCCGAAAGTGCCTTGATATGCTTTTCCGTTGTACCGCAGCATCCACCTACAATGGCTGCTCCCGCTTTTACCAGTGCCACACCTGCCCCGGCAAATTCTTCCGGTGTCATGCGGTACACCGTTTTCTTTCCCTCGAGTTCCGGGAGTCCGGCGTTTGGCTTTGCGATGAGCGGAATCGTAGCATATTCTGCCATCCTTTCCACCAGAGGTACCATCTCCATCGGACCGGTAGAACAGTTTACACCGATCGCATCCACGCCAAGAGACTGCAGTACGACCACAGCCGTCTCCGGAGGTGTTCCAAATAATGTCCGTCCGTCTTCGTTGTAGGTAAGTGTCACCATGATTGGAAGATCACAGACTTCCCGGATCGCAATCACTGCCGCACGACATTCCTGCAGACTCATCATGGTTTCTACCACAAACAGATCCACCCCTGCTTTTGCCAGCACCGATGCCTGTTCCTTGTATACCTCCACCAGTTCTTCAAACAACAGCTCTCCCATCGGAAACAGCTGCTGGCCGGTCATCGTCATGTCACCTGCAACCAGGGCCTGATCGCCCACTGCCTGCCGGGAAAGCGCTACCAGCTGCGTGTTGATTTCTTCCAGCCTCTCCTGCAGACCATATTCTTCCAGTTTGATCCGGTTTCCGGTAAACGTGGAGGCATATACGATATGGCTGCCGGCTTTTACATACCGTCTCTGCAGATCGAGCAGTACCTGCGGATTTTCCAGCACCCAGCTTTCCGGACACACGCCAATCGGCATACCTACCTCCATCAGATTCGTTCCCGTTGCACCATCTAAAATAACCGGACCATGTTCCCTGATAAATCCGGCAAATTCTGTCTTTGTCATTTTGCATTCCTCACTTGCAGTTTCGTTTCGTTCTATTTATAATAATACCGCAGATTATTTCTACGTCATGCGTAACAATATCATACCTTATCACAGAAAAAAAAGAAAGTGAGAATCTATCATGAAAGACATAAAATTAGTTGCACTGGATCTCGACGGTACGCTGTTTGACAACAGCAGCCACATCAGTGAACGCAATCTTACGGCAATCCGCAGCATTACAGACAAAGGCATCCATGTCGTAATCTCCACTGGCCGCCCGTTTGAGGGAATCCCGTTTGACCAGATCAAAGGCACCGGGATCAACTATGCCATCACCGCAAACGGCAGCGGAATCTACGAGATTTCCACCGGAAAATGCCTGTATGAAAATGCCATGGATGAAGAGCTGGTTACCCCGATTTTAAACTTCCTTCTCACACGTGATATCCATATGGATGCATTTATCGGCGGAAAAGGCTACACCCCGGTCCAGTGCGTAGAAACAGCACAAAAACTGACCGTGCCTTCTTCGATCAAAAACTATATTATCACCACACGCACACGGCTGGACAATATCCTGCAGTTTATCCATGAAAATCAGTTAAAGGTCCAGAAAATGACTCTGAATTTCTATCCAGCAGCCGATGGAACACTCATTGACCGCGAAACCGTCCGCAAATTTCTCGTGTCCAATCCGTCAATTACTACCGTCTGCGGCGGATACAACAATCTGGAATTCACGCGTGCAGATGCAAACAAGGGCGTTGGCTTACGAAAACTTGCCGAAATTCTCGGTGTCAATCCGGATGCCACCATGGCAATCGGTGACACCGAAAATGACCTTGCCATCATTGAGGCTGCCGGTATCGGTGTGGCAATGGGAAATGCCACTGATGCCGTCAAAGCCCGGGCAGATTACGTCACCACAACGAATACCAAGGACGGGGTGGCAGCGGCCATCGAACATTTTATCCTGTAATTTCACTCGCCGCGCAACAACCCGATATTTTTCTTTAAAGATGCAATGACTGCATCAACCTGCCGGCGGTCGGTCTCCCTTCCCATGGTAAAACGTACACTGCCCGGTGCATAATTTTTTGGTACGTGTATGGCTTCTATCACATGGGAGATCCGTGTCTGTCCGGTATTGCACGCAGATCCTGCGGAAGCACAGATTCCGTCTTCTTCGAGAAGTACCAGAAGGGACGTCGCATCAATCCCCTCAAAACTGAAATTCACATTTCCCGGCAGGCGCTTATGCGGATGCCCATTTAACCTTCCCTGCGGAATCTCCCGTAATACCCGCTCCACAAAATAATTACGCAGCCGCACAATCCGCGGACGCACGACCTGCATCTCTTCCACTGCAATTTCAAGTGCCTTTGCCATCCCCACAATTCCTGCCACATTCTCGGTTCCTGCCCGTCTGCCGTTTTCCTGACTGCCTCCGTGAATATACGACGGCAGATCCCGGTCTTTTCTCACAAACAAAAAGCCAACCCCTTTCGGACCGTGGAATTTATGTGCACTTGCACTCAGATAATCCACCGGAAGCTGGTTCATGGAAAGCGGAATCTGCCCGATGGCCTGCACCGCATCGGTGTGAAATAATGTTCCCGTCCCCCGCAGCATGGATGCAACCGCATCCAGCGGTTCGATCGTTCCAATCTCGTTATTTCCCGTCATAACGGAAACCAACGTGGTATCTTCCCGCAATACCTCCCGCAACTGTGCCAGATCAATCACTCCGTATGCATCGACATCCAGATAAGTCAGTTCATATCCCAGTTTCTCCAGATATTCACATGAGCGCAGCACCGCATGATGTTCGATTTTGCTTGTGATCACATGTTTCCCTTTTTCCTTTTTCTCCGCCGCCACATTTTTGATTACCCAGTTATCCGATTCGCTCCCCCCGGATGTAAAAAAAATCTCCTCCGGCTTTGCCTTAATCAGCATGGCAATCTGTTCTCTTGCCCCTTCTATTGCCTCCCGTGTGCGGCGCCCCATTTCGTAAGATGTGGAGGCGTTTCCATATTCTTCCATGAGATACGGCTCCATAGCCTTGCGCACCTGCGGAAGCATTTCGGTTGTGGCCGCATGATCCATATAGATTTTACAGCTCATATTCTGCACCATCCCCTCATACAATAGTTATCAAGTTTTCCATTTGGAGTTCCCATTGAACATTTCCCGATTCCTGAAAAATCCTCTGATTACCGGCACCCTTCTGATGACGGCTTCCGGTATTGCCAGCCGTATCATCGGCTTCTTCTATAGGATATTCCTGGCACAGACAATTGGTGCAGAAGCACTCGGAATCTATCAGCTGATTGCACCCGTTTTTGCAATGTGTTTCGCCCTGACTGCCTCCTCCATCCAGACATCCATTTCCAAATTTGTCGGCGATGCCTGCGGCAAAAACGCAGGAACATCGCAGGGAGAAATAACTGCACGCGGATATCTGCTGCTCGGTCTGGTCATCTCCTGCACAGCCTCTGTAATCGTCGGTATTTTTCTTTACACACAGGCAGACTGGATCGCCCTGCATTTTCTCGGAGAGCTCCGCTGCGCTCCCCTCCTTTCGCTCCTTAGCTTTTCCATGCTTCCCTGCTGCATCCACGCCTGTATCAACGGTTATTACTATGGAAAAAAGCGGGCGGGAATTCCCTCGTTCTGTCAGCTGGTGGAACAGCTTGCACGCGTGGGAAGTGTATGGCTGATCTATCAGTACACGCTGGAAAAAGGCATGGAGCTGACGGCGTTCCACGCGGTTTCCGGTCTTGTGGCCGGGGAATGTTCCGGTCTTATCACCAGTCTGATTGCCATGTCTTTGGAAAAACGGCTTCCCGGACACTCCTACCACACCCTTTCCGGTCAGTGGAAAACGATGGGCAAACTGTTTGCTTCCATGGCGGTTCCGCTTACCATCAACCGGGTGACGACAGCTCTTTTCAACAGCCTGGAGAATCTTCTGATCCCGCAAAAACTTCAGGCATTTGGTTACAGTGCTTCGGATGCCCTGAGTATTTTTGGTATCCTGACCGGTATGACCATGTCCATCATTCTGTTTCCCAGTGTACTGACCAATTCCTTTTCCGTCCTTTTACTTCCGGCTGTCTCGGAAGCCCACAGTGCACACAACCACGCACAGATTGCGCGAACGATAAAAAAAGCAATCCTGTACGGACTGCTTCTTGGCTTTGTTTTTACGATTCTGTTTCTGGTTTTCGGTAACCGGATGGGCGAAGTTCTGTTTCACAATACGCTGGCCGGCAATTTTATCTGCCAGCTCTCCTGGCTTTGTCCCCTGCTGTATGTCACCAGTCTGCTGAACAGTATCCTGCACGGACTCGGCAATGCCCGGCAGGTTTTGTTTGTCACACTGCTGGCATGCATGATCAGGATCTGCATGATTCTGTTTCTCGTCCCACAGTACGGAATCGATGCATATCTGTGGGGGATGCTGCTGTCCTATGTATTTGCTGCGATTGCAGACATTCTTTTGCTTATGCCTTATTCCCGTGCCGGATGATTCCTCACTTTTTGATCTCCCTCAGGCAGAAAAAACGCCGGTTTCCACAGATCACTCTGCCGGAACCGGCGTTTCTTTATCAAGACTTTTCTATTATAAGGTGCGATTATACACGGGACAGATACTCACCTGTTCTGGTATCAATCTTGATCTTGTCTCCCTGCTCTACGAACAGAGGAACGTTTACGTTTGCACCTGTCTCAACAGTAGCAGGCTTGGTAGCACCTGTAGCGGTATCTCCCTTGAATCCCGGCTCTGTCTCTGTAATCTCAAGCTCTACGAAAAGAGGTGGCTCTACTGCAAATACATTGCCCTTGTGAGAACAGATCTTAACCATCTCGTTCTCCTTAACAAACTTCAGTGCATCACCGACACTGTCCTTTGTCAGGTCAATCTGGTCATAAGTCTCTACATCCATGAAATGATAGAAATCATCATCAGAATACAGATACTGCATGTCCTTACGATCAATGTGAGCAGTCGGACACTTCTCTGTCGGACGGAATGTCTTCTCTACTACACCACCACTGACGATATTTTTTAATTTTGTTCTAACGAATGCTGCACCCTTACCTGGCTTTACATGCTGAAATTCGATAATCTGATAAATGTTACCTTCAAGTTCGATGGTAACACCATTTCTGAAATCTCCTGCTGAAATCATTCGATCTTCCTCCTTAAATTACGAGTATAAAGTCTCTCGACTTACAATTTTACTATAAAATGGAATACTTTTCAAGTATTTTATTTGTTCCGTTTTTCGATGTCCGCAAGCATAGCCACGCGTGTCGCATGACGTCCACCAAGAAATTCCGCATTCAGATAAGCCTTCACAATATCCTTTGCCAGCTCCACTCCGACAATTCTTGCACCAAACGCGATGATATTTGCATCGTTGTGCTCTTTTACCAGATGCGCGGTTGTCACATCCGAACAGACAGCTGCACGTACTCCGTTTACTTTATTGGCAGCAATGGAAATTCCGACACCCGTTCCACAGATCAAAACTGCACAATCCACTTCTCCGTCAGCCACTGCACGTCCTACTTTTTCTCCGATCTCCGGATAATTACAGCTTTCTGCGGTATCCACCCCATAATTTACAACCTCATGTCCCATGCTCTCAATAAATTCTTTGATCTGCATTTTCAGTTCTACTGCTGCATGATCATTTCCAATCCCGACTTTCATCACAACTCTCCTTTTCGTTTTTTGCACTTCTTTTATCTTACTGCTTCAACGAACTTTCGTCAAATAGAAAACGACCGGCTGTGTACGGTCACGCATAGAAAATTCTGCAAAAAGAAAATTTATCCTACAAAATGGATGAATCCTCCTTTTTTGCAGCAGATGGGTACTTTGGTTTTACGATTTTACGGTGCAGACGGTAACATAAAAGCACAATCGCCTCCAGCCGGCGCTTTAACACGATCTGGATTTCTTCTTTGGGGTTGATGGGTTTTACCAGGATTCCGTAGATTCCGGCGCGGTTTGCACCGTACACATCGGTAAAAAGCTGGTCACCCACAAACAGTACCTCCTCTTTGCAAAGCCCCATCTCCTCTACCGCACGATTATAATTCTTCACGCCCGGTTTTCCGGCCTTGTAAATATAGGGTGACTGCACCTGCTCCGCAAAAGACTTCACCCGCGGTTCCTTATTATTCGACAGCAAAAGCGTCTGAAATCCCAGACCGTGAAGCCTCTGAAACAGGGCCAGTGCCTGCTCGTCCGCCGGAGCTCCATGGGGAACCAGAGTATTATCAATATCAAATATAACTCCCCTCTTCCCTTTTTCTCTCCAGTCCTCCCAGTTAATACCGTAGGTGCTGTCCACCCATTCCTTCGGGTAAAATGGTTCTAATATCACAGTTGTACTCCCGTCTTACTTTCGCTTATTTTCCAGAAGCTTTCCCAGCTCCT
>ERZ836877.5841-NODE-5841-length-11472-cov-3.052553_pt1 | contig 11472 bp, 9 predicted proteins | sample MGYA00519469_ERZ836877 | MGnify/ENA primary metagenome ERZ836877 (study PRJEB31850, sample SAMEA3708809) | human gut metagenome | biome: human gut; feature: human-associated habitat; material: faeces | place: China | collected 2014 ... | reverse complement strand
CAAAACATTGAATATTCAGTATACGAAGCTGCAAAAATTGATGGAGCGGGATTTTGGAGAACAACTTTCTCCGTGACACTTCCGATGCTGAAAGGAACTACAAATGTATTAATAATTCTTGGCATCGTAGGTTCTCTGAAAACGTTTGATATTGTAAAACTTCTTACCGGTGGTGGACCTGGAAGATCCACGACAGTTATGAACACTTATCTGTATGAGAAAGATTTTAACGCCGGAGGTGCGGCATCCATAGGTGTGGCAATTCTGATTATTGCTATGGTGATGTCATTCCTGCAGGTGAAATTCGGTAAGGAGGACTAAACGATGGGAAAAAAGAAGAGAGCAAAATCAACGGTTTTCACTTATCTGGTTTTAATAGTATGTGCAGCGATCTGGATTCTTCCTTTAGTGATTGCATTGACAAAATCGTTTACAATTAACGGCTATAGAAATTATGCATATGTGTTAAGCTATAAAAAAATCAGTTATTTTAAGGTTGTATTTAATAGTTTGTTTATCGGAGTTACAACGGCTGTTGTTGTTACAGCTATTACGGCATTGGCGGCATTTGCATTTTCAAAAATGAAATTTCCGGGCAGTAAAATAATTTATGGAATGATACTTGCATGTCTGGCTGTCCCGGTAGCTGCTGTAACAAGTCCTTTATTTGCAACAATTAAAAATTTAAAGTTATTGGATACACATTTTGGAGTGATTCTCCCATTGATTGCATTTAATGCACCGATGATGTTACTGATGATAAAGAATTATTTTGATACGATACCGGATGAATTGATCGAAAGTGCAAGAATAGATGGAGCAACAACATTTTGTATATGGAGAAAATTCATGGTTCCATTGAGTGTACCGATGATCGCAAATGTACTGGTACTTACTTTTATTTATTCATGGAATGATTATCTGGTTCCGCTTCTTGTAATGCGGAGTGAAGATAATTATACAGTTACATTGGCAGCGCAGTATTTTATGTCGAGTACATATCAGAGTCCGGTAGATGTAGCACGTATTTATGCTGTTATGATTTTGTTGGCATTGCCATCAATTCTGGTTTATCTGGTAAGTCAGAAATTCCTTGTATCAGGTATTACCGCAGGCGCAGTGAAAGGATAAATTATGGACGTAGAAAAATTTTTTTGTAATCCCGTTCCGTTTTCGGATGGGAAAAGGCATACAAATCCAGATCCGTTTGTTATGCGGTGGTGTGGAACATATTATTGCTATGCAACAGACAGTGATGGAGTAAAAGTCAGTATATCAGAAGACCTGGTACACTGGGAGTATAAAGGATATGCAATTAAAGAGCCGGATAAAAGAGATTATTGGGCACCATCTGTGTTTTATTGGAACGGAGTATTTTATATGTATTATTCCAATTTGGACAGAGAAGAAGAGGACGGGCATAAACAGTGGCTTAAACTTGCCGTATCGAAAAATCCGGAGGGACCATTTGTATGGAAAAAGACGTTTTTTAATAAATTTTCTATAGATTCACATCCGGTTTTGTGGAATGAGAAGCTGTATATGTTTTATTCCGTCAATGATTGGATTGGAACGGATGAGAAAGTAGCGGGAACTATTATTTTATTGGATGAAATGTTATCTCCGGAGCAATTTGCAGGGAATCCGAAACCGGTGCTTCTTCCAACTTTGGAACAGGAAATTTTTGCTAAAGACCGTTTTGGCGATGGGAGAGACTGGTATACATTAGAGGGGGCTGCCACAGTTGTTCATGGGAACCATTGTTTTCTTACGTATTCCGCGAATGCATATGTAAATGTGGATTATTTTGTAGGAACAGCCGTTGCGGAAAATAAAGAAAATCTGATTGATATGGTCTGGAATAAGTATCCGTCAAATGATATCTGGATGCCATTGCTTCATAAAAATGAATTGGTAGAGGGAACCGGTCATAATACAATCGTAAAAGCTCCAAATATGGTAGATGACTGGATTGTATATCATGGACGGATGGCAAAAGAGGATCTGATTCTGGAAACGGAACAAAGAGAAATGCGAATGGATCCGCTTATGTTTAATGGGTTACAGATGATTTGTAATGGACCGACACAGGAAGCACAAAAAGTACCGCAGATGGCAGCTGTCTGTAAAAAAGATTTAAAGATCAATCAGCAGGTCTGGTTAGCTCAAATGGGGAAATTCTATCGTTGTGAGTATTGGATTTCTGCAGTGCAAAATCATATTGGATGCCGTTATGATATTTATCTTGCATGGTCAAATACACAAAATTATGTAAAATTACAGATTCACAGTGGCAGATCTACATGTGAAATGATTGAGTGTGTAAATGCTGTGGAACAGGTTCTGTTCAGTGAAAAACTGGAACAAAATTATGATTATACAGTTCCTCATTGCATTTGTGTGGACAGAAAAAAAGATAAATATACGGTTATTCTGGATGAAAAATATTGTTTTTGTGCCTATGCGCACAGATATGATTCACAGAGGAAAGATCGGCTCGGCATAGAGGCTTATTTTTCTGACCTTACGCTTCACAGTTTTGCGGTGACGGAAACATTTGATTTGATCGGCAAAGATCTCGTTTATCTCGATGAAAATTACAGGCTGGAGCAAAACGTAAATGTTGATGACGAAGGCATGGCTCCGAAACGTCATGTTTTAAATATGAAAAGTAAGCTGACAAAAAGCGATTATGTAGAAGAAATACAATTGGAGGCAGTGGATCATCATGGATGCGTTTGTATAGAAATTGGTGAAAAGAATATGACTTTCATGGAGAATGAAATGGGACGATATGCAATTTATCGGATCGCAGACGGAGATTTCTCGCATCTTTGGGTAAATGGTAAGGAAATAAAAGATTTTACAGATAATGGGAATACTGGTATGAATTTACAACTAAAAAATACTCGGATTTTGCAATATTGTTACACAAAAAATCACACAAATTGTTAAAAAATTTGAGTACATAGACAGATAAAAATATAGTAATTTAATATCATCAAATCAACCAAGTGTAATAAGGGGGAACGCTTATGAAAAAGAGATGGAAAAGATGTATGGCTTTGATCATGGCAGCGGTTATGGCAACCGCAGTTGTAGGATGTGGATCAGGAGAAAAGAAAGACAGTGGAACACAGGGAGCATCAAATGAAGATGTGACATTAACATTCTGGTCGTGGCTTCCAACGAATGATCAATCAGAAGAAATGATTAATGAATTCGAAAAGGAAAATCCAAATATTCATATTGATTATACCAGAACAGAACAGGATGACTTTTTTGAGAAGCTTCAGGTCGCTATGGCATCTGGAACAGGTCCTGATTTATATGGTATGACAACAGGTTCCATGATGAATCAATATGCAAAGTTTTCCGTTGATATGAAAGAAACAGCGGATCAGTATTGGAGTGGATGGGAAGATAAAATTAATTCCAATGCAGTTGATCAGTGTACCACAGAAGATGGTACGATGGCAGGAATGCCACTTCTGGTAGCAGGAATGACGACACTGATGTATAACAAGACACTTATGGATGAATGTGGAATTGATAAGGTTCCAACAACGTATGACGAATTAAAGGATGCGGCAGTGAAGGCGAAAGCAAAAGGTTATGTATGTGTAGCTGCAGGAGCTGCTGATGACTGGGTAAATTCGGATTGGTTTATTCAGGCATCCAATGAATTTGAAAATGGTGCTGTATATGAAGCAGAAGCTGGAAAAAGAAAATGGACGGATCAGTGTTTTGTAGATACCATGAATGCATGGAAAAAAATGTTTACAGATGGAATTTTTGAAGATGGAGCATTGGGAGTTTCGACATATCCTGATGCAAGAGACCAATATTTCTTTGCCAGAAAGGCAGTCTTTTTTATGACAGGTTCCTGGCATTTAGGACCAACTTCATCCTCAAGTTCTGAAATTCAGGGAACGGAAATTGGAAATAAAGGTGATGTTATCGGAATGGAACCATTCCCGGGAGTATCTGATAGTGGAGAGCAGCTTGGAACATCCGGCGTAGATGTTATGATTAGTATGAATAAGGATTGCAAGAATAAAGAAGCAGCAATGAAATTTATTCAGTTCCTGGCAGATGGTGACGGACAGCAGTATTGGGTCAATTATCTGCAGGGAGCACCAGTGTCAAATGATATTTCCTATACAGGAACCGTTGATGGAGAATTACAACAGCAATCAATTGATGATGTAAATAAATATGTTTCCAATGCTGCCGGAAGCAGAAAACTTTCCAACAGTGAAATAGAGACTGCACTTCAGGTCGCAATGCAGAATGTTGCGGCGGGAGCAGATCCATTAAAAGAACTGCAGAGTGTACAGAAAACAGCAGATGCGCAGTAAACATAAAAATGTATAACACAAAAACATACGACTCTCTTTAAAACGATGGGAAAAGCTGATTTGCACAAATGCAGATCAGCTTTTCTAAATTGAAAGAAAGTACACACAAAGGGCAGAATTGTTTTATTTTTGCGCAGTAATGTGAAAGAAAATTTCTAAAAAATGCCGTATAATGCAGGTATTCAAATATGAGAGAGGCAAGGAGGATATGGTATTGAATAAGGCATGGTGGAAAGAAGCGGTTGTATATCAGATTTATCCGCGGAGTTTTATGGATTCAAATGGAGACGGCATCGGGGATCTCAATGGTATTACAGAAAAATTAGAGTACCTCAAAGAACTTGGAATTGATGTGATCTGGCTGTCCCCGGTTTATCAGTCACCGAACGATGACAATGGATATGATATCAGCGATTATCAGGCGATCATGGAAGAATTCGGAACCATGGAAGATTATGACAGGATGCTTGCACGGGCACATGAGCTGGGAATTAAGATTATGATGGATTTGGTTGTCAATCATACATCCGATGAGCATGCATGGTTTGTGGAAAGTAGAAAGAGCGTGGATAATCCATACCGCGATTTTTATATCTGGAGAAAAGGAAAAGACGGAAAAGAGCCGAATAACTGGGGATCCTGTTTCAGTGGTTCGGCATGGAAATATGACCCACAGACAGATATGTATTTCCTGCATCTGTTTTCGAAAAAACAGCCGGATCTCAACTGGGACAATCCAAAAGTGCGGGACCGGGTATTTGATATGATGAACTGGTGGTGTGAAAAAGGCATTGATGGATTCCGTATGGATGTGATCAGCCTGATTTCCAAACCGGAAGGACTGCCGGATGGAATTCCGGGAGAAACCGGATACGCAGACAGCGGTTGTGCGAATGGTCCGCATGTGCATGAGTATTTAAAAGAAATGAACCGGAAAGTGCTTTCCCATTATGATCTGATCACGGTAGGGGAGGCTGCCGGAGTGACGCTGGAAGAGGCAAAAAAATATGCCAATGCAGATGGCAGCGAACTGAACATGGTTTTCCAGTTCGAGCATATGGGAAGCGGACCGGAGGCAGACAACCGGTACGGTAAATGGGACAGCCATAAGATGCCGCTTCCGGTATGGAAGAAGATTTTATCCAGATGGCAGACCGGACTGGAAGGGAAAGCCTGGAACAGTTTGTTTTTATCCAATCATGATCAGCCGCGCTCGGTTTCCTGGTTTGGAAATGACAGTGAACAGTATCGGGAAATTTCAGCAAAAATGCTGGGAACCTGTCTGCATATGATGCAGGGAACGCCATATGTTTATCAGGGGGAAGAACTTGGTATGTGTAATGCTTATTTTGATCAGTTAGAGGATTACCGGGATATTGAAAGTCTGAATGCATACAAAGAGCTGACGGAAACCTGTGGAGTATCTCATGAAGAAATGATGGGATATTTAAAGCGGATCAGCCGCGACAATGCGCGCACGCCGATGCAGTGGGATGATAGTGCAAATGCTGGTTTTACCACAGGAACTCCGTGGATTAAGGTAAACAGTAACTATCCTAAAGTCAATGCAAAACAGGAGGTCAGTGATCCGGATTCTGTCTTTTCGTACTACAAAAAACTGATTCGTCTGCGTCATGAAAACGAGATTATCGTTTATGGCGATTACGAACTGTTAGCACCGGAGGATGAGGCATTATTTATCTATACCAGAATGCTCGGGACGCAGCGGCTGATGGTGCTTTGTAATTTTACGGAAAAAGAAGTTGCCATTCCGCAAGAAGTAACGGAACAGATTCCTGCAGATGCCAAGCTTTTGATCGGAAATTATTCCAAACAGAAAGAAGAAATGCTGCAGGCATATGAAGCACGGGTGTATGCTTATCATTTATAAATTTTAGAAAAGAAAAAGCATCCCAGGCTGGTGTAAATGGATGGGAAAAACAGATTGACTTGTATGATTTTCGGGCGTAAAATCCCATGTGGAAATAGGAATTTTCACAGGGGATTTTGTTTTATGAATACATCAGACAGCAACTTTTTTGGAACAGAAAAAGTCAGCAGGATTCTGCTCAAGATTGCGCCACCGGTCATGCTCGCTCAGCTGATACAGGCTCTTTATAATATTGTTGACAGCCTGTTTGTCGGAAAATATTCAGAGAGTGGACTGACGGCACTTTCGATTATCTATCCACTGCAGCTTCTTATGATTGCGATTGCAGTAGGGACAGGTGTTGGGATCAATACGGCAATGGCACATTATCTGGGTGTGCATGATGAGAAAAAAGCAAATGAATATGGAGGAATCGGAACACCGCTTACGCTGGCATTGTGGGTGCTTTTTGCGGCAGCCTGTTTCTTTTTTATGCCGGCATATGCAAGGATGTCTACGGATTCCACGGAAGTCATAAAGGATGTGATTGTATACGGCCGGATCGTCTGCGTATTCAGCATCGGACTGTTTACCGAAAGTATCTGGACAAAGATTTTACAGGCCAATGGGGACATGAAGACACCGATGATCGCACAGATCGTGGGGGCACTGGTTAATATCGCGCTGGACCCGTTATTTATTTTTGGACTGTTCGGGCTTCCGAAACTTGGGATTGCCGGAGCTGCCATCGCAACTGTTGTGGGACAGATTGTAGCGGCTCTTATCGTAATGAAAAAAGGGTTTCGCAAGTCTCCACCGCTTTCGGTGTATCCGCGGGATATCTGTTTTATTTATAAACTTGGAATTCCGAATATCCTTATGCAGTCGGCATATACCTTTTATATTCTCGGATTGAATCTGATTCTTGCAACCTTTTCCGATCAGGCAGTCACGGCACTGGGGCTTTATTACAAATGGCAGTCTTTTTTCTTTATTCCGCTTGGGGCACTGCAGACCTGTATTGTGCCGGTGATCAGTTATAATTATGCATCGGGACGGATAGATCGCTGTAAGAAAACACTGTCCACTTCACTTGTGGGAGGAATGGGGCTGATGTTTATCGGGACGTTAGTTTTCAATCTGATTCCTGGACAGATGCTTCGGGTATTTACAAGTGATCCACAGGTGATTGCGATTGGAACCGTTGGGTTTCATTTTGTGGGAATCAGTTTTATCCCGATGGTTACTTCCCTGATTTTTCCGGTATTTTTTCAGGCGGTTGGTGCAGCAGTCAAAAGTTCGCTTCTTACCGTCGTGCGCACGATGATTCTGTTTGTACCGCTTGGATATTTGTTTTCCCGTCTGGGACTTAATTATTTCTGGTTTACTTTTCCGGTGACGGAAGTTCTTACCACGCTGGTGGGGGTGTTCTTTTACCGAAGATTTATGGCACAACAGAAGTGAAGAGTAACGATTGTATTTAGACAGAAAAAATAAATTAAAAAATGGTTGCGATTTTTATAGAAATAGCATATTATAATATCAACAGGACTCCCCACACCTCTCACGTAAGTGATGTGTCCCATGGGGAGACATTTTTATTTTGGGAGAAATAATAGTGGATATAAGCGATGGTGTACGGGAAAATCATAGTAAAGCAGGGCATGATTATCAAATTATAAAACAGCCGAAAACCTATGAACAGCAAGTGGAACTTATCAAAGAAAAAGGCTTTATAGTGAATAATGATACGGAATGTATCAGTTTTTTAAAGCAGGCAAACTATTATCGTTTATCTGCTTATTTTCTTCCGTTTAGAAAAAAGAATGGAACATATTTTGCAGATATAAGTTTTAATAGAATTCAACGAATTTATAAGTTTGATAGTAAATTACGAGGAGTACTGTTTAATTGTATAGAGAGAATTGAATTACATTTAAGAACACAACTTGCTTATTACTGTGGACATGTCTATGGATCTTTGGGGTACATGGATAAGAGTATTTATAATAAAAAACACAATCATGATAAATTTAGAAAACTACTGAATGTTTGCATAGAGGAAAATAAAAACAGTTTAGTTGTTAAGCATCATAAGGAAAAATATGATGGAAAATTTCCGATATGGGTAATTATCGAATTCTTTTCGATGGGGATGCTGTCTTATTTTTATGCGGATTTACAATCGGGCGATCAGAAATATATAGCAAAAGAGATATATGATACATCAGTAGCGTGTTTAAAAAGCTGGTTACGTTGTATTACTGACTTAAGAAATAGATGTGCTCATTATTCAAGGTTATATTATTGGTCATTTACGGCATTACCTAAAATGCCAAAGGAATCTGTAGCACCACAAAATAGAAAATTATTTTCCCAGATATTAGTTCTTAAACGATTGTATCCCGATAAGAAAGAATGGAATAGCAAGGTTATGACAGAATTAAGGGCTGTAATAGAAGAATATGAGGATGACATATCGTTAAAACATATAGGGTTTCCACAAGACTGGTATGAGCAGTTGGAAAGATAGACAAACAAGGGATCACAGAAATAATTTGTGGTCTCTTGTTTTTATCAATCAATAGGATCAATAGGAATCTCCTTTTGGTACTAGACAGGGACTGCCGAATTCATTACAATGGAACTAAATCGGAATAGTAGTATATTTATTTTAAACATGGAGGAAGAAAAAATGGAAATTGTTTGCTTGGACTTAGAAGGCGTACTGGTACCGGAAATCTGGATCGCATTTGCAGAAGAGACCGGAATTCCGGAATTAAAGAGAACAACCAGAGATGAGCCGGATTATGATAAGCTTATGAAATACCGTATCGGAATTTTAAAGGAGCACGGTCTTGGATTAAAAGAGATCCAGGAGACAATCGCAAAGATCGATCCGATTCCGGGCGCAAAGGAATTTTTGGATAAACTGCGTGCCATGACACAGGTGATTATCATCAGTGATACGTTTTCCCAGTTTGCAGGTCCGCTTATGAAAAAACTCGGATACCCGACAATTTTCTGCAACTCGCTTGAAGTTGCCGATAACGGAGAGATCACAGGCTTTAAGATGCGCTGTGAGAAGTCCAAGTACACAACCGTCAAGGCATTACAGTCCATCGGTTATGATACCATCGCTAGCGGAGACAGCCACAATGATCTTGGCATGATCCAGGCCAGCAAGGCGGGGTTCTTATTTAAGAGTACCGATGCGATCAAGGCTGAATATCCGGATATTCCTGCATACGAGACGTACGATGAGCTGTTTGCAGCAATCAAAAAAGTGATTGAAGGATAATTTGTCGGAGATGAAAACAAAGAAGGAAGCTGTTGCATGAATGCACAGCTTCTTTTTTGTTGTATCGTTTTTTACAATACATGTGTTGGGAGAGAGGGTATGATAAGGACAAGTTAAGAAAAGTAATTGGTTCTTGGAAAAAACATAATGGAGGGCGATACCCCTTACGGGGCACCGCATTAGACAAAGGCGTCTATGAGAATCATAGGTGTCTTTTTGATTTTCACGGAAACCATACATGATTACACATAGAAAGGAAGGAGTTATATGAGCAGCAGAATTTCAGAACATCCAATCCTTGGAGAACAGCAGAAAGGAAAACTGGTTACATTCACCTATGACGGTAAAGAATTACAGGGATACGAGGGAGAACCGATCGCGGCAGCATTAAAAGCCGCAGGCGTGATGGTTCACCGTTATACCAAAAAGGAACACAAACCGAGAGGAATCTTCTGTGCGATCGGAAGATGCACCGACTGCGTGATGGTCGTGGATGGAAAACCAAATGTCCGCACCTGCATGACACCGCTTGCAGAGGGCATGAAAGTCCAGACACAGTACGGCGTATCGGATAAACCGTTTGAAGAACAGTAGAGGGGAGTGAGTAATATGAAGCGTTATGATCTGATTATCGTAGGAGCCGGTCCATCCGGATTGTCTGCAGCAGTTGAGGCAGCAAAGCGGGGACTGAAAGTTGTAGTATTTGATGAAAATGAAAAGCCGGGTGGACAGCTGTTTAAGCAGATCCATAAATTCTTTGGATCAAAGGAACATAAGGCAAAAGTCAGAGGTTTTGTGATCGGGCAGCAGCTGTTGCAGGAAGCAGCGGATGCCGGTGTGAAAGTTGTGCTGAATGCAACCGTTATCGGCATGTATCTGGATAAAGAAATTGTGGTAAGGATCAAAGATGAGGTTCATCACTACAAAGGAGATTCCATAATCATTGCTACAGGAGCCGCAGAAAATATGGTTACCTTTGAGGGCTGGAATCTTCCGGGAGTCATCGGCGCAGGAGCCGCACAGACGATGATGAATCTGCACGGGGTAAAACCGGGAAACAAAATTCTGATGCTTGGTTCCGGAAATGTCGGTCTGGTCGTATCCTTCCAGCTGATGCAGTGCGGCTGTGATGTGGTTGCGCTGGTTGATGCAGCACCCCGTGTCGGTGGGTACGGAGTTCATGCAGCAAAGGTTGCACGAACCGGTGTTCCGTTTTATCTTTCCCATACCATCGTAAAAGCAGAGGGCGAGGAGTATGTGACCGGTGTTACGATTGCAGAAGTGGATGACCACTTCCAGTTCATTCCGGGAACCGAAAAGCATTTCGATGTGGATACGATCTGCCTGGCAGTCGGACTTTCTCCTATGTCGCAGCTGTTGAAGATGGCGGGCTGCGAGATGGAAGACAATCCAAAGCGTGGCGGACAGGTTCCAATCTGTGATGAATATGGCGAAACCTCAATTAAGGGCATTTTCGTAGCAGGCGATGTATCAGGGATCGAGGAAGCCAGCTCTGCCATGATCGAGGGACGTATCGCAGGAATTGCAGCTGCCCATTACCTGGGATATATGGATGAGGAAGAATTAAAGACAAAGGTAAAAGAACAGGAGGATGCACTTGACGGACTGCGCCAGGGCATGTTTGCTCCAAAGAATCGTGGAAAACTTATCGAGAAGACAGAAGAAGGAATCGATATTTCCATGAATCTTCTGAAAAAAGGATATGTTGCAGATGATGAAATCGAACGCTTCCCGGGCGTGACACACAAAGTCGGTGTTCATCCGGTGATGGAATGTACACAGAATATTCCGTGTAACCCATGTCAGGATGCATGCCCGAAGCATTGCATCAGGATTGGAGAAAATATTACCTCCCTTCCGGTGGTAGATCCGGATGTGGATTGCATCGGATGCGGTATGTGCGTGGCATCCTGCTCCGG
>ERZ836877.5838-NODE-5838-length-11478-cov-2.754530_pt1 | contig 11478 bp, 9 predicted proteins | sample MGYA00519469_ERZ836877 | MGnify/ENA primary metagenome ERZ836877 (study PRJEB31850, sample SAMEA3708809) | human gut metagenome | biome: human gut; feature: human-associated habitat; material: faeces | place: China | collected 2014 ... | reverse complement strand
CATTGCTATCTTTTCTCCCCGTCTTTTACGATCTACCCGACGTGTTATGTAACACAATTCTCCATCGGCAAACCGTATCAGTGAATGAGGCACCGTCTTTATCCCGGCGGCATCAGCCATGTGCATTGTCAGATCCTCGTTCTCCGGCAGATTGGCAAAGCGGTCGGTCTGGGGTTTCAAAATAAACCGGCCCCATAGACCAACAATTGTGAAGCGTTGTGGTTCCCCGCCATGACCGCGTGAGATATCGAGCGAAAGTTTTGCCTGCACACCCGTCACAGTGGTACTTGCTGTGACTATTTCCCGAGCCAATTCTTTGATGTTGGCACGGTTGTACGGCAAAACCGGGACTGTTGCCGTTTCAAATATTTTGCGGGCACAATTCTTATGATAATCTACCTCGCCATCAGCAAGCGGTTTATAGCAAAACAAACACTTATCCATTACTATCCTCCTTCCTCCCCATAGGGATAACGCTGACATTACCGATGCAGTCCTTACAACATGCAAGCAGCAACGAGAATCTGTCGCGAGCCGATATTTTCCAACTCTGTTCCGCAATGTCGAGCAGCCACCCTTCGGGTATAAGCCCGTCAAAAAAAGGAAACAGCACCTTGTCACGATATGGTTTATCAGTCAGCGGTAAAGTCTGACTCACCGCGGCGGCACCATCCGTTTTCAGATAATCGGAGTCGTAGAGAAATTCATATCCCATATCGTCCTCCGTCAGAATCCCCGCAAATGTATTATTCAGAAATATTTTCGCCTGTTTCATATTTCACTGATTTTTTCCGGTGCCATTTCAGCGCCGAAGAGAGCCAGAACCTGGTTCACCTTGTCAAGCCGAAGGGTTGTCTTTCCTTGCTCCAGTTCGCGCACAAAGCGCAGACCCACTCCGGATTTTTGGGACAGATCGACTTGCGTAAGACCGAACTGCTTCCGCTTTTCTTTCACGTATTTCGCTAATTGAGTCATAAAATATACCCGTTTGGGTGCAAAGATAGTAAATTTTCAATCGAATTACACCACAAAGGGTATAAAATAATTGGATTTTGCGCAAATTATACCCGTTCAGTTATAAATTAAATAAAAATTCTGCCGGTGGGTGCGGGATGAACGGCAAAAAAAATGAGCGCTTGCCGGGCGCTCCCTGTCATTCGGCCGATACAGGGTTGAAGAGATAGAGAATGAGGTGGGGCGGCGTTCGGCCCTGTAATTTTAGCCCCCCTTCCGGGGGCTAAAACTTATAAGGGCTAAACAACTTTTTTAGACTTGAAACAACAACTATTGGAATAGAAAAAACTACCTAACGCTGCAAAGGTATAGAGAAATAATAATCCATGATGCAAAATTATCGTTAATATGTGTTAATTAGATTGCATTTTGTCATTATGCAATCAAACTCGCCGCAAAACGTTTGAAAACCCGCAGTTTTGATTACAAAAAGACACAAAAACAGACGCCTATCGTTCCTCATATGCACCCGACAATGGAAACTGCCATCAAAGCGAGGCTATCTACAGCACATAAAACACTATCCTGCTGATGTTTGACATTTTTCCATCGGCGTCAAAAGTCTTTCCTGCCGACGTATTCCGCAAAAATATTCGTATCTTTGCATCCGCGCCGCATGGCTATCCACGTGTCATGCGCCGCGCCGACCCTTAACTTTGCATAAAAGAAAGAAAATGAAAATCGTTGTTTTCGATACCCCGGAAGTGCGCGCCAACCTCTTGCCCATAACCTATACCCGCCCCGTTGGCGATATCCGTCTTGGCATCGACACCATGGCCGAAAGATGGCAGGCCTTCCTGCCCGGCGAATATACATACCGCACAGCCCCCTACCTCACCGAACTGTACCCGGCCCCCGCTACAGTGGATTCCGACACACTCTGGGTGGCAGGCAACGTGGTGGCCACTGCCGCTTTGGCCGAGGCCGTCAAAGCCCTCGGCGAGAACGAGGAACTGCGGGCCGGCGAGATTCTGGTGGCACGCCGCGGCGATATCGACAGTTCGGCCGCCGCTACGGTCATCTTCGACGGCGAGGTCGACGCCCTGGCCCATGTCTATGACATCTTCGGCCTAAACGGGCGCGTGCTGGAAATGGACTTCAGGCGCATCACGGCCGGACGCAGCAGCATAGAACCCGGCGAAGGAACGCAGATTCTCGGCCCCCGGGAGGCCCTTTTCATTGAGGAAGGCGCCGCTGTCGACTGCGCCACAATCAACACCCGCATGGGACCGGTCTACATCGGCCGAGACGCAACGGTGATGGAAGGCTGCCACCTGCGAGGCCCCATTGCAATGTGCCGCAATTCGGTGGCCAACATGGGCTGCAAGATTTATGGAGCCACCACCCTCGGCCCCTGGTGCAAGGTGGGCGGCGAACTCAACAATGTGGTGATGCTGGGGTTCGCCAACAAGGCCCACGATGGCTTCCTGGGCAATGCCGTGATTGGAGAATGGTGTAACCTTGGCGGTGGAACCGTAGCCTCGAACCTCAAGAACGATTACAGCGAAATCAAACTGTGGAACTATCCCGCCGGACGCTTCCTGCGCACCGGGCTGCAATTCTGCGGCCTCATAATGGGCGACCACTCGAAATCGGCCATCAACACCTCGTTCAACACCGCTACCACCGTGGGCGTAGGCTGCAATATAATCAGCGAGGGCATGCCGCGCGTTTTCATCCCGTCGTTCACCAAAGGCGGCTCGAGCGGATTCGATAATGTGAATCTCAACGAATTCTTCGCCATCGAGGCTCGCGTCATGGCACGCCGCGGCCGAAGCCTCACCGAGGCCCACAAACGCATGTTCCACGCCATCGCCGAATATTCAGATACATTTAAATAAACAAGGCCCGTCTTTAATCAAAACTCAATGCTTTTGAAATATTCATGAAACATTTTCTCTCTTACTTTGTCATAAAATTAGAAAAGAAGAGAAAAATAGCATGGATATTCTGTTTATCGGCGTTGTAGTCTTCCTGTTTCTGCTCGCCATTTTCGACCTTTCGGTCGGTGTGAGTAACGATGCCGTCAATTTCATGAATTCGGCCATCGGTTCGCGTGCCGCCTCGTTCAAACGCGTCCTGTTCGTAGCCTCAGCCGGTGTGTTCATAGGCGCGGCCATGAGCAACGGCATGATGGATATTGCCCGCCACGGCATTTTCCGGCCCGAGCATTTCTCGTTTTACGACCTCACGTGCATTTTCATGGCAGTGATGGTCACCGACATCATCCTGCTCGACGCCTTCAATTCACTGGGCATGCCCACGTCCACCACCGTCTCGATGGTGTTTGAACTCCTCGGCGCCACCTTCGTCGTGGCAATAATAAAGATGTCCGGCGGCATCGACCTTGGATTCAATCAGTTGCTGAACACCGAAAAAGCCCTGTCCGTGATTCTGGGAATCTTCCTGTCCGTGGCCATAGCATTCGTGTTCGGCACGGTGGTGCAACTGATCACGCGCGCCATATTCAGTTTCGACTATCGCAGCCACCTCAAATGGAAAATAGGTATCTTCGGCGGCCTGTGCGCCACCGGAATCATCTATTTCCTTATAATCAAGGGCGCCCGCGACCTGACATTCATGACTCCCGAGGTGAAGCAATGGATCAGCGGCCACACGGCAATGATTGTGGCCGGCTGCATGGTATTCTTTACCCTGCTGATGCAGTTGCTCCACGCCCTGAGAGTCAATGTACTGAAAGTAGTGGTCCTCATGGGCACATTCGCCCTCGCGATGGCCTTTGCCGGTAACGACCTGGTGAATTTCATCGGCGTGCCACTCAGCGGGCTGGCTTCGTATACAGACTATATGTCGGCCGGAGGCGGCGACGCCACCACCCACATGATGGGAGCGCTCAACAGCCCGGCCAACACACCCATCTATTTCCTGGTTGGCGCCGGAGCAATCATGGTTGTGGCACTCGCCACCTCGAAAAAGGCGCGCAACGTGACCAAGACCGAAATCGGTCTTGGCAGCAGCATGGACGGCGACGAGATGTTCGGCTCCTCACGCATAGCGCGGCGCATGGTGCGCTGGGCCTTGTCGCTTGCCAACGCCATTCTGCGCATAACGCCACCGCGTCTACGTCGGGCGATGGCACGGCGGTTCGACACCTCGCAGGCCATAGTTCCCGACGGCGCCGCCTTCGACCTGGTGCGCGGCTCGGTGAACCTGGTGCTTGCGGGCGCGTTAATCGCCATGGGCACCTCGCTCAAACTGCCGCTGTCCACCACATTCGTCACATTCATGGTGGCTATGGGCACCTCGCTGGCCGACCGCGCCTGGGGCCGCGAAAGTGCGGTCTACCGCATCACCGGCGTTATTTCCGTAATCGGCGGCTGGTTCATCACCGCCGGCGCCGCCTTTATCGGTGCCGGCATCATCGTCGCCCTGATGCACCTGGGCGGGCCCTGGGTCATGATTGTCCTGGCCGTCGCCACTATCGCCCTGCTCATCCGCAGCGAAAGACGTTTCAGACGGCGGCGCGACGACAAGGCCGACGACGTCCTGTTCCGCACAATTATCTCGACACAGAACAAGGATGAGATCTGGCCCCTGCTGCAACTTTACATCACCGAACAGCAGACCAAATTCCTCTCCTTCGCCCGCGAGAACTACGCCATTATCACCGAGGCCTTCATCAACGAAAAGCCGGCCCCGCTGGGCAACGCCCTCACGGCACTTTCCCGCGAGAAAAACATACTCAAGAACGCACGGCGCAAGGAAACCCTCTGCCTGCGCATGCTGCCGCATCCCGTCGCTATCGAAAACAGCGCGGCTTTCTATCTGAGCAATAACCTGTGCATGTCGATTCTCTATAACCTGCGGCGAATCGACGAGACCTGCAAGGAACACGTTGAAAACAACTTCCGCCCGCTGCCGGCACGTTACGGCAAGCAATACGCCGACATCCGCACGGAAATCGACGCCCTGTTCGCCGACACGCTCTCCGTGATGCAGAGCGGAGACACCACGGCAATCACGGCCCTGCGCAGGCGCTGCGACCGCGCAAAAGATACCGTTTCGGATGCCTATCACTGCGTCCAGGAACACCTGCGCACTGCCCACAGCACCGAACTCACCGTTCTCTATGTCTACGTCAACCTGTTGCAGGAAACGCGCGAAATCCTGTCGTCGCTGCGCAAATACCTGCGCGCCTACGCCAAAATCCGCGATTCGCGCTTCCGCTCGCGCGAAACGGTGTAATCAGAGGCCTTGCGCAACCTCGTCAATGTCAATCAGATGATTGATGATGGCGAAAATCGCCAGCCCGGCCGACGAATGTATGCCGAGTTTAGCGAAAATATTGCGGCGGTGTGTAGCCACGGTGTTGACCGAGATGCACAGTTCGCCGGAACTCTTTTTGGCTGTTGTCGGTTTTTTAGTTATCTTTGCATGATTATTGTCCGACAATATCCGATGAAAATATTTTCCACAGAAGAAATCAACGCAATACGCCGCTACACCCTGCGCGAACGGGGCCTCTCGGAAGGCCAGTTCATCGACTCGGTGGGCGAATCGCTTGCGCTCGACATAATATCCTCCATCATCCCCGGCAACCGTCTGGTGGTGTTCGCCGGTCCGGAACTCAACGGGGCCTACGCCCTTGCAGCCTCGCGGCATCTCTGCGCCCAGGGCTTCCGTCCGCAGGTATTCCTGTTCAATATCGGCGGCAAACGCATCTCGCCCGACTGCCTTGAGCAGCGCGACCTGCTCACCGCCTCATGCGGCGACGAAGTACTCTCCGAAGTCACCGGCCTGCAGTTCTCGATGCCCGACATCCAGACCGACGTCACCGTCATCGACGGCATTTTCGGCACCGAACGCACCACGCCCCTTTCGGGCGGCTACCAAAGCATCGTGCGTTATATCAACGAGACCTGCCCCCATGTGGTATCAATCGACGTGCCCTCGGGACTCCTTGTCGACTCGGTCGACGGCCTGATAAACCGCAACATAATCCATGCCACCGTCACCCTGGCCATCGGCATGCCGCGCGTGGCCTTTTTCATGAAGGAGAACGCCGAACTGCTGGGCAACTGGAAACTGGTGCCGGTGGATTTCAGCCACACCGCCATTGAAAAGGCCCCCTGGCAATTCCGCATGATTGAGCAGGCCGACGTGCGCCGCATCATCAAGCCCCGTCCGCTGTTTGAATCAAAGGCCGACGCCGGCGACACAATCATATTCGCCGGCAGTTACGGCATGCTGGGAGCATCCGTCATGGCGGCCCGCGGCGCCCTGCGTGCCGGTTGCGGGAAGGTGACGGTCCACGGCCCGCGCTGCGGATATTACGTGGTACAGACCACCGTGCCCTGCGCACTTTTCGACACCGACGAGGGCGACGTGGCCATAACCGCCATCAGCCTTGAACACGACTATAAGTCCGTGGCCATCGGCCCGGGCATCGGCACCGCCGACGTGACCATCAACGCCCTGAACGATTTTCTGAAAATAGCCAACGCCAACAGCCGCCCCCTGGTGCTTGACGCCGACGCGCTCAACTGCATTTCCATCCGTCCCGACATGCTGAACCACGTGCCCGTGATGTCGATTCTCACTCCACATGCCGGCGAATTCGACCGCCTGTTCGGGCGTCAGCCATCGTCCTACGCCCGCCTGCTAAAAGCAATCGAGGTGGCCCGTCAGCGCCATGTGTTCATCGTGCTGAAAGGCCATTTCACCGCCATCGTGCGGCCCGACGGCAAGGTATATTTCAATCCCACCGGCTCGCCGGCCCTGGCCACCGGCGGCACGGGCGACGTGCTCACCGGCGTTATCGCGGCATTCCTGGCCCGCGGCATGCGGCCCGAATTCGCAGCAGTCGCCGGGCCCTACGTCCACGGCCTGGCCGGCGACATCGCCGCCGCCGAACACGGCTCGTACGGTGTAACCGCCCTCGACGTGGCCGACGCCGTGGGTCGCGCCATCAAATCCATAATCGAACAACCTCAACCCTCATTTATCCAAAAAAACTGACAAGTATATGCGTCCGACTCATCTCATCATCGCCTCACTGCTGGCACTGGCGGCCCCGATGGCCCAGGCTCAGGCAACCCAGCGCCTCACGGCTTCAAAAGCCGGCGAATACGGCCTGATCTACTCGCTGCCGCTCACCGAAATAGACATAACCGTCGAGACCGAACACACCCGCCTCGAACCCGGCGAATTCTACAACTACGCCCGCCGCCACCTGGCCATCGACAATGCCATTACCGAGCCGTCGACCACCGTGACGGTCAAGTCGATAACCATCGGTACCCGCGGTGTGGCCGACCCCGACAACCGCTGGTTGGTGCAGTTCAAGAGCGGCTCGTCGCCCTTCATGATGCTCACCGCCGACGGCACTCCGCTGGCCGTCAACACCGAAGATACCGGCAGCAGCAATACCCCGGCGCTCCCCGTGGCACAGCCCGCCCGGCCCACCGTATTGCAGACTGAGGCCGCACGCCAGGCCATGACCGAGGACATGATACGCAGTTCATCCATTTCCAAGCGCGCCGAACTGGCCGCACAGCGCATTTTCGAACTCCGCGACATGCGTTCCGACCTGCTTTCGGGCCAGTCGGACAATCCGCCGGCCGACGGACAGGCGATGCAACTGGTGCTCAACAACATTTCGGCCCAGGAAGATGCCCTCACGGCCATGTTTGCCGGCACACGCCAGACGTGGACCGACGTCGAGACCCTCACGCTGCGTCCCGACTCCACCGACATCGACAATGAAATCATAGCACGCATATCGCCCTTCGACGGCGTTATCGACGCCGACAACCTGGCCGGCGCACCGCTCACACTGTCACTGCGCGTGCTGGAACGCGGAGAACTGCCCCTCAACGAAAAAGGCGAGGTGAAGAAATTCCCCAAGGGCGGCATGGCCTACACAATCCCCGGCACCGCCAATGTGACGGTTTCGTATGAAGGACGTGTGATTTTCTCGGCCGACGTAGCCCTGGCCCAACTGGGATGCACCTTCGGACTAGACCCGGCCCTGTTCACCGACAAGAAAGCACCATCGATGCTGCTGTTCGAGCCGGCCACCGGCGCCGTACGCCTGCTCGCACCCGTAGGTACGACAGACCGTTAATCAGCCATCCTCCAATCTCTTAATCCAGCATCAGCGACATCACCGGCCTCACCGACGGCAATCCGAAAATTTCGCCGATTGCGGGATCATTGAAAAGAATCGAAGCCAGCACACCGACGTTCACATCCAGATCGGCGCGCTCCGGCGACGTGCGGTGCACCTGCCCGGGCGATAACCGGAACCATCCGTTATTGGTCTCGACCAGGGAGTCGCTGACGTGAATCACCTGCGGCTTGATTTCACGCCCTGAAGCGGCCAAAGCACCCAGCATGGCCTCAACGTCGAGAATCCTCAGCATTCCGCGGCGCGACAGACGGCGGCGTCCGGGCTGCGGGAAGGTATCCACAATCATGGGGTGCGGACCCGTCTCGGCCCTTGTCAGGGCCAGAGCAGCCTCGGCGGCAACGCTGTCGGTGGCGTGAAGCGCACGCACATGCACCGAATCGTCCACCGTGGCAAAGGCCATGGCGCAACTGCCCTCGGGACCACTGACAGCCACGGCCACCGAGCCGTCGATTTCCGCCGACTGCATCAACTGCGTAAAATCCCGGCGGTCGTGAAGCACGGCACAATCATATCCCTGTTCCAGAGCCGAAAACGTATCGTAGACAGGCTCGACGGGCACATATTCATCCGGCATCACAAACTCGTGGACCGACGTGTAGCGCTGCTCGTCAACCAGGAACACGTCCGAGAATCCGAAACGCGAATAAAAGTCGTAAAGATAACTCTCGGCCGGAATCAGAGTCGCCACGACATACCCGGCCGCCGCCTGCGCAGCCAGAACGTCGCGCAGCAGTGCGGCGGCATATCCCTTGTGTCGCTCGGCCGGGGACGTCGCCACGCACCACAGATACGCGGCCCGCAGCAGCGAGCCCATGTATGACATCCCTCGCGACGAGGTCAGTAGCACCGATACAGCGCGGCCGTCGACCTCGACAGTACTCAGATTGGCATCGTCGTATACGTTTTCCAGCATCCAGCGTGTCCACACCGGGTCCTCGCGGAACGATACCGAAAAGATTTTACCGAATTCTTCCTTGCGGGTCATGACTTGTTTTTATTGACTCGGCGACATTCGCGCGGCTGCGGCAGCGCCGACGGTTTCAGAATCATACGCAGCGACGTCGTCAGGCTCCAGTAACTCCACATCCAGTTGAGTAGCACCACGACCTTGTTGCGCATGCCCAGCAGAGTGACCAGGTGCACGGCCATCCAGGCCATCCAGGCGGTCCATCCACCGATATGCACCTTTCCCATATCGACCACGGCGCGGTTGCGGCCCACAGTGGCCATAGCGCCCTTGTCGCAGTAGGAAAACGGCTTGCGGCGGTCAGGATTGTTGAGATTCCGGGCCAGGTTACGGCCCTGCTGTATGGCCGGCTGGGCCAGTTGCGGACAACCGCGGGGAAAACGCTCGTCGGAATGATAGCAGATGTCGCCGATGGCATAAACGTCGTCAAGGCCCTCCACGCGGTTGAACTCGTCGACCGGCAGACGGCCGCCGGGGCCTCGGGGCACGTCTGCACCGAGGATTTCGATGGGCGTGGCCGTGATTCCGGCGGTCCAGATCACCATCTGCGTGTCGAGGGTCGTACCGTCGGCAAAGGTCACCGTGTGTCCGTCGTAACTCTTCATCGTCTTGCCCAGTCGTACATCCACCATCAGTTGTTTCAGATAGCGCAGGGCATCGTCAGAAGATTTTTGGCTCATCGCGCCGAGTACGCGGTCGGAGCCGTCATAAAGCACCACCTTCACCTCCTCGGGGCGGATGCGCGGATATTCGCGCTCCACCACGTAGCGCTTCATCTCGCCCAGGGCGCCGGCGATTTCAACGCCCGTCGGACCGCCGCCTATCACGGCGAAGGTCAGCAGCGACGCGCGCTCGGCCGGGTCTGTACTCAGCGCAGCGCGTTCCATATTGTCGAGTATGGCATTGCGGCAGCGGATTGCCTGCGACACGCTTTTCAGCGTGTACACATAGCGGTCCAGCCCCTCGATGCCGAAAAAATTATTTGTAGCCCCCGCGGCTATCACCACCTTGTCGTAAGGCACGTCCTCGACATCGGTCACGACCACTTTCCGCACCGTGTCGACGGTCTTCACCACACCCATGTCATAGAGGCAGCCACGCACACTGCGGCGGCGGCACTCGCGGCGCAGCGGAAACGTGATGCCCGCAGGCTCAAGTGCCGACGATGCTACCTGATAGAACAGCGGCGCGAAACTGTGATAGTTGTTTCGGTCTATCAGTTTCACGTCGAAACGCTTTTTGTCGATTTTCTTGGCGAACTCCAGACCTCCGAAGCCGCCGCCGATAATTACGATTCTTTCTCGTGACATGAATAATGAGACTTGTTAACTCGGGATTATAGAGTAATAACAAGCCTCGCGCACATGGGGTTCACCGCCTGCGCAGCATGTCGGCCACGAGCGATGGCTCGAACCCGCGAGCCACGGCATAGCGGAAAAGTCGTGCGCGGCCGTCGGCCGTGTCAGGCTCGGGCAGGGAACGCCGTTTGGAATCGAGGACCTTGGCCAGCCGGGCAGCATACACCTCCGGGTCGATGCCTTCCAGAGCCTCGGCCACGATATCGCGGTCCAGACGCTTTGCAGCGAGCGCCAGGGCAATCTTTCGCCGTCCCCAGGCGGCATATTCCACCTTGTCGCGCACGAAAGCGGCGGCAAAACGGCGGTCGTCGATAAAGCGGCGGTCGATGAGCGAATCTATTATCCGCTCCGAATCCGACGGCGTGATACCCCAGCGATACAGTTTCTGCACAATCTCGCCGGAGCAATGCTCGGCGCGGACGCACAGGGCCTCGGCACGCGCCATGGCCTCTTCGGGTGTCAGTCTCTTGGCAATCATAACTGTGGAGCGAAGGCCACGGCATACCGCAGCAGGCCGCGGTAGTCGGGCAGAATCTGCACGTCGTTGTAGCCGTCGGCCGTCAGGCGCCGGGCCAGGGCATCGGCATGCAGGGGATTGATTTCAAAATATAGGGCGCCGCCGGGCACGAGGATGCGCCGGCCGAGGACCGAAAGGGCCTTGTAGAATTTCAGAGGGTCGCTGTCGGGCACGAAAAGCGCGGCGGCAGGTTCGTAATCCTTCACACGCGCCTCCATTTCGGGGCGTTCGCTGTCTGTAATATATGGCGGATTGCTCACCAGGACGTCAAGCCCCGGAGCGATTCTGTCGCCGGGGTTCAGAATGTCGACGCGGTCAAAAACCACTTTTGCGCTGAGGGCGGCGGCATTAGACCGCGCCACGGCCAGCGCCTTGTCCGAAATGTCGATGCCTTCGACCCGGGCAAAGGGCAGCGCACGCGCCAGGGCGATTGCTATGCAGCCGGAACCCGTGCCGGCGTCCAGAACCT
>ERZ836877.5832-NODE-5832-length-11489-cov-4.404933_pt1 | contig 11489 bp, 10 predicted proteins | sample MGYA00519469_ERZ836877 | MGnify/ENA primary metagenome ERZ836877 (study PRJEB31850, sample SAMEA3708809) | human gut metagenome | biome: human gut; feature: human-associated habitat; material: faeces | place: China | collected 2014 ... | reverse complement strand
ATAGTCCAATCATTATGTACTTTCTGTTAAAAAGCGGTGCAAAGATAGTTGTGTTTAGCTAAACTACCAAATATTTCAATCATTTTTTGCAGAAATCTTTTAATAAAAAGCCTTTTTATTTATGCACTGCTTACACTCATCCGACTTTAAACTGCGATTTAATAGACCTACCGATTTTCAAAGGATTTAACAGGACATATACTCGTCATCCAACACAAACAGACCCTTTAGGGAACAACAATGCAGACTTTTAGCAATTTACACGCACCCGATAGCTGTCCGACATAAACACATATAAGTATGGTAAGGAAAAGGAGGCTTTTCAAGAAGACATAAAACTATCCTAAAACAATCATGGCACATGTCGACGGGAGAAATCCCGTTTGTTGACACATGCCATGATTTATTTTAATTCGCATTTACCCCATCACTGAGAATGGAATATTGCACGTTTATTTCCGAGCCAGCTGCAACAAATTTAATGACGAGCCAGTATCAAACACTGAGATGCGTTCGTAGTTCCAGTTCTGAACAGGGTCTACTGCAATAACAGAAGGAACAGTTCCCGGCTCTGCCCATGTGATGGACCATGAAACTGACGGGTCTGGTTTTTGAACTTGACCACTACCGGAGTCAGCATTGTTGTCGTCCACTACAATCTTAATGTTGTTGCCGTCAGCGTTCCACGGACACCAAGGAGTACCGTTTTTAGTCGACAAGTCTATCGTTTCAATCGCATTAGTTTCGCTGTCATAATTAGTGTTTTCAGACGTATTCAACATATCGGTAATGCTGTAAGCATCGTGTCCCGATTTGGAGTAGACACATTCGTCACCCACATACAGATGAATATTCTTTGTACCTCCCAAAGCACGGATTACGGCAGTCTGAATATCTTCTGTTTCGAAAGATGTTGTCAAACCATTCACACGGTGCTCTATCTTCTTTGTAAGCTGATAAAAGTCTACAACTACATCGTTGAAGTCTATATCACTTGACTGGGACGCACCCAAATCTTCTACCATATATCGTTTGCTAGGGCCGGTAATGATTTGCGTTAGGTCTTCAGTAACTTCAGGAGCTTCAACGCCTTTACGGGTAGCGATAAATACAATCAGGTCATCGAAATCCTTATTGTTGTCCGGGTCGTCCAATAAGAATACGTCTGTGTAATATGGGTCTGATGAAGTTGCATGAAGTACATTCTCGTCATACAAATCCTCGTTTTCATTCACTTTAATGGTAGTTCCTTTCTCCTCGCCTCTCATCAAATAGAAGTTGACCAACGTTCCGTTCGGGAAAGGAAACACCCATCCTTTCGGCTTCTTCTGGCCACCGGCCGCCCCTATTGGTTTCGTATTGGCTCCCCATTCACCGTAGCCGAGCAATCCTTTAATCTCGCTTGTAGTGAAAGTGTATCTGGTGATAAGGCCGGTTTGCGGATTGGTTCCTTCCACCACAAAGATGCAATCATCCGTGCAGTAGCCATGCCATGCGGGAGCGATGATGACTTCGCCCTTAGATATGATTGTGTATTTCGGGCTTCCGTATATCGAGTTGTCTTTACCATATTTATTTTTGAAATATTTATCGCAAGCCTGTACCGGAGAGCCTGGAAGTTCCACACTTTCCGTCACTTTAGACTTATCTCCTTCTACAACGAAAACATAATCAGAATTCTGGATACCTTCATTCTCTACCGCACGCACTCCTTTTTTCTTGCCCGCAATAGAGAAATCCCAACTCTGATTCGAATCAATCTCACCAAAAGCAGCCTTGAAAGCTGCGTCATAATCAGCCTTTATTTTCTGAACATAATATTCTCTGTAAGCCCCGCCCTCCTGCGTATTATAATAATCGGTAGTAGAACACGAAGCCATTAGACCTGCACACAAAATGGCAGACACGTAGATGTACTTTTTCATATTTCTAGTTTTTGTATCTATTATTTATCAATATATTAGTTAAGTCTTAGTCCAAGCAGGACTTTTCAAAAAAGAAGTTTTTTCACTTCTATTATTCAGGAAGCATTGTACTTTTATCCTATTTTAGGCAAATATATAAAAAGTTCATAGTTTATATTGCTTTCATCTATGCCATTTTTATTTTCTTAACGCAACCACCTTATTCTCAGGACTTAAATTTCTTATTAAATTTCAAAAACAAACTATATATTACTCTTCCATCCTAGCAGAACATAAGTATACAAATATGATTCCAACAACCATAGTAAGTCCTGTCCAATATTACCAAATGAAGAAAGTGATAAAATAAAAATTATAAAAATGGAAAATTGGAAAAAACAGAATGTATAAGGATAATTCCCCTGCTACTGCATATTTCTTCTTAAAAGAGAATTTAAGGATTATTATAGAAAAAGACTCTAATACAGTTTATGAAAATAGTCGGAAACGTAGTACACATATACTCTCCTCAAGAAAGATTATAAATTAGAAAGCACTTGACATGGCACAGATATTGAAAATCTCTCAAACTATAAGATATTTTCAATTATATATCCACAATAGAACCGGAGCTTTTTCTTTTTTCAACATTATATCAGCCTGACGCATCGCCTCATTGCATATAACAGGGCATCCTTGGCTCATCCCTAATGGAAGATGTGACGGATAAATATTTTCACAGGGGACAGGACCATAAGAATGTAGAACAATCATACGTTTAAAAGCATTACTATTACTCGATTCTAAACCATGTAGTTTATAATGAACATGAATTCCCCAATTACTATATGAACGAGCTCCTACCTTATAATGCCCCAAAGATGAGCAATAACTTCCCTCAACATTACTGAATACCGGATTTCCCCGCGTACTATTTTTGCCATAGCCATGCGCACACAGACTGGAGCATATCACAGAATCGCCTTCAAAATCCCATATAAAGAAACGTTTCTTACCTGAATGAATACTAAAATCCACCAAAAAACAAAACTTTATACTTAATCCGTTTTTCTTGCAATACACTATGGCTGAATCAGCCCTTGCCTTCAAACCAAAACTATCTGACACCTCAACGTTCTTATTATAAGGAGAAGAGGTTAATCCAAACCCAAAGGAAAAGCCATAACATACACACCCTATGACAAGAAAAAGTAAGAATTTTGGCAATTGAATCATCACTATAAGAAATAAAAGTCCAACATTTGCATAAATAAAGACGAAGATAGCCTATAAAAGTCTATTTTACAAATGAAATCCTTTCCGGTTTTCCAACTCCTGCAAATTATATCAGTACCAATTAACCAGCAACTATCGTCATATAATAAATAGACATTCCAAAACCCAATAAAAAAGGAAGCTCTGTCAATCAAAGCTTCCCTTTTTTCTATCTAAAATCAATAATAGACTATTTATCGTCATGACGTTCAAAACGCGGTTTACGTTCACCGCGGTCGGGACGCTCACCACGCTCTTGACGAGCAGGACGCTCCGGACGTTCAACATATCCTTCCGGTTTTGGAAGAAGCACCTTATGAGAAAGTTTGAACTTACCTGTTTTCGGATCTATCTCCATCAATTTCACCTGTATTTCATCACCTTCTTTTAAACCTGTTTCTTCTACAGTTTCAAGACGTTTCCAATCTATTTCTGAAATATGAAGTAAACCATCTTTGCCCGGCAAGAATTCTACAAAGGCACCATAAGGCATAATAGAACGGATTTTTCCAGTATAAACCTCACCTACTTCAGGAATAGCAACAATGCCTTTAATCATATCCTTTGCCGATTCAATACATTCCTTATTGGTTCCAGCAATCTCAATACGACCCATACCGTCAATTTCTTCAATAGAAATCACAGCACCGGTTTCTTCCTGCATTCCTTGGATAATCTTTCCACCCGGGCCTATTACAGCACCGATAAATTCTTTAGGAATCATAAGTGTTTCAATGCGAGGAGCATGAGGTTTCAAATCTTCACGAGGCTCGGCAAGACATTCGGTAATTTTACCTAAGATATATTCACGTCCCTGCTTAGCTTGCAATAATGCCTTCTCCAAAATTTCGTAACTTAAACCATCACATTTGATATCCATTTGTGTAGCAGTTATACCATTTTCGGTTCCGGTTACCTTAAAGTCCATATCTCCCAAATGGTCTTCATCACCTAAAATATCAGAAAGTACGGCATATTTATCTTCACCCGGATTCTTAATCAATCCCATAGCTATACCTGATACGGGTCTCTTTATTTTCACACCGGCATCCATCAAAGCCAAAGTTCCGGCACAAACAGTAGCCATAGAAGAAGAACCATTTGACTCCAAGATATCAGACATCACGCGCACACAATACGGATAATCTGCAGGAATCATTCCTTTCAATGCACGCCAAGCCAAATGACCATGACCGATTTCGCGACGTCCTACACCACGTTGGGCTTTAGCCTCACCAGTAGAGAACGGAGGGAAATTATAATGCAACAAGAAGCGTTCTTTACGTTGATCCAAAACATCGTCAACAAGCTTCTCATCAGATTTAGTTCCTAATGTAACAGAACTCAGAGACTGAGTTTCACCACGTGTAAAGATGGCCGAACCATGAGGACCAGGCAACGGACCAGCCTCACACCAAATCGGACGAATTTCATCCGTCTTACGTCCATCAAGACGTTTGCCTTCATCTAAAAGGCAACGACGCATTGCTTCTTTCTCCACATCGTGATAATAACGGTCAATCATTGCAGCTTTCTCTGCCAATTCTTCTTCTGAGAACTGAGCTTTAAACTCATCACAAACAGCAGCAAAAGCATCTTCGCGTTCGTGTTTATTACGGTTTCCGCTGGCGGCAATAGCATAAGCCTTGTCGTAACAAGCTTCCCGAACAGCCTTGCGAAGCTCTTCATCATTTTCTTCGTGACAATATTCACGTTTTACTGTTTTTCCGGCTTCTTCCATTAGTTCCATCTGCGCCTTGCAGTGTACTTTAATAGCTTCGTGAGCCACTTTCATCGCATCTAACAAATCCTTTTCAGACACTTCGCTCATCTCACCTTCTACCATCATGATGTTTTCATAGGTAGCGGCAACCATAAGGTCCATATCAGCGTGTTCCAGCTGCTGGAATGTAGGATTGATAACGTATTCACCATTGATGCGGGCTACGCGTACTTCTGATATCGGTCCTCCGAATGGAATATCCGAAACAGCCAACGCTGCTGAGGCAGCCAAACCAGCTAATGCATCAGGCATATCCACACCATCTGCGGAGAAAAGAATTATATTGACATATACTTCTGCGTGATAGTTATCAGGGAAAAGAGGGCGTAATGCACGGTCAACTAAACGACAAGTGAGAATTTCATAATCAGACGCTTTACCTTCTCTTTTAGTAAAGCCACCGGGGAAACGGCCAAATGCTGAATATTTTTCTTTATACTCTACCTGAAGAGGCATAAAATCTGTACCGGGAACTGCATCCTTGGCGGCACAAACAGTAGCTAACAACATCGTATTTCCCATGCGCAACATTACTGCGCCGTCAGCCTGTTTTGCCAACTTTCCCGTCTCGAGGGTGATTACTCTTCCGTCACCAAGCTCGATAGTCTTAACAATTGGGTTAATCATAAAAAGTTTTTTAATCTATAAATCTTCTAAAATTCGGACAAAGATACATAATAATGTAATAACGAGCCCTAATTAAGGAATGAAATCTTTCTAATATTTATGTTTTTTATAAAAAGAATATCTATTCAAACTCTTTAAAACTCCGACAAAACTGTATATTTGCCCATCAATTTTAAACAGATAACCGGAAATGCTTAAATAATTTGGCATTCCGATTGCCTTACACTAACTTTGCCACCAAAACGAATTTATTAACGCTATGAAAAAAAAATCAATCATTGCAATAAGTTGCTTACTTATTGGCTTTAGCGCCTGCAACAACGAGCCACATTTTACAGTAAAAGGAAATATTTCTGAAGCTAAAGGTAAAATGCTCTATTTTGAAGCATCGGGCATCGATGAAATAGAAATTCTTGATTCGACCAAACTAGGGTCTTCTGGCTCTTACAAATTCACCTACAAGCAACCGGAATCACCGGAATATTATCGGTTACGAGTTGAAAATCAAATTATTAATTTCTCCATCGATTCAACAGAAACAGTTACAATCAATGCGCCTTTGGCCGATATGCCTACAAATTACACAGTGGAAGGCTCAGATGAATCGGTAATAATAAAGGAACTCTCTTTAAAGCAAATTGAATTGCAGAAGAAAGTAGACAATCTTTTTAAGAGTACATCAAACCTCGCTCCAAATGTTATACAGGACAGTCTTTTTAATATGGTAAACCATTATAAGCAGGACATTAAGTTGAACTATATATTCAAAGACCCAACTAAAGCATCTGCCTATTTTGCACTTTTTCAAAAATTAGGCAACTTCCTAATATTCGACCCACTGAACAGCAAAGAGGATATTAAATGCTTTGCAGCTGTAGCAACCAGCCTCAACAATAACTATCCACATGCTATTCGCACCAAAAACATCTATAATATTGTAATGAAAGGCATGCGAAACACCCGTGCCCCTCAACAAAAAGTACTGGAAATTCCTCAAGATAAAATAAAAGAGGCAAACATTATCGATATCGAATTAAAAGACATGAAAGGAAATGTGCGTAAACTAACCGACTTAAAAGGAAAGGTAGTCATGCTCGATTTCACCGTATACCAAAATGCCGTATCACCAGCACGCAATTTGGCTCTCCGCGAATTATACGACAAATATTCAAAAGAAGGTTTTGAGATTTACCAAATCTCTTTAGACGCTAACGAGCATTTCTGGAAAACTTCAGCCGACAACCTTCCATGGATATGTGTACGCGATGTCAATGGTATTTATTCGAACTATTTGAGCATTTATAACGTTACTAACTTACCTGCATTTTTCCTGATTAACAGGAATAACGAATTGAAGGTACGGGGTGAAGTAGTTAAGGACCTCGAAGGAGAAATTAAAAAACTATTGTAAAACCTACTATATGTTACATAGCATAGTTTAAAAGTTGACGCATAACAAATAAACTGCTATCTTTGCAAAAGTGAACTAATCGAAGGGTTCCGGCATCAGCAATCTAATGTCGGAATTCTTTTTGTTATATAGAAACCTATAGGTTTAATAAAAAAGGAGGAAAAAAGTATGGCTTACATGTCAGAAGAAGGTTACAAAAAACTTGTAGCTGAGTTAAAAGAATTAGAAACTGTGCAACGCCCGAAGATTTCGGCAGCTATTGCAGAGGCTCGTGATAAAGGAGACTTATCAGAGAATGCAGAATATGATGCCGCAAAAGAGGCACAAGGAATGCTTGAAATGAAGATAAACCAATTGAAAGCGGTTATCAGCGATGCTAAAATCATCGACACGTCCAAATTAAGCACCGACACTGTACAGATTCTTACTAAAGTAGAATTGAAGAATGTAAAGAACGGTATGAAAATGGCCTATACAATCGTATCTGAAAGTGAGGCCAACCTAAAAGAAGGAAAGATTTCGGTAAACACCCCCATCGCTCAAGGTTTACTTGGGAAAAAAATAGGAGATGTTGCAGAAATCACCATTCCACAAGGAAAAATCAGTTTGGAAATCATTAACATTTCATTTTAAAAGGAAAGAGTCAGAAGTTAGCTAACCGCTATCAACTGGCTCTTTTCTTTAAGATGAGTCAAATATAAATTATTATGGCAACTATTTTCAGTAAGATTGTAGCAGGAGAAATCCCTAGTTATAAAATAGCAGAAAACGACAAGTTCTATGCCTTTTTAGACATTAATCCACTTGTTAAAGGACATACATTAGTTATTCCAAAACGAGAAGTTGACTATCTTTTTGATTTAGACGATACCGAGTTAGCCGAGATTCACATATTTGCTAAATCCGTAGCGCGTGCTATTGAAAAAGTATTGCCTTGCATAAAAGTGGGTGAAGCTGTAATAGGCTTAGAGGTTCCTCATGCCCATATTCACCTTATTCCTATAAACAAAGAATCAGATATGCTTTTTTCCAACCCAAAACTAAAGCTCAGCAACGAAGAGTTCACAAGTATTGCAGAGTCTATAAATAAAGTTTGGGAAAACGGCAAGTAACCAATTTTCATCCTCAAATTTAATTATTCCATCATTATAGAAGAAGCCAACTCAATCGAGTTGGCTTCTTTATGTATTATCAATTCTTTTTTTTGCCTTTTGAAACAAAAAGCTCATAGCCCTCAACGCTATACTTTATAGATAATCCTCACCTAATTTTACCTGTACATCATTTACAAATTGGCGAATACCTGCGGCATCTTCCTTTTTACAGATGACCAACACATTATCTTCTTCTGCAATTAAGCAATCATCTAAATCCTTAATTACAACCAGCTTATCCGAAGGAAGCGTCACGACATTATTATGGCAATTATAGAGTAAAGCCTTAGAGTTAATCACTACATTCTGTTCTTTATCTCTTGGTGATACTTCATAAAAGGTATTCCAGTTACCCAAATCGCTCCAACCAAAATTACCTGTTAAAACATATACATTATCCGATTTCTCCAAAATACCATAATCAATAGAGATGTTAGGACAAGAAGGGAAATAGGTTTCTACAAATTTACGTTCATTTTCTCTCGTAAAATGGTCCATCCGGGCTAGTTCCATAAAAGATGTTATCTCCGGAAGCAACTTATTCATGGCTTCAAGAATGGCATTCACATTCCATATAAATAATCCAGAATTCCAGTAGAACTCCCCACTTTCCAGAAAAAGTTTAGCGAAATCCAATTCCGGTTTTTCCGTAAAACTTTTCACCTTATATACATTTCCTTCATGTTCTTCGTCCACTTGTATATAGCCAAAAGCCGTTTCCGGGCGGCTAGGAGTGATACCTACCGTTAAAAGCTTATCCGATTGAGACACAAATTCCAGTCCTTGTAACATAGCGTCCCTAAATTCATCTTCCTTCAGAATCAACTGGTCGGCAGGAGTTACAATCATATTTGCCTCGGGATTCATCATACGAATATGAAATGCAGCCCAAGCAACACATGGAGCCGTATTACGTCGTGTGGGCTCAAGCAAAAGATTATCTTCTGAGATTTGGGGAAGCTGCTTTTTTACAATATCAGCATAAGCAACATTGGTTACAACAATAATATTTTCTTTTGGAATAATTTTTTCAAAACGATAAAAAGTTTGCTGTAATAGGGAATATCCCGTTCCAAAGAAATCAATAAACTGTTTAGGAAACTTTTTCCGGCTATACGGCCAAAAACGGCTGCCGGTGCCACCTGCCATGATCACACAATAGTTGTTACCGTTTGACATGATATCATAGATTTTTAAGTTTTTGCTAAGATAGGACTAAAATTAATAAGCGTCAAACCTTACCAAAAGATTAAGTGATTTTTATATCATCTTTACGCCGTTTGACACTAAGACAAAATTAAAAACAAACTTCTTGAAAAAATATAGTCCATTATATTTGTAAATTAAGAAAAATACCCTATCTTTGCACCGCATTTAACGAAATGCCCAGATGGCGGAATCGGTAGACGCGCTGGTCTCAAACACCAGTGGATTCACTTCCATCCCGGTTCGACCCCGGGTCTGGGTACAAGAATAAAAGCTAAGTATTGAGCAATCAATCACTTAGCTTTTTTCTTTTATCCAGATTTCCCCAACATTTTCCCCAACATCTGCAAAATCATAGTAAGAAAATAGCCGTTTCGCTTGGTGAAATGTTATATCAGAAGTAATTTTGGAAAAAATAGCAATTTTAAAATAGCCTATTATGGAAAAGGATATTTGGCAGGAGATAGAAGAACTGTATCAAGAGTTTCAGAAACTTGGCATCAGTCAGTCGGTGGACTATGAGAAGTATTACCTTTATTCTCTTATTACCCATTCTACAGCTATTGAAGGCTCTACTCTTACTGAAATGGATACGCAGCTTCTCTTTGATGAAGGGGTGACTGCCAAAGGAAAGCCGTTGGTTTATCATTTGATGAATGAGGATTTAAAGAAAGCATACGAACTTGCCAAAGAAGAAAGTGAGCAAAGTGCAGTGATTACCCCTACTTTCTTGCAAAAATTGAACGCTACGTTAATGCGCACTACTGGAAGTGTGCATAATGTAATGGGTGGTTCTTTCGATTCTTCCAAAGGTGAGTTTCGTTTGTGCGGTGTCACTGCTGGTGTTGGTGGACGCTCTTACATGAGTTATCAAAAAGTGCCTGCTAAAGTAGAAGAACTTTGTGCTATCTTACAGGAAAAACAAAAAATGGTGGGAACATTTCGGGAACAATACGAATTGAGCTTTAATGTTCACCTTAACTTGGTCACTATTCATCCGTGGGTGGACGGTAACGGAAGAACGGCTCGCTTGTTGATGAACTATATCCAGTTCTGCTATCACCTTTTCCCGATAAAAATATTTAAAGAAGATAGAGCCGACTATATTCTTTCCTTACAGCAATCGCAAGATAATGAAGTAAATCAACCTTTCTTGGATTTTATGGCTGTACAACTAGAGAAATCTCTTACATTAGAGATTGAGAAGTATAACGCCGCCCATAAGGAAGGCTTTAAATTCATGTTTTAATGAGTGAATACAAAAAGCTCCCAATAGAAAAAATTGGGAGCTTCTTTTTATTATTTACTCATCACTTCATATATAATATAGATGTGTGCTACTTTTGGATAAACTGACTTATATTGTTCCGTTAAATCCTTTATATAGCAATATTGTGGTCTTAAATAATCAGACTTTGTTTCTATTAGAGGGAAGAAATCTTTCGTCACATAAAGAATTTCACTATAATTTTCTCCTTGAATGGTAACCTTATTATATTCACGAAGTTTATACTCCCCTGCAATCAGAATTACATTTTCTTCCGACAGCTTTATAAGCTCATTCGTAAAATCATACTCTTTTGCTTTATTGTCTTTATTCCATATACATACTGAGCCTATGCTGTTTTCAGCATCTTTATAAGTAAACAGATACTTATCCGTTAAATCAGTTGCCTTTATTTCATTTTCTAATTTATTCTTATCTCCAACAGTCAACTCATCTCCTGTTATTATATATTTTCTTTGGATAATAGCATTTGCTAGTTCTTTGTACTTGATAGTGACAGAAAGCGTATATGAATTATTTGCGGTGTCTTCAATTTTAACAAAAGCGTTCCCTAAACTTTTTGCTTGCAGGCTTATTTTCGTGCCGTCAAAATTCACATGGACAACACTTTTGTCGCTATTAGTTATTTTGTAGTTTCCATCACCTCCCTTTATATATAATGGAGTCGTTTCTCCACTGAACGGAGTGAGGTTGAAAGTACGTTTTTCATTGTCAAAAATCACATTGGAATTTTCGTATTCAAGTGTCATCGTCATCGCTACAGCTTACAAAATTGATTGCTGAGAGGAATAACAGTACTATTCCGAGTAGTTCTTTTGTTTTCATATATTTTTAATCATAA
>ERZ836877.5828-NODE-5828-length-11495-cov-2.850262_pt1 | contig 11495 bp, 17 predicted proteins | sample MGYA00519469_ERZ836877 | MGnify/ENA primary metagenome ERZ836877 (study PRJEB31850, sample SAMEA3708809) | human gut metagenome | biome: human gut; feature: human-associated habitat; material: faeces | place: China | collected 2014 ... | reverse complement strand
GGCTTCTCCTTTAACAGAACCGTCACAGCGGAAAGTCCCCCTGCCGTGTGCGAAAGTTCCGTAGCCGTCGGCGGAAAGTTTGTGGACAATCAGCGGAAGGTGTAGGTGATGATGGCGAAGGATTCGTCCGGGGCGTTGTTGTCGGTGCGGGTGTAGCGGCGTGCCATCACCTCGCGTTTTACGGCTTCGCGCAGTTCGGGGCTTGAATTGGCCGGCGGCTGGCCGTTGCGGAAACTTACTTTGACAACCTTGCCGGTGGAGTCGATTGTGGCGCGTACCACAATCTGTCCGGTTATTCCCGCCGGAATCACGCGATAATTCGGCGTCACCCAGCCGCCGTTTGCAACGCCGTGTCCGTGACCGTGATATGAACCGGGTGTTCCGGTTTCCGAGCCGCTGTTGCCGCTCTGCGTGCCGGTGGTCGACGAGGTGTTGCCGCGGCCTTTCGAGCGGTTGAACGAGGCGGCGGTGTTGCCCGAGATGCGACGTGCCTGCTGCTGCTCGATTTCCTGCTGCGAGGGACCGCGCTGCTCCTGCGGGGGAGTGGTGTTGCGTTTTACGGGCGATTCGCGACGTGTGGTGACCGGAGCGGGCGCGGGAGCCTCGTTGCCCCGGTCTTTAAGTTCGGTTCCGGTCGTGGGTTCGGGCGTCGAAAGATTGTCCTGATTTTCGGGGTCGTAGGCCTCCGAAGCCTCCTGCGACGGCGTGTTCGTGGGCCTGACGGTGGGAATCACGTCGAAAAGGTTTTCTTCGGCCAGGTCCACGCTGTTTTCGCGCACGGGGGGCCAGCCGTCGGCGCGTGGTGCGGTCGACAGCCGTATGTTGAACAGCAGCAGCAGTATCACCAGTGTTATGAGTCCTGTGAGCCAGAGGGCTGTGGCGCGTGGTCGGTTGGTCATTTCGTGAAGGCTGAAGGTTGGGGCGGGGAGAGTGATTGTTTGTTTTATTTAGTGGACGGGCGTGTGGCCAGGACCATCTTTACCGAGTTGGTAGCACCGGCGTTGAGTACCTCGACCACCTTGCCGTAGGGCACTTTCTCGTCGGCATATACGGCCACGGCGGCGGCCGAGTCGGTGGCGGCATAGCGTGTGAGCAGCGGCACAAGGCTGTCGGCGGGCACGGCGGCCAGTTCGCTCTGGTCAATGCTCATGTAGTAGGCGCCGAGGCTGTCGACAAACACGCGGGCCGTGGGCTTTTCGGCGGTCTGTTCCACACCCTGGGGCAGGTTGACCTCGATGGCGGTGGGAAAAATGTAGGTCGACGTGACCATGAAGAATACAAGAAGCAGGAAGATGACGTCGGTCATGGAAGCCATCGAAAAGGCCGCCATCATGTCCTGCTGACGTTTGAGAGCCATGTGGACGGGGAATTAAGCGGGTTCGTTGAGCAGGTCCATGAAGTCCATGGTGCGGGCTTCCATGAGTTTCATCACCTTGTTGATGCGTGCCACCAGATAGTTGTATGCAAACAGGGCGGCGATACCCACGACGAGGCCGGCCACGGTGGTGGACAGGGCGGTGTAGATACCTCCGGCAAAGGTGTTGATCTGGGCGGCGTTGCCGGCGTTGGCGATGGCATAGAAGGCCTTGACCATACCGATTACGGTGCCGAGGAAGCCGAGCATGGGCGCGGCGGCGGCGGTTGTGGCCAGCCAGGGCAGGCCCTTCGACAGCGAGGCTACCTCCAGGTTGCCGGTGTTCTCGATGGCCACGAGGACATCGTTCATCGGGCGGCCGATGCGGCTGATGCCCTTGGCGATGAGGCGTCCGAAGGGGGTGGATGTCGAACGGCACAGGTTCAGGGCCGATTCAATCTCGCCTTCGTGGATGTAGTCGCGGATGCGTTTCATGAACGAGTCGTCCAGCCTGGAGGCCGCGCGAATCACAATGAAGCGTTCGATGAAGATGTAGATGCACACGAGGGCAAGGATGGCGATCGGAATCATAATCCAGCCGCCTTCGACACAGAGTGCCCAGATTGAAGGTGATGATGCTTCCATTTGATATCGGAGAATGGTGGGGGATTGGTTAATTATCGGTATTGTCGGTGCGCAGGGCCTGGAGATAGCGCCGGATGGTTTCCTCGAGGCCCAGGTACAGGGCGTCGCAAATCAGGGCGTGGCCTATCGACACCTCGTGGAGATAGGGCATGGAGCGGTGGAAGAATTCTAGGTTTTCCAGGCTGAGGTCGTGGCCCGCATTGATGCCCAGGCCCAGGTTGTGCGCGGCCAGGGAAGCCGCCACGAAGGGTGCCACGGCGTCGGCGGCCGAGGATTCGTAGGCGTCAGCGTATGGTTTGGTGTAGAGTTCGATGCGGTCTGTGCCGGTTGCGGCAGCGGCGCGTATGTTCTCGACGTCGGTGCCCACGAAAATAGAGGGGCGGATTCCGGCGTCCTTCAGCCTTTCGACCACCGAGGTAAGAAATTCGGCGTTGGCGGCAACGTCCCAGCCGGCCGACGAGGTGATGGCGTCGGGTGCGTCGGGCACCAGGGTCACCTGTTCGGGGCGGGTGCGCAGAACCAGGTCCATGAATTCAGGCGAGGGATAGCCCTCGATGTTGAATTCCTCCTTAACCAGCGGGCGGAGGGCAAAGACATCGGCGCGGCGTATGTGCCGCTCGTCGGGGCGGGGATGCACGGTGACGCCCTCGGCTCCGAAGCGCTGACAGTCCACGGCCACCTGCTCGACCGACGGGCGGTTTTCGCCGCGTGAATTGCGCAGGGTCGCTATCTTGTTGATATTTACACTCAGACGTGTGTGTGGCTTGTTGTAACTCACAGTTTCGCTGTTTTAATACTTTTTATGGCCGCAACGGATTGCCGTCACAAAAAGATTTTGTAAATTTGTATCAGTTTGCGACTACAAAATTAGTCAGAATAAATAAAATGACGAAAGAAAAAACGGTAAAAGCGGCCGAAAACGACCGGTGGGCGGTGTTTTCTCCCCCTCAGGGCGACTCGACGCAACTACTGGTGGCCTGTGGAGCCGCCGACTACCAGGCCTCGCGCATAGCGCATGCCGTGGAGGATGCCGATGCCTCGCTGCTGAACCTCAACATCACGTCGATGGACCGCGGCGACGGCCGTGTGGTCGTCGCCCTGCGCGTCGGTCACCGCAACCCCGAGGCCGTGGCGCGTTCGCTTGAACGCTACGGCTACGAGGTGCTTCAGACCGAATCGCCCCTGTCGGCCGACGACACCCTGCGCCGCCGCTACGACGAATTGATGCACTATCTGTCGATGTAATCCCGACTGTAACCCAACTTTTTATACCTGCACTGCGATGAAACTTGCAATATACGGCTCGCGCCATCAGGACGAGTATCTCGACGCCATCGGCGCTTTTCTGGAATCCCTGTCCGCGGCCTCGGTCGATGTGGTGATGCACGGGAAACTCTACAACTACCTTTCGCGCATCATGCCGCGGAAACTGGCCTGCGTGCGCCGTGTGAGCGACGGGCCGGATTTCGAGGCCGACTATGCCCTGAGTATCGGCGGAGACGGCTCGTTCCTGCGCACCGCCGCCTGGGTCGGCAACAAGGAAATTCCGGTGGTGGGTATCAATACCGGCCATCTGGGCTATCTCGCCGCCCTCGGAATCGACGAACTGCCGGCTCTGCTGCCCATGCTGGCCGACGGACTCTTCAACATCGAGCGCCGCCGGCTCATCGAGGTGAGTTGCCCCGGAGTGCCCGAAGGCACCTGCGCCCTGAACGAGGTAACCGTGACCAAGGCCGAGACTTCGTCGATTATCGACGTAGAGGCCCGCATCAACGGCCGCAACCTGGCCGACTACCGTGCCGACGGCCTCATTATATGTACCCCCACGGGCAGCACGGCCTATAACCTTTCCGTCGGCGGACCCATCGTCGAGCCGACAGCCCCGGTGCTGGTGCTCTCGCCCATCGCGGCGCATTCCCTGTCCCTGCGTCCCCTGGTGGTCGACGATTCGTCGGTGCTGGAATTCTCTTGCTCCAGCCGCGCCAATGCCTTCCGCCTCTCTGTCGACGGACGCTCCTGGGTACTTCCCCTCGACATGAAACTGACCCTGCGCCGCGCGCCCTACGACGTGAAAGTGCTCAAACCCCTGGGCAGCAGTTTCGCCGACACCCTGCGCTGCAAACTTTCATGGGGATAAGGCCGGTATACATGCAATCCGGTGACTACCGCGACGAAGACTTAGGTACAATACGCCTGCGCGTGCTGTCGACCGCCGTGCGCTTCACGGCCCGCTGGAAAGGCGACGTGCTGCATCTCACCGTACCGCCCCGCTGTACCGCGGCCGACGTTGTGGCTGCCCTCCGGAGCATGAAACCGCGGCTGTTGGCCCGGCGTCCTTCCGCAGAAGCATTTTACAAGGTCGGGTTCCGCTTTGACAGCGACCTGGTGTCGCTGCTCATTGAATGTAATCCCAACGCCACGCGGCCGCTGCAACTGCTTAAAGGCCGCGAGGGCGACTATTCATTTGTCTTTGTCTGCCGCAGCGAGGCCGAACTCTCCGACAAGCGCCGCCAGGCCGGCCTTGCGCGCTCTGTTGCCCTGATTGCCCGCCATGTGGCCGAAACCCGTGTGCTCCCCGAGGCGCGACGCATTATCGGCGAACTGGGAATGTCGAGGCGCGTGCGTTCGCTCAGCGTGGGACGTGGAATGAGGCGCCTTGGCACCTGCGACGCCCGCGGAAACATAACTCTGAGCCACACTCTGGCTTTCATGTCGCCCCGGATCCGCTATCTGGTGCTGACACATGAATTGTCCCATCTCGACCACATGGACCATTCTCCGGCCTTCTACGCCACCTGGCAGAGTTACAACCGGACGCCCGTCCGCGAACTCCGCCGCCTGGTGTCACGGCAGCCTCTGCCCCTGCCGCAATAGTTGCCCACCTCGCGGAAAATGACTAACTTTGCCGCCGTGAAAACAGCCATAAACAACGAAACGCGCGGTGTAACGGTTTACTGCGGCTCATGTCCTGGAGCCGACCCGGCATTTACCGCTGCCGCCGAGGCAGTTGGCCGTGTCGTTGCCGCCGCCGGTGTCCCCCTGGTCTACGGCGGAGGCCACATGGGTCTGATGGGCGCCGCCGGCAAATCCTGCCGCAAAGCCGGCGGCGAGACTGTGGCCGTGATTCCCGCTTTTATGGTGGTTCGCGGCTGGAACGATCCCGAAGCCTCGCACACCGTCGTGACCCCCGACATGCACCATCGCAAGGAGATTCTGAGCCGCCGCGCCGTCGGCGCCATAGCCATGCCCGGCGGAATCGGCACACTCGAGGAACTTACAGAACTGATTACCTGGCGGCAACTCGGCCTATATGACGGCAATATAGTGATTCTCAATATAAACGGCTATTTCGATTCGCTTTTAGGTCAGTTGCAGGCCGCCATTGATGCCGGCTTCATGCCCGCCGACCACAGCGCGCTATGGTCCGTGACCGAAAGCCCCGCCGAGGCCGTGCGCCTGGCTCTGCGGCCCGCGTCCCCTCTCAACCTCCACCGCAAGTTCTGATGCCCGATACCATAGCAGCAACAGTACAGGCAGTCTTCGCGGTTCCTGCGGCGACCGATGCCCCGGCCGGGATAGACACGCGTCTGGATACGGCCCGCCTCGATTCGATGCCCGTAGTCACCCTTGCCATGCCGGTGGATACGGTGACGGCTGCCGCTCCCGCGCCTTCGTGGACCGAGGGGCTGCCCCCCGTGCCGCGTGCCGTGTCGCCGGGCAACAACTCCGGTTTCCTGCTTGCCGCCGCCGTGCTGCTGATGGTGCTGATAATGAACTTCCGCAATCTGCGCCGTCTGCTACGGAGTTACTGGGACGAACTCTGGCATGTGCGTTCGGGCCGTGACAATGTGTTCGACGAGCATCCTGCCGGCGACGCCCGTGTGCTCCTGCTGCTTATTGTCCAGGCCATCGCCACCGTTGGCGTACTCCTTTCTGTGGCCGTGTGCCGTCTTTCCCCTGATGCCGGGATACCATTCACCACCCGCGCCGTTGCCGTGGTTACGGCCCTTTCCGCGGCCTGGTACCTGGCTCAGGTTGTTGCCTACAACCTGGTGGGCTATACCTTCACCACTCCCGCGCGCCACCGCGACTGGCTGCGCGGTTTCAACGCCTCGCAGGCCCTGATGGGCGTCCTGCTTGTGGTCCCGGCCGTGCTCGCTGTCTTCTATCCCACCGTGACCCGTGAAGCCCTGTTCGCCGGACTTTTTGTCTTCATTTTGGCCAGATTGGTGTTTATTTTCAAAGGGATTAGGATTTTTTACGACAGAATCGGGTCTTTGCTTTATTTTATTTTGTACCTTTGCACCCTTGAAGTGATACCCCTGATTTTTGTCTACAAATGCGCGCGAATGTTGTTGAGCGCTTACGCCGCATGAATCTCTTAAAACGAACGAAATCGTGAAAATCAACAGAGTACTCGTATCCCAACCTAAACCTTCGTCTGAGAAATCTCCGTACTATGATCTGGCCGATAAACACTCGGTGGAAATAATCTTCCGGCCGTTCATCAAAGTCGAGGGACTCACACCCCGCGAGTTCCGCGCCCAGAAGGTATCGATTCCTGAACACACAGCCATCATTTTCACGGCAAAGACGGCTATCGACCATTTCTTCCGCCTCTGCGAGGAAATGCGTATCACGATGCCCGACACACAGAAATATTTCTGTACTTCAGAAACCATCGCCAACTATCTTCAGAAGTACATCATCTACCGCAAACGCAAGATTTTCTTCCCCAAGACCGGCAAATTCGCCGACCTCATCCCCTCGATGGTCAAGCACCGCGACGAGAAGTATCTCCTGGCCGTTTCCGACGTGAACAAGGGTCTTGACGGCGACCTCCTGGAAAAGAACCGCATCAACTGCGACCGCGCCGTTATCTACCGCACCGTCAGCAACGATTTCGCTCCCGATGAACCTCTGGACTATGGCATGCTGGTGTTTTTCAGCCCGCAGGGAATCGAATCGCTGATAAAGAATTTCCCGAATTTCGAGCAGGGTGACATGGCCATCGCCACCTTCGGCGCCGCCACGGCCGCCGCCGCCCGCGAGGCAGGTCTGCGCGTCGATATCGAGGCTCCCACCGTTAAGGCTCCCTCGATGCCCGCCGCAATCGACCAGTATCTCACCGAACACGCCGACTGATTCATATTCCCTACCCTCTGCCGCGCCTATGAAGGGCCTGCGCCTGTATAAGAAAGAAAAACTCTGTTCGCCGGTGGCCGTAGACATGCTTTTTGCCCGCGGCAGCGGCTCCGACAGCCATCTTTCCTATCCTCTGCGGGCCGTCTGGCGTCAGAATCCGCGCCGCCGCAGCGATGCTCCGGTGGCTTTCGTAATTACCGTCCCCAAAAAACGCCTGCGCCACGCCGTAGACCGTGTGACCATGCGTCGCCGCATACGCGAGGCATACCGCCTGTGCCGCCCGGATTTTCCATTGCCCGCCGGTACCAGGATTGACCTTGCGCTGGTGTATGTGGCCTCGCATCTTTGCGATTACGCCGCCGTCGACCGTGCCGTGCGCCGCATAATGGGCTCTGTGCAGTCCTCGGCAAATAAAGGCAACGATGAAACGTCTGCTTGACCTGCTGAACCGGGCCGTGGCATTTCTGCTCACCCTCCCCGTGCTGTTCTACCGCGCCTGCATCTCGCCGATGCTGCCGCCCTCCTGCCGTTTCACCCCGACGTGTAGCCAGTATGCCCTGGAGGCCCTGCGCAAGCACGGCGCCGTCAAGGGGATGTGGCTCGCCGTGCGTCGGATTCTGCGCTGCCATCCCTGGGGCGGCAGCGGCTACGACCCTGTGCCATGACACGCCCGCTCGACGGCTTTGCCGATATACATTGCCACGACCTTTCACGTGCCACATCGGGCACGGCGGTCGTTTCCGTGTCGCCCGGTACCGAATTGCAGCCCGGAGGCACGTATTCCGTGGGTATACATCCCTGGGACACCGTCGGACTGCCCTCTCTGTCGACGCTCAAGGCCCTTGTGGCTGCCGCTCGCGACCCGCGCGTGGTGGCCGTGGGCGAGTGTGGTTTCGACACCCTGCGCGGCGGGACGCCCGAGTGTCAGCGCCTTGTGTTTGATTTTCAGGCGCGTCTGGCCGAGCGTGTAGGCAAGCCGCTCATCATCCACGCCGTGCGCAGCGATGCCGCGCTGATTGCAGCCAAGAGGCGTCTGCACCCCTCGCAGCGGTGGATTATCCACGGTTTCCGCGGCAATCCCGTGCAGGCCGGCCAGTTGCTGCGCGAGGGCTTCTCGCTCTCGCTCGGAAAGCGCTTCAATCCCGCCGTTCCCGCCGTCGTTCCGCCCGACCGCCTCTACCGCGAAAGCGATTCTTAGTCCTCGAATTTGAGGATTGTGCCGTCGTCGGTGACGCTGAGCGTCACTGTGGCCGATTCTATCACTGGCACATTGTTGTCGATATGCCCGATGGGCACTCCGAAGGCCACGGGATAGTCGTATCCCGCCACCATCTCGCGGATCATGTCCTCGGTGCGACGGTGGTTCTCGTCGCTCTTGTTGCCGGTGAACTGACCCACAATCAGTCCTTTGAGATTTGGCAGGATTCCGCTCAGTTTCAACTGGTACATTATGCGCTCGGTCTTGTATATCGGTTCCGAGACATCTTCGATGAACAGAATCGTTCCTTCCCGGATTATGTTGAAGGGAGTGCCGATGAGGTCGGCGATAACGGCCAGATTGCCACCCAGCAACTGCCCGGTAGCCTCGCCCGTATGGTTATAGGGATTGGCCGGGAATTTGTATTCCGGATGGCCGCCGGTGAGGATTTCCATCAGCATTTTGTTGAAGGGGTCGTCGGGACCGAGGCTCAGTTGCTTGGCCATCGAGGCATGGACGCTGGCCACGCCCTGCGAGGCCATCAGGGCATGCAGGGCCGAGATGTCGGAAAAGCCTATCACCCATTTGGGGTCGTCGCGCAGGTCTATCTTGCCGAGTTCCTCGAGGCTGTGCACCACGCCGTATCCGCCGCGGCTGCACAGAATAGCCCTGATTTCGGGGTCGGTGAGGGCCGCGCGCAGGTCGGCCAGGCGTTCGTCATGCCGCCCGCTGAAATGGCCGAATTTGCCGTAGGCGTGCGGATATATCACGGGCTGGTAGCCCATTTCGGCCAGTACTTCGGCCGCCGAGTCGATGAGGCCGGCGTTGATCGGGCCGGCCGGCGATATGATGGCCACCTTGTCGCCGGGGCGCAGGGGGGCGGGATAAATCACATCGTCCGATGAGGAACAACTTTTCACAATCAATACAATCAGACAGACCGCGACTGCCGTCACCAGCAGTTTCGCAGGCCACAGGATGGGTTTGTGGAGTAATTTTTTCATTTTTGAGGGGAGATTCATTTGTCAGGAATTCAGTGCGCTGAAGAAATGCCAGATTGCGATTCCCGTGGATACGGACACGTTCAGCGAGTGCTTTGTGCCCGCCTGGGGAATTTCGATGCAGGCGTCGCAGAGGTCCACCACGGCCTGGTCCACGCCGTCCACCTCGTGTCCGGCGATTATGGCATAGCGTGCGCCGGGTTTCACCTCGAAGCATTGCAGGGGGACGGAGCCTATCACCTGTTCGAGCGCGCACACCGTATATCCGCGGGCGTGGAGGTCGGCAACGGCATCGGCGGTGGAGTCATAGTGGGTCCATTCCACGGAATCCTCGGCCCCGAGAGCCGTCTTGTGGATTTCCGGCGAGGGTGGGGGCTGCGAGATGCCGCAGAGCACCAGTCGTTCGACGGCAAAGGCGTCGCAGGTGCGGAAGATGGCGCCGATGTTGTTGAGCGAGCGCACATTGTCCAGCACCACCGTCAGGGGCATCTTGCGTGCCTCCCTGAACTGGGCTATGGTCGGACGGTTCATATCCGTAATGGTTTTCTTCTTCATGGGCGGTCGTTGATTCTGATTATCGTGAGGCCGTCGCGCAGGGGAATCATCACCTTTTCGACCGTCGTGTCGGCGGCCACATGCCGGTTGAAGGCGTCGACGGCCAGGGTCTGGGCGTCATGGTTTTCGGCTGTTTCAAGCACTTTGCCGCTCCACAGGGTGTTGTCGGCTATGATGTATCCCCCCGGTCGCATCAGGGGCTTGAGCATTTCGTAATAGGCGATATATTCGCGTTTGTTGGCATCGATATATGCCATGTCCCAGGGTAGGGAGGTGATTGCGGGCACCACGTCCAGGGCGTTGCCCGTATGCAGGAATATGTCGGCTCCGCGCGGGTCGGCATCAAATGTGGCGCGGAGGTCGGCTGCGGCCTCGTCGTCGATTTCCACGGTATGAATCTGCGCTCCGGGTGGCATGCCCTCGGCAAAACACAGGGTGGAATAGCCGCTGAACGTGCCCAGTTCCACTATCCGCGACGGTGCAATCATGCGCGTGAGCATTTTCAGCAGCCGTCCCTGGGCCGGTTCGCAGCACATACGCGGATACAGGCGCGTCAGGTGCGTGTGGCGGTAGAGTGCCGCCAGTGCCGCAGGCTGCGGGTCGCTGTGTGCCGTGATATACTCTTCCGCCGTCATAATTGCAGGTCGATTATCAGTGAAAACAGGGCGGTGACGGCCATCAGTCCGACAAGAATCCAGGCAATCTCGCGACGCTCCGGATAGCAGTACCAGGCCAGCACGCACGACAGCACCAGATACAGGGGCAGGAACCAGCCCGCGCCGGGGCGGATTGCCTCGTCGGCCGCGGCCAGTTCGACAGCGCCGGGTGCCAGGAATGCGGTCACCAGCGCCACGGCTATGGTCAGCAGGGTGAACCACCAGGGCGTTGACGGAAGTTTCATCTTTTCCGGCCCCCGGCGGCCTGTTTTTCTTTAAGATAGGACTCTACTGTGGCCTGCACGCCGCGTTCCAGCGGGAACTGTATTCTGAAACCGAAATCGCGTACTGCATCCGACACGTCGCAGGCCCAGTTGCGCTGTTTCATTATCTTGAATTTGTCGCGGTTCAGCGTCGAGGGCTTTCCGCGCACGGCGCCGACTTTTTCGGCCACGACAGAGGCGGCATAGGCCGTCCACAGCGGCAGGCGTACGGGAATCACCCATTTATTGCCGAGGGCGCGGCCCACCATCTGCCGGAACTCTTTCTGCGAATACGCGCGGTCCTCGCTGATTATGTATTTGTGGTGGACGGTATTGTCCGAGGCCAGGGCGTCGAACATGGCGCCGACCAGGTCCTCTACGTATATGAACGTGAGCATCTGACGGCGGTATCCCACCCCGAAATCCCAGTGCGAATCGATGCTTTTCACCATCATCATGTAGTCTTTCTCGTGGGGGCCGTAGACGCCCGTGGGGCGGAATATAATCCAGGGGAAGTCGGGCAGCGTCTCCAGGTAGGTCTCGGTCTTGATTTTCGACAGTCCGTAGCGTGTGTTGGGATTGGGTACGGTGCGCGAGGTCATGGGCGTGTAGTCCTTCTCGTCGCCCGGGCCGAGAGCGCTCAGCGAACTCATGTACAGGAATTTGCGCGGTACCAGG
>ERZ836877.5827-NODE-5827-length-11495-cov-3.426486_pt1 | contig 11495 bp, 11 predicted proteins | sample MGYA00519469_ERZ836877 | MGnify/ENA primary metagenome ERZ836877 (study PRJEB31850, sample SAMEA3708809) | human gut metagenome | biome: human gut; feature: human-associated habitat; material: faeces | place: China | collected 2014 ... | reverse complement strand
ACACTGCTTTACGAGTGGCATTAACTCTTATTAACTGCGTGAATTACAATAGACGTGCTTTCTGTTTGTATATTTGCGTGCATTCGTAATCGATACTAAAATGAAAAGGATTCTGTCGTCCGCCATATTTTTGATATTGTCGGTTTGCGTTATGTCGCAGACCACTGAAACAGATACTCTGGTTGTCGGCGGAGCGCGGGACGAATTGATAGACATGACGGATGCCGGGGCTATATTGCGCCCATGGCGCCCTGTCGACGAATTACTTGATCCGATGTGTTATTTTGCGTTGCCGCCGTCTTATGCTGCCGGGCTACATCCGGTCTCAGGCTATAAAGTCGGATTCACGTCAGAGCCATATATTTTTCGGTGGCATGCAGGCGGTCTTTATGGTGCTGCCGCTTCAGTGTCGATGCCGGGGCTAATGGCCGTGGAGAGCGGGCGTCTGACGTTGGAACAGGAATTAGGACAATTTACGCTGTCGGTTTATGGCGAGGCGCTGAAATATGGCTATTTCAGAGGGCTGACGAGTTCCTACGGTTTCGGCGGGTCTGTAACATATCGCGCTTCCGACCGGTTGAGCCTGACCCTCTTCGGTAGCTATTACAGTCCTTTGCGGGCGCTGATGCCTGCGATGGCCGGATATATGAATATACCGTCGGTCGGCGCTTATGCCGATTATAGCTTCAGCAATCGCTGGGGTGTCAAAGCAGGTGTACAGAGTTATCGTTCGATGGTTACAGGCCGTTGGGAAACGCAGCCGATAGTCATGCCATATTTTAAAATATCAGGCGATCATGCGATAGGCGTCGATGTCGGCGGCATGCTCTATCAAATCATCAAATCTGCCGCATCAGATAGTCATAACAACTATTCTAATCCAACGATACCACCGCCTCTGATGAGGATGCCAGAGGCGTTCTGAACATAGTCAGAGTCCCCCGGAGGTGAAACCGAATACAGTTCTGATTTAAGATTGGCACGCTTTTGAATAATTTTTTTTGAGATAAGGCGCATTATTCTATGATTTATTCATATCTTTACGACATCTATAAACCAATAATGCTGTAAACCATGAAATCATTAAAGTTATTGGCTGTCGCGCTTATCGCAGCTATTACCTCTGTCTCAGCCGCCGCCCAAGATAATGCGCACTTCGGCGTCCGTGTCGCCTACGACATGACAACATCCACCACTGTAACCGAAATGACCGGCTGGGGGTCGGGCTTCTCTGTCGGCGGGGGCTACTATGCTCCATTCGGCAAACGGACATTCTTTCAGACCGGTTTGTTGTTCTATGTCAATAATATCAAACTCGATGGAACGACAGAAAACAAATACAATCCCCATACATACGACGGCAACATCCGCAATCTCGGCATCAGACTGCCTATAGACCTTGGCCTGCGCATACTCGAAAACAGCGTTGTGGCTCTCAACGTTTATACCGGCCCGCATTTATATTTCAACTTTGCCTCAAAAATGATCTGCGACGAGACCTATGGAGGCAAAACAACGCATGTAGACGAAGAATTCATGACATCGGGCATGGAAATAGGCTGGGCGCTCGGCATCGGCGCCGATTTCTTCAAATGCTGGCACATACATCTCGAAGGCGCCTACGGACTGTCGTATCTCGGTAAGACCGACCGCTTCGAGCTCGGCAAGGAAAGCAACCTCAAACGAGCCGAGATTTCGCTCGGTGTGGGCTATAACTTCTGATAACCACATCACCGCCATCGATTCCCCAATCGACTGACGACAAAAATTTTGTCAGCATTAAATCTCTTAATATCATGAAATTGTTAAAACTGCTGACCGCAATCGTCATTGCGTCTGCCGCCACATTCACCGCTACAGCTCAGGACAAAGCGTATTTCGGCGTGCGTGCCGCATACGATATGTGCACATCGACAAAAAACTCATATATGACAAGCTGGGGGTCAGGCTTCTCGGTTGGCGGAGTCTATTTCGCTCCATTCGGCAAACTGACATTTTTCCAGCCGGGTCTCCTGTTCTATGCCGACAACATCAGAATCGACGGCACTACTAAAAATGAAGACAATCGGCACACTTATGACGGTAATATCCGTACATACGGCCTGCGCATGCCGCTCGATTTCGGTTTGAAAGTCATTGACAATAAAGCTATCGGCCTGAATGTCTACACAGGACCGCACCTTTACTTTAACTTCTCGTCGAAGATGATATGCGATGACACCTATTATGGCAAAACCACACATATCAACGAAAAACTATCGACACCGGGAATGGAACTCGGCTGGGCGCTCGGCATCGGCATCAATGTCTGCAAGCGGTGGCATATATTTGCAGAAGGCATTTACGGCCTGTCTGACCTGGGCAAGACCTATCGTTTCGATAGAATCTATATCGAAGACACCGAACAAAGCAATGCCTCATATCTCAGGCGCGCCGAATTTTCCTTTGGCATCGGCTATAACTTCTGAAGCCACGGCCACTTTTCAGAGGTCATGGCTTCAGTCATAGCGATGCGATTAAGCTGAAGCCTTCAGAACTCGAATGTCTCGAGCTTCATTTCGGCAAGAGAGCGCATCAGTCCGACTTCTTTGACAAAAACGTCAGAGTCGCTGTGGGCTTTTAGTGTCGCATCGTCCCGCCACGTCTCGCAGATGAGCAGAACATCATGACGCGTGGCGCTTTCAAATGTATCATAGGCCACACAGCCGTCCTGATTCAGAGAGGCGGCAGTAAGACGGCGCGCGGCTTCGAGCACTTCGGCCCTGTGTGCGGCGTCGACACGAATAAAACAGTTAAGTCTTAGCATAATTCCTTTTATTTAGATTAACCCTCAAATATACACATTCCCGGCGACAATAAAGAATCATTTTCGAGCGTTATTAAATTATAACACAATCAACGCAACGCAAAATGAAACGCACATTCATCACCCTGCTTCTGGCCGCCGTCATCTGTGTGACCGAAGCATACTGCCAGACAGAAGGATACAAACGTGTGACCTGGGGTGTCAAAGCATCGGTCGATGTCGAGCTCCCGGGAAAATGGAAAGGCGACGACATATCGCTCACAATGTATCGCCCCGGCTACGGTTTCACAGCCGGCGGCGTCTGCAACATAAATCTCGGCGGCAACGTCTACCTTGAACCGGGCCTGTCGCTGTTCTACGAGGATTATTCATATAAAGACTTGATTCTTACCAACGAATCTGGCGATGATGTTCAGAAAGATCCCGGACTTTACAAACTCGGGCTGAGAGTGCCTCTTGTCGTCGGTTCGGTCTTTCCCATTAACGAACGCGCGGGATTCAGCATCTTCACCGGACCGGTACTGAGCTATGCTTTCGCCGGTAAAATCGATGTCGATTCTGATGTCAATAATGACCTTGACGACCTCGACCTCTTCCGCGGCCAGCGGCGCTTCGACTGCGCCTGGAAAATAGGCGTCGGATGTCCGGTAGACAATTTCATGGTCTCGCTCGAAGCCGAATTCGGCATCACCGACCTTCTCAAGGCCAAAGACTTGTCATTTCGCGAAAACCGCGTCTTGCTCGGACTCACCTACTATTTCTAATCATCAGCCATACAACACAAGCCGGTGCGGATTGACGTCCGCACCGGCTTTGTCTATAGGGTCGGGACTGTTTATCAGCCTTCAATAGCGTCGGACGGCGAATTGCGACAAAAATTCAGCAGATTGCGGCGACAGCGGCACCGACAAGCGGACCGACCACCATAATCCAGAAATCAGGCCATGCAGCCGGACTCCACAGAGCCGGGCCGAACGAACGGGCCGGATTGACCGAACAGTTGTCGACCGTGATACCCACGATATTGACAAGACCGAGAGCCAGGCCTATCGCCAGACCGGCGAATTTACCGAAACCCTTGCGGGAGTCGGTCGCGCCGAGCACGACAAGCACGAAGAAGAACGTCAGAAGACACTCGGCCATCAGAGCCATCGCCGAATTTGCGCCAGGCTGTATGACGTTCGCGGCAAGCGACGCATCGCCGGTGATGCCGCCGAAGTCAAATCCGGGAGCCATGTTCACAAACCAGTAAAGGAACCCGGCTCCGATGGCGGCTCCGATAAGCTGTGCGACGACATAACCGCAGAACTCGCCGAATTTCATGCGCCCCGACAGCAGCATGGCAAATGAGACAGCCGGATTGACATGACAGCCTGAAATATTGCCTATGCAATATACAAGACAAAGAAGTACCAGACCGAAACACAGACCGATGCCGAGCACCCCGATCTTAGGACCTGCGAGTACGGCGCTTCCGCAGGCAAGGAGCACAAGGAACATCGTCCCGACCCCTTCAGCGATAAATTTTCTCATAAACTATATTTTTTAATACAACAAAAGATCTGACGGAAAACGACGCCGTGAGCGCCAGGCAGACCGTGACCTATTTAAGAGACAACCGACGGCGAAAAAAAGTTTGATAGAACCGTAAATATTGGTTAATTATTGCTCCTTTTGCGGCAGCCGCACCGATACAGACTTTATTTTGGCGCCATCGACCGATGATATTTCAAATTCTATGCCGTTCCAGATAAGTTTCTCGCCTTTGGCAGGTATATGTCTCAGCTCTTCAAGTATAAGGCCGCCGAGAGTCGAGTATGACGCCGGTTTATACATCTCCTCGAGTCCCAGAGTCGAGAAGAAATCATAGACCGGTATCGAGGCGTCGACGGTCCACACACCGTCGCGGTCAGCCGTGGCGACGTCCGCCTTGGCGGCCGACGCCGATATTTCGCCTACAAGAGCGTCGAGAATATCAGCCGGAGTGATGACGCCTGTCATCTCGCCGAACTCGTCACAGACAATAGCGAAATGGACGTCGCGCTCTTTTATCCTGTCGAGAGCGTCATAGATGCTCATGCTCTCGGGAAAATACTCGGGCTGTGTCACAACGTCTTCAAGCATAAAACCGGGACTGTTGACCTTCAGTACGAGCTGCTTGAGAGAGACTACTCCGCAGACCCGGCTCCTGGGGTCGTTACAGTAGACCGGATAAGAATTGTGCAGATCATCGGAAAGCATGCTCCTGACCTCGTCGGCCGTCATGCCGAGGCGCATCGTCGCCACATCGGTCTTGGGCGTCATGATGGCCGAGACGCGCAAATCACCCATGACGAGCACACGCTCCATGATATCCTGCTCTACTTCTTTGACCTCGCCCGAGTCAGCTCCCTGACGTATCAGCGACCTGATTTCCTCCTCGGTCACCTTACCGCCTCTGGTGTCGAGACCGAGTATTCTCACCAAAAGCGCTGTCGACGCAGACAGCAGCCACACGACAGGCATCGACACCACCGACAGCAGCCTCATCGGCCGTGCGACCAGCTTTGCGACCGTGTCGGCAGCGGCAAGGCCAATCCTTTTGGGCACGAGTTCACCCACGACGATAGACAGGTAAGTCACCGCCACGACTATCAGAACCTGACCGACATTGTGTGCCGTGCGCGGCTGCAGCCCCAGACGGCCGAGCATATCGCCGACATCATCGGCGAGCGCGTTGCCCGAATAGAGACCCGTCAGAATGCCGATAAGCGTTATGCCTATCTGAACTGTCGACAGAAAGCGGTCAGGATCATCGGTTAGTTTCAGAGCAGCTTTGGCTCCCTGACTGCCGCGTCGGGCATCAGCTGTGAGACATGATTTACGCACCGAAACGAGCGCCATCTCCGACATCGAGAATACGCCGTTGAGCAATATGAGAATTACAATAATCAGTATATCGTCCATAACAGGGCTTTGAAAGCTGACAGGCATAATGTAAACTGTCATAATAACAACGCCTGTCACCGCGCGATTGTTTGACGGCAACCCGGCCCGACATCAACCGCCCGAGACCTACGGTAGTTGGAATTCAAAGCCCAGTCGGGCCGTAAAGGTGACGGCGTTGCCGCTGCGGCAGCTCTTCTCGACATCGATGTGGCTGCCGTCGGGTAGACATGTATGTTCAGAGTATGAGGCCGTATTGCCGTAGATTGTGGCTCCCAGGCCTAAATTGATTGCAGACTTTCGTCCCCAGTTGAAGCGATAACCGACTGTCGGCGAAAAATAAAGGCCGCCGCGTTCGGCGACATTGCCGCCAATCTGGGCTGAAAAATATGGTGTGAACCGATTCCATCTGGCATCTAACCGCACTTCGGCGAAGATTGGAATTACATATCGGCTTTTGTCGTTATGATAGCCTAAGACTGGACTCTTCCAGTTGAGATTATATATAAAACCCGTGCCCCCGCCGACATATAGCCAGCTGTTAAACTGATAGCCGTGACTTGTCGTAAAGCCCGTGCAGACATGAGAATCGCCCGGATTTCCGGCGATGAAGCCGATGTTGATGTCAAGAAAATTGCTTGAGTCGACAAAGCCGCGATAGCCGCGCACAGGTTGCACCGCCCACGCCGCTACCGAGCTGATTGCTATTGTGATAATGATTAGAAAGTGTCTCATAATATAAAACATCATAGTTCTCTGAAAAGGGAAAGACAAAGATAGCCATAATAAGGCGGTCAGTTATATTCTAAAGGCTAAAAAATAGTTAACCAGTCAGATAAATAATGCCAACAGAACTTAAAAAATCCATATCTTTGGAAGCGGGCCTCACCACTGCGCCTCAAATAAATAACGGCTGACAACCAAACGATTATCAGCCATTATCAGTACCCGGACCCGGGATCGAACCGGGATGGATTGCTCCACCGGTGTTTGAGACCGGCGCGTCTACCGATTCCGCCATCCGGGCAAATCGGTGCGACAAAGGTAGTGTTTTTTTTCGGTCGGCACAAATAAACGGGATGCGTTTTTGTGTGCATCCCGTTGTTTTTCTTTTATGTGAGTGCTTTATCAGATGCTGATGCCAGGTATCTGGCCGACACACAGCTGGGTGACCCATATCCACAAGGGGCAGAAGACCACGAAGAGGATAACCGAGATAGCCAGCGATGACGTACTGGTGGCGACATACGAGTCGTACTCGTCGGCTATGATGATGCCCGAGAATGCAGGGGGAAGAGCGCCTGCCACGACAAGCATTGCGAGGTTTGATGCGTCCATCTTGAAGATGAGGCCTACGATAAGCAAAGCCGCCGGCATGACGATAAGTTTAAGGATGACACCGAGTATGGCCTGCCAGTTGATGTTGACTTTGACTGCTGACAGAGTGATGCCTGCGGCAAAGACCGCCATAGAGGCGTTTGCGCCTTTGATAAGGTCGAACGACGGGCTTGCCCATTTAGGCCATGGCAGACCGATGATGACCCAGATGACGGCGAGGATAGGAGCCCACGCTACAGGCTGTTCGAGAGCGTGGATGACAGGCTTCCACGGGTTGGGCTTTTTACCTCCGTTTTTGGCCGCTGCGGCGTCGTTGCCTGCGTTGAGCAGCGAGAGGCCGACAGGGATGCCGACGGCGTTGACGACGATGCCGACGATGGCGACGACGAGAGCGACATAGGCGTTGGTGCCGAAGATTGGCTCGAGCACTGCAAAACCGAGGAATCCGATTGTAGGCGAACCGTTGACAAGGGCCATGACTGCTGCGTCGGCCTGTGTGACGCCCTGCTTCTTGAATCCATATTTATATATGTAGTAGACAAGCATGAAGCAGGCCATGATGACGACGAGCGATATGATTGACAACTTTATGTCTTTGACAAGCATCGAGCGGTCGGCGTCGACAATCGAGACAAACAGCGCTGCGGGTAATGCGTAGTCGAGGACGACTTTGTTGAATGCCTTGGCGTTGTCGTTTGTGAATATCCCTTTTTTGCCCGAGATATATCCGGCAAGCATCACGACGATGATAGGGACAATGGCATATAACAATATATGTTCCATAAATAAATAATTGATTTTTGCGATTCTGTTTTAAACCGGCCGCCGTCAGTCGCGGCGGCCGGGAAATCATTATCTGAGCATGGCTCAGCCGGGTAGAGGGTCAGACGGTGATGTGTTCGAGGGGCGTAGGATTGAGGTAGCCGATGTGGCCTGACTCTTTGCCTGCATCCGCGGCGAGCTGTACGTCGATGAGAGCGGGACGTTTCGATGCAATCGACTCTTTGAGCGCTTCGGCGAGCTGCCCGGGAGTTGTCACGTAGTATGTTTTGGCGCCGAATGCGTCGCCGAGTTTGTCGTATCGAGCGTTGACGTTGAGAGTTGTAGGTGCCGGATCTCCGTCGCCTGACATATTGACGCCGACGCCGTTATAAATGCCGCCGTTGTTCATGATGACGACAGTGACAGGCAGATTGAAACGGCAGATGGTCGAGAAGTCCATGCCCGAGAAGCCGAACGCGCTGTCGCCTTCGACGGCAACGACGCTCTTGCCTGTGGCGACGGCGGCTCCGACGGCCGAACCCATGCCCATGCCCATGATAGCCCAGGTGGCGCAGTCGATACGGTGGCGCGGCAGCGACATATCGACGGCGTCGCGGGTGTCGTCGAGAGTGTTGGCGCCTTCGTTGACGAGTATTACGTCGGGATTCGATTCGAGAACGGGTTTGATGGCAGACAGCGCGCTCCAGTGGTCCATCGGCTGGAGGGGTGCGGCTGCGGTCAGGCGCTCGGCGAATTTGGCGTTCTTGGCCTTCGACTCTGCCTGAAGCGAGGGAACCCACTGGGGGTCGACGCTGAGTTTATACTGCGGCAGAGCGGCGAGAATGGCGTCGAGCGAGCTGGCGAGATCACCGACGACAGGCGCGGCTATCGGGCGGTTGATGTCGATTTCCTCGGGGTCGATGTCGAGCTGGACAAACTTGGTGTCTGGGCTCCATTTGCCTTTGCCTCTCGAGAGAAGCCAGTTGAGGCGTGCGCCGATGAGCACAACGACGTCGGCCTGCTCCATGATTGTCGAGCGGCATGAGATGGCGCAGAGGGGGCCATTGTCGGGCAGAACGCCTTTTGCCATCGACATAGGGTAGTAGGGTATGCCTGTTTTGTCGACGAGTTCTTTGATCTTGTCTTCGACACGGGCATAAGCTGCGCCTTTACCGATGAGGAATGCCGGTTTCTTGGCCGAGGCGATAAGTTCGACGGCGCGTTTGACAGATTCGGCCGATGGAACGATTGCGGGCTCGAGGTCGACGGGTTCATAGAAGAGTTTGTCGGCGTCGGCTCCGTTCATGATGGCACCGAGGCAGGGCGTCGTGACGTCGAGGTAGACGCCGCCGGGACGGCCTGAGACTGCGGCGCGATAGGCGCGGACAACAGCCGTGGGGATGTCTTCGGGTTTATTGACGCGGTAAGCGGCTTTGACAAGAGTTTTGGCGATGGCGAGCTGGTCGAGGCCTTCGTAGGTGCCCTGCTGGAGGTCGATGGGTTCGCGGACGCTTGAACCGCTGATCTGAATCATCGGGTAGCAGTTGACCGTAGCGTTGGTCGTGGCGGTCAGGCCGTTGAGAAAGCCGAGCGACGACACTGTCAGCAGCACACCGGGCTTTTTTGTCAGGTAGCCGTGTGTAGCGGCTGCCATACCGGCCTGCTGTTCATGTCTGAAGCTGACAAATTTGATGCCGCGGCCCTGGGCGAGGTAGGCGAATTCGGTCACAGGTATGCCGACGAGGCCGTACATTGTGTCGACGCCGACCATCTTGAGCGCACGGACAAGAATATCCATGCCGGTCACCTGTTCGGGATATGTGGGAGTCTGGGCGGGCTGTGTTTTATTTGTTGTGGTCGTCATGATGTGTGTTTATGTTAGTTATGTGATATCATGTTATTTAAACACCGCCGGGCATCGACGGCATAGGCGTCTCAGGCCCGGCGGTGTTAACTATGTTTTGTCCAGAGTGTCAGATTATTTCGAGGGTGCGGCCTTTGGCATCGGGGCGGTTGTGCCGTTGGCTTTGAATGCTTCCTGCTGCTGGGCCGAATAGCCGAGAGATGTAAGCACTTCTTCGGTGTTGCCGCCGAGAGTCGGGCAGGGGCCGTAGGTAGGCTGATAGTTTGACATCGTGAAAGGTACGCCGACGGTGACGAATTCACCGATATTGCCGCCCTGGTTGATCTTGACGAGTGTGTTGCCGTCATAGAGGCTCTGGTCGTCCATGATTTCCTTTGTCGAGAGCACGGGTGCTACAGGAACACCGCCTTTTGAAAGGATTTCTGTAACTTCATATTTGTCTTTGTCGATGCAGAACTTCTGGATACGGGCATATATTTCCTGTTTGTGACGGTCTCGGGCATCGGCTGTGTTGAAGTCGGGATTGGTGAGCCAGTCTTCAAAGCCGAGCACCTTGCAGGCGAGTTCGAAGTCTTTGGCGCCGCGCTGGAGAATGACATACGCATAAGCGTTGGGGTCGGTTTCCCATCCTTTACATTTGTATGTCCAGCCGAGAACGCCCGAACCTTCCTGGTTGCCCGAACGAGGTACGAAGTCACCGAATTTCTCGTTAGGATACTGGGGGAACTGGGTGAGGTAGCCGATGCGGTCGAGGGTGAGCTGGTCGCGGGTCTTGATACGGCAGAGGTTAAGACATGCGTTGTGCATCGACTGATAGACGTATGTGCCTTCGCCGGTTTTCTCACGCTGCATAAGGGCGGCGAGCAGGCCGATTGTAATGTGCATGCCGGTGTTCGAGTCGCCGAGAGCGGCGCCGCTCTGAGTCGGCACGGCGTTGTCGCCTTCCCACCAGCCTGTCGTCGAGGCTGCGCCTGCTGTCACCTGCGCTACAGGTTCATAAGCCTTGAGGTTGGCATATTTTGAGGAGACGGGGAAACCTTTGATTGTGCCGTAGATACAACGGGGATTGATCTTATGCACCTCTTCCCAGCTGAAGCCGAGTTTGTCCATGGCTCCGGGATGAAGATTTTCGATAAAGATATCAGCGCCCTGAATAAGTTTTGTCAGAATCTCCTTACCGTCAGGAGTAGCGGCGTCGAGAGCGATAGATTTCTTATCAGAGTTGAGCTGGAGGAAGTAGTAGCTTGGTTCATTGGGGTCAAACTGAAGTTCGTTACGTGTAGCGTCACCTGTACCGGGACGTTCTATTTTAATAACCTCAGCACCAAGCCATGCGAGGAGCTGTGTACATGAAGGGCCTGATTGTACAGCCGTGAAATCAACGACTTTAATTCCTTGAAGAGGAGCAGTGTTCATAATCAATAGTTTTTGTGTGTTATAAGTTTTTTCAAAATTTGTAATAATAAAACATTTTTTGCCGCCACTAAGTTAGGTACAAAGTCTTAATTTTTATTAAAGCGCCCCGGCCCCTCCCTCGCTTCACGCGGCGACAGGCCGCCGAAACAAGGACAAATTTGACAGCCTGGCTTAGAGAAGGAGAGTGAGGCCGCAGCGTCGTCGGTGCCGCCCTAAGTGCGTAAACGTCTGCTGCTTACGCGGCTGTGCCATGGCACAGCCCTACTATAACCAGTCTTCATACGGCCTCGACGAGGAGAGCGAGGCCGCACATTAATAGTTTTTTGTAACAACGATGTCAATGTGCGTTTGACATCGATTTGACTTTTTAGGTGCGCGGGGATG
>ERZ836877.5826-NODE-5826-length-11499-cov-2.975708_pt1 | contig 11499 bp, 9 predicted proteins | sample MGYA00519469_ERZ836877 | MGnify/ENA primary metagenome ERZ836877 (study PRJEB31850, sample SAMEA3708809) | human gut metagenome | biome: human gut; feature: human-associated habitat; material: faeces | place: China | collected 2014 ... | reverse complement strand
GTTTTATATTTTCTGTTCTGTTATTATTATACTCGTGATTTTCAAAAATATCAAGACATCTTCGTTTTCCACACAAAAAAAAGAGTGGCGGCTCCTTGTTATAGGAAACCACCACTCTGCGTCATAACGGATTTTTAGTTTTTACGGCTTCTCTCCTGCTGCTGTTGTTGGGTCTGGTCTTTCTGTTTCCGCTGTGCCTGCTTGATATGCAACCGATCCAGCACCGACCATCTGCCACCAATGCGCCGTGGCTTTTTCGGCACGTTGTTCACGCAGCCATCTACCATGTCGTAATTCTGCTCTGTGCCGGATTCTCGCGCACGTTCATACGTTCCGTTCGTCAAGCATTTCTCATGTTCGGTCATATCCTGCTGCTTCTTTTCAGCACGATGAACATTCTATGATCTTACCTGCATAAACCACGGCAACATTATCACACATAGTAACTACCAGTCCGAGGTCATGCGTAATCAGAATGAGAGAGGTTTTCTGCTTTTCAATCAGTTCCTGAATCATCTCCATAACCTGAGCCTGAATTGTAACGTCCAATGCAGATGTTGGCTCATCCGCAATCAGCAGCTGCGGACTATTCGCAAGAGCCATCGCAATTACAACGCGCTGTTTCATACCACCGGAGAACTGATGAGGATCGGGATAGAAATAGTCTTTTTTCAATTCAAACTCAAACTTGTCGTGGTTCTTCCACAAATAATGGAAGGACGCAACGAAGGACCCAATCTGAGACAACGTTGTCGCGATAGCTGTTCCATCAGCCTGCATTCCAAGAAACGCAACAAAAAACAAATCAAGACCAATGTTGATAACTGCAGCAACACTGATGAAGTATCGTAATTTATTTGCGTCTTACTCAAATGCAGCGCAAATAATTTATGATGTATCGGAATTGGAATATCGCCTATTCCAAATACGAATGGCACCAAGAATTTGATTGTTGCATGGTTTTGAGATTTTCCATATAATTAGAGTTAGTATCAGAAATGGGGATGTGTAGCAATGTCTTATCGTGAAAAATATTTTTCGGATTACCATGCTGAGCCGCAGCTTCGACCCAATGGAAAGGCGTCAAAATCAATTATGCATATCATGGTGATTGGTATAAATGGGATTTTTCGTCAAAGGCATAACGGCAAAGTAATTAAGGTAGATACCTTCAAAACAAAGGCGTCACAATTTGATCATACGGACGACAGCTTCACGAAGAAAAAGCTCTCACAGCGTTTTGCAAAGCTTTCCGATGGAACTGTCGTTCAGCGAGACCTGTATTCCGCATTCCTGCTTGCACATTTGGACGATAAACACGAAACATACGATAAGGCTGCAATCGGCAGCGATTTTCCTCACTTTATTGAAATGCACGACAAAACAAAAGAACACCTGCAGAACAGCCATGACTGGCTGCCTGCAAGCGTAGGATTCTAAAACATAGTATTTTCCTCAAGGGCATCGACGCCGCCCTGACACTGCCGTAAGGTGAAACTCCCACAGGGAGGATGTGTCAAAAGGTTCTTTATAGTAAGGATAGATCAGCAAGACTAAAAAGTCTTCCAGTGGAAGTCTGCCAGCAGGCTGAATCGGTTGGCCACGCCGGGCGTGTGAATCCTGTCGTGATTGCGACGGGAGGTCCATAAATCATCCTGGTCTCTAAAGAGCGAGAATCCCACTCCGTGAGGGGTGGGATTGCGTCAAATTTGGCGTTAGAAGCGTAGCAATGGAAATCTCATCAAAAAAGTCCACCTAAAACACAAAATCATAAGTTGAGGATCCCACATCAAAGTAGTAACCTATTATCAACACGGGAAACGTGAATTACTTAAGTAGGAGGACTCATCATGGCATTCAAGTATATTGAAAACAAAGACATTCAGCGCAACTTTGTGAACGGCATCAGCGAAGTTGAGGTACTGCCTGGCAACTTCAAAGGTCATCATCACTATAAGCTCAATCTGCAGGCAGGGGCAACCTATCAGCCTGCTGAGAAATACAGTGACAAGACCGTCATCTACATTTTTGGCATGGGCAAAGGCTATGTTTGCACTCCGGAAAACAGCTACAACATCAATGAGCTGGCTTTCTTTGTTGCAGATTTGGACGGCGGCGACTATGCCATCCACGCCGTAACGGATATGGATATCATGCGTCTTGTCGTTGATATGAACGACTATGATAAGAAGATCTACAGCGAGTGCCACTACCGTCTGCCGTTCTTTGCTTCCGTCAGCAACTGCCCGGAGTATGTTCAGGACTGCAAGGGTCCCACGACTCATAACTGGATGATCCTGCCCGGCCGTAATGTTGGCCGCGTCAGCCTCGGTGTTTGCCGTGCAATTGGCCAGGAAGGCGTTGATGAGGGTACCATCGAGAAGGGCCATACCGGCGTACATCAGTGGAACTACTGCCTTGGCAACTCTGACTTTAAGCTGAAGGTTCAGGACAATGACGAGATCACCTGCCATGGCGGTGACTGGAGCTTCATCCCCGCAGGTCTGGATCACTCCATGATTCCCAGTGCTCCCGGGAAAGAGCTGTACTATGTCTGGTTCGAGCAGTATACGCGTAAGGAGAGCCCGATCAAGTTCATCGAGCCGACTGAGGACGAACTGAACGATTACTAAGTTGTTTCCATCCGTTTCATAATAGAAAGCGCCGTTACGATTTTCTCGTGGCGGTGCTTTTCTATGTTATTGCAGCTATTGTTTTGCCCAGCGTGAAACCAGATGTGCACGGTATTCTGCAGCGGTTACGTTTTCTTGTCGCTTAAACTGTCGGGCAAAATACTTCTCATCTTCAAAGCCAACCTGATGAGCTATATCCTTGATAGATATAGATGCATCGGCCAGCAGCTCCTTGGCGTGGCGAATCCGCACCTCATTCAAATAATTTATCATACTGACGCCCAGCTCTTTTGTGAACAAGTGGCACAGATAATCGCGATTCATACAAAAGCGTGCAGCACATTCCTCCTGGCTGAATGGCTCAGCATAATTGTCCTCCAGATATTGAACAACATGCTGGATACGCATATCGGAGGGCGCTCGGCGCAGTTGCCCTTGGACGATTTCCAAGTTCTTATATAGGGCACCAGCAAATTTTTCTGCGGAGAAAAGCCCACGGGTATCGGCATACTCAGTCCATTCGAGAGAGTCAGGGGCTGACAGCTTACAGCCATTATAGCGTAGCTGTAAGCCATTGTACCATTCCGTAAACTGTACATGCATCGTGGTAAGAAGTGCGTCCAGCTCGGCAAGGGAGATATCCCGCCTTATGTTCTCTGCGCAGAATTGACTGATTGCGGCACGGAGACCCTGCTCACTCCCACCAAGCAGGCAGGAGAAAAGGGAAGCCATGTTAAGCGAAGGCGGAGCAGGGGACTTCTGCATCTCTTCCTGCCATGGAACAAGAATCTGCGGCGTGCGGCCGGCAAGAACATAGAAAAATGCAGCCTCTGCCTGGTCATATGCCTTACGAAAGCAGAGAGGGAAGGGGAGAGGACCGCAGACACCAAGATGGAGAGAGAGTTGTGTGTGCAGGTTTACTTCCATGATGACCTTTTCTAATGCGCGGAGAATGGAGTCGTGCTGGCGATATATAAACAGGATGCTCTGGCTGGGCTTTGCAGAGTAGTGAATCAGGTAGCCACTTCCGGTCCGTTGAAGAATATCACGGAGAGAAGATTCAATGGCAACATAGTTTGGTGCCAATGTACCAGCCGGCTGATAGCAATAACGGTGATCCAGCACACAGAGCGTGCAGTTACTTGCGTTCGACAACTCCGGGAGAAGTGTCGTCAGTTCCGTATGAACAGCGGTTGTGTTTTCCTGGTAGAAGTATTTTTCCAGCAAGTTTTCGATAGCTAAATGAGAGATGCGCTGTATTGTCTGCTTATCATGACGTTTGATGCTGCGTTCGGAGTCCTCTTTTTCCCAGGCATCTCTTGCTTTCCGAATGGCAGAGGTCAAAGCGCCGGGAGTCAGGGGCTTTAACAGGTAGTCCATACCGCCGTGCAGCATAGCGGTATGAATGTACTCAGAGTCACTGTACCCGCTGATCATCAGGATTTTAGTGTGCGGATAATTGGCATGTACAGTCTTAATCAGATCCAGTCCGGTCATGTCAGGCATAACAACATCCGTCATTAAAATTTCAGGAACGTATAATTCCATCTGCTCCAATGCATCGTGCCCGGAGGAGGCTGTCAATACAGTATCGATGGAAAGTTCATCCCAATTAACAAGCTGCTGTATAGCACGAGTGACATGGGGCTCATCATCAACCAACAGGATTTTCATCTTGCGCTCCTTTCTCAATAAACAGTTCAACCTCAAAGCCGTGAGGCTGCAGGTTTTGTACTTGAATTGTGCAGCCCCAGCCGCAACGCAACAGCAGCCGCTGGTATACATTCTGCAGACCTATGTGCGTCTGCATGCTCTGTACATTCTGTTGAACACTGCTTAGGCTGTCCTTCTGCAAAGTGGAGCGGGACAAATTCAAGGCTGTATCGCGCCGCATGGATGCAGACCGTAGCCCTTCATACAGATTGTTGAATCGCTGGCGCAGCATATTGATATCATCGGTGCTGCACCCAATGCCATCATCAGTGATACGCAGCATAAGACCATCAGAAGCAACTGCGGCAAACACATGCAATGTATGCCCATCAGACTTCAGTATTTCCCCATGGCGCACTGCGTTTTCTACCAACGGCTGAAGAATCATCTTGGGCACAGGAAATGCCAACGCTTCATCGGATACATCCCACTGCTCATCCAGCTGAACAGGAAAACGCATTCTCTGCAACATCAGATACGAGGAAGCATACTCCTTTTCGTCCTTCAGGGAAACCATGACGTGCTCCGTATCCATGGCGTAGTGCATCATTTGGCCAAGAGCGGCGATGGCGGTATATAGTACCATGGAATCGAGCTCCAGAGCTTGTCCTGCGAGGCATTGCAAGGTGTTGAACAGAAAATGCGGATTGATTTGCGCCTGTAGCATTTTGAGCTGAATATCCTTGTTTTCGGCATCCAACTGATACTGGCGGATGATATAACGATGTATTGTCTGAACCATTTCCTGTACATCATGGATGAGTGTCCCAATTTCATCCGGAGCATCGTAGGTGATAAAATCTTCCATTCGAGCGTTCAAGTCTCCGTCACGAACAGCACAGGTATAGGCCATGAGCTTCTGAATGGGCCTTGTAAACTGAATTGTACATAGGCACATCAGGAATGCAGCCATCGCAACCAGCGCCACAAGGAGAACCATCAGACCTGTAATGTAATCATCGCTTCTTTCTCCCAGAGCACGCATAGGAATGATGCGGGCAATTTTAAGATTGACGTTTTTAAATGTAAGATGCTCGTATAAGACGGTGATGCCATTTTCATAAGAAATTGTATTGATTTGATTCTCACCATTCATAGTAGAAAGCAGGTGTGTGTAACGAGCGGTGTTGTCACAGTTAACCTCATACAGCACATGGTCATTCTCTGTCAGAACCAATAATCCTTCACTATCGGTTGCATCATAAAGACTGGAACAAAGACTTTCGAGACGGCTTCTAGGGATAATGACCTCAAGGAAGCCAATCGAATTATCTATGGAAGGCGGTGAATACAGAGGAAGGCAGATGGTAAAACCGATGTCGTCATTGACGGAAAGTGTATGAGTGGGTGTATACTGACCGGGCTCAAGATAACTGCTGTAGGCTTGCACGTTTTCCCGGACCTCAGGAGCTATCAAGGGAAAGCTGTACTGGTCGAAATTCTTTGTCAGATAATAATCCGTGCTCAGGTGATAAGCCGACAGATGGATAATGCTGGCATCCGTGACCATGGAGTTGATGCTTCTGAGCAAGTAGAAAATATAATCCTCTACAGCCTGTCGCTCGGCAATACTGTCATAGTGACCATCCCCGGAAAGCGCTGTCTGAACCTTTTCATTGGAATAAAAGCTGCGCTCAGCATAAGTAATCAGCTGCAGCTGATCCTGAAAGGAATTTATAGAGGACTGAAAGCCTGTTCGTATCGAGGATAAAGTCTGTGCGTTGAACTCCCGGCGACTATAGATGCGGAATATGGAACCGAATATGATCATGGGGGTCAAGATACTTAAAAGCAGAGTCAACACAAGCTTCTGCTGAATTGTGGCATTATGAGAAAATCGTTTCTTCATGCATTCACATCCTTACCTGAAACTGAACATCTAAACCTATTATATAGTAAATGATCGCAGAAAACAGTTGTTTCCGGCAAGATGACAAAATTGTCTACCATCCATGACAAAATCGTGCGTTTAATGCATGCTATATCGGGTGTATACTGCAGTACATAAAATCCGCAAACGAAAAGAAAGGCGGGATCCGAATGACGGATGTCAAAAAAGCCAAGAAGAGACGGATGGCGGGCAACTATCTGTTGTTTCTGGGGCCAACGCTGTTCCTGTTCTTCGCATTGGAAATACTGCCGCTGATTATGGGCATCGGGTATTCCTTTACGGACTGGAACGGTATTGCAGAGAGCGCTCACTTCGTGGGGCTTAAGAACTACATCAAGCTGTTTACCACCGATACACGCTATTGGAACTCCATGCTGTTCACCTTTAAGAACACTCTGGTGGTTGTGGTGTTCAGTAACCTGATAGGCTTCTGGCTAGCATATGGTCTGGCAAAGAAGGTGCCGTTCCGCAATTTTATGCGTGCGGCCTTTTACCTTCCCCGTCTGATTGGCGGTGTCATTCTTGGCTTTGTCTGGCAGTTCATTTTCCTGAACATTTTCCCGTTCCTGGGTGAGAAGCTTGGTTGGGGTATTTTCAATTTGAACTGGCTGGGAACGCCCTCCACAGCCTTCTGGGGTTTGGCTATCGTCCAAATCTGGGGCATGGCCGGCTACATGATGATCATTTATGTTGCCGGCCTTACCACCATTCCAAGCGACTATCTGGAAGCAGCAATCATCGATGGTGCCACTGCACGGCAGCAACTGACCAAGATTGTTCTGCCACTGCTGATGCCCAGCATTACCGAATGCTTGTTCCTATCTCTTTTGAACTCGTTCAAAGTCTACGATGTCAACCTAGCACTGACCGGTGGTGGACCGTATCGCTCTTCTGAGGCTATCACAATGAACGTATACACAACGGCGTTCTCCGAAAATCAGCTCGGCTATGGCTCCGCAAAAGCAATCATCATGGCGCTTATCGTTATTGGTATTACTCTGCTTCAGGTTGCTATCACAAGCCGTAAGGAGGTTCAGTCTTAATGTATACACGCAGTAAACTGAATAAGACGGTGACTTGGATTCTCCTTGCTATTGCACTGATTTTTATCCTTAGTCCGTTTTACTTCATCGTTGTTAACTCGTTCAAGCCGTTGAGCGAAATCGCAGCAGATGGCTTTGCACTCCCGAAGCACTTCAGCCTTGATAACTATACCACTGCCTGGACTCGGCTGAAGTTCGGCCGCGCGTTGTTCAACACTACGGCGGTTACCATTCTGTCAACCGTTGGACCGATCATTTTCGGCTCCATGGCAGGCTACTGGTTTGCTCGTCATTATAACAAGTTCACGAAGCCTATCTATCTGCTTATGATCGGTTCTATGGCGATTCCCTTCCAGGCGGTGATGATTCCGTTTGCTAAAGTCGCCAAGGCCATGCATCTGATGAACAGCATCTGGGGCTTGGCGGTTTGCTTCTGGGCATTCAGCTTGCCAATCAGTATTTTCCTCGTCTTTGGTGCTACCAAATCCGTGCCTCTGGAAATTGAGGAAGCAGCAATCATTGACGGCTGCAGCTCGTTTATGCTGTTCTGGCGTGTCGTGTTCCCGCTGATTAAGCCGGCAGTTATGACCTTCTCCATTATCAACATCTTCTGGTACTGGAACGATTATCTGATGACGCAGATGATGTTGACTCGCCCGGCGCTGCGCACGATTCAGCTGTCTATGCAGACGCTGTTTAATGAAGCGTTCTACGCGTGGGACACCGCTCTGGCAGCGCTTACACTTTCTTTGATTCCTATGCTTATTGTATTTACGCTGCTGCAGAAGAACGTTCTTGAAGGCATCTCTGCTGGCGCAGTGAAGGGCTGATGCCCGAAAAAAATTTTGGTTGCGAGGCCATCCGGCCTGTAATATAATAAAAACTATAGGGAGGACAACATGAAAAAGGCAATTTCTTTACTTATGGCAGGCGGCATGATGATGTCGCTGGCTGCTTGCGGCGGTAGTGCGGCTGCTTCAAGCGACAATGCGGCAAATACCACGACCAGCACGGAGACTGCGTCTACCGCTGCTGACTCTGGCGAAAAGATTACCCTGCATTGCATGATGTCTCATGGCCAGTGGGCTGATCACATTGATGAACTCACCGCGGCTTATGAGGCTGAGCATCCCAACGTGACGCTGGAATGGGAGCTGACCAGCAGCTCTACCGGCTCTGACCTGCTGAAGAGCAAGCTGGCCGCTGACGAGCTTCCTGATGTTTTCGACGTCAACTATGGTGAGAGCACCGTCCAGTGGGCTCCGCATCTGCTGAACGTGGACGATCTAGTTGAACCCCTGAAGGAGGGCGGCATCCCTGACTCCGCCATTGATGCTGGCTACTATGAAGGTGAATTCTACCATGTGCCGCTGACTACTGAGGGCTATGGCATCCTGTACAATATGAACTACCTGAATCAGGTTGGCTGGACTACGACTCCCACCACTTTCGATGAGCTGACCAAGCTCTGCGAGGATCTGGAGGCTGCTGGCATTCAGCCGTTCGTCAACCACTACAAGGAAGACAAGCTGACTCTGACCTATCACTACGGCATGGTTCCCGCTATGATCAAGGACGAGCCGTTCCAGTATGTGGAGGATCTGAAGGCTGGCAAGGACATGGACATCGTTAACGATCCCGACTGGAACTCCATGGTTGACTTCTATGATCTGACCATGAAGTACGGCAATGCCGATGCTCTGACCACGGATAAGCAGACTGCTCGTAATGACTTCTTCACTGAGAAGGCTGCTATGATTACGGACGAAGGCTCCTGGGAGCTGTCCAACATCCGTAACATCAACCCTGCAATGGAGGACTACGTTGTTCAGTCCTACGTGCCTCTGACCAACGATGCTTCCCGAAACAAGCTCTCTACCGACCTGATCAATATCTGCGTCAGCAAGACCTCCAAGCATCCTGAAGAGGCCAAGGAATTGGTTCTGTGGATGGCTACCAGCGAAGCTGCTACCAACTGGTACATGGATAAGACCGGCAGCCTGCCTGTTTGCACCAAGGCTGATGCAACCGACGAGCGCGTTGGTTGCCTGAGCGCTCAGGTTTCCAAGCTGATGGCTGAGGGCAAGAGTGCTACTTCTCTGCAGGCTTACGTTCCCGAGACCGTTCGTACCGGCATCGGAGAGGTCTGGAGCCTGTACCTGGCTGGCGAGATTGATCGTACGGAGCTTCTGAAACGTTTTGCAGCACTGTGGACCGATTATGCTGCGAACCAGTAATTTGAGACATTCCCTTTCTTAATATACACCACTCTATTTCCTTCCGTGATGGGCATCGACTGTAAGGCCGGTGCCTATTACTTTTTTGGTTTAGTGCCACATAATTAGCTTTTCGTCCAGTTTGGTTTCTGTCAATTCCAGACACTTATCAGAAGCCAAACTCTTTTGTGTTCTTTGAGGTGCTCTGGCGGAAACCATATAAAAAGAACGAGTCATCTTAAACTTTTGCAAAACGGCAGAGAAAAGTATCGCGCTTGCACAAATCTAAGTTTCAAGGCACAGCATATCGACAAAATGCACAAAAAGCCATTGACATCGACAAAAACTAATGATAAATTAGTTTTGCAAAGCCGGTTTGCAAAAGGCTGTTTGCAAAAGTTTTAACGCCGTCTGTCAACCTCTACTTACGAAACAAACAAAAGGAGAAAACAATGAAAATCAAGAACATGAAGCGTAATCTGGTCAATGCTGCCTGCATTGCTACCGCCGCCTGCACATTGGCCGCATGCGGAAGTTCTGCTTCCTCTACAACTGCAAGTAGCGGTGCTACTACTACTGAAGCATCGAGTGCAGCAGAAACAAGCGAAGATACTCCTCTTATCGGCTATTCCCTGAACTCCATGGATTCTACCATGAAGACAATGGCTGACTATTTCGAAAGTGTTGCCCTCGAAAGAGGGTGGGAGCCTGTTCTGGTCAATGCGAACGGCGATGTCAGCACTGAGTTGAACAACATGGAATCTCTGATGAACATGGGCTGCGATGCCGTAGTCATCATGGGTTGCGATACCGAAGGTTCTGCTGCCGCTATTGAGGAACTTGGTGCAGCAGGTATCCCAGTCATCATCGCTGGGCGTTCTATTAACGCAAGTGAAGACTCTTACTACACTTACGTTGCTGGTGACCATCATGAAGCAGGCGAGGCTCAGGGCAATTACCTCAATAGTTTGCTGGAAGCAGATCCGAATTTGACGCTGAATGTCGCCTTCATCTACGGCCAGTCTGGTTCTTCTTCTGTTGAGCAGCGCTATCAGGGCTTTGAAGATAGCTGCCTGAATGGCGAGTATAAGGATCGCGTCAACCTAGTTGCCAGCCAGTATGCTGAATTCGATGTTCAGAAGGCCTATGATATCACAAGTGATATGCTGATGGCGTATGACAACATTAACTGCTTTGTCACCCAGAGTGACGAACAGGCATCCGGCATCATCAACGCCATCAAGGCCAAGGGTGAGAATATTGCTGACTACGTTGTAGTTTCCATTGACTGCTCTTCCACCGGTCAGACTTACCTGAAGAGTGGCGAACTCGATGCTACCGTGCTGATGGCAATGAAACAGCTCGCCGTTTCTTCTGCCGACTATGTCCAGGAAGCAATGGACGGTGAGACCGTAGATAAGAAGAATTCCGTTGTTGGCTACTACCAGCTCGTTACTCCTGACACCTACAAAGCTGTCATGGAAGAAAACGGTATGACCCCCGATGAATAATTACCCTGTGAAGTGATTATCAAGCTGGAGAGAGTAAAACCTCTCCAGCATTTTATAAAAGGCGGAAAAAGATGAAAGTAGTGTTAGAGGTTAATCACGTAAGCAAGAATTTCTACTCAACACATGCTCTTACCGAAGTAAGTTTTGATTTGCGCGAGGGTGAAGTACTTGCACTGGCAGGGGAGAACGGAGCAGGAAAATCCACGATGATGAATATCCTGCTCGGTAGCTTTCCTCCTTCGAGCGGTGATATGAAACTCGATGGGAAGTCTTATTCACCTAAAAGTCCGAGCGATGCCCTTTCTAAAGGCATCTCAATGATCCATCAGGAACTGTGTCTTGTCCCCAGTATGACAGTTGCAGAGAATGTATGGATTGGTCGAGTCAACATGTTTTCCAAGTGCGGGATCTATTTGCCGCATCTCTGTGAAGCAAGAACAAAAGAGCTGTTCGACGAATACGGCATTGAAGTCGACCCTAAGGAATCTGTTA
>ERZ836877.5819-NODE-5819-length-11511-cov-2.598987_pt1 | contig 11511 bp, 7 predicted proteins | sample MGYA00519469_ERZ836877 | MGnify/ENA primary metagenome ERZ836877 (study PRJEB31850, sample SAMEA3708809) | human gut metagenome | biome: human gut; feature: human-associated habitat; material: faeces | place: China | collected 2014 ... | reverse complement strand
GCTCCCAGCGCATCGCTGTACGTAGGTAAGTGGTTCACTCCCGTCTGGGGTGCTCGCCTCGGTGTTGACTGGATGAAACTGAAAGGTCTCGGCGCAGAAGGCGCAACCGGTTATCTGCCCCACGAACACATGACAAACGGTTACTACAAGACCAGCAACATGGCCGTAGGTCCCGTATTCGATGTAATGGCCAACCTGACCAACCTGTTCTGCGGCTACAAACCCGGCCGTGTTTACAACTTCGTACTCTACGTCGGTGCCGGTGGTTACTGGACACTTGCCCGTGACCTCGACAAGAACGGCTGGGCTGACGGCTGGTACAGCGCCGACAAGATTCTGACTTTCCGTGGCGGTATCATCAACTCGTTCAACGTAAGCAAACAGGTTCAACTGTTCCTCGACCTGCGTGCCACCGCATACGACGGCCTGAACGAAGCCTTCGTTGAAGTAGGCGGCAACCGCACCAACTTCGACCTGACCGCTTTCGTAGGTCTTACCTATCTGTTCAACCAGCGCGACTGGAAGGCTCCCGTCGTTCCCGTTCCCGCACCCGCACAGAACTGCGACGCCATCACCGCCCGTCTGGCCGCTGCCGACAGCCGCGTGAACGAACTTGAAAACTCGCTGCGCGAATGTCTGAACCGTCCCGCCGTAGTTAAGGAAGTAGAAGCCGACGCTCCCCTGGCAACCATCTACTATCCCATCAACGTTTACCGCATCTCGCGTGAAGACGGCAACGTGCTGAACGCTATCGCAAACGTGATGAAGGCCAACCCCAACACCAAGTACGTGCTGACCGGCTGGGCCGACAACTACACCGGTACTCCCGAATACAACGAAACCCTGCGTCACAACCGTGTTAACGGTGTTTACGACCGCCTGATCAAACTCGGCGTTCCCGCAGAGCAACTCGAAGCCACCATCAACAACGGCACTCTGTGCAAGTTCGGCGATGTTGACGACAAGTATGTATCCCTCGACCGTGCCGTGACCATCGAAGAAGCCAAATAAGAAACTTCACGACGATAGATAATGCCGGCCTGCGCCTTTCGGACGCAGGCCGGTTTTTTCATGCACAATCTTCAATGTCCGATGCGCAATTCAGGGCGTGTGGGATTTTTTTACATATTTTATTTGCATTTTTCAGCCTACTTTTGTTATCTTCGCGGAGTGAAATCCTATATCATAGTTAAGGATAACATAACTACTTGCTGCAATGATTTTTAAATTCAGAATAGTATCCGACGGCGCCGAGAATTTCAAGCGCGAGATACAGATAGACGCCCGCGCAACCTTCCTGGACCTGAAAAACGCAATCTGCGATTCCGTGGGCTATGACAAAACACAGATGGACTCGTTCTTCACCTGCGACAGTTCGTGGGAGAAAGAAAAGGAAATCACCTACGAGGACATGGGCCTGGATTCCGACCAGGACGTGTGGCTGATGGATGATGCCGTCCTTGAAGACTTTATCGACGACGAGGGCCAGCGCCTGCTGTTCGTGTTCGACTACATGACCGACCGGGCCATGTATATGGAAATGACCGAACTGATTCCCGGCAAGACGCTGAAAGACCCCGTCTGCTCGCTTTCCCTGGGTCAGGCGCCGGCACAGACCGTCGACATGGACGAGTTCGACCGCCAGGTTGATGCCAAGGCCGCGAAGGCAGCCAAGGACCTTGACGCCGACGAAATCGACGAGGAATTCTACGGCTCGGAAGGCTTTAACCCCGACGAGTTCGAGGCCGGAGGATACGACGAACTCGAACTGTGATGCCGCCCTGCCCGGGCGAGGTCGCGAAGACAGACGCAAGGCTGTCGGCCCCGGCGCGAAAACGCAGGGGGCGGAGAGCCTTGATTTCGTGCGCCGGCGCGGCGGATTTTCTCCGCTGGCGTGCGCGCTATATTATATAATGTGTAAAATGGAAATAACAGATATCGAAAGCCTGCGCCGTAAGGCCGTGGAAGGCGGAGAACTGACGGAAGCCGAACTATACGGCCTGCCGGGCGTTCCACGCGAGGCGCTGCGCGATGCCGCGGCGGCCGTGACTGCGGCCCGTCACAGCCGCCGGTTCGACACATGCTCGATAATTAACGCCCGCAGCGGCCGCTGCCCCGAAAACTGCAAATGGTGTGCCCAGAGCGCGCATTATTCCACCGGCTGCGAGGTATATCCGCTGATTGACGAGGAAACCTGCCTCGACGCGGCGCGGATTCATGCCTCGCAGGGAATCCGGCGCTTCTCGGCCGTGACCAGCGGCCGCGCAGCACGCGGAGCCGAGGTCGAGCGCATCGGCGCCATGATGGCACGTTGCGCCCGCGAAACCGGCATCGAGCCGTGTGCGTCGCTGGGCCTGCTTTCGCGCGAGGATTTGCAGCGCCTGTGGGACGCCGGCGTGCGCCGCTATCACTGCAATCTGGAAACGGCGCCGTCGTTTTTTTCCACGCTATGCACCACGCACAGTATCGACGACAAACTGGCTACCATCGCGGCCGCACGCGAGATTGGCTTCGAGGTATGTTCCGGCGGCATCATCGGCATGGGCGAAAGCCCCCGCCAACGCGTTGAATTCGCCATCACGCTGCGGAAGGCGCATCCTGTGTCGATACCAGTAAATATCCTGTCGCCGATTCCCGGCACGCCGCTTGAAGGCACGCCGCCCATCAGCGACGACGAGATTGTGGATACCGTGGCCATACTGCGCCTGGCCCATCCCGACGCCGTGCTCCGTTTTGCCGGCGGCCGTCGCCGCCTGTCGGCCGAGGTGCAGCAGGAGTGCATGCGCGTGGGCGTGAACGGAGCCCTGATGGGCGACATGCTCACCACCGTGGGAAGCGGCGTTGACGAGGACCGCCGGGCCATTGCCCGCGCGGGATATATATTCTGAAAATAATGGAACTGACCCGGGCACTCGAAAAGACAATACGTTCGCTGGCCGGCGCCAAGGGGCGCCGTCGCGAGGGCGCGTTCGTGGCCGAAGGCACCAAGTGTGTCCTGGACACGCTCGACGCCTTCGAAGTACGTATGATTCTGGCCACGCGCGAGTGGTTTGACAGCCATCCCCTGCCCGAAGCGGCGACAGCGGTGGCCGTGGAGTGCGGCCGCGGGCGCCTGGGAGAAATCACAGCCATGAGTCTGGCCCCCGACGTCATTGCCGTGTACAGCCTGCCCGCCGCCGCGGAATTTGACCCCGAAGCCCTGCGCGGACGCATCACAGTGGCGCTGGACCGTGTGCAGGACCCCGGCAACCTCGGCACGATACTGCGCACCTGCGACTGGATGGGTGTTACCACCGTGCTGGCTTCGGCCGACACCGTCGATTGCTTCAATCCAAAGACTGTACAGGCCACCATGGGTGCCATTTCGCGCGTCAGGGTGGTGTACGGCGATCTTGCAGAGATGCTCGCCAAGTCGCCCGTGGACGTGTGGGGCACATATCTCGACGGCACCGACATCTATCGCACGGCCCTTCCGGCGGAAGGCGTCGTGGTTATGGGCAACGAAGGCAGCGGCATCTGCCCGGAAGTCACCGCCGCCGTAACCCGACGTCTGTACATACCGCCGGCTCCCGGAACCTGTCCCGCCAGTGAGTCGCTGAACGTGGCAACCGCCACGGCAATAGTCTTATCGCAATTCACAGCAGCAAGATATGGCCAGGGAAAAATATAAATCGGCGTGGTTCTGCAATGAGTGCGGCGCCGAGAGTCCCAAATGGGAGGGGCGCTGCCCGGCGTGCGGCGCCTGGAACAGCATGACCGAGGAGCGCGTGCCGACGGGTCCGTCGCGCTCGCCTTCGCCAGTGGCCTCGCGCGAATCACGGCGTGCGGTGGCCCTCAACGATATTGACGCCGCGGAAATGCCGCGTATCAAACTGCCTTCAGGCGAACTGAACCGTGTGCTGGGCGGAGGCCTGGTGCCCGGCGAGATGGTGCTCATCGGCGGCGAACCCGGGGTGGGGAAGTCGACTCTGGTCCTCCAGAACCTGCTGGCCATCCGCTCCAAGACCATCCTGTATGTGTCGGGTGAGGAGAGCGCCACGCAACTGAAAATGCGTGCCGACCGCCTGGAACGCGGCAGCGACAACCTTTTCGTGGTATGCGAGACTTCGCTGGAACGTATTTTCGACCAGATTGAGAACGTGAGTCCCGGCATCATCGTGATAGACTCGATTCAGACCATCGCCAGCGACGTGCTGGAATCGTCGGCAGGCAGCGTGAGTCAGGTGCGCGAGTGCGCGGCCCGGCTCCTGAAATATGCCAAGGACACCTCCGTGCCGGTGCTTCTGATCGGCCATATCACCAAGGACGGCTCGATTGCCGGCCCGAAAGTGCTGGAGCATATCGTCGACGCCGTGCTTCAGTTCGAGGGCGACCGTGAGTATATGTTCCGCATCCTGCGCGCCATCAAGAACCGCTTCGGCAACACATCGGAACTGGGAATCTACGAGATGGGGCGTCGCGGACTGCGCGAGGTGCTGAATCCGTCGGAACTGCTTCTCGGCACGGGACACGGCGACCTTTCCGGCGTGACGGCCGGCGTGACGGTCGAGGGCGCGCGTCCCTTCCTGATTGAAGTGCAGGCGCTGGTGAGCACTGCGGCCTACGGCACTCCGCAGCGTTCGGTGACCGGTTTCGATTCGAAGCGCATGAACATGCTGCTGGCGGTGCTCGAGAAGCGCGCCGGATTCAAACTGGCCGCCAAGGATGTGTTCCTGAACATCGCCGGAGGCCTGCGTGTGAATGCCCCCGCCCTGGACCTGCCTGTGATAAGCGCGATATTGTCAAGCAATTTCGATGTGGCCATCGGCGGCGACATATGCCTGGCCGGTGAAGTGGGCCTCTCGGGGCAGATACGCCCCGTCTCGCGCCTGGAGCAGCGTATCGGCGAGGCCTGCAAACTGGGCATGAGGCGCATCCTGGTCCCGGAGGGAAACCTGAAAGGCATTGACACTTCGGCCTACGATATCGAGGTGGTTGAGTGCCCGACCGTGGCTGAGGCCGTAAAACAATTGTTTGCGTGACAAAATCGTTGCAAGATAAGATTTTAACTCCGGGGATTTTGAAAAAAGCGAAAAATGCCCTATCTTTGCGACAGAACCAATCAGAATCATCCTGCCAATGAAGATAATCGCCGACAGTAGCAGTACGCGCACCGAATGGGCCCTTGTTGACGGCACCACGATAGTTGAGCATGCCTTCACCACGGGTCTTAACCCCTTTTTCCAGTCGCGCCGCGATTTGTCGCATATAATCCGCCTTGAGTTGCCCGAGGTGTTTTTCCGCCGCCGGTGGGACCATGTGTATTTCTATGGAGCCGGCTGTGCGACCAAAGAGAAGATTAAAATCATGGAATCGTCACTGGTGGCGCAGTTCCGCACGCCCGTGCAGGTGGAGAGCGACCTTCTGGGCGCTGCCCGCGGCCTGCTGGTACACGAGCCGGGACTGGCCTGCATCCTTGGCACGGGGTCTAACTCATGCCTCTACGACGGCTGCGAGATTGTGCGCACGGTTCCCCCGCTGGGCTATATCCTCGGCGACGAGGGCTCCAGCGCCTATCTGGGAAAGGTCTTTGTGGCCGACGTGCTGAAGGGCTTTGCCCCGTCCGACCTTGTCCATCGGTTCTACGAACGTTTCATGCTGAATTCCAACATGCTGATGGACGCGGTCTACACCACCTCGCTGCCCAGCAGGGAACTGGCCAAGTTCGCGCCTTTCCTGGCCGAGAATCTCGACAACGCCTATGTCTACCAGATGGTATATGCGGCCATCATGCGCTTTTTCGCGCGCAATCTGGTGGCCTACGACTACCGTAACACACCGGTGAGCATCGTAGGTTCGACAGCGGTTCAGTTCAAGGACGTGCTGCTTAGGGCCGCGGTGGATTTCGGCGTCAAAATCGCGAAGATTATTCCATATTCCATGCCGGGCCTGATAGAATATCATGCCCGCGACTGACTTACACAAGAAACAATCGATGATTGAAGCCATAACGGGCCGGATTTCGGCCCTGAATCCCGCGGCCGCTGTTCTGGATACGGCGGCCGGAGTCTCCTATCTGCTCAATATCAGTCTCCTCACCTTTTCGGCCCTTTAAGGGCGCGAGGAGGCGCGTCTGCTGGTCCACGAGAGCATCCGCGAGGACGCCTGGGTGCTCTACGGATTCGTAGAAGAGGCCGAGAGGTCCCTTTTCCGCGCGCTGGTGAGCGTGTCGGGCGTGGGAGCGGCATCGGCGCGTATGATTCTCTCGGCGATTTCGCCGTCGGAACTACCCTCGGTGATTTCGGGCGGCGATTTGCGGCGCCTGAAAAGCGTGAAGGGAATCGGCACTAAAACCGCTGAACGAATAATTGTTGACCTGCGCGATAAAATAAAAAGCGACCCTGCTACGTTATTACAGCAGACTCCCGCAATGTCGCCGGCAGTCTTCGACGAGGCTCTGGAAGCCCTTGTGATACTCGGGTTCCCGCGCCCGGCCAGTGTCAAGGCCCTGAACAGCCTGCTGGCCAAGGAATCGGACCTGACGGTGGAAAAGGCCGTCAAGAAGGCGATGGCGATATTGTAGCGGCACACACGCGTGCCGCGCGGCGAGCGACTGTTGTAGTAAACTCAGCGAATGGGAAAAGTAGCGAACGCGACGGGCCGACGGCTCAGAACGGTGGCTCTGGCAGTGATATTGCCGGTAGTCGCTTTTGTCGCGGCCGTGGTGTTCAGCGCCTCGGCCCAATACTACACGCCCGTCATCAACACCCCTCCACCGGCCGCGTACCCCGCTCTCGGTGGCGACTCGGCCGTCGCGCTGCCCCTGGCTGTGCCTCCGACTGTGCCGCGTGACTACGACGAACTGCTGGGCGACCGGCCGGCCTACGACCTGTCGACCCCCGGCAACATAAACACCGTGGCCGAATACGACCCCGCCACTGGCTGCTATGTGATTCATACCCGCCTGGGCGATACAGACATCGCCACGCCGTTCATGCTCACCGCGCAGCAGTACGAGGACTGGCAGTTGCGGCAGTCGATGCAGCAGTACTACCGCGAACGCAACATGGCCCTGATTACGGACCGCGAGAAGCAGCCCTTCAACATCTTCGACATCAATTTCGCACTGGGTCCACTGGAAAAAATCTTCGGTCCCGGCGGCGTGCAACTGAAAACGCAGGGTTCCGTGCAGGTGTCGATGGGCGTCAAAAGCAACTTCACCGACAATCCCTCGCTGTCGCTAAACTCTCGTCGCAAGACATATTTCGATTTCGACCAGCGCATCCAGGCAACCGTCGCGGCAAGCGTCGGCGACCGCCTGCACTTCAACATGACCTACAACACGGATGCTACCTTCGATTTCGACTCCAAGAACCTGCGCCTGAACTACGAAGGCAAGGAGGACGACATCGTCAAGAGCATCGAGGCCGGTAACGTGTCGATGACCACCGGTTCGTCGCTGATTCGCGGTGCATCGGCGCTGTTCGGTATCAAGACCAAACTGCAGTTCGGAAAACTCACGGTGACGGGACTTGTATCGCAGCAGAATTCGGAATCACGTTCAGTCAACACGCGCGGCGGCGTGCAGACCACGAAATTCACCGTCAACGCCGACCAGTATGACCAGAACCGCCACTATTTCCTGGCGCAGTTCTTCCGCGACAACTACGATGCTTTCGCGGCGCGACTGCCCTATGTGGCATCGGGCGTGAATATCACGCGCATCGAGGTGTGGATAACGAACAAGAGCGGCAAGTTCGAGCAGGCGCGCAACCTGGTGGCATTCCAAGACCTCGGCGAGAGCCGTGTGCTGGGCAGCGACTACTGGCAACCCGACGCATCGCTCGAAATCCCCACCAACAACTCCAACAACCTGCTGCAGGTGATCAAGAACGATTATCCCGGAGCACGAACCATCAATACCGTGACCCAGGCCCTCGAACCCTTGCAGGCCTACGGCATTGTGGGCGGCACAGACTTCGAGAAGGTCGAGAGCGCGCGCCTGCTGTCGTCCAGCGAATATACCCTGAACCCGACGCTTGGCTATATCTCGCTGCGGAGCGCCCTGAACGCCGACGAGGTCCTTTCGGTGGCCTTCGAGTATACTTATCGCGGCCAGGTCTATCAGGTGGGCGAATTCTCGTCGGACATCACTACGACCGACCAGTCGCTGTACGTGAAAATGCTGAAAAGCACCACCCTGAATACGGCCGAGCCGATGTGGCGCCTGATGATGAAAAACGTCTACGCCCTGGGCGGATACCAGATACAGAAAAACAATTTTAAACTCAATATCAAGTATCTGAGCGATACCACAGGCACGGAAATCAACTATCTGCCCGTGCCGGGGCTGAACAACCAGTCGCTGCTGCAGGTGATGAACCTGGACCGCATAGACAATAACCAGGAGTCCAACCCCGACGGTTTCTTCGACTTCATCGAGGGCTACACCATCCTGCCGGCCCAGGGCAAGGTTATTTTCCCCGTCGCCGAACCTTTCGGCTCGCATCTGCGGGCCAAGATTGGCAACGACGCCCTTGCCGAGCAGTATGTCTACCAGGAATTGTACGACTCGACGCTTGTAGTGGCGCGACAGTATGCCGACAAGAACAAATTCGTCCTCACGGGCGAGTACCAGGCCTCGGCCGGGTCGCAGATTCGCCTCAACGCCATGAACGTGCCCCGAGGGTCGGTGATTGTGACGGCCGGCGGCGTGACGCTGACCGAGAACTCCGACTATACCGTGGACTATGCCATGGGTATCGTGACCATCACCAACCAGTCGATTATTGATTCCGGACAGAGCATCAGCGTGACACTCGAGAACCAGTCGCTGTTCTCGATGCAGCGGAAGACGCTGCTGGGCCTCGATCTGCAATATCAGTTTTCGCGCGACCTGAACATCGGCGCCACGGTGATGCACTTCTCCGAACGCGCCCTGACCGAGAAGGTGAACATCGGCGACGAGATTGTGAACAACACAATGTTCGGCTTCAATCTGAGTTACAACACCCAGTTCATGTGGCTGACCAATCTGCTTAACAAGATTCCTACCGTGACGGCCACACAGCCCTCGCGTCTGAGCCTCACGGCCGAGTATGCCCAACTGGTGCCTCATTCCCAGAAGTCGGGCTCGAACCGTGGCTCGTCGTACGTGGACGATTTCGAGTCGACTCAGACGGGCATCGACCTGCGCTCGCCCTACGCCTGGGTACTGGCACCGACGCCCTACGACCCGGCGCCCGACGCAATGTTCCCCGAGGCGGCTATGTCTGACAATGTGGCATACGGCTACAACCGCGCTCTGCTCAACTGGTATTACATTGACCGCATGTTCACCTCACGCAACTCGTCGCTGGCCCCGGGCTATCTGAAAAGCGACCTCGACCAGTTGTCCAATCCCTACGTGCGCGAAGTGACCTCGCGCGAGATTTTCCCCGGCCGCGAACTCAACTACGGCGAGTCGCCCACAATACAGACCCTGAACCTATCGTTCTATCCCACCGAACGCGGCCCCTATAACCTCGATGCCGACAATATTGACTCCGAAGGCAACCTGCTGTATCCCGAGCGGCGCTGGGGCGGTATCATGCGCCGCATGGACAACACCAACTTCGAGCAGAGCAATATCGAGTACGTGCAGTTCTGGCTGATGAATCCGTTCATGGACCCGGAGAATCCCAACTACGATGGCGGCGACCTCTATTTCAACTTCGGCGAGATTTCCGAGGACATCCTGAAAGACGGACTGAAAAGTTATGAAAACGGCATCCCGGTCGACGGCAACGACGAGTTTCTGCGTGAGACCGTCTGGGGCCGCGTTTCGTCGCAAAATTCACTGACATATTCGTTTGACAATACCAGCGGCGCGCGCCTGGCCCAGGATGTCGGTCTGGACGGTCTGCCCAATGACGACGAGTTTACCTTCCCGTCCTATGCCCGGTATGTGGAGCGTCTGCGCCAGAAACTGTCGCCGACGGCAATTGCCGCCATGGAGGCCGACCCCTTCTCGCCGCTGAACGATCCCGCCGGCGACAATTACCATTTCTACCGCGGATACGACTATGACGAACAGCGCCTGGGCGTGCTGGCGCGCTACAAGCGTTATAATGGCGTCGAAGGCAACTCGCTGTCGCCCGAAGACGCCGCCGATCCCCTCTACCAGACCTCGCGCGCAACTCCTGACGTTGAGGACGTGAACCAGGACAACACCCTCAACGAATACGAACGCTATTTTCAGTACCACGTGTCAATCCGTCCCGAAGACTTTGTTGTGGGCAAGAACTATATCACCGACAAACAGGTGTCGGTGGTACGCACGCGCAACGACTCGAACCAGACCGTCGAATGGTACCAGTTCAAGATACCCCTGAGCGATTTCGAGCGTGTGGTGGGTTCAATCAAGGACTTCTCGACCATCCGCTTCGCCCGCATCTTCATGACGGGCTTCAAACAGGTGACACACCTGCGCTTCGCCACCCTGGAACTGGTGCGCGGCGAGTGGCGCCCCTACGATTTCAACCTCAATAACCGCGGCGATGCCCCGGCCGAGGGCCAACTGGACATATCCGTGGTGAACATCGAGGAAAATGCCTCGCGCGAGCCTGTGAACTATGTCCTTCCTCCGGGTGTGACACGAATCTCAGACCCGGGTCAGAGCCAGATTGTGCAACTCAACGAGCAGTCTATGTCGCTGAAGGTGACCGGCCTGCAGGCCGGTGACGCCCGCGCCGTCTACCGCAACACGCAGCACGACCTGCGCAATTACAAACGTATGCAGATGTGGGTACACGCAGAAAGCCTTATCGACGATGTTACCAATCTGCGCTCCGGCGACTTGTCGGTGTTCATCCGTCTGGGTTCCGATGTAAAGAACAATTTCTACGAATACGAGATACCCCTGACGCTGACGCCTGCCGGCCATTATACCGATTCGCCGTCCGACCGCCAGATTGTGTGGCCGCTGTCGAACTTCCTTAATTTCAACCTCCAGAGTCTGGTGAACCTGAAACTGGAGCGCAACGCCGCACGCCGCAACGAGGAAAGCGGGGTAGGCTACGGCATCGTATACACAGACCGCGACCCGGACAACGAGCAGAACACCATCTCGGTGCTGGGCAATCCGTCGCTGAGCGACATCCGCGTGATGATGGTTGGCGTGCGCAACCACTCGGCCACCGTCAAGGACGGTGTGGTATGGGTCAACGAACTGAAAGTGACAGATTTCAATGACGACGGCGGCTGGGCTGCCCGCGCAAATGCCACCCTGAGCCTTTCGGACATCGCCACGCTGAATTTCGGCGCTCATATCGAGACCGCCGGATTCGGCGGTGTGGACCAGAGCCTCAACGAACGCCGCATGGACGACTATCACCAGTATAATTTTGCCGTGCAGGCCGATGTGGGCCGCTTCTTCCCGGCCGGAGCCAAACTCCACGCGCCGGTCTACTACTCGGTGTCGACCGAGCGGACCACGCCCCGCTACAACCCGTTGGACCAGGACGTGCTGATGAGCGACGCCCTCGACAATTG
>ERZ836877.5811-NODE-5811-length-11521-cov-6.075004_pt1 | contig 11521 bp, 8 predicted proteins | sample MGYA00519469_ERZ836877 | MGnify/ENA primary metagenome ERZ836877 (study PRJEB31850, sample SAMEA3708809) | human gut metagenome | biome: human gut; feature: human-associated habitat; material: faeces | place: China | collected 2014 ... | reverse complement strand
CCCCGGCCTTTTCCCAGTCCACAAGGGTCTTGTAGCCCTTGATGATGCCCTGCGCACGGGCCAGGTCGATCATCGCCGCCACCTCAGCGGGGGATTTATTCAGCATCGTGGCAATGTCCTCGATCGGCAGCCGCGCGTTGTCTTCCAGAAGTTTCAAAAGCTGTTCCATCGTCGTTACTCCTTTGTATCCGCGGCGTACCGCGTCGATTTGTATCTTTCAGTATAGCACAAGCGCGCCGTATTTGCATCTTGTTTTTTAGATAGACCGTCTTTTCCGCTCAGTTCTCGTTCTTTTTTCCAAAAAGTGTGTTCAAAAACCGGTAAATCTGCTATACTGGAAGGGACTTCAGCCTCTCCGTCATTGCTTCGCAATGCCACCTCCCCTAACGAGGGGAGTCCTTGGCAGCCGATTTCACTTCATCTTGATGCCAAAGGCTCCCCTGCCAGGGGAGCTGGCGGGCGCAAGCCCGACTGAGAGGTTTTCACATTGACTCAATGGGGGTAAGGAATATGAAAGCATTCATCACGGTCATCGGCCACGACACTGTCGGCGTCGTCGCAAAAGTTGCTGCCCTGTGCAGTGAGCTCAACATCAACATCGAAGACGTGACCCAGAGCATCCTGCAGGGCATGTTCGCCATGATCATGCTGGTGGACATCAGCCATTGCAGCGTCAGCCACGAGGAACTGCACAACCGCACAGACGCCCTGGCCAAGGAGATGGGGATGCAGATCAACGTCACCCGTCAGGAAGTGTTCGACGCGATGCACACGATCTAACCTCTCCGTCATCGCTGACGCGATGCCGCCTCCCCTATTGAGGGGAGGCCTTGGCAGGCCGGTTTTGAACGTGCTGACCGCCTGCGGCTCCAAAGCAGCCGGGTTTCGCGTTTTTGTCAGCGACAGAGGAATCTAAGAGAGAAGGGAATCTATTATGAGCATGATGAATACCGGTGACATCCTCGAAACCATCGAGATGTTCACCCAGGACAATCTGGACGTGCGGACCGTGACCATGGGCATCAGCCTGCTGGACTGCATCGACCCGGACCCGAAAAAGGCCTGTGAGAAGGTCTACAACAAGATCGTGACCAAGGCGGCCAATCTGGTGCCCGCCGTGGAGCACATCAGCGCCGAATACGGCATCCCCATCATCAACAAGCGCATCAGCGTGACGCCCATCGCCATGCTGCTGGGTGCCTGCCCGGATGCCGACCCGGTGGACTTTGCCAAAGCACTGGACGCCGCCGGCAAGAAGGTAGGCGTCAACTTTGTGGGCGGCTACACGGCCCTTGTGCACAAGGGCTTTTCGGCGGGCGACCTCCGGCTCATCGAGTCCATCCCCCGCGCACTGGCGGAGACCGACATCGTGTGCAGCTCGGTGAACATCGGCGCCACCAAGGCGGGCCTGAACATGGACGCCATCAAGCTGATGGGCGAAGCCGTCAAGAAGGCCAGCGAGCTGACGGCAGACCGCCAGTGCATCGGTGCGGCCAAGCTGGTCGTCTTCTGCAATGCGCCGGAGGACAACCCCTTCATGGCCGGTGCGTTCCACGGCCCCGGCGAGCCTGACTGCGAGATCCACGTCGGTGTCTCCGGCCCCGGTGCAGTGCGCGCCGCGCTGGCCAAACTGCCCAAGGATGCCCCCATCGACGAGGTGGCCGAGCTGGTCAAGCGCACGGCGTTCAAGATCACCCGCGTGGGCCAGCTGGTGGCAAACCTCGCCTCCAAGGCGCTGGGTGTGCCCGCCGGCATCATCGACCTGTCGCTGGCCCCCACCCCGGCTGTGGGCGACAGCGTAGCCAACATCCTCGAAGAGATGGGCCTTGAGACCTGCGGCTGCTGCGGCACCACAGCCTGCCTGGCCCTGCTGAACGATGCCGTCAAGAAGGGCGGCGTCATGGCCTCCAACCACGTGGGCGGCCTGTCCGGTGCCTTCATCCCCGTCAGCGAGGACGACGGCATGATCCACGCAGCGGAGTGCGGCTGCCTGACCATCGAAAAGCTCGAAGCTATGACCGCCGTCTGCTCGGTGGGCATCGACATGGTCATCATCCCCGGCGACACCACCCCTGCCGTCATCAGCGCCCTCATCGCCGACGAAGCCGCCATCGGCATGGTCAACAGCAAGACCACCGCCGTCCGCGTCATCCCGGCCATCGGCCGCAAGGCAGGCGAGATCCTGGACTTCGGCGGTCTGCTGGGCTATGGCCCCATCATGCCGGTCAACCAGCGCGACCCGTCGGTCTTCATCAACCGCGGCGGCCGCCTGCCCGCCCCGATGCAGTCGCTGAAAAACTAAGAATAAAATCCCTCCCGCAGACCCAGACTCTGGATAGTATTTCCAGAGAAAGGGTCTGTTTTTTATGTACAGCCGCATTTTATCCCGCCGCCAGATGACCGTCTGGTGCATCACACTCAGCGGTGCGCTCGCGCTCTGCATCGGTCTGCAGGGCCTGCTGGGCTGGGGCCGCACCCAGCTCGACACCGGAGCCGCGCTTGTCGCCGACACTCTGCGGCTCCACATCCGCGCTGCCAGCGACACCACCGCCGACCAGACCGACAAGCTGGCCGTGCGGGACGCCGTGCTCGCGTATCTGGACACAGCCTGCCCGGCGGCAGACCAGCCCGCCGCCCTCCGCTGGGCTGCGGCCCATCTGTCTGAGCTGCAGCGGGTCGCCCGCACCGTGCTGGCCGGTCGCGGCAGTTTTGCACCGGTGCGGGTCTATCTGGTGGAAATGTACTTCGGCACCACCCGCTACTCTGCCTCGGCCCTGCCCGCCGGGCGGTATCAGGCCCTGCGCATCGACATCGGCGCAGCCCCCTATGGCCGGAACTGGTGGTGTGTGCTCTACCCCGGCCTCTGCCGCACCGCCTGCGGCGGCTATGCCGCCCCCGCCGAGAACGACCTCGTCTGCGGGCGGTATCTCCTGCGGTTCAAATGCGTGGAGTGGTGGCAGAAGCACACCGCCCGCCGGGAAGACGTCATCCTGCTGGGATGACCTCTCCGTCCCCGCATCCGCGATGCCGCCTCTCCCGGCAGGAGAGGCCCTGGCCGTCGGGCATTGCCTGCTGGATCTGACAAAGGTCCCAACGCACACTTCCACCTTCCGCCGCATAAGCTCCTGGTGGAAGGAGTGTGAGTTTGACCATGGCAATTCCGGCCTATTATTCCCTCATCCAGCGCGGCTCCACCGGCCCCGACGTAGCACTGGTGCAGACCTGGCTCAACGGCCTGCGCGACACCTGCACCTGGTATCACGAACTGACCACAGACGGGCGGTTCGGCACCAAGAGCGTGAACGCGGTGAAGGAGTTCCAGCTCAAAAACGACATGAATGTGGACGGCAAGGTGGGCGCGAACACCTGGAACGTGCTCTACACCAAGTACACCGCCAAACACGGCCTGCACGTCCCCTACCCCGGCATCGTGCTGCGGCAGGGCAGTTCCGGCGGCACGGTCCGGCTGGTGCAGCAGAAGCTGAACGCGCTGGGTGAAAAGCTCTCCACCGACGGCAAATACGGTGCTTCCACCGCAGCCGCTGTGGAGCGCTACCAGCGCCGCAACGGCCTCACTGCCGACGGCGCAGTCGGCAAAGCCACCTGGGAGAAGATGTTCTGACGACGGCCCACCCTCTCCGTCTGCTTCGCAGACAGCTCCCCCGAAGGGGGAGCCACTGGCGAGACGGTTTTGGGCGTACTGGATGAGCAAAGTTTCTTGAAACCATAAAATGGAGTGCTCCGTTGTTTCGTTCGACTGCATCTACCCAAACGCTCTTTGTCAGAGCGCAGTACAGATGTTGTTGGCCCTGACAGCGGAGCGCTTCCGTTTACGACACGAAATACGTTCAGCGTCCAGCAGGGGCTGCCCGGCATGCCAATGGCTCGCCCTTCGGGAGAGCTGGCAAACCCGCAGGGTTTGACGGAGAGGGTAAGGCCGTTTATAATAAAAGCATTCCAATTGAAAGGCGGTGCTCCTATGCGTTTTCTTCACCTCTCCGACCTGCACCTCGGCAAGCGGGTCTGCGAGTTCTCCATGCTGGACGACCAGCGGTATATTCTGGAGGAGATCTTGTCGCTCCTCGACACCCACCCCGTGGATGCTGTTCTGCTGGCAGGCGACCTCTACGACAAGCCTGTGCCCCCCGCCGAAGCCGTCCGTCTGCTGGACTGGTTCCTCACCGAGCTGGCCGACCGGAAGCTGCCGGTCTTCGCCATCAGCGGCAACCACGACTCCGCCGAGCGGGTCGCGTTCGGGGCCCATCTGCTGGCGGGGAGCCAGGTCTACGTCAGCCCGGTGTTCGAAGGGGCCCCGGCCCCCATCCCCCTCACCGACGCATACGGCCCGGTGGACATTTACTTACTGCCCTTCCTGAAACCCGCCATGGTGCGCCACATCTACCCGGACGAGCCCATCGAGAGCTACAGTGACGCCCTGGGCTGTGTGCTGCGCCGCTGCGCCCCCGACCCGGCCCACCGCAGCGTACTGGTGGCCCACCAGTTCGTGGCCGGTGCCACCGCCTGCGAGAGCGAGGAGCCATCGGTGGGCGGGCTGGACTGTGTGGATGCCGCCCTCTTTGACGGCTTCGACTATGTGGCCCTCGGCCACCTGCACAGCCCCCAGAAGGTGGGCCGCGACACCCTGCGCTACTGCGGCACCCCGCTGAAGTATTCCTTCTCGGAGGCGCACCAGCACAAGAGCGCGACGTTTGTGGAGCTGGGGCCGAAGGGAGAGGTCACGCTTTCCACCACGCCGCTGACCCCGAAGCACGACCTGCGGGAGCTGCGCGGCAGCTACATGGAGCTGACCGACCGCCGCAGCTATGCGGGCACGGCCACCGACGACTATCTGTACATCACCCTGACCGACGAACAGGATGTGCCCGATGCGCTGGCCCGGCTGCGGGTCATCTATCCGAACCTGATGCGGCTGGACTACGACAACCTCCGCACCCGCACCCAGGCCGACCTCGACGCCCCGGCCCAGACCGAGCAGAAAACGCCGCTGGAACACTTTGCAGCCTTTTATGCGCTGCAAAACAATCAGCCCCTGAGCGCCGAGCAGGCTGCATTCTGCCAGCAGCTCATTGAAACGCTCTGGAAGGAGGAGGACGCATGAGACCTCTGAAGCTGACCCTTTCGGCCTTCGGGCCATACGCCAGCGCCGTCACGCTGGAACTGGAGCGCCTGGGCAAAGGCGGCCTGTATCTCGTCACCGGTGACACCGGCGCGGGCAAGACCACCCTTTTCGACGCCATCACCTATGCCCTGTACGACCATTCCAGCGGCGGCGTGCGGGACGGTGCCATGCTGCGCAGCAAGTACGCCGACCCCGGCACCCCCACCTTTGTCGAGCTGGAATTTGAGGTGCGCGGCCAGCGGTACACCGTCCGCCGCAACCCGGACTACCTCCGCCCCAAAGCGCGGGGCGAGGGCACGACCACCGAAAAGGCGGACGCCGTCCTCACCTACCCGGACGGACGCCCGCCCGTGACCCGGTCGAAGGATGTCACCGCCGCCGTCACCGCTCTCATCGGGCTGGACTACGACCAGTTCTGCCAGATCGCCATGATCGCGCAGGGGCAGTTTACCCGCCTGCTCAACGCCACGACCGAGGAGCGGAGCAAGATCTTCCGCAAACTGTTCCGCACCCAGCGCTACCAGAAATTGCAGGACGCGCTGCAAGAGGAGAACGCCCGCCTCACGGCCCAGCGCACGGCCCAGAACGTCCAGCTGGACGCGGTGCTCTCCGGCATCCGCTATCCGGAGACCGACCCCGATGCCGAAACGCTGGGCGAGCTTTCGGCGCAGCGCCCCGCCGAGGAAGTCACCGCCCTGCTGGACGGGCTCCTCACCCGGCAGGAAGCGGAGCTCTCCGCTGCTGCCGCCGCCCACACCGCCGCGCAGGCGCAGCTGGACGCTTTGCAGCAGACGCTGGGCCGGGCCGAGCAGGCCGAAGCCCTCCGCCGCCAGCGGGTCGAAAAGCAGGCCGAGCTTGCCGCCCTGCTCCCCCGCCGGGACGCGGCCCGCGCCGATGCGGCCCGCCATATCGGCGATGCCGCCGCACTGGACGCTCTGACCGCCCAGCTGGAGCGGGCCAGAGCGGGCCTTGACGCCTGCGACGCGCTGGACAAGCTCTGCCACGCACAGACCGCCGCCCGCAGCGAGGCCGACCTGGAACAGGCCAAAGCCCGCAAGGCGCGGGCCCAGCTGACCGCGCTGGATGCGGAACTCGCCGCGCTGGACGCCGAAGCGGCCGCCCTCGGCGACCCGGAGACCCGAAATGTGGCCCTGACCGCTCAGGCCGAGCAGCTCACCCGCCGGGAGACCGCCCTCACCGCGCTGGCCCAGAGCTTGACCGAAGACCAGCGCCGCACCCACGCAGCCCGACAGGCACAGGACGCCTACCGCACCGCAGCCGCCGCGCAGGACGCTGCCCACGCGGAGCGGGACGCCTGCGAGCGGGCGTTTCTGGACGCACAGGCTGGACTTCTGGCGCAGGGCCTTGCCGAAGGCACCCCCTGCCCCGTCTGCGGCAGTGTCCACCACCCGGCCAAGGCAGCACTGCCTCACACTGCCCCCACCCAGGCGCAGGTGACCGCCGTCAAGCAGGCGGCCGAAGCAGCAGACCGCGCCGCGCAGGACCGCGCGGCCGCCGCCCGCGAAGCCCTCGCCGCCCAGCGGGAGGGCAAAGCCACCCTCCGCCGGGACGCCGAAAGCCTTCTGCCCGAACGCTTCACCTCGCCGGAGGGGCCGGTCGCTCTGACCGTGGCCCTGCTGAAAACAGCTCTTGCCGAGGAGACTGCCGCGCTCCAGACCGCACAGGCCGAGAACCGCGCAGCCCTGCAAAAGGCCGCCGCCGACTGTGCCCGCCGCACCCGGTTGGATGCCACCCGCAAGACCAAAGCGGCCCAGCGCACTGCGCTGGAAGCAGCAGCGGCCTCTGCCGAACAGACTGCCGCTGCCCGCGAAGCCACGGCTGCGGCGCTGGAACAGCAGATCACCGAAGCCCGGCAGAGCGCACCGACCAGCCGCGCCGAGGCCCAGCAGACGGTCGCCGACCTGACGGCCCAGCGCACGGCCCTGCGCACCGGCATGGAGCAGGCTGAAGCCGCCCGCCGTGCTGCGGAAAACGCCGTCGCTGCCGCCGAAGCTGCCGTGCAGGCCCTGCAAGACCAGCAGGCCCCGGAGACCGGGGCCGCAGACCTCGACGCTTTGCGCACCCGGCTCACTGCGCTGCAAACGGCCCGCCAGCAGGCCGCCGAACAGGAAAAAGCCCTGACGGCCCAGCTCGTGCCCAACCGCCGCGCCGCCGCCGACTACCGCCGACTGGCCGCCGCCCGGCAGGTGCTGGAGACCCGCTGGCAGTGGGTCAACGCGCTGGCCTCCACAGCGGGCGGCACCCTGAGCAGCAAGCAGAAGATCAAACTGGAAGCCTACATCCAGATGCACTATCTCGACCGCATCCTCGTCCACGCCAACACCCGCCTGATGCAGATGACCGCCGGGCAGTACGAGCTGGAGCGGGTCGGGGCCGAGAACCAGCGCAGCCAGTCCGGCCTGGACCTCGGCGTCATCGACCACTACAACGGCACCCGCCGCAGCGTGAAGACCCTTTCCGGCGGCGAGAGCTTCAAGGCCTCGCTGGCGCTGGCGCTGGGCCTCTCGGACGAAGTTCAGAGCACGGCCGGCGGCATCCGGCTGGACACCCTCTTCCTCGACGAGGGCTTCGGCTCCCTCGACGACGAGAGTCTGGAACAGGCCATCCGGGTCCTCTCCGGCCTGACCGAAGGCGACCGGCTCGTGGGCATCATCTCCCACGTCGCCGCCCTCAAAGACCGCATCGACCATCAGGTCCTCGTCAAAAAGGCCCGCAGCGGGGGGAGCACGGTGGAGCTGATCCTGTAAACCTGTCCGTTTTTCAGCCCTCTGTTCCGGCCCTGCCGACAAAAAAATCTCCGCGCATCTGCGCGGAGATTTTTTTGCCTTCTTATTGTTTTTCCTGTTCTTCGCTCGTGTAGAGCATCATCAGGTGGTTGGCCGAGGCTTCCAGCTGCTCTTTGGCCTGCCGGAGGTTTGCTTCCTCGGTCTCGTTCATCTTTTCGGGTTTGTCCTTCCGCAGGCAGCGGCGGAGGTTGGCCACATCGGCCTTGATGCGGTTTTTTTCGTCCTTGTCCAGCTCCTTTTTGCACTTGGACAGGGCCTCATCCACCTTGTAGGCCAGCACTTCGGCCTGATTGTGAAGTTCCAGCCGCTCTTTCCGGCGGCTGTCCTCGGCCTCATACGCGGCGGCATCCGCCATGGCGCGCTGGATCTCGTGTTCCGACAGGTTCGTGCTGCCGGTGATGGTGATGTTCTGCTCCCGCCCGGTGCCGAGGTCTTTGGCGGAGACCTTCACGACGCCGTTGACGTCGATATCAAAGGTCACTTCAATCTGCGGCTTGGACGAGAAGCTGGCACGGATGCCGTTCAGCTTGAACTTGCCCAGGCTCTTGTTGTCCCGCGCAAAGTGGCGCTCTCCCTGCAGGACGTTGATCTCCACGCTGGTCTGCATCGGGCGCGCCGTCGTGAAGATCTGGCTCTTCCGGGTGGGGATCATGCTATTGCGGGTGATGAGCGGGGTCGCCACGCCGCCCAGCGTCTCAATGGACAAGGTCAACGGGGTGACATCCATCAGCACAAGGCCCTGTGCGGCAGCGCCGGAAGCACCAGCCAGCTTGCCGCCGCCCTGCAGCAGAGCGCCCTGGACCGCTGCGCCCATGGCAACACATTCGTCCGGGTTCAGGCTGTGGCTGGGCTCGCAGCCCAGCAGCTCTTTGACCTGACGTTCTACGGCCGGCATCCGGGTGCTGCCGCCCACCAGAAGCACCTTGCCCAGCTGGCTGGCAGCGATGCCCGCATCCCGCAGGGCATTCTGCACCGGCTGCACGGTGCGGGCCAGCAGGTCGCCGGTCATCATCTCGAACTGCGGGCGGGTGAGCGTCAGGTCCAGATGGTGGGGGCCGTCTTTGCCCACCGCAATGAAGGGCAGGTTCAGCTGTGCGCTCAGCGCGCTGGACAGCTCCTTCTTGGCCTTTTCGGCCTCCTCTTTCAGGCGGCCCATGGCGGCGGGGTCGCGGCTCAGGTCGATGCGGTCGGATTTCTTGAACTCCGCCACCGCATACTCCACGATCCGCTCATCGAAATCATCGCCGCCCAGATGGGTGTCGCCGCCGGTGGCCAGCACCGTGAAGGTGCCGTCCTCGATCTCGATGATAGAGACATCGAACGTGCCGCCGCCCAGGTCATAGACCAAAATCTTCTGCGGCGCTTCGTTGTCCAGGCCGTAGGCCACCGCAGCAGCCGTAGGCTCGTTGATGATGCGCAGAACGTTCAGCCCCGCGATACGGCCTGCGTCCTGCGTGGCCTTGCGCTGGCTGTCGTCAAAGTAGGCGGGCACCGTGATGACGGCCTCGGTCACTGGCTCGCCGAGGTAGCTCTCAGCGTCGCGGCGGATCTTCGTCAGGATCATGGCGCTGATCTCCTGCGGGGTCAGGTCTTTGCCGTCGATGTGGACCCGTTGGTCGGAACCCATGTAGCGCTTGATGCTGGAGATCGTGCGGCCAGAGTTGGTCGCGATCTGGCGCTTGGCCGCGCCGCCCACCAGACGCTCACCGTCTCTGGTAAAGGCGACCACGCTGGGGGTGGTGCGTTCGCCCTCGGCATTGGCGATGACCACGGGCTTGCCGCCCTCGACCACTGCCACACAGGAGTTGGTCGTTCCAAGGTCGATTCCGATCACGTTACTCATAGTGCTTGTCCTCTTTTCTTGCAGCACAAATTTTTTTCCAGGATCATCTTACCGATTTCCTATGACGATTTCATAGAACAAATGTAAAGAATTTGTGTTCCTGCCAATTTCATCGGTTCTCCAGCCCTTCGTTCATCAGTTCCGCCACGGTCTTCCGGGTCTCGTCCAGCCAGATCTCCGCATCCGGTGCCCCCTCTTCCAGCTGGATGCAGAAGCCCTGCTCGGCCTCCGCCAGCTCCATCAGCGCCTTTTTGCGGGAGACATACCGCGTTTCGCACTGGGCGATGCGGAGCCGGATCTGCGGCGTATAGGAGACATCCGGCATCCCGCGGGCGGCACTCTGGGCGCGGCGGTAGTATTGCAGCGCGGCGGCGGCTTCCTGCCCGGAGGCCGCTGCGTCATCGCCAAGGGCGATCATGGCCTGCACTTCCCCGGCCTCGGCGGCTTTTTTCCACATCCGCCGGGCCTGTACCTTGCTGCGCCGGGCACCCCGGCCCTGATACAGGCAGTCGCCCAACAGCGCCAGCGCTTCGGCGCTGCCCGCCTCGACGGCTTTTTCATAGTGCTGCACCGCCTCGGCCCAGCTGCCCTGCCGCGCGGCATCGTAGCCCGCATCCAGTTCTTCCAGACCGGGGCCTTCGCTGCCCCGCTCCGACTTGAGCAGCCCGTTCAGGATGGAGCCATCCAGCGTAGCGGAATTGGTCCACGGGTCGATGACCACACCGTCGATGCCGTCGGTGTTCAGGGCATATTCCATGGCCTCCCGCATCCCGCGCTCGGCCATGGGCCGGGTGGCCGTGGCGCGCTCGGCTTCCGCCGTCTTCACCGAAGTGAACAGGGGCAGGTAGCTGCGCTCCTTCCGGGTGTGGAGCAGCCAGGGGTCCAGCCCTTCTGCCTTTTCCGCCGGGATGGGCATGGAAGCCCACGGGGCCGGGCCGCTCTGCGGGTCGGCTGCGGCATCCAGCGGCACCAGCACCCGCGTTTTCAGCTCCAGTGCATAGTTCAGGGCGTTCATCAGGTTCCAGAAATGCGTCTCGTTCTGCTCCCGGTAGAGCCGCTCCACGGCCTGCTCCACCACCGGGCAGCCCGTGCCCGCCGGGCTGTATTGGGGGGCGGCCTTTTTCTTCCGGCTGCCCACCGGGCGGAACCGCCGTGCGCTTTTCTCGTATGCCATTTGCATCACCCTTCTTTTTCCATCCGTCATAATAATTTATTATAGCAGGATTTCCCAAGTTTCACAATGGGGAAGACGCACCGCATTTTTCCGCAAAACAATAGCATTCCGACTCCGGTTGTATTATAATATGCGATGGGAAAATTTCCCCCGATTTACATTTCAGAAAAGGAGTCTTTCGCCTTGAACAAAATGCTTACCCACCTGAACGGCTACAAGCGCGAGGCCGTCCTCGCGCCGCTGTTCAAGATGCTGGAAGCCACGTTCGACCTGTTTGTCCCTCTGGTCATGGCAGACATCGTCAACGTCGGCATTGCGGCGCACGACCTGCATTATATCCTTGTGCGGTGCGGCATCCTGCTGCTGCTCGCCGTCATCGGCCTGACCTGCAGCCTGACGGCCCAGTATTTCTCCGCCAAGGCCGCTGTGGGCTACTCCACCTCGCTGCGCCATGCGCTGTTCGAGCACATCCAGAAGCTCGGCTTCACCGAGATGGATACACTGGGCACCAGCACCCTCATCACCCGCATGACCAGTGACATCAATCAGGTGCAGAG
>ERZ836877.5809-NODE-5809-length-11525-cov-3.637315_pt1 | contig 11525 bp, 8 predicted proteins | sample MGYA00519469_ERZ836877 | MGnify/ENA primary metagenome ERZ836877 (study PRJEB31850, sample SAMEA3708809) | human gut metagenome | biome: human gut; feature: human-associated habitat; material: faeces | place: China | collected 2014 ... | reverse complement strand
TCATAACCGGGTACATCGAGGCCGAAGGCTGAGATGTGCCCGGCAAGCAGAAAGGATGTAAAGATGTCTGTAAGACATCGATTTAACCGGCAAAAAACAAAGATTTACGGTAGAGCCGGGTTGCAACGGCCTCACTAACAACAGACAGCGCCCGACCTCAATGGCCGGGCGCTCGAAGGGGTTATTTATTCTGATTAATACTGCTCTGAAGCGTTGGGGAAGTCAGAGGTCTTGACGTCGTCGATATAGCGCGACACGGCCTGGTTGATTACCGTCGACAGGTCGGCGTAGCGGCGCAGGAACTTGGGCGAGAAGCCCTGGTTGATGCCGAGCATGTCGTGCATCACGAGCACCTGTCCGTCGACACCGCCGCCGGCGCCGATGCCGATGACGGGTATCGACACTTCTTTGGCGACACGTTCGGCGAGCTTGGCCGGTATCTTCTCGAGCACGAGGGCGAAGCAGCCTATCTCTTCGAGCATGCGGGCGTCAGAAACGAGTTTTTCGGCTTCGGCCTCTTCTTTGGCACGCACGGCATAGGTGCCGAACTTGTTGATCGACTGCGGCGTGAGGCCGAGGTGGCCCATCACTGGAATGCCGGCGCAGAGGATGCGTTCGATCGATTCGCGTATTTCGGCGCCGCCTTCCATCTTGACGGCTTCGGCGTGGCTCTCCTTCATGATTCTGATTGCCGAGGCAAGCGCCTCTTTCGAGTTGCCCTGATATGAGCCGAAAGGCATGTCGCAGACGACAAGCGCGCGGTTGACGCCTTTGATGACGCTTTTGGCGTGATAGATCATCTGGTCAAGGGTAATCGGCAGAGTCGTCATGTTGCCGGCCATCACGTTAGAGGCCGAGTCGCCCACGAGGATGACATCGATGCCGGCCTCGTCGATGAGTTTGGCCATAGAGTAGTCGTAAGCCGTCAGCATGGCAATCTTCTCGCCGCGGCTTTTCATCTCGATCAGACGTTTGGTCGTGACCTTGCGGTCTTTATCTACTGTGTTAGTTGACATTTCGTTTTTATTGGTTAAACAAAATTTGACGCGGCAAAGGTAAGCATAAAAACGATACGGCAGACATTTAAATGACAATTTTTGCCACTGTCGCGCCGACTCTCACGATATAGACGCCATGGCCCGGACAGTCGACGATGCCGTCGGCGCTCACACCTATCAGCGTGCCGCTGAGGTCATAGACGGTCGCGACGGCTCCGGCGGGGAGGCCGGTGACGACGATGCGGCCGTTGTCGGCGCTGATCGTGACAGAGTCGCCGGCGATGTCGGCGACGTCCGAGTCTGAGTCATCGACGATGTTTAGCTCGCCCCACTGCGGGTCGGCGGCATAGAGGGCCGCACATCCGGCGGGCACATGCAGCGTGATCTGTGATTTCTCGCATCCGTCGAAGATGCCGTTGCCGGCTGTCGGCATTGAGGCGGCGTCGCGCCACTGCACATGGATGTCTTTAAGCTGGGTGCTGTAGTTGAAGGCCGCGTTGCTGATATATGTGACGCTTAACGGCAGCACGAGCTTTTTCATCGACGTTGACTGGAAGGCGCACGTGCCGATGACCGTGAGTCCTTCGGGCAGTCTGACGACATCGATCTCGCAGGCATTGAAGCCCCAGCCGCCGATTTCGCGCAGGCCCGACGGCTGCTCGAACTCGAGGCTGCCGATGGTCGTGAAATCGAGCGAGCCGAAAGCTATCGTCCTGACATTGCGTCCGATGACGAGGCTGTTGACTTTGCTCTGCGAGAATGCACCCTCGCCGATTTCCTCGACGGCAACGGTGTGGCCCTGATGGCTGACTGTTGCCGGTATCACGACGTCGCCCGAGTAGCTGGCGCCGCGGGCGTTGCGGCGTGTGACGACGGCACGCTCGCCGTCGATGAGATAGTAGACGCCATCGATGCGCACGACGCCGGGGTCCATATCGTCGTCAAGGACTTCGTTGGCATAGGTCTTGACACCGCCGCTGACATTGACATCGACGTAGCTCATGCGCATGTCGCCGAAAGTGGCGCGCACCCATTCGCCGCCGTTGGCACGGCAGACGGCACGCAGACGGTAGTCGCCGTCGGCGATAGCGTCGTCGAACATAATCTCGCCGATATAGGCCTGGGTGCTGTTGCTGACGGTCTGTTTGACGATATAGCGCACCTCGTCGGTCACTTTGTTGCGCACCTCGACGCCGGTATCGATGGTCGACGGTGTGCCGCTGTGGATGAAGCAGGAAATCGAGCAGGCGATGCGGTTGCCCTGTTCCCAGGCGAAGTCTGACGCCGAGCCGGCGGTGATGGCGGCGGGATTGCCGGCGTCGGGCATTATTGAATAGAAATATCCGGGCGATGCGTCAAAGCCTGTCGCCGAGGTGAGGTAATAGCCCGACGAGCCCTGGCCCCAGCCGAAATTGAAGTGGAAATAGCCCTCGCTGTCATAGCCGTCACATACAAATGCATGGCCGCCGCCAGAGCTGCCGCCTTCATAGTGTACCGGGCGCCCGGCGTCGAGCTCGGCGCGCAGCGTCTCCTCGTAATAGTCACGGGTGCAGTTGTTGCGCTCAAGATGTCTGAGGCTTCTGTCGTAGCCGAAATAATCGATGAGACCCGGGGTGTTGAGCGACGCGCCGCTCTCGCCCGTGCCGTAGTTCGTCGAATTGGCGATGCCGCAGTCTCTCAGGAGAAGGGCCACGGCGTTTTTAGACTCTTCGCTGTCGCCGTCGCTGCCGTAGTAGTTGTAGACGGGCTTCATCAGATCCCAGCGGTAGACCGATTTCGAGAAATCGGCCGAGAGCGTGAGACCGCCGGTCGTGTATGTGTGCGATCCGCGGCCGACGGCGGGATACTGATGGAAATACATGATCTGGCTGATTGCGGTATTGACGCAGCCGGTGACACATCTCTGTCCGTCAACGACCGGGCACATGAGGTTGAAAGGGTAGCCCTGGGCCCACGCCGTCTCGCCCAGGAGCGGCGCGACACTGCGGCCCGGCGTGTGGCGCGGAGCGATGACGGCGTTGTGTCTGCCGAGAGCTTCGACCTCGGCGGAATACCCGTCAAGAAGGCCCTTGACGGCGTCGGGTATGTTGACGGCGTCGAAAGTTCCCGTCGGCGAGTATGCTAACACGGCCTGAGGCACACGGTCGTCGGCAGCGACGACAGCCCAGCCGCCTCCCTCTGAGTTAAAGACGTAATAATTGCCGGCGTCGAGGCTCAGCTCGAGAGCGAGTGACGACGGAGCGCGGCGTGTGTCGCCCTGATGGCGCGAGATGGCGGCCCGGGCCTTCGACATGGCTTCGGCGTGGCCTATCGGGGCGCCCCAGACGCCATGACATAGCATTAGTGCGCTTGCGATGGAGAGGTAAGTGCGTAGTTTCATAAAAGCTTTGTATATTAATGTGATAAATTAGAACTTGCAAATATAGCGCTAATAGTGTTGCGAAACAAGCATTCAGGCTCAACTTATCAATTATGGCGCCTTCACGGCCAATAAACCCGGATGATGAATATCGTTTTTACCGACCGATACTCCAGAAAATGCGCCATTTGGTAGTCAATTTTTCGCAGAGTTTTCTCTATTGGTCGTTTTTGAAAACAGAGCCAACTATTTACAAGGTATAAGCGTTACTTTTGTATGACAGTTATGTTAATACTGTTTGAAAGATGTTAAACCGTTTCAACCACCAATCATGAAACTCATGTCTTTACTGGCGTTTGCCGCCATTTCGATATGTGCCGGGGCACAGACTCCGTCGGGCGTGGTGTCGCTCGACTCCTGTCGCGCCATGGCTCTGTCGAGCAACAAACAGCTGATGATCAGCCGGCAGAAAATCAAAACAGCCGGATATCAGAAGAAAGAGGCTTTCGCGGCCTATCTGCCGGCGCTCGACTTTGCGGGCGGCTATGCCTATAACCAGAAGGAACTGTCGATTTTTTCGTCAGACCAGCATCTGCCCACGATGACTTTCAATCCGGCCAAACAGACCTACGAGTATAATCTGGTGACAAATCCCGAGACCGGTATGCCGATAAAAGGTCCCGATGGCCAGTATATACCCGAGACCGTCGCCCTTATCCCAAAAGACGCGATGACATTCGACATCCACAACGTCTTCTTCGGCGCCGTCACCCTCACGCAGCCTGTCTTCATGGGCGGCAAGATTGTCGCCATGAACAAGATCACCGGCTACGCCGAGGAGCTGGCCCGGCAGCTCAACGACAGCGAGGCCGAGAATGTCATCTATGCCGTCGACGCGGCCTACTGGATGGTCGTCTCGCTCAAGGCCAAGGAGAAGCTTGCCCGCAGCTATGTCAATCTGCTCGACACACTGTCGCATAACGTCGGCCTGATGCTCGAGCAGGGCGTCGCGACCCGCAGCGACATGCTCAGTGTCGACGTCAAGCTCAATTCGGCCCGGGTCGACCTCGTCAAGGTCGAGAACGGTCTGTCGCTCGCCCGCATGGCTCTCGCCCAGGTGTGCGGCCTGCCCGTCAACAGCGTCTTCGCCCTCGCCGACGAAGATGATGTCAGCGCCACTCCCGATGCCGACATCGCTACACAATATAATATGGAGGATGTCTACGCCCGCCGTCCCGACCTCCGCGCCCTCGAGCTCGGCGTCAATATCGCCGGACAGCAGAAACGCGTCGCCATGTCGTCGATGCTGCCGAATGTCGCTGTCGTCGGCGCCTATTCGTTCTCAAACCCCAACATGTATGACGGCTTCAGCAAACGTTTTGCCGGAGCGTTCTCTGTCGGCGCCACCGTCACCATTCCAATCTGGCACTGGGGCGGCAACTATAACAAATATAAAGCCGCCGCCAGCGAGGAGACAATCATGAAACTCAGGCTCGAAGACGCCCGCGACATGATTGACCTTCAGGTGAGCCAGGCCTCGTACAAGGCCCAGGAGGCATACCGCACCCTCACCATGACCGACGTAAACCTCCGCAAGGCTGACGACAACCTGCGCACCGCCACTATCTCATTCCGCGAGGGCATCGCCACGACCGACAACGTCATGGAGGCACAGACAGCGTGGCTCAAGGCCCACTCCGAACAAATCGACGCCATGATCGACGTGCGTCTCTGCAACACCTATCTGAGCAAAGCACTCGGCACCCTCAGATACTGACCTTCAGCTATCAACATTATTCTTGTAAACAAATAAACAATATATAACCAACATCATGGCAACAAACGATAACAATATGAGCGCCGAACAGAAGACGGGACGCTCGCTGATCATCACCATGGCCGTCGTCATTCTGGTCATCGCCGTGATAGCCGTCGTAGGCTTCATATTCATGAACAAACCCTCTGACATCATCGAGGGACAGGTCGAAGGCACCAATGTGCGCATCTCGGGCAAGCTCCCCGGCCGCGTCGTCGAGTTCTTCGTCGAAGAGGGCGACACTGTCTGCGCGGGTGATACCCTCGTGCGCATCCACTCGGCTGTCGTCGAGGCCCAGCTCACCGAGGCAAAAGCCATGCAGACCATCGCAAAGGCCCAGAACAAAAAGATTGACGCCGGCACACGCTCGCAGATTGTGGCTGCCGCCCGCGACATGGTCGAACAGGCCAAAGCCGCCGTGACGATAACCCAGAAGACATACACCCGCATGGAGAACCTCTTCAGCCAGGGTGTCATCTCAGAGCAGAAACGCGACGAGGCCAAGGCCGCCTATGACGCCGCCGTAGCCGCCCACAACGCCGCAAAGAGCCAGTATGACCTCGCCGTGGCCGGTGCCCAGAACGAAGACAAGGAGTCGGCCGCCGCTCTCGTCGAGGCCGCCGGCGGCGGTGTCGACCAGGTCGAGGCCGTTCTCGCCGACAGCTACCTGACAGCGCCATGCGACGGCACCGTCGACGTCATCTATCCCGAAGCCGGCGAGCTCGTGGCCCTCGGAGCGCCGATCATGAGCCTGCTGCGCAATGACAAGCGCTGGGTCACCTTCAACGTCCGTGAGGAGCTGCTCAACGACCTCACGATGGGCAAGAAGATTAAAGTGATGATTCCCGCCCTCGGCAAAAAGGAAATCGAGGCCGAGATCTATTACATCCGCGACATGGGCAGCTATGCCACATGGCATTCCACAAAGTCTACCGGCAGCTGGGACAGCCGCACTTTCGAGATCAAGGCACGTCCGACCGAACAAGTCAGAGACCTACGTCCGGGCATGTCGATAATATACGAAAAATAAGTTTAAAACCCACACTATCATGACTGATACCGGCTTCTTGGCGACAGCCCGACGGGAACTCAGGCGTCTGACGTCACGGCGGATATATTTCTGCACGATGATTTTCGTGCCCCTTGCCGTCACGCTCTTCTTCGTCTCGTTGCTCGGCGAAGGACTGCCGCTCAAAATACCCTCGGCCGTCGTCGACCTCGACCATTCGACGATGTCGCGGGCCGTCACACGCTCGCTTAACTCGACCGAGCTGATCGATGTCACACAGAAACTCGAAAGCTACACCGACGCCATGGAGTCTGTACGCCGGGGCGAGATATTCGGCTTCTTCATCATCCCCTCTAACTTCGAGGCCGACGCTCTCGGCGGCCGCACGCCGACGCTCGAATATTTCTCCAACATGACCTTCTTCGTACCCGGCACCCTGGCCTACAAGGGCTTCAAGACCGTCGCCGTCGGCACTGCCGGCACTATGGTCAGGACAACGCTCGTTTCGGCCGGAGCCGACCCCGAGAATGTCGGCGCCCTCATACAGCCGCTCAATCTTGATGTCCACCCCGTCGGCAATCCGTGGACCAACTACTCGATCTATCTGTCGCCGTCGTTCTGCGCCGGCCTGCTGGCTCTGATGATAATGCTCGTCACCTGCTTTGCCATCACAACCGAGATAAAATACGGCACTTCGGCCGAATGGCTCGCCACAGCGCGCGGACGCATGTCTGTCGCCCTCGCCGGCAAGCTTCTGCCTCACTTTGTCATCTGGTGGGTCGTCACGATGTGTGTCCTCTCTATACTCTTCGGCTTCTGCCACTTCCCGCTCAACGGCAGCCTCGTGGCGCTGCTCGTCGCCGCCACCATGTTTGTCGTGGCCTCGCTGGCGATGGCTGTCATCTTCTGCTGCATCGTGCCGAACCCGCGTCTGAGCCTGATTATGTCGGCCCTTATCGGCATCCTGTCATTCTCGCTCGCCGCTTTCTCCTTCCCGATGCAGAGCATGTACGGCTTCATTGCCATCCTGAGCTACCTGCTGCCTGTCAGGTATTTCTTCTTGATATACTGCAACGTGGCTCTCAACGGCGCCGAAGTGTGGTATTCCCGCTTCTATTATCTGGCCCTCGCTATATTCCCCTTTGTCGCCTGCCTCGGGCTCTCGCGCCTCAAGAAAGCATGCCTCAATCCCGTCTATGTTCCCTGATAATACCGTTTTGACATGAAAAAGATTTTCAACAGCATCAACTTCTGGATTTCGTCGGTCGGACGCTCGTTTGCCCGTGAATGGTCCTTGGTGCTCAAAGACATAGGCGTTCTGCTGTTTTTTCTCGCCCTGCCGCTTCTCTATCCGATAGCCTATACGCTCATCTATAACCCCGAGGTGGTCGAGCAGTTACCGGTCGCCGTCGTCGACAACAGCCGTTCGGCCAAGTCGCGTGAGTTTATCCGTCAGGCTTCGGCTGCCCCGGCGATACAGATTTACGGCTATGCCGACGACCTCGCCCAGGCCCGTCGCTGGGTTCACAGCGGCGATGTCTATGGCGTCCTGTTCATCCCGCGTGACTATGCTAAAAATCTCGGTTCGGGCCGACAGGCCGATGTCGAGTTCTATGCCGACATGTCGCTGTTGTTGCGCTATCGCGCGTTGCTCTCGGCTCTGACCGAGCTGCAGATCAAGATTACTGGTGACGTCACCATGTCGCGTGTCGAACAGGCCGGTGCGGCCGGCACGATATCCATGCCGATAAACAGCAGCAGCAACTTCCTCGGCGACACCGAGCAGGGCTTCGCCTCGTTTATCATGCCCGGCATCGTCATACTCATACTCCAGCAGAGCATGTTGCTCGGCATCACCTTCATCGGCGGAACCTCCCGCGAACGCCGTCTGCGCAACGGCGGCGTCGACCCGCTTAGACCCGACAGCATGCCGGTGTCGGCGGATATATGGGGCCGCGCGCTCTGCTACACCGTCTTCTACCTCCCGATGACGCTCTATGTCGTCAAGGTCATACCCGAGATGTTCAGCCTGCCGCACTACGGCAGCGCCGTCGACTATCTGCCCTTCCTCCTGCCTATGCTCATCGCCACCGCATTCCTCGGACAGGCCCTCACTTGGTTTATCAAAGAGCGTGAGACGCCCTTCCTCATCATCGTCTTCACCTCTGTGGTCTTCCTCTTCCTCTCGGGGCTGACCTGGCCGCGCTACGCCATGAGTCAGGTATGGTACTGGGCCGGCAACCTCGTCCCCGCCACATGGGGCATCGAAGGCTTCATCCGCATCAACAGCAACGGCGCCACTCTCGCCGAGTCATCGCGTCCGTTCATCGCCATGTGGATTCTCAGCGCCATCTACTTTATCGCAGCCTGGGTTGTCGTGGCCGCCATACGCCGGCGCGCGCGGCGTCAGTCAGCCGTCGCTGTCCCTGCCACGGACCGTCACGACTAAACCTTACATATTCACCTCATAACCAAAATTCAAGCTCTCTCCGATGAAACAACTCATACTACTGCGCCACGGCCAAAGCCTGTGGAATCTTGAAGACCGCTTTACCGGCTGGACCGACATCGATCTCAGCAACAAGGGGCGCGCCGAGGCCGTTGAGGCCGGTCGGCGCCTCGTCACATCCGGTATTATGCCCGATTTCTGTTTTACATCATACCTGCGCCGGGCGATACACACGCTCGACATCGTCCTTGACAATATCGGCCGCAGCTGGCTGCCTGTCATCAAAGACTGGCATCTCAACGAACGCCATTACGGAGCCCTTCAGGGACTCAACAAGGCCGATACGGCTCGCAAGGTAGGGCAGGAACAAGTGCATATCTGGCGTCGCAGCTATGATGTGGCGCCCCCGGCGCTGACGCCCGACGACCCGCGTTTTCCCGGCAACGAACCGGCCTATAAAGACCTTGCCGCCGACGAACTGCCGCTCACCGAATCGCTCGCCGACACTGTCCGCCGCGTCGAAATCTGCCGCGAAGAACTCATCGTGCCGGCATTGCGCCATAACGGCACCGTCCTCATCGCCGCACACGGCAACAGCCTGCGGGCTCTCGCCATGAAGTTGCTGAATCTCACCCCCGAAGAAATCGTTTCTGTCGAAATCCCTACAGGTTCTCTGTGGCTTTTCACCCTCGACGACTCCCTCCGTGTCACCTCCAACCGCTACATCTGACCGCCGCTGACGCGGCCCGACGTTTAGCCGGCATTAAAGCGTGGCGACAAGCTCGGGGGAGCAATCTAATTTGTCCTTGTGTCGGCGGCTTGCCGCCGTATGGAGCAACGGCTGAAGCCGTTGCAGCTAATAATCTGGCCTGCAACGGTTAAAACCGTTGCTCCATATCGCCTGTCGCGTCTCGGTGGCGTATAAAACGCAAGGCAGCGAGAGCTGAGGGCTCTCGCTGCCGATTATAAAATCTTATGTTTCTTTTGTTCTTCTGTTGTTACTTCACTATGACCTTGACGGGGGTATGGTGAGTGGCGGTGGTGATGAGGTAGACGCCGGGCTCGATGTCGATGTCCATGCAGTGGTCGATATGGCCTACGTAGCGGTAGAGTCGACCCGAGATATCATAGATGCGGCAGTCTTCCTGAGGCTCGCTGCATAGGAAACGCAGGGCACCGCTGAAGGTCATGACTGCGAGCGGCTGTTCCATCGTGACACCTGTGACGCCGTCATGGGCGACATAGATGACGTTAGACTCGGGCGAGTAGTGGCCCAGACGCACTGACTGGACGGTATATGACTCGCTGTCGCTCTCGTCGAAGCCGTCAATCTGAAGCGATGTTTCTTCAGAAACAAGCTGCTCGGTGACGGGACTGCCGTTGATATATTTCGTGCGGTTGACCACCCAGTAATCGACGACTTCATCGGCAGGCGAAATCCAGGCGACATAGCTGTCAGAAGTGATGTCGGTAGCTTCGGTGGCTGTGCATGCTGTCAGCTCGGGCACAGGCAGACATTCACCCATCAGACCTACGCCGCGGGTGGCTGTCATGCCGCCCCCCGATATAAGAAGCCGGGCTTCGTGTTTGCCGAGTGAGGTAGGTTTATACGTTATATAAAGCCAATAGCCTTCCTCGGTGTTCATGAGGTTGGCGGCGATGGAATTTGTCGACAGAGAGAACATGTCAGTATCGCCGCGATAAATCTGGAGCTTGACGTCGCTTGTCATGTTTTCTCCTTTGAAGAATATGGCTTTCTGTATCGATTCGCCAAGGGCGACCTGATTGAAATCGGCAGTCGTGTTGGCGTTGGGGTTGATGAGGGTAGGGGTACCTACAGGGCCGCCGCCCTGACCGGGAACGAAGGCTTCGCCTTTGCGGTTGCCCCATATATATTCGGCAAGTTCGGGATAGTCGATAAACGGATTCCGGTTATTCTGGTAGCTGTAGACGACTTCGTTGCGAGCGGTCTCTTTGTCGCTGACAGGATCCTGTCGGTGCCATTTGAGCAGAAGGTTTACCGACCACTGGTTGAGGGTGGGGTAGGTGTTCTGCGAGAGCATGTATGTGGTGTTCCAGCGATAATCCTGATAGCAGCACACCATATAGAAGTAGGTTCGGGCAAAGTCACCCTTATACTCGTCGGCCGGCTCGAATACATACTGCGCGCCGCCGCCCTGACCGTTTATGGGATAGCCTACCGTGGTGACGCCATTCTCAAATCTGACAGAACGGCTACGGTCGACTTCACCGAGAGGATAGTTGCTTTTGGCCTGGTTTGCTCGGGCTTCGGAAGGATAAAGGTGATTGAGGTCAGTGTATGCCTTTACATCGGTATCACCGCCCCACCAGCTTTTAGGAAAAGAATGTTCGCGGTTCATGCCTGAAAAAGACGGTATATAGAAAGTCATATTTGAATACATCTCCCACCAGCGTCGTGAATTAGGATAGACGTCAGTCTGCTGGAAATATTGCGGAAGAGCCTGATATGACGATACGCTCGTAAAGTTTTTAACAAGGGTGTAGACAGCAGTCTTCAGCTGAGCCTCAGACTTTCCTGTCAGAGAAGAATAGTATCCGGCCGGAATCTCAGCCGTCGCCGACAGTGACAGCATCATCAGAGCGGCCCATAGTGATCTGAATGATATTTTCATGGATAATCAATTAAAATAATGCAGGATGCAAAAATAAGCAATTTAATTAACAATTCACAACGCTATTTAGAACAAATAACCTTAAAGAGCGTATAATAGTTCAAAAACAGACAGCTAATATTATCAACCAAATTAAATAATAGATGTTATTATATTAAAATACTTTGATATATAATTTTTTATTTATAATTTTGCAACGCTCATCTGCAAACAGAAGGAGTTTCGAGGCTCGGTTTATCA
>ERZ836877.5801-NODE-5801-length-11536-cov-3.752635_pt1 | contig 11536 bp, 8 predicted proteins | sample MGYA00519469_ERZ836877 | MGnify/ENA primary metagenome ERZ836877 (study PRJEB31850, sample SAMEA3708809) | human gut metagenome | biome: human gut; feature: human-associated habitat; material: faeces | place: China | collected 2014 ... | reverse complement strand
ATCCTCCAAATGTCATCTTTCCAATGCCAATAGCTACCAACGCACCTATAATAATAATCCATAACGGAAGATTAGAAGGCAAGTTAAAAGCAAGCAACACACCGGTAATGATGGCAGAGCCGTCACAAATAGTTGTTTTTTCTCTTTTTAAAATGAACTTCGTGATAGCCCATTCAAAAAACACACAAGCTGCAACAGAGGTCAACGTTACAACTGCAGCACCCAGACCGAAATAGATAAGTGAAACAATAAGAGCAGGAATCAGGGCAATCAACACGCCGTACATATTCTTCTGCACACTGTCACCGCTATGAACGTGCGGGGATAATGATATGATTAATTTATTAGCCATAATTTTGTCGAATTATTTTTTAGCGTTACGTGCACGGATGATTCCACCAACAGTTCCTTTACCTAAACGGATATAATCCAACATCGGACGATGTGAAGGACAAGTAAACTGACATGAGCCACATTCGATACATGACATGATATCTTCTTTTTCTACTCTCTCCCATTCTTTATAAGAAGAAAGGGTTGCCAACAAGAATGGTTCCAGTCCCATAGGACATACACCTACGCACTTTGCACAACGGATACAAGGTTGAGCTTCCGCACGGGACGCTTCTTTATCATTCATTAGCAATACGCCCGAACTACCTTTACAAATAGGCACTTCCGTATTGGATAATGCTTTACCCATCATCGGACCACCACCAATTACCTTACCGGTATCCTCAGGCATTCCGCCGGCCATTTCAATTAATTGACTCATTGGAGTTCCCATACGGGTCAAGAAGTTGGATGGATTCTTTACAGACTTTCCGGTTACAGTTACGATACGTTCAAACAAAGGCTTATTTTTTTGAACAGCTTCATATACCGCATAGGCTGTACCCACATTCTGCACTACAGCACCTACATTGATAGGTATAGCAGGGGGCGCAGGTACTTGACGACGAATTACAGCATCAATCAATTGTTTTTCACCACCTTGTGGATATTTAACTTTCAACGGAACGATTTCAATACCTTGGTAAGCTGTTGCCTTCTCTTGCATCAACTTGATAGCATCCGGCTTATTGTTTTCTATACCGATGTATGCTTTGGTAACCTTTGCCGCTTTCATCAACAAGGAAACACCGACCAAAATCTGGTCCGGTTTCTCAAGCATCAACCGATGGTCGGCCGTTAAGTAAGGTTCACACTCTACGGCATTAATAATGACGCATTCAGCTTTGCATCCCGGAGGAGGACAAAGTTTCACATGAGTAGGGAAACAAGCTCCACCCATACCTACTACACCAGCCTCTTTTATTTTTGCAACAATTTCTTCGGGAGTAAACGAACAGTCTTTCACCAGCTCAGTGCTGCGGTCTATTGTTTCTTCCCATTCGTCGCCTTCCACATCTATAAAAATAGCAGGTTTGCGGTAACCGCTGGCATCTATTACCGTATCAACTTTATTGACCTTACCTGATACGGAAGAGAAAATCGGCGCCGATACAAAACCTCCGGCTTCGGCAATCTTGGTACCCACCTTTACTACATCGCCTTTTTTCACGATAGCAGTAGCTGGAGCACCAATATGCTGTGACAAGGGAAACACAGCCTGTTTTGGAAGAGCAAGTGTTTCAATGGCCTTGCCGGCGGACAATTTATTTTCAGATGGATGTACACCACCAATTCTAAATGTCTTCACTTTGTTATCTTTTAATTTTTAATATTCAAGTTAATTAAGCTTCTGCCTTTGGTGTCTCATTTTGAGAGACTTCCACTTTAGGCTCTTCCACTTCCGGAGTTTCCACTTTCGGAGTTTCCACTTTCGCTACTTCCGGTTTAACCACGTCAGCTTTTGGAGCTGCAGGTTTAGAAGTTTCCGTTTTCGGAGCATCTACCGTAGGAGCTACCGTCTTCGGAGTTTCCACTTTTGTAGCTTCCGGTTTTACTACATCGGCCTTAGGAGTTGCTGGTTTTGCAGCTTCAGGCTTAGTAGTAGCTCCGGCGTTTGGAGCAGCTTCCGCTTTCGGTTTTCTCGGAGGGAAGTTTTTAGCAATGATGGTGCCCTGCGGACATTCCGGTTCGCACTTACGACACGATTTACATTTTGTCGGGTCAATATAAGCTAAATTATTTTCTAAGGTAATAGCCTCGAACGGACAAACTTTCACGCACTTACCACAACCTATACATGCTACCTCACAAGCCTTACGAGCAATAGCACCCTTATCTTTATTCACACAAGAAACATAGATGCGACGGTTGTTCTTACCTTTCGGACGGATTTCAATAATGTTACGGGGACAAGCTTTACTACAAGCACCGCAAGCCGTACATTTTTCGTCATCCACTTCGGGAAGCCCTGTTTCCGGATTCATGCGAATGGCATCAAATTGGCAAGCAGTCACACAGTCACCACATCCCAAACAACCAAACGAACAGCCCGTTTCACCACCATAGGTAGCGTGAGCTATCATACACGAAACAGCTCCGTCATACTTTGTAGTATGAGGACGATGTTCACAACTTCCGTTACAGCGTACTACCGCAACCATCGGTTCTGCCGTACCAGCTTCCAATCCCAAAATAGTAGCCACTTCCGCCATTACAGCCTGGCCACCAACCGGACAAAGTTTTCCTTCTAATGAACCGGCCTTTACACAAGCGTCAGCAAAACCGGCACATCCAGGATAACCACATCCTCCACAATTGGCCTGGGGCAACACTGCTGCTACCTGGGCAATTCGCGGATCTTCATACACAGCGAATTTCTTAGAAGCCACAAACAAAATCACCGCAGAGATTAAGCCGATGGCACCTAATGAAATTACAGCTATCAGAATCAAATTCATAAGTTAGTTATTTATTGTTTTTAATGTAAATAAAAAATTCTTTTTTAATTTGTCCTTACACAAATAGAGCACTATATAATAAGGTGTAATAGATAATAATGCAATGATGCCCGAAAGTATTTCATTACCTCCCGTACACGAATAAGCTATAAACAAAGCTATAATTAAAATGAGAAAAGGTACACCGAAAGCTAACACTACCGCACGCATACCCATAGAAGTGGTGCCGTATATCATTACTTCATCTCCAGTTTTGAGACCGGAAGTATCTGTATCATAGATATCTATCAGTTTTTCTTTACTTTCAGAAGAGCGACAGTATGCTTTTGCGGTACACGAGGAGCACGCAGACGTTTGCACAATACGGACTTGTACATGAGTTCCGTCGATATGTTCTACAGTACCTAGATGTTTTATAGTATCAGTCATTTTTGTAAACTACACATTGCAATTTGCGTGCAAATGTAATATAAATAATTGAGATGAAAACAGTATTTTTATAAGAAAACATTGTTTGAGGCAACATTTTTTCATACTTTTGGTGCTTTAAAGGAAAGTACATAAAATATATTTAAGCTTTACCCGCTCTGCACAAACCAAAGCAGGCTAAACTTAATCGGAATACAGCAGAGGGATAACAAGATGAAAGGAATCGTTCAAATTGCAAAACATACTAAGTAAAACATAAACATAAAGTACTGTAAATCATGAAAGAAGAAGAAAAACTAACGGGGCTGCCCGAAAATGCGTTTCGTCCTTTGAAACCTGGTGAAACGTATGAACCTATTATGTCTCCGAAAAAAAAGTATCCGGAAGTAAATCTTTGGTCCGTCCTTTGGGGTATAGGCATGGCTATCTTATTTTCTGCCGCCGCTGCCTATTTGGGATTAAAAGTAGGACAAGTTTTTGAAGCTGCTATCCCCATTGCCATTCTGGCCGTAGGTATATCCGGAGCTGCCAAAAGAAAAAACGCATTAGGCGAGAACGTCATTATCCAATCTATCGGAGCTTGTTCGGGAGTAATTGTTGCCGGCGCTATCTTCACTCTTCCCGCCTTATATATTCTTCAGGCAAAATATCCCGAAATGACGGTCAACTTCTTCCAAGTATTTATCAGTTCTCTATTAGGAGGTGTTTTAGGAATTCTCTTTTTGATTCCTTTCCGTAAATATTTTGTAAAAGATATGCACGGAGAATATCCTTTCCCTGAAGCAACTGCTACCACTCAAGTTTTGGTATCCGGCGAAAAAAGCGGAAGCCAGGCTAAACCTTTATTGTTTGCCGGTTTAATAGGTGGTTTATACGATTTCATTGTAGCTACTTTTGGTTGGTGGAACGAGAACTTCACTACCCGCGTATGTGGCTGGGGCGAAATGGTAGCAGAGAAAGCCAAATTCGTATTTAAAGTCAATACAGGTGCGGCCGTATTAGGTTTAGGCTATATTGTCGGACTTAAATATGCTGCCATTATTTGCTTTGGTTCGCTTACCGTATGGTGGGTTATTATTCCGGGAATCTCTCTCATTTGGGGTGATTCCGTATTGAATATGTGGAACCCGGCTATTACTATGACTGTATCGGAGATGAGTCCGGAGATGATATTTACCTCCTACGCAAAAAGCATCGGTATCGGAGGTATCGCTATGGCCGGTGTCATTGGTATCATCCGTTCCTGGAGCATTATTAAAAGTGCGGTGGGACTGGCAGCCAAAGAGATGAAAGGCAAAACCAACGTAGAAGAGAAAGTGGAACGTACGCAGAGAGACTTGTCTATGAAGATTATAGCATTCGGCTCTATTTTTACTCTTTTGCTTGTTTTATTGTTCTTCTACTTTGATGTGATGCATGGCAATATTCTCCATACTGTGGTCGCCATTTTATTGGTAGCAGGCATTGCTTTCTTATTTACTACCGTAGCAGCCAATGCCATTGCTATTGTCGGTACCAATCCGGTATCCGGCATGACATTGATGACACTTATTCTCGCCTCCGTCATCATGGTTGCAGTGGGATTGAAAGGTACTGCCGGAATGGTAGCCGCCCTGGTTATGGGTGGTGTTGTTTGTACCGCTCTCTCTATGGCCGGAGGATTCATTACCGACTTAAAAATAGGTTACTGGCTGGGAAGTACTCCTAAGAAACAGGAAAGCTGGAAGTTCCTGGGTACGCTGGTTTCAGCGGCTACCGTTGGAGGTGTTATCATGATATTGAATCAAACTTACGGTTTTACCAGCGGACAGTTAGCGGCTCCACAAGCCAATGCTATGGCAGCAGTCATAGAGCCGTTAATGAGCGGAGTGGGCGCACCTTGGTTGCTCTATGGAATCGGTGCATTAATAGCCATCGTACTGACCTACTTTAAAGTTCCGGCTCTGGCTTTCGCATTGGGAATGTTCATTCCGTTGGAACTAAATATTCCGTTGGTAGTAGGTGGAGCCATCAACTGGTATGTAACGACCCGAAGCAAGGATGAATCTGTCAATTCCGCACGAGGAGAAAAGGGTACACTGTTGGCATCCGGATTCATTGCCGGAGGTGCTTTAATGGGTGTTGCCAGTGCCGCAATGCGTTTTGGCGGAATCAATCTTGTTAACGAAGAATGGCTGGCTAATCCATGGAGTCAAGCCTTGTCTTTAGCCATTTACATCGTACTGATTATTTATATGATTAAGGCTAGTATGAAAATAACCAAATAATAAAAACCTATGAGAACATTTATCTATATTGCTTTTTTATGTTCTACTTTATGGGGATACGCACAAAAGCCTATCGAACTGAAGGTTTGGCCGAACGGTGCCCCCAACAGTAATGGCATTACTGCTCCCGAAGAAATGAATTCTCCCGGTCGTCCGGGAAAAGTTAGCGAACCAACCTTAGCTGTCTATCCGGCAGCTCATCCTAACGGAATGGCTATTATCGCTTGTCCGGGAGGAGGTTATCAGCACTTGGCCATGAATCACGAAGGACATGATATGGCTGCTTGGTTCAATGCACAAGGCATTACGTATGCAGTTTTAAAATACCGTATGCCGAATGGTCATAACGAAGTGCCTCTTAGTGACGCACAAGAGGCGATTCGAATCATGAAGTCGCATGCCGGCGAATGGAAAATTAATCCTGCTCAAATAGGCATTATGGGTGCGTCAGCAGGCGGACATTTAGCTTCTACGGCTGCCACTCATTTCGATAAGGAGACCAGACCTGCGTTTCAAATTTTACTCTATCCGGTTATCAGCATGAATCCCTCTGTTTCACACGGGGGTTCCCGAAAGAATCTTTTAGGAGAATCTCCAACAGCACAACTCATAGAGAAATATTCCAACGAACTGCAAGTCACACCCGAAACGCCTCCGGCTTTTATCGTGCTTTCCAGTGATGACAAAACGGTGCCTCCTATCAATAGTACCCGCTACTATGAGGCATTGATAGCTCATCAGGTTCCTGCTACCATGCACATCTACCCCATAGGTGGACATGGTTTCGGATTCAGAGATTCTTTTACCTATAAACGTCAATGGACAGAGGAATTAGAAAAATGGCTCAGAGAATTAAACAAATAAACAAATGGACAGGCAGTATATTAATATGTACTGCCTTCCTCCTTATTATAGGTGCCTGCAACAATCAATCGGAGTTATCCGAAAGTATGTTGGAGAAAGGGGTATCGAAAGAACTTGCGGATTGGCGTAAAGAAAACCTGTCCCATTTGTATTATCAACTGTTTTTCTCTATTCCCGAGAATCGGAAAGAGGCTGTTACCGGCTCTGTAACCATTCAAGTGGACAAAGCAGAAGATGTTCCTCTAGTGATTGATTTCCGCGCTGATAAAAAGCAAATACTATCCATATCGGTCAACGGAAAGAAGAAACCCGAATATCAATTTATCAATGAGCACATCATTCTTCCCTCTCAAATTCTCAAAGATGGGAAGAATGAGATTCACATTGATTTTATAGCAGGGAATCAATCTCTTAATCGGAATGATGAATTCCTATATACCCTACTAGTCCCCGATAGGGCCCGTACTTTGTTTCCTTGTTTCGACCAACCTAATCTAAAAGCAGAATATACGTTGGCTTTGGAAATCCCCCAATCATGGACAGCGGTTTCCAACACATTAGTATATAGCGACCTGCCGAAGAACGATAAGCGAGTGATTCAATTTATGCCTACCGAACCGTTAAGTACTTACCTATTCTCTTTTGTTGCGGGCCAATTTCAGAAAGAAACCCGCACCAACAACGGACGCACCATCTCTGCGTATCATCGGGAAACAGACCTAAAGAAACTAAATCAACTGAGCACCATCTTTCATCAGGTGTTTTCTGCATTAGACTGGCTCGAAGAATATACGGACATCCCCTATCCTTTCGCTAAATATGATTTTGTTATCCTTCCAGGATTTCAATATGGAGGCATGGAACATACGGGGGCTACCTTGTACAACGACCGCCAAATGTTTCTTAATGAACATCCCACACCGGATGAAGAACTGCGTCGTGCACAACTTATAGCCCATGAAACCTCCCACATGTGGTTTGGCGACTTGGTTACCATGGATTGGTTCAATGATGTATGGACTAAAGAAGTCTTTGCAAACTATTTTGCCGCACTCATTACAGAACCCCTCTTTCCACATATCAACCATGACTTAAATAGGCTGCGCACCTTCTACAACGCCGCATTAAGCGAAGACCGCACGAGCGGAACGACAGCCATCCAGCAACCCTTGTCCAATTTGCAGGATGCCGGATTGATATATGGACAAATTATATACAACAAAGCACCGGTAATGATGCTAAAAATGGCGGATATCCTCGGTTCGGAATCATTCCGCACGGGTATACGTATTTACCTTCAAAAGTATGCATATTATAATGCTACATGGGACGACTTAATCCAGATTTTAGGACAACAGACGGACTTCGACTTAGAAAAATTCAGTCAAGTATGGGTAAAAGAAAAAGGAATGCCTACCATTACAGTTATGCCTTCTGAATCTGGTTTTTCCGTTATGCAAGAAAACCCTTTGAAAAGAAAACTTCTCTGGCCACAAGAATTCACGGTCGTTGCAATGCATGAGGGTCAAAGTGAAACGGTCAAAGTCAATCTTACTTCCGAAAAGCAAAGCTACCCTCTCCCATTCCGTCCGGATGTACTTATCCCCAATGCAGACGGTAAGGGATATGGTTTCTTTGCTCCCGATGAAGGAAGTCTCGAATACCTGACCGCACATTGGTCCGGATTTCAAGAAGACATTACCCGTCAGGCCACAGTGATGATGCTTTATGAGAACTATCTGAATCATCGCTTCAGTTCGGAAGCAAGTCTGGTTCATTCATTCCTGAACGGATTAAGAACGGAGAAAAATCCTCTTATCGTCTCTTCACTCATCAATTACCTGGGTTACATCTGTAGTCAATTATCCGGTGACTTACGTAAGCAAACAGAAGAGGCACTTGCCCAGATAGGACGTTCTCACCCTGATGCGTCAAGCCGATTGCTGATTCAACGTAAGCTTTGCCGTATCATGACCACCCCACGCCTCATTAATGAATATTATCAGATATGGAGTGCGCAAAGCAACGCGTTATGGGGAGAAAATGATTATACTACAGCAGCTTACGAACTGGCTATCCGTATGCCTAAAAAAGAGAAAGAGATTCTGGCTACTCAACGTTCACGCATCAGCAATCCGGACAGACTTAAACAATTTGATTTTATCAGCAGAGCATGCACTCCGGATTCCATACAGCAGGATTCTCTGTTCCTCAGTTTGCTACAAGCAGAAAATAGACAAATAGAGCCCTATGCGGAAAGTTTACTCTATTACCTGAACCACCCATTACGAGATATGTATTCTGTAAAATACATTACTCCGGGATTAAAAGTATTACAGGAAATACAACGAACCGGTGATATCTTTTTCCCGTCGAATTGGGTGAATGCCTTATTGGGAGCCCACCGGAGCGAAGCGGCCTATCGGGAAGTGAAAAGTTTTCTGAACACTCATCCTGATTATCCGCCCCTGTTGAAAAATAAAATCCTCCAAGCCACGTATCCTTTGGAGTGGGCACAGCAGAAAGTAAAGAAAGCAAAGTAAGATTTTAGAGAACGAGAAGTAAAAGAGATGAAAAAAGGGCATTTGATAATACAAAGAGCTAAGCAACTGTACAAAAAAGACTTTAAATATTTTGCCGCCTCCATTAAAAGCCCTATCTTTGCAGCCGCTAATACGGGATATTAGCATTATTCAAATCATTTATAATAAAAAACAAATTAAAAGAAAATGGCAACAAAAATCAGATTGCAAAGACACGGACGTAAAAGTTATGCGTTCTATTCAATCGTTATTGCAGACGTAAGAGCACCACGTGATGGTAAATTTATTGAGAAACTCGGTACTTATAATCCAAATACCGACCCTGCCACAGTAGATTTGAATTTCGACCGCGCTTTATATTGGGTACAATGCGGCGCGCAACCTACAGACACAGTTCGTAACATCCTTTCAAAAGAAGGTGTTTACATGATGAAGCATCTGTTAGGTGGTGTAAAGAAAGGTGCATTCAACGAAGCTGACGCTCAAACAAAATTCGAAGCTTGGAAGAGCAACAAACAAAGTGGTTTGGCTGCTTTGAAAGCTAAGAACGATGAGGCTAAGAAAGCTGAAGAGAAAGCTCGTTTGGAAGCAGAAAAGAAAGTAAATGAAGAAATCGCTAAGAAAGTAGCAGAAAAGAAAGCTGCTGAAGCTGCTGCCAAAGCAGAGGCTGAAGCTGCCGCTGCCCCAGCCGCTCCTGCAGAAGAAGCTGCTCCGGCTGAGGCTCCTGCAGAAACACCTGCTGAAGCATAATTCAACATTCTTTTCTTAAAAGAATATAGACCGTCTCCTTATCAGGGGGCGGTCTTATTTTATTTATAAAGCTTTCTACACATCTGTAAAACGCTAGTAGTCTCATCACCTTACGAGAGTAGTCTCGCAGCCTTGTGAGACTACTAACGCAGAAATACCATAGAAAAACAACAAAGAAAAAACTAAGATTAATGACTTATAAGACTATTAACCTAAAAAAGAGTATCTAACAAAATCTGTTTCAATTAGATTCTAATTTGAAAGCAGGACATAATAAGTAAGGAGTGATTGGGAAGAAGTTGTAAGCTGTTTCCAATGGTTCAAAGATACTTATTAAAGTATTGCAACCACTCTGCAGCTGATGTTTCCAAAAACATTCATAGTGCATCAGTTAGATATACTAATATAGCCTCATTACTGGATATTACTTCCTTAGTTCCCGAAGTTAACTTCATGGGCCAATGCAGTTAACTTCGTTCATGAAAAGATAGATACATGTTGTTTTGGTAAGGATTAGTAATCTTGTCAAAGGAACATTAGTAATCTACCTTTGACAAGATTACTAATCCTTACCAAGAGGAAATGAGAATAATCCAGCTAAAAGTATAGACTCCGAAGTGTAGATTTCCGTTTCGCCCCCATCCCCAAACACAGAAAAGCTTTCCAGACCCTCTCGCTAAAATAAAAAATGAGAGGCTGTCCACTCCTGAACAGTCTCTCATCATCTAAGGAAAACTCTCTCTAATATAATATACTCTTATTCCTATATTTTCTGAAGTGATTCCGGTACATATTCAAACTTACCCTCTCCCACTACATTGTATATTATTTGGTAAGTGTATGTTTTAGTACCATCATAAACACTGAACTTAATGGTTACGGTTACGTCTATTCCGTCAATAGGTTTCAGTGTAGGATAACTTGCCTCCAAACCTACATTCAATGCTTCCGGAATACGTTGATACATCAGTGCCGTCAAGTCTTCATCCGACAAAGATTCGTATGCTTTCTTATTCTGTGCACGCCATGCAGCGATACGGAAATCAAAATTATTTTGATAAGCAGAAGAACCGTAATAATATTCGTTGTTTCCGAAACTTGTTGCATATCCCTGTCCTTTAATAGTAGCTCCGGCCGGTTGGTCTATCTTTTCCCATACATAGTCTGATATGGGCTGGTAGAAAGCAGCGGATGTTGCTTGTCCCTTACCTACCGGTAGTGTTAATACCAAGCTTGGGTTGTATGACCACTTGCCATTTGCTTTCACAAACTGGTCGGTAACGGTTTCAACAAAGTTGTTCTTTACCCACGCACTTCCGGTATGAAGGTATTCATCAGCTTGAAGATAGGTAGCCGCTCCATCATAGTAATCATAAACTACGGCCATTACATCTCCCTCTTGTCCATACGGTTTCTTACGTTCCATAAACTTCGGCAGATAATTATCCGGATTCATCGACGCACCAAGATTCAAATGGGTAGCTCCCATTTCTAAATAATCACTCGGATTAACAATCAATACTCCCACGGCTTCCGCCCATTTTGTATCCGCCTCGCTATATTGGTATACCGCGTAACGGGTTTCCACAGCCGTAGCAGCCCGGGTTGCTTTTAAGGCAGAAGCTACTGACGCAAAGTTAGTAAAAGTATTACGTACCGATTTATTCATTTTAGCCGTACCTTCGACTACCGAAGTCGCCATTGTATTGACATACTTACCACCAGAGGTACCAACCATATAACCGGTTACCGTTACTACTTTACCATTCAAAGCAGCATCGAGCACTTCAGGAGTAGGAGTAATAAAGTTCGCTTTATTAGCTACCAGTTT
>ERZ836877.5799-NODE-5799-length-11538-cov-4.302273_pt1 | contig 11538 bp, 10 predicted proteins | sample MGYA00519469_ERZ836877 | MGnify/ENA primary metagenome ERZ836877 (study PRJEB31850, sample SAMEA3708809) | human gut metagenome | biome: human gut; feature: human-associated habitat; material: faeces | place: China | collected 2014 ... | reverse complement strand
AAGATCTGCGACGAACCCGGATCGCCCTGACGGCCGGCGCGGCCGCGCAGCTGGCGGTCGACGCGGCGGCTTTCGTGGCGCTCGGTGCCGATGATCGCAAGACCGCCGGCCGCCTTCACTTCGGGCGACAGCTTGATGTCGGTACCGCGGCCCGCCATGTTGGTGGCGATGGTCACCTGTCCCGTACGGCCGGCTTCGGCCACGATCTGCGCTTCCAGCTGGTGCTGCTTGGCGTTCAGGACGTTGTGTTTGATCCCGCGCAGTTTGAGCATACGGCTCAGCAACTCCGAAATCTCGACCGACGTCGTACCGACGAGTACCGGACGGCCCGCTTCGACCAGCCGCACGATTTCGTCGATCACGGCGTTGTATTTCTCGCGCTTGGTCTTGTAGATCAGATCTTCGCGGTCGTCGCGCAGGATCGGTTTGTTGGTCGGGATGACCACGACGTCGAGCTTGTAGATGCTCCAGAACTCCGAAGCCTCCGTCTCGGCCGTACCGGTCATACCGGCCAGCTTGTGATACATGCGGAAATAGTTCTGCAAGGTGATCGTGGCGAAGGTCTGCGTCGCCGCTTCGACCTTCACGCGCTCCTTGGCTTCGATGGCCTGGTGCAGGCCGTCCGAATAGCGGCGGCCGTCGAGAATACGGCCCGTCTGCTCGTCGACGATCTTCACCTTGTTGTCCATCACGACGTATTCGATGTCCTTCTCGAACATGGCGTAGGCTTTGAGCAGCTGGTGCACCGTGTGCACACGCTCCGATTTGACGGCGTAGTCGTTGATGAGCGCGTCGCGCTTCTGCGCCTTCTCCTCGACTGTCCCTTCGCCCTTTTCGATCTCGGCCACTTCGGCGCCGATGTCGGGCATCACGAAGAATCCGTCTTCATTGAAGTATTTCGACAGCGCCTCGTGTCCCTTGTCGGTCAGCTCCACCGAGTTGAGCTTCTCGTCGATGACGAAGAAGAGGTCGTCGGTGATTTCGGGCATACGGCGGTTGTTGTCCTGCATGTAGATGTTCTCGGTCTTCTGCATCTGCGCCTTGATGCCCTGCTCCGAGAGGAACTTGATGAGCGGCTTGTACTTGGGCAGACCTTTGTGGGCGCGGTACAGTTTGATGCCGCCCTCTTCCGTCTTGCCGTCGGCCATCAGCTGCTTGGCCTCGGCCACGAGTCCCGTCACCAGATTCTTTTGGAGATTGTAGAGATTCTCGATGGCGGGGCGGTACTGCTCGTAGAGCTGGTCGTCGCCCTTGGGGACAGGACCGGAGATGATCAGCGGCGTGCGGGCGTCGTCGATGAGCACCGAGTCGACCTCGTCGACGATGGCGTAGTGATGCTTGCGCTGCACGAGGTCTTTGGGCGACGAGGCCATGTTGTCGCGCAGATAGTCGAAGCCGTATTCGTTGTTCGTGCCGAAGGTGATGTCGGCCATGTAGGCTTGCCGCCGGGCGGCGGAATTGGGCTGCGTATCGTCGATGCAGGCCACCGACAGTCCGTGGAATTCGTACATCGGGCCCATCCATTCGGAGTCGCGCTTGGCTAGGTAGTTGTTGACCGTCACCATGTGCACGCCCTTGCGTGCCAGTGCGTTGAGGAATACGGGGAGCGTCGCTACGAGGGTCTTTCCTTCGCCCGTGGCCATCTCGGCGATCTTGCCCTTGTGGAGCACCACGCCGCCGAAGAGCTGCACGTCGTAGTGCACCATGTCCCATTTGACGTCGTTGCCGCCCGCGAGCCAGTGGGTGGCGTAGACGGCCTTGTCGCCGTCGATCGTGACGAAATCCTTCGAGGCGGCCAGCTGCCGGTCGAAATCGTTGGCCGTGACCGTGACCGTTTCGTTCTCGGCGAAACGACGCGCCGTATCCTTCATGATGGCGAACGCTTCGGGCAGGATTTCGTCGAGCTTTTGTTCGATCTTCTCGTCGATGCGTTTGGTGATCTCGTCGATCTCCTTCGAAATCTTCTCTTTCTCTTCGAGTGCGGTTTCGGCGCGTTCCAGCTGCGCTTTCAGAGTGACGATGCGCTCCTCGTCGGGGGCGATGAAATCGGCGATCTGCTTCATCAGCGCCTGGCTCCGGCCGCGGAGTTCGTCGTTCGAAAGTGCGGCGATGGAGGGGTAGACCTCCTTGATTTTGTTGACATAGGGTTCGATGGCCTTGCGGTCTTTGTCCGCCTTCGAACCGAACAGGAGTTTGATTATACCGGTTACAATATCCATACGGATGGGTCTGTTTTATTGATTTTCGATCTTAGAACAACAAAGATAATATAAAAATGCGAGATTGAGAAAAAAACGGGATCGGATTGGCGAACAGTCGGTTTTGAAATGCCGCTCCGGCGCTTTTCCCCGTTTGCCGCAGCATATCGGGCGGGACAGGTTCGGGGCCTTCCCTGTCGGAACGCCTGCGGCTGCATCCGTGCGGCCGTTCAGGGAATCGGTTGCGCCGTTGTCTGAAAATAAGGGGATTGCATGGTCGGGCCGTCACCTCTCCGTGTATTTCGAATAGCGGAACGCGGGTATGCCCAGCGCCATGATCGCCTGCGGGCGGCCCGTTATGCCGGCGATCCGTGCGAACGCATTTTTCCTGCCCATGCGGGCGGCCGTGAGGACGAATCCCATGTAAATCTGGCTCACGCCCAGCGACTCGGCCATCAGCGATGCGTTCTGGTAGGCCAGATTCGCATCCTCGCATCCGAATCGGTTGGAAGCGGGCGTATGGATGATGAGCAGGGCAGTCGCCCTGCGTAAAATCGGGTCATTGCCGGCTTCGTGTTCGCGTTCGATCTCGGCGAAGCGCGCGGCATAACGGTAGAGGTCGGGGCGCAAAGGTTTGAGCAACGTCCGTACCACCGGATGCAGCAGTTTGCGTGCTGTCGAGGCGAAGACGCCGACGGTGAAGTCGGCGATGCGGCGCAGTTGTTCGGGTCTGGTGACGAGCGTGAAGGAGACCTGCCGGGAGTTCGAGGCCGTGGGGGCGTAGCGTGCCGCTTCGACGATCCGTTGCAGGGCTTCGTCGGGTATGGGGCGCGGCGTCAGCGCGCGGTTCGAGCGCCGCGAGCGGATCAGCTCCAAAACCTGCTCCGGTGCGGGTAGACGGCCGGTATTGACGGTGTGTACGCGCTGCGGCGGAAAGTCGCTGTGGATCACCGAACCGGTGGGACACACGTCGACGCAGTGCCCGCAGCCGATACAGCGGTCGGTCCGTACGGCTTCGATTCCTTTTCCGTCCGTGCTGCGCACCATGATTCCGGCGGGGCATACCTGCACGCATTTTCCGCAGGCGATGCAACTTTTGTTTTCGATTCGTAGGGTCATAACGTCAATGTCGGCTGAGGGATTCGTCGGCGGGGACGGACTGTCTGAGCGCTGCCAGCCGGCGGCGACCCACCGGACACTCCGCGCAGCGGCGCCGGTCGCAGTATTCGGTGGCCAGTTGCAGCAATGCCTGCGACTGGAAGGCGTTGGCCGGACGCAGATCGTAGAGACGCCAGCGGCGCATGAAGCGGTTCTCCTCGGCGGGAATGGCTTCGAGCAGCGCGAAGGCCCGCTCGCGCAGCCGCTCGTTGCCGTTGTAGGCACCGTAGGCGTACTGGATCAGGGAGACGAGGTTGATGCCCAACAGGTCGGACTTCGTCCTCCCGATGCGCTTGGGCAGCTCGCGGGTGGGTGTCGCCGGAATGTAGTGGGTGTACCAGTAGTCGGAAGCTTCGGCCGAAAAAAGGCGGCGCACCTCCTCGGCCGTGCGGCATTCGACGAGGCGGTCGATCAGGAAATCGTTCGATGCGAGGAACGCCGCCAGCTGGGCGATGCGCAACAGCGGGTGGTTGGCCGGCCGGATGTCGCGGAGATTCCATTCGGCGCCCGTCATCGGTGCGATTTCGTATTTGCGGGAGAAGTAGTCGAAATCCTGTTTCAGCGAACGGGTGTAGGCGTCGTCGCGGTAGTTGTCCAGCAATCCCGAAGCGCCGATGAGCATCGCCTCGACGGCATGCAGCGAGGCTCGTTCGCGCAGCACCATGCGGTAGCTTACACGCCGCGCCAGCGTGAGGAATGCGTCGCGGTTGGTCACGTCGCCGATCGTGCGGAACAGCAGGACGTAGAAGGTCTGGTTCCAGTTGCTGTCGCTCTCGGTGAAGAGTTCGCGCACGACGTCGTACTTGCGTTCGAGCCGGTCGTAGGCCAGCCGCGTGTAGAGGTCGTTGCGGTGCAGTGCGTCGAGGCGTGCAATATACCCGCCGCAGGCGTAAGTCGCGGCTCCGGCCAGCAGCCGGTGTTCGGCACGTCGCAGCTCCTCGTCCGTCATGGCCTTACAGCAGGTTGAGTTCGAGCAGCGCCTCTTCGGACATCATGCTTTTGTCCCATACGGGGTCGAACGTGAGGATGACGTTGACCTCCCTGACCCCGTCGACCTTGGCTACCTGCCGATTGACGTCCTCGACGAGTTGTTCGGCCATCGGGCAGTTGGGCGCCGTGAGCGTCATGCGGATGTTGGCTGCGCCGTCGGGCGTATAGTCGATTTCGTAGATCAGCCCCAGGTCGTAGATGTTGACGGGGATTTCGGGGTCGTAAATGGTTTTGAGCGTAAGGACGATGTCCTTTTCGACTTTGAGTATCTCTTCGGGAGTCATTGCTTTGCAGTGTTTATGGGTGAAGAACGGAAAACCGGCCGTCGTCCGAGGCTCAGCGCTTCATTTCCGACTCCTTTTCGAACGCCAGCGCGTAGAGCCGCATCTGGTTGAGCATGGCCAGCAGCCCGTTCGACCGTGTGGGCGAGAGGTTCTCCTTCAACCCGATCGCGTCGATGAAGTAGAGGTCGGTTGCGAGAATCTCCTGCGGCGTGCGGCCGTTGAGTACGCGGATGAGCAGCGCGATGATGCCCTTGGTGATGATGGCATCGCTGTCGGCCGTATAGTAGACCTTGCCCCCTTCGAGCCGTGCGTCGATCCAGACCCGCGACTGACAGCCGTTGATGAGGTAGCGGTCGGTGCGGTGCGCCGCGTCGATCGGAGGCAGTGCGTCGCTCAGTTCGATCAGATAGTCGTATTTGTCGAGCCAGTCGTCGAAGACCGAGAACTCGCCGATGATTTCGTCCTGAATCTTATCCATTGGTTGAATCTTCTATTTTCTGAATTCTTCCAAAACCGTGCCCTCCGAAGCGGCCGGCTCCGGAATGTCGAGCAGGTAGGCCAGCGTCGGGGCGACGGAGGTCATGTCGACGCTGCGTCCCACTCTGCGGGCGGGGATGCCGCCGCCGTAGAGGACGAGCGGCACGGTAGTGTCGTAGCCGTACATCGATCCCGATTTCGACCGCACGTCCGGCCGCTCCTCGATGCAACCGGGCATGAGGTTGACCACCACGTCGCCCGAACGGCGGGGATAGAAGCTGTTCTGCATCTTCTCGCCGTAGCCGCTGCCGAAGTAGCTCGACCGCATGGCCGTCGACGACAGCGCGTGCGACACGCCGCGGAACTGCATGGCGAAGGTCGCCGCCTCGTTCTGGATGGCTGCCAGGTCGAGCCCCTTGTTGTAGATGAGCGTATGGTTGAGGTAGAGATTGTTGTCTTCGTAGTCGACGACCCACTCCCCGGGCCCGTGCTGGGCGCAGAGGAAACTGTTGACGATCACCTGGAACTGAGCGGCGTTGAAGCGGTCGCGTTCGACGATGCCGGCGTCGTACGACGGGCTGGTGCCGTGGTCGGAGGTGAGTACCACGACCACCTCTTCGGGCGCGATCTGCGCGTAGAGGTAGTTCAGGAACTGCGCCAGCTCCTCGTCGAGCCGGTAGTACATGTCTTCCACCTCGATCGATTCGGGGCCGTAGCTCTCGGCGATGCGGCGCGAGGCATCCAGGCAGATGTTCAGCAGATCGGGTGCGGTGTCTTTGCCCAGCCGCATCTGCGTGAGCAGCTGCTTGGCGAAGGCCAGCGTGACTGCGTTGCCCGAGGGCGTGTAGAGCATCCGTTCGATGCCGGAGGGGACGTTCGGTGCAGGCTTTTCGGGCTCGACCGACGTCAGACGGTGGCGTTTGCGGCGCAGGTGTTCGGGTTTGTTGAGGTCGATGACCGTGCTCTGCGAGTTGCGGTAGCGCTCGCGGGGGTATTTCAGTTCCCACGCGAAGGGAATGTATCCCAGAATCTCGCGGCTGAGGTTGTATTTTCGGGCCCACACGGGCAGCGTTTCGGCATAGAACGACGAGGTGATCCAGTTGGCGCGCGGGGCGTCCATCCAGAATACGTTGCGCGTGTACCCGCCTGCCACGACGGCCGATGCGGGGTCGAGCGCCACGGTGGCGACGAGGCTCTTGGGCGAGCTCTGTTGGAGGCTTTCGCCCAGCGTCGGGGCCACCAGATTGCGGGGCGAACAGTCGCCGATGCCGGCGTCGCAGTCGATGCCCATCGCGGAGCGGTCCTTGATGAGTTCCACGACGTTGTTGTTCACGTAATCGATCCACCGCTCGGCGACGATACCGTGTACCGAAGGGTTGGCTCCCGTGGTGAGCGTGGCGAGCGAAACGGGGGTCGAGGTATGCAGGTAGTCGTAATGGCTCTCGGGATAGAAGGTGCCGCCGCGTACGAGCCGCAGGAAACCCTCGTCGGAGAAGTTGTCGGCGTAGCGGTTCAGGTCTTCGGCGCGCATCGAACTGACGACGATCTGTACGACCAGCCGCGGCGGTTCGGCCGCCGTCGTGCGGAGCGTCGCGGACAGAGCGAGAAAGGGGAGGAAATAGCGGAGTTTCATCATAGCATCTATTGAACGGCAAATTTAGGAATTAATTTCGATTCGGCTGCGAAAAAATGCCGTTTCTTCGGTGAAATCCACTCCCGGCAGCCGTTCGATGGCTTCCAGCTGGCGGCGGCAGAAGGCGCGGTAGGCCTCCGACGCGGGGTGCAGCGGCCGGTGCCGTGCTGCGGCCGTTATCTCGGCGATGCGGGGCAGCAGCGCCCGTGCGTCGGGTGTGAGCAGCGCCTCGCAGAAACGTTCCCAGACGTAGGCGACCGCCTGCGGCGAGGGATGCGTCAGGTCGTCGGCGTAGAAGCGGTAGTCGCGCAGGTCGTCGCAGAGAATTTCGTAGGCGGGGAAGTAGGCCACCTGCGCATGGCGTTCGCTCAGCTCCTCGGCCGCGAGCCGCAGCACGGCCTTGCTTACGGCGTTGCCCGCCAGTCCGTCGCCCAGATGACGGACGGGGCTGACGGTGAGCAGGATTCGTTTGCCGCTCGATTCGTCCGGCAGAACCGATTCGATCGCCGAGACCACCTCTTCGACCGAAAGTCTGCGACGGCGGAACCGTTCGGCGGGTTGCCGGTGGCAGTTGGCTACTACGTCGCCCGTATCCGTGCGTTCGTAGACCCATGCCGTACCCAGCGTCAGCAGGACGGCCGACGCTTCGTGCAGTGCGCGGGCGCCTTCGGCGACGGCGGCGTCGATGCGCGTCAGCGCTTCGTCCGCCGTGTCGCCCGCCAGCGAACCGTGGAAATCGTAGTGGAACCACCTTCCGTCGGCGTGCTGCAACTCCTCCTTCGCAACGGGGCGTCCGTCGCGGTAGCGCCGCAGGGTGCGCACGATCGACAGCGGGTTGAACAGCACGCCCGAAGGATTGACCGCGATGCGGAATTTGGATTCGGCCATCCGGCGTCCGATCTCCGTGGCGAAACACGAGCCGAGCGCCAGCAGGCGGTCGTCGTAGGAGAGTTGCCGGTCGTAGGGGAGGATTTCGATTTCGGTACGGAATTTCATAGGGCAAAGATACGAAGCTCCGCAATTAAAAAAGAAAAATTGAGAGTTAAAAAATCAGATTTCGCCATGTCGAACGGAACACAGCGAAGCGTGGGAATCAATCGCTTTTCTTGCGGCGCGGCCGTGCAGATTTGCGGCCTGCGAAACCTCTTACATCCTGCTGAGGTATTGCGGTGCCCGTGGCGCCGCGCGGGCTTCGGGTGCCACCTTTTGGCATCAAGAGGTGGTAAAACTGCTGTTCGCAGGAAACGTCCAAAGAGAAGGTTCGGGATTCTTCATGCTTTTCACGGTGCGACTGGGTGGATCAAAGGCCTGCTAAATCCGATTTTGAAAGATTCGTTCTTCGGGTTAACATGCCGTCCGCGAGTATGGCTGTATAGAGTTCTGTCACGGGTGCGGGAGAGGAGCCTTGAAAACGCGACAGACGGGATGAATTTCGGGGGTGCGGGTTCCGGTGTCGGGAATTTATCGTAATTTTGCCGACAAAATCGCAACGCATGAAATTACGAGCCAACTGCAAGATCAATATCGGGCTGGACGTGCTTCGCCGTCGGGCCGACGGATTCCACGACGTGTCGACGGTAATGGTGCCCGTGAGGGAGTTGTACGACCGGTTGGAGATCGAGCCTGCGATCGAAACCGAACTCGTGCAGCTGGGGTTGCCGGTCGATTGTCCGCCGGAGGACAATATCTGCCTGCGGGCCTGGCGGCTGATGCACGAGCGTTACGGCGCGGGATCCGTGCGGATCGTGCTCGACAAACGCGTGCCCTACGGGGCCGGGCTGGGCGGCGGCTCGGCCGATGCGACGGCGGTCGTGCAGGGGGTCGACGCATTGTTCGGCCTGCGGCTTGCGGAGGCGGAGCTGATCGACTGCGCGGCGGCACTGGGCAGCGATACGGCCTTTTTCGTGCGCAACGCTCCTCAGCTCTGCACGGGCCGCGGCGAGGTGATGCGGCCCGTGAAGCCGGCTTTCGGAGGATATACGCTGCTGATCGTGAAGCCCGATGAGACGGTTTCCACGCGCGAGGCGTATGCAGGCGTGCGGCCTGCGATACCGGCCGAGTCGCTCGAAGAGTCGATGCGGCTGCCCGTGACCGCCTGGCAGGGACGGGTGAAGAACGATTTCGAACCGCACGTCTTCGCCGCACATCCGCGGTTGGCGGTGCTCAAAGAGAGTTTGTTGAAGGCGGGCGCCGTTTATGCCGCGATGTCGGGCAGCGGCTCGGCTCTTTTCGGATTGTTCGACGATCCCGTGCGGGCGCAAAACTATACCCCGCCTTTCGACGGGGTATTTCTCCACAGGGAGCGGTTGTAGGGGCCTTGCGGCCGCATCCGTTTCGCAGCGAGTGCCGTAGCGAAGCAAGCTCGATGCCGGGCGGGACGATCTATTCGCGGCCCTTGACGGGAATCTTGGCGATGCGGCGTTCGTGACGGCCGCCCTCGAACTCGGTAGTGAGGTAGGTCTCGATGAACTCCACCGCTTCGTCGTTGGTGATGAAGCGTGCCGGCAGAACGATGACGTTGGCGTTGTTGTGTTTTTTGACAAGTTCGGCGATCTCCTTGCGCCACACCAGACCGGCGCGGATGCGCTGATGCTTGTTGAGCGTGATGGCCATTCCCTCGCCCGAACCGCAGAGGGCGATGCCGCGCTCGAATTCGCCCTTTTCGATCGCTTCGGCCAGCGGATGCGCGAAATCCGCGTAGTCCACCGCTTCGGGCGAGTCGGTGCCGAAGTCGTAGACATCGTACCCCTTGGCTCCCAGATAACCGATCAGGAACTCCTTCATTTCATAGCCCGCATGGTCGCAGGCGATTCCTATTTTTTTCTCCATACAGCAAGATTAATTTCGTGACGGGTTCGTTTTGGCATGTTTCCGGATACAAAGATAGTGCAAGCCGAGCGCAAAAGCAAACGAAGTTTGCGGTTTTGCCGAGGCGCCGCCTATCTAAGCGGAGGCTCGTCCTCCGCAAAGTCGTGCAAGCCGAGTGTAAAAGCAAACTTGTTTACGGATTTGCCGAGGCGCGCTTTCGCGAATCCGGACGGCAGTTCGTTCCCGGCAAAGATACGAACGAATCGATAAAAGCGTTATTTTTACTGCGTGAAATCTCCGACTGTTCCTCCGCGTGTTCCACGCCCTGCCAAACCTGCGGGCGGCTCCCGCCTCTCGCGGGCGGGCTACATCCTGTTCGGGTGGGCGATGCTCGTGCTGGGTGTCGTCGGGATTTTCGTGCCGCTGCTGCCCACCACGCCGTTTCTGTTGCTGGCGGCGTGGGCCTTCTGCCGCTCTTCACCGCGGTTGTACGACCGGTTGCTGGCACATCCCTGCCTGGGCGCCTACGTCCGCAATTTCAGGGAGTACCGCGCCATTCCGCTGCATGCGAAGATCATCTCCGTCACGTTGATCTGGGCGACGCTGCTCTACTGCATCTTCGGAGTCGTGCGTGCGTGGTGGTGGGCGCAGGCGGGGTTGCTGCTGCTCGCCGTCGGACTCACGTGGCATATTCTCTCCTATGCGACGCTGCGGCGGCCGGAATAGGCGGCTGTCCGGCAAATCGAACGGGCGGAACCTTCCGAAAAAGTTCCGCCCGTTCGATTTCGGTCGTTTCAGAGATAACGCTCCGCCGCCGAGATCAGAAAACCGAAGAGCAGTGCATTGAACACCACGACGGGGATCGCCTTGCGCTCCTTGCCCGAGAAGGCGAAGAGCAGGGGAACGGTCAGCATCATGACGACGGCCATTCCCTGCGCCCACCACGGCAGGTAGGGCAGACGGCCGTGGAAGACGAGGACTGCCGCGAAGAGGTAGACGAAGAAGGCCGAGAAGCACGACCGTGCCGACGACCGCTGGAAGATCATCGGAATGGCGACCAATGCGCCTGCGACGGCGCCGACGGCAAGCGACAGTGTGACGTGATCCATCGCCCCTCCGGATTATTTCGACGCGCGTTTGCGGTCGACCTCGTGCAGCAGAATCTTGCGCAGACGCATGGCATGGGGCGTCACTTCGACGTATTCGTCCTCCTTGATGTATTCGAGCGCTTCTTCCAGCGAGAAGATCTTGGGCGGGGCGATCGACGCCTTGTCGTCCGAACCCGAAGCGCGCATGTTGGTCAGCTGTTTGGCTTTGGTGACGTTGACCGTGATGTCTCCCGCGCGCGTGCTCTCGCCGATGACCTCTCCCTCGTAGACCTGATCCATGGGGGAGATGAAGAAGCGGCCGCGATCCTGCAACTTGTCGATCGAGTAGGCATAGGCTGTACCCGTCTCCGATGCGATGAGCGAACCGTTGGTGCGCATTTCGATCTCGCCCGTCCAAGGTTCGAAATCTTTGAGCCGGTGTGTCATGATCGCTTCGCCGGCCGTGGCGGTGAGCATGTTCGACCGCAGGCCGATGATCCCGCGCGAGGGGATCGAAAATTCGAGCCGCGTGCGGCCGTTGGCCGATTCCATGTTCGTGAGCGTGCCTTTGCGCTTGGTCGCCAGTTCGATCACCGTGCCGGCCGATTCGTCGGGGCAGTCGACGCTCATCTCTTCGATCGGTTCGCATTTCACCCCGTCGATCTCCTTGACGATCACCTTCGGCTGGCCGACCTGCAACTCGTAGCCTTCGCGGCGCATGGTCTCGATCAGCACCGACAGGTGCAGCACGCCGCGGCCGTAGACGACGAACGAATCGGCGTTCTGTCCCGGTTCGACACGCAGGGCGAGGTTCTTTTCCAATTCGCGGTCGAGCCGCTCCTTGATATGGCGCGAGGTGACGTATTTGCCGTCCTTGCCGAAGAAGGGCGAGTTGTTGATCG